>Ga0209069_10000067_pt1 | contig 35161 bp, 29 predicted proteins | sample Str013_2_FD_187202 | JGI IMG/M metagenome (GOLD analysis project Ga0209069, IMG submission 187202) | Freshwater sediment microbial communities in response to fracking from Pennsylvania, USA - Straight Creek_MetaG_SC_2013 (SPAdes) (version 2) | ecosystem: Environmental > Aquatic > Freshwater >...
CCTTATTCATCACGGAAAATTACAATGGCGCCTTGAAGGGTTATGAGGAACTGATCAAATCCGATGCGAACAATCCTGAATTTAATTACCGCCTGGGATTTTGTTACCTCATGACCAATGTGAACAAATCAAAGGCCGCTGAATATCTTGAAGTGGCTGCGAAAGCTAAAAACGCACGCAAAGAAACTCCGTTCTACCTGGGCGTTGCGTACATGTACACGGATCGGTGGGACGATGCTATCAAATCATTCGAGGAATATAAAGTAAGTACACATTCGAAACCCGTCAAAGATTTTCCGGATGTGGAACGCGAAGAAGAAATGTGCCGCACCGCCACATGTCCCATGATGACGGTTGGTCCGGAAGCGGCGTTCATCAGCGAAGCTCCGTTCAAGAAGATCCTGTTCCCCACCAACATGTCAGAGCTCAGCAAGAAAGCCGTGCCGTACATCGCGTTGCTGGCAAAGAAATATGGTTCGCAAATCACGGTGCTGCATGTGGTCCCGCAAGACGAAGCCATGACGTCAGACGCAAAAGCTCTCGGCGAATCTGTCCGCAACCGGATGGCTAGTTCCTTTGGACCGGCACTGGCTGAATTCCAACCGGAATTTGAGGTCGCTTTCGGCGCTACCGCTGACGCAGTGCTGCGAATCGCTCGCGAAAAGAAAGTTGACCTGGTGGCCATGGCTATCCGCAATGCGTTTCGTCCGGGGATTCTGCGGCAACGGACAGCGTATCGCATCATGGCCGGAGCGCCTTGCCCGGTGTTGACGGTGCCGTAAATACTTGGGTGAAGGAGAAAGCGAAAACAATTCAGTGTCGGCGAGGAGGAAACTTACGCCGGTGACAATTCGTGGATCTGGCGCCGTGCGGCGCGATTGGCCAGTCGATTAGCTTCGAGATTATTTTCCCGCGGTATGTACGCGATGCCGAATTTGAGTGACCGCGCTAGTTTGCGGCACATCCAGTTCAACGAATAAAGTCGCGGACTGCGGCACGCATATTCGCCGGTCATCTGCTTGACGACTAATTCCGAGTCGGAATAAACGTGCAGCGCCGTGGCTTTGCGTTCCACGGCAAATTGCAGGGCTTCCAGTAGGGCGGCATATTCGGCAACGTTGTTGTCCTGGTGGCCAATCCACTTGGCAATGCGGACGAGCTCGCCGTCGGGCTTCTCAATCACCACGCCAATGCCGGACGGTCCCGGACTGCCGTGGGAACCGCCGTCAACGTATGCGATGAGATCGGCCATTGCCCTCCTGCGAACATTGCACAGTATTTTGTACAACTGTCAGTTACAACCGTCAGCTACAACAATGAAGCATGCGGCGCATCAGGTCAAGCATTTCGTTCGCGCCGCACGGTCACTCACTTTTGATTGAATTGTTTTCTGTGGAAAGTGCTGTGGATATCGTGGGTGAACATAATTGCACTCGCATCTCCGCCGCATTTTTTGCGGTCTGCACATCAGTCATGTGTCGAGGAAAAAAATCGGCGTTTGCACAACTCTTGGGTGTTGACATCACGAGTTGTTAATGTAGGATGGCTCACGTCGACGGTCGAAAGGTTCAGTTGAAATAAACAGCTTCTGGACCGAAGTAGACTGGGTGATTGGTTCGACGAAGCGATTCGGCGAACACCCTGACCCGAAAAAACCGACGGGCTCTGCGAGGAGCAAGTTGGGGTCAGAGACTGCGAAAGCAGTATTCACATCAAGGGCTGTGACGGTACATGCTTCCACGTTGTTGACTCCCTCGCAGGAGTTGGCAGCTAGAGCATAACCAATGTCACAGCCTTTTTATGTTTTTCGCACCACATCTTCCATCCACTCTTCTAGATCTTTCGTCACTTCGTCCCGGTTCATCTCATTCAATAACTCGTGCCGCGCTTCGGGATAATACTTGTGCGAAACGTTGGTCAGTCCCGCTGCGCGATACCCGGCCAGCATCGGTTCCAACGCCTTTGTTCCAGCGCTCACCGGATCGTTCGTGCCGGAGATCACATAAACCGGAAGATTTTTTCGTACCAACGCAGTCGTGGACGACTTGGAAATCTGGATCCAGGCATCGAGGAGATCGATCCAAAGCTGAACACGCGACGCAAATCCGCACAGCGGGTCGGTTACATATTTTTCCACTTCTTCGGGATCGCGTGACAGCCAGTCGAACTTCGTCATGGCCGGTTCAAACTTCTTATTGAATGCATCAAAGCTAAGGGATTGAACGAGAGCACTTCGTCCACGACGCCCCAGCCGCATTCTTTCAAAGCGCGTGATAAAGCGTCCAATTTCCGCCAGCAAAGCCGGCTGTCCGCTACATGCGGAAAGTACCACGCCAGCGATGGCGTCTCCGTGTTCGGCCATAAATTGCCGGGCCATGGTTGCGCCCATGGAATGCCCCAACAAAATAATCGGCACTTTGGGATGGTTCGCTGCGATCCGCCGGTTCAGCTGCCAAAGATCGTCCATGCACTTGGCCCAGCCGTCGTGTTCGGCAAAGATTCCCAGATCGTCTTTTGATTTCGCGGTATGGCCGTGACCGCGCAAGTCGTGGGCGTACACGGCATAGCCGACAGACGTCAGCGCCGTGGCCAGCCGCCGGTAGCGCTCCGAGTGCTCGGCCAGTCCGTGGACAATCTGCAGCACGGCCGTTGGCGGCGGCTCCGGCATACCGGCTCGCGGCAAACGCGATTCCGGTACCCACCGTCGGATGAAGATTTCCGCGCCGTCGGCGGCGATCAACGCGAAATTGGATTCCCGCATCGGCATCAGGTGAGCATTTTACGCTTGGATCAAGCCTAGTGCGGCCGGAACGTTTTCCCCGTCTCCAGCAGAGTCTTCAATCGTGAAAGAATCCGCGGCCACCCATCGGCATTCTGAGCATACGCTAGATCGTCCTCCGCCCACTCATCGTTGGTCACCACCACCTTCACCGCCTCCGTCTCTGGAGTCAGTTCCACCTTCACTCTCGACATCACCGTCCCCTCGCCCATGCCGAACTTGTACTCAAATAGCTTCGGCGCTTCCACCCGCAGCACTTTACCCGTCACATACCGCATCGGCTTACCATCCTTACCCGGCCCCGACCAAGTCATCGCCCCGCCAGGTTTCAGGTCCACTTCAAAGTCCGCGCCCATAAAAATTTTCTGATTCGCCTCCTTCGAGACGAATCCATCCCATACCTTCTCCACGGGAGCGGCAATGTAATACGTAAAAATCTGTGGTGCCTTCGCCATATCAATCCTCCAGACACGCCGTACCAGATCAGCTGCGCGTGTTCCAGACTCTAGCAAAACATCCAGTCGAAAGGCCAGCAGACCGGCTCTCTCAATGCGATGTCCGCTGAGATGCTGGCGGTACGTTCGGCGCCGATTCGCAGCCAATTCCCGCTTCTGCTGATGTTGTGCCCTTGTCCAACGGCACCTGTGCAGGTAAGATGCGGTAAAGCTTGGGATCAAGTAAGCCCAGTCCTACCCCTGAGGCCAACCAGACTTTTAACATGCATGGTTTTTACAGCGGTTTTTTAAATTCCGCAAAGAACTTCCCTGACCGCATCGCGGCAGAACTGCAACGCACGTCCGGCGAGGTGGAAAGTCTCACTTACGCCGAACTGCGTCGCCGCGGCGAATCCGTGGGCCGCTGGATGCGTGATTCCGGCATGTCTGCGGGTGTGCGTTGCGCCATCATGGCCGGCAACGGACCGCTCTGGATCTCCGCTTACCTTGGCGTGATGTCCGCAGGCGCGGTTGCCGTTCCGCTCGATACTGCATTCAACGCGCATCAGGTCAACAAGCTGCTTTGGGACTGCGGCGCCTCGGTGATCTTCACGGACTCGGCGAATCTTCCCGTCGTGGAAAAAGCCGTGGACCAGACTCTGGTCCGCGTGGTGATGATTGACGGCTCCGGCGAAGGCCGCTATTCCAACCTGCTGAGCATGTTCTCGGCCGGCCCCGGAGACTTTCAGCCTGCCGCGATTCAGAATGACGATCTTGCCGTCATCTTATATACGTCCGGCACCACGTCTGATCCCAAGGGCGTGATGCTTACGCACGCCAACCTTCTGGCGGAAGGCAAGGCCGTGTTCAGCACCATTGGCGTAAGCGAAAAAGACGCGATCCTGGGCGTGCTGCCGCTCTTCCATGCACTGGCCCAGATGGCCAATCTGCTGCTCCCGTATGCCGTAGGCGCGCGCGTGATGTATCTGGAAGAAATGAACACCACCGATCTGCTACGCGCCTTGAGCGAACGCGACATCACGCTCTTTGCCTGTGTTCCGCAATTTTTTTATCTCATCCATGAACGCGTGATGCAGGAAGTAAAGAAGCGTGGACGCTCTGCCCAATTCGCTTTCGGCACCCTGATGAACATCTCCGCCGCCGGACGCAAGATCGGACTCAACGCCATCGGCATCAATCTCGGCCGAATCTTCTTCGGCAAGATCCACGCGCGGCTCGGACCGAAGATGCGTTACTTCATCACCGGAGGCTCGGCCTTTGACGCCACGGTGGGTCGCGATCTGGAAAAACTCGGCTTCACCGTGCTGCAAGCCTACGGACTTACCGAATGCAGCGGCGCAGCTACAGTCACTCGTCCCAAAGCCAACGTAATGGGTTCTGCCGGACAAGCGCTCAACTACGTTGAAATCAAGATCGTTGACCCGCAGCCTGTCGAAGACCAACCGTTCCCGGTAGGCGAAGTCATCATCGGCGGCGACATAGTGATGAAGGGTTATTACAACCGGCCCGACGCCACCAATGAGACCATCCGCAACGGCTGGCTCTACTCCGGCGACCTTGGCTATCTGGACCAGCGCGGCATCCTCTTTATTACTGCACGCAAGAAAGAAGTCATCGTCCTGAGTTCCGGCAAGAACATTTACCCGGCGGAAATTGAAACTCACTACATGAAATCTCCTTTTATTAAGGAGATATGCGTCATGGGCCTGGTCAGCCGTCCCGGCGAACCGTTCTCTGAACGCCTGCACGCGGTCATCGTGCCCAACTTTGACGTACTGCGTGAAAAGAAAATTGTGAATTCGCATGAGGTCATCCGTTTTGACGTGGAAAACCTCTCCGCACAATTGCCCAGCGCCAAACGCATTCTGAGTTTCGACCTTTGGCGCGACCCGCTGCCCCGAACCAGCACGCGTAAGCTCAAACGATTTGAAATTCAAAAACGCGTCATAGCCGGCGAACGCAGCGGCACGGACGCCGGTAGCGGTGTAGCCGAAGAGCCTACCGCGGAAGAAGCCGTCTGGCTTTCGCAACCAGACGTGCAAAAAGCCGTGACCGTGATCCGCGAAGCCAACAAAGCCAGGAAGCCGGTGCTGCCTTCGTCCAACCTGGAGCTTGATCTCGGATTTGATTCCATGGAGCGCGTGGAACTCATCGTGGCGCTGGAACGCGAAATCGGCGTGGAAGCCGACGACAAAGTTGTCTCGGAGGTTTACACCGTCCGCGAACTGGTGGACGCGATTCTCCAAGCTCGCGGCGTCTCCACCGCCCCACGCGCCGGGCTTCCCGGATGGGACGCCATCCTGGCCACCGACCCTGACGATCCCGCGGTGGTCAAAGCTCTGCATACCAGCGTACTGGTCACGCTATGGTGGTTCGTGCTGGGAAAAATCGTCGCCGTGCTTTTCCGTATCTTCTTTAATCTGCGCGTAAGCGGGAAAGAAAAGTTGCCGAAAGAAGGTCCGTTCATCCTCTCGCCCAACCACCAGAGTTTTCTTGACGGCCCCATCGTCGCCAGCCAGATTCCCTGGCGGCTTTTCAAGAAAATGTTTTACGTGGGGACTAGTGAAATCTTTGGCCATGGCATCTTGAAATATATCGGACGTGCCTTCAAACTCGTCCCTGTCGATCCTGACTCCAACCTGGTGAACGCCATGCGTGCCGGAGCTTTTGGACTCAAGCATGGCAACAATCTGGTGCTCTATCCGGAAGGCGAACGCTCGATTGACGGTACGCCCAAGAAGTTCAAGAAGGGCGCAGCGATTCTGGCCGCGCATCTCAAGGTGCCGATTTATCCTGTTGCTCTCGAAGGATTCTTTGAAGCCTGGCCGCGTAGCAAGCGCTTCCCGCGTTTCGCCAAACTGCGCGTGCGGTTCGGCGATCCCATACAGCCGCCGGATTCTGTTAAGAGCTCGGAAGAAACCTACAAGCAGCTGACGGAAAACTTGCGGGAAAGAGTCGTCCAGATGTGGGAAGACCTGCGCGAGAAGCCGGCGGAAACGGCCGCAGCGGGTGGAGATTGAGAAGAACCCGCTGGCTTCTAGCTAATAGCCAAACTTTTAACCACAAAGGACACGAAGTATCACGAAGGACGCCAGAGTTAGCAACCTTTGTGTTCCTTTGTGTCCTTTTGTGGTTAAAACAGCTTTTGGTGTTGTTCTTGGTTTGGCTAATTGCCAACTGCCATTTGCTAGTTGCTAGTTGCTTATTTCTCCGCTACGGTCAACCGCGACTCCACTTCCTTCACGCCCGGTGTTGCCCGAACAGTCTGCAGCGCCCGCTCGCGGTCCTTTTCGGTGCGTACGACTCCCGATAATGTCACCGCGCCTTCATGCGCTTTGATCGTCAGAGTCTTAAACCCAGCATCTTCTAATTGCTGCTGAACGTGGCCGTAGAGAGTCTTGTCTTCCATCGCGGGTGGATCAAGCACCAGTTCGTTTTGGACGCCGTTCACGTGCGCGATGCGGCGAGCCCGCTGGACGAGAAAGCGCCGTGTACTGTCCAGTTCCACGTTGCCGGTAAGCGTCACGGTGGCATCGTCCACGTCAGCTTTTACGTTCTTGTAGTCAGCTTTGCTGGTGAGCAACTTCGCAACGGATTCCCGGATCTGCTGGTCATAGCGCGCGCCGCGGCGTTGCGTCGCCGAACGCTCGGTCTGAAGCGCATCTGCCCACACGCTTTGCGTCATCAACCCGGACAAAAACAAACCTAACGCAATCGCCAGTCGGTTCCTCACGACAGCCTCCTTCTTCAGCACCAAGAAAGACAGCGGGCAATCCCCATTGCTTTCGGGATCACCCGCTGTTGGGTACGTTATTAATGTTACAAGGAACTGGCGTGACTCGTCTTTACCTAATCGCAAATCAAACGATTTGCGAATCAAAGATCGCCGAATCACTTGCCGAACTAGCGGCGCTTGCGGACAACCAGCCAAGTGGTCAGAACGCCCACGCCGATGCCGGCGACGGCGGCGATGCCCACAGCCGTAAACGGTTGGTTCTTGATGCCGCGGCGCGTGTCGTCCACTACTTCTTCAGTGGCGGCCTTGGTGCGGCGATATCCCTTCACCACGTTCTTGGCGGCCACGTCATAGCCCTTTTTGATCTTCTCGGGCAGTTCTTTGGTCATTTCCACAACTTCGGCAACCTGGTCTTTCAGCTGCTCGCCCACATACGCCACGTTTTCCAGTTTCATGTCTAATTCCCTCTTATTATTTAAATTTGCGTTATCTGTTGCGATCGGTCGGTGATAGCCTTCACGGATGCAGTGTGTGCCGGCACACGTTCCTCTCCCCACGCAGATCATGTATCGGCGCACTTCGCGCTGACCTTGAAAAGGCCGGGCGCGCATCACCAGTAACTAAAGTATTAGATGCACAGCGGACGGTGCTTGGTGCGGCTTGAGCTAAAGAAATCCTCGAAAAGGAAAGAAATTCGCGGAAACGGCCAGACAGTGGTGAGGTAAATCACACGAAACGCGTAATTAACGAAGCGGCTTACTTTTCCTCTCCAAACGCCAAGCCCGGCTGCGGACCGCCACCCGTGCGGCCTTCCTTCAGCGCCCGCATCTGCTCAATGTACCGTTTGCTATCAAATTTCTTAGACGTGCTATCGAACGCCATGTAGCGGACCATCCCAAACACCGGACGGTCAAACCACGGACGGTCATGCTTTCCGACGATCGCCCAGGCTATCCCTGCATAGCCGTTGGGATCGCGGCCATCGAGCTCATATTTGTCGTTGAGATAGACGGCCACCTGGTACGCCTGCGCCGGGGTTTTGCTCCACTCCAGAATTTTCTTGGCCCAGTACATTCGTAGATAGTTGTGCATCCATCCGGTGGCCACCATCTGCTGCTGGGCCGCATTCCACAGCGGATCGTGGGTCTGCGCGCCTTCCAGCTGGCCTTCGCCGTAAATCTTGCGGCCGTCGTCAGCGTGAGCGGCCAGCGTCTTGTGGGCCCAGTTTTCCGCGCACTCAAAATTGTCATAGTCCGGGTTATAGCGGGCAAAATTCACCGCCAGTTCCCGCCGGACGATCATCTGCTCCAGGAACGCGTCTTTCGCGGCCTTCGGCGCGTCCGCTTTTTGGACAGCTAGTGCCACGGTGTGCGGACCAATATGTCCAAAATGCAGATAGGGCGACAAGTGGCTGGTGGAATCCAGCTCCGGTTTGTTGCGTTCTGTCACATAACCAGCCAGTTGGACCTTCACAAAATGCTTGAGCCGCTTCAAAGCTTCGTCGGTTCCGCCGGTAAAAAACTTACTAGGCGCGACAGAACGATCCAACTGCCAGCCTTCGGTGATGTCGCTGTCCATGTCCAGGGACTGTACGCCTTCCGGCAGCTGCCAGCGGACTTTGGCTTTTGTGTTTCCCACCGGCTGCAGGAAGTCCGGCAAAAGTCTGTTGATCACCGGACGCGCCGTGTACGCGGCATACTGCTCCTTCATCAGCAGTTTGCTGGGGACGATCACGTCAGCGTCCACCGTCCAGAACGGAACGCGCAGCCGCTCGGCGACTTTCTTCCGCCAGCTTTCCGGCTCGCGCATGGGATTTTCATCACTCACCACCAGCGCAGCCTGCACTTCCGCACAAAACTCAAGAACGTGGTGAAACGGAAACCGCCGTAGCACAAAGCCGATGCCGCGTTCCGCCAGGCGTTCGGCGATCGACGGAATGCCCTGGTTTAGAAAACTGTAATGCCGCAAATTCGCATGCGGATAAAACGGCACTGGCGCAAGAAACACCACGCATGGCTTGCCCAACAAATTGGCTGCCTGTACCGCCACTTCCAGCGCGGGATTGTCGAGCGAGCGCTGCGAACGTTGCATCCAATAAACAACGCACCTGCCGTCCGGATCAGGACGCCCCGCGCGACGCACTTCCACGCGCGGATCAGCGGCGAGTTTTTCCAGTGCGTCCATAAGTCTTCTCGGCAGTTCTCTGGGGCGTGTAAGTAACCTCTGAGAGTAGCACTTCCCGGACCTTGGGCTCGCTTACCAAAGCTTCGAAGTCAAAACTATTTGTTCGCACGCATCCATGTTTGTCATTGTCGGCCATTCGCGTCATACTAGATGATTATGGAAACGAAGCTGACGAACGCCCCGGCGCGGCCGGACCAACAGGAAATCGAAGAATGGATTGAGGCTTTTGACGAGGTCATCATCCAGGAAGGCGCCACACAGGGCACGCGCCTGCTGGAAGCTCTGGGCAAGCGCGCGCGTGAAGCCGGCGTCAACGTCCCGGCCACGCTCAACACGCCCTACGTCAACACCATTCATCCCGATGAAGAATATCCCTATCCCGGAGACCGCGCGCTGGAGCGGCGCATCAAGAGTCTGATCCGCTGGAACGCCATGGCCATGGTGCATCGCCAGAACAAGAAAGATCCCGGCATTGGCGGACACATCTCCACGTTCTCGTCTCTGGCCACCCTGCTGGAAGTGGGCTTCAACCATTTCTTCCACGCTACATACGGTGATCAGCCCGGCGACTTCGTTTATTTCCAGGGCCACGCTTCGCCCGGAGTGTATGCGCGGGCATTTCTTGAAGGCCGTCTCAGCCAGCAGCAGGTGGAGAATTTCCGTCACGAACTGCGCGACACGCCCGGTCTTTCTTCTTATCCGCATCCGTGGCTCATGCCAAATTTCTGGCGCTTCCCCACGGTCTCCATGGGACTCGGCCCCATCACCGCGGTCTATCAAGCGCGCTTTATGCGCTATCTGGAAAATCGCGGCATCATCCAGAAAACTCCGCGCAAGGTGTGGGCCTATCTTGGTGACGGCGAAACCGACGAGCCCGAAGCGCTGGGCGCCATCACGCTGGCTTCGCGTGAAAAGCTCGACAACCTGATCTTCGTGGTGAACTGCAACCTGCAGCGGCTGGATGGTCCGGTGCGCGGCAACGGCAAGATCATCCAAGAACTGGAAGCGGCTTTCCGCGGCGCCGGATGGAACGTAATCAAAGTAGTCTGGGGCTCCAACTGGGACCCGCTGCTGGCGGCGGACAAATCCGGCATGCTGCTCAAGCGCATGGAAGAATGCGTGGACGGCGAATACCAGAGCTTCAAAGCCAAGGACGGCGCGTACGTCCGCAAGGAATTCTTTGGCAAGTATCCGGAAACGGCGGCGCTCGTCGAGCATATGACCGACGATGAAATCTGGCATCTGCAACGCGGCGGGCTCGATCCGCAAAAGGTGTACAACGCCTACAAGCGCGCGGTGGAACATACCGGACAGCCCACGGTCATTCTGGCCAAGACCATTAAAGGTTACGGACTGGGATCAGCGCAGGCCCGCAACGCCACGCACCAGGAAAAAAAGATGACCGACGAAGCGCTCACCGCATTCGTCGAACGCTTCGAGATTCCCATCCCGCAGAAGTCCGCGAAAGACGGTTCGCTCTATCGCCCCGACGACAGCAGCCCGGAGATCGTCTATCTACAGCAGCGCCGCAAGGAACTTGGCGGATATATACCGGTGCGTGACATCCCAACTTTCAAGGTCCAGGCCCCGCCGCTGGAGTTCTTCTCTGAATCGCTGGCCGGATCCAAAGGCCGTGGCGTTTCCACCACCATGGGCTACGTGAGCTTACTGCGCAATTTGCTCAAGCATCCTGACCTGGGCAAATACGTTGTGCCCATCGTCCCGGACGAAGCCCGCACCTTCGGCATGGAATCCATTTTCCGCCAGGTGGGCATTTACGCCTGCCAGGGCCAGCTCTATAAACCGCACGATCAAGATATCCTTCTTTATTACCGTGAAGCGCAAGACGGACAGATCCTGGAAGAAGGCATCACCGAAGCCGGGTCCATGTGTTCCATGACTGCGGCCGGTACGTCGTATTCCAACTACAACGTCCCGATGATTCCCTTCTTTATTTATTACTCGATGTTTGGCTTCCAGCGCATCGGCGATTTGGTATGGGCATTCGCCGATTCGCGCGGCAAAGGCTTCCTGATGGGTGCTACCGGCGGCCGCACGACTTTGCTGGGTGAAGGCCTGCAGCATCAAGACGGACACAGCCTCGTTCTATCCAGCGTTGTGCCAACGTGTGCCAGTTACGATCCGGCGTATGTTTACGAAACCGCGGTGATCGTGCAGGACGGCATCCGCCGCATGTATCAGGAGAAGGAAGACCGCTTCTACTACATCATGCTGTACAACGAAGATTACGCCATGCCGGAAATGCCCAAGGGTTGTGAAGAAGGCATTCTGCGCGGTCTCTACAAACTCAAAGACACCGCCACCGGCAAAGCCCAGGTCCAACTCTTTGGCAGCGGCCCCATCATTAATGAAGCGCTGGCTGCGCAATCCATTTTGGCCGAAAAATACAAGATCGATGCCAACGTTTGGAGCGTGACCAGCTACAACGAACTGCGACGCGACGCGCTGTCCGTGGATCGCTGGAACCGTTTGCATCCGGCGGAGAAAGCCAAACGGCCTTACATCCTCACCGCGCTCGAAGCCGCCAAGGCTGAAGGCCCGATTATTGCCGCCACGGATTACATGAAGGCCGTCCCGGATCAGCTTGCGCCCTGGCTGGGCGAACGCCTGGTCACCTTAGGCACGGACGGATTCGGCCGCAGTGACAATCGCGAACACCTGCGCCGCCATTTTGAGATCAGTGCGGAATCCATCGCCGCAGCCGCGCTTTCCCGCCTGGCACGCGATGGCAAGTACGATCCCAAGCTGGCGCAAAAAGCCTTTGCCGAACTCGGCGTGGATACGGAAAAAGTGGACCCGGCAAGAGCGTAGGCTCTGCCGGGTTTTTTCCGCTTAGTTCTCCAAAATCATGGTTCTGCAAAAGCTTAGTTCTACAAAATCTTGATACCCATTTTTCTCGTCGCGGTGTCTAAGCAGACGTGCGTTTTCCATTGCCCATGAATCTTCTCCGCCGTGCCGCAGTTTGCCTACTCTACTCGACAGCACTCTTTTCCTCGGTCAATGCGCAGAGTCCAGCGCCGTCGCCAGTGCCGGTCGTTTCTCCTATGCCGCTCGGCATGGTCCAGCCGGCGGTCAAGGTCCTGGCGGACGCATCGTATTCTTACGCGCTTTACTTGCCGTCAAAATACTCCACGCAGAAACGCTGGCCATTGCTGCTGGCCTTTGATCCCGGTGGAGAGGGCGTATATCCCGTGGAACTCTTCCATGAGGCAGCGGAGAAATACGGTTTCATCGTGATCGGCAGCAACAACTCGCGCAATTTTGAAGATCCGTCAACCGCCATCCGCCTGATGTGGGGAGACATCAGCAAGCGCTATGCGATTGACCCGCGCCGTATGTACACCACCGGATTCTCCGGCGGTTCGCGCGTGGCTGGCGGCGTGGCCATCGGCTGCAAGACTTGTATCGCGGGAGTGATCTCGTGCGGGGCCGGTTTGCCTTTGGGCGTACCGATTCCTCCACCTGAAACAGCCGACTGGTTTCTAACCGCCGGTACGCTCGATTTCAACTACTCTGAAATCATCCATCTTGCGGACGCGATGGATTCTCATCACTTCGCGACGCACATCGCTTTCTTTCCCGGACCGCACAGCTGGATGCCGCCGGCGGTCGCAGAAGAAGCGCTGGCCTGGATGCAGCTTCGCGCTATGGTCAAAGGCACTGCACCTCTCGACAAAGAATTCGTTGAAAGCGAATTCAACCGGCAAGTGGCCGCAGCCAAAGCCCTACAAGCGTCTTACCCGACGCAATCCACCGGCGCCATCGCAGCCTTCCGCGCCTATCGCCAGATCATCAACGATTTCCGCACGCTGCACGACATCAAAGACGTTCAAGCCGCTCACGATTCACTTGCCGCGTCCGACGACCTCAAGCGTTCGCGCAAAAGTGAACAAGCTCTACTCGACTTGCAAGACCGCACCGCCGAGCGCATCAATGTGATCACCAACGGCCTCATCAATCGCCAGAAGCCCGAAGGCATCCTCTATCAGGAGTTGGAATCGCTTATGAAAGACATCCGGCGAGACCGTGACAGCGCGCAGGACACAGTGCGCCGTGACGCGCTCTCCCGCGGCATGTCCGGAGCTTTTGCCTACGCCCGTGAAACCGCGTCCGATGACATGCTGAAGAAAAACTTTCTCACCGCCCGCACTTTGTTCAAGGAAACTGCGATTCTGCGTCCGGAGTCCGCGTGGCCGCACTACTTTACCGCCACCGCCAGCGCCCACCTGGGCGAGACGAAACTCACTCTTGAAGAACTCACCAAGGCCGCCGACCAGGGCTTTAACAGTCCTCAAATGCTGGAAGCTCCTGATTTTGACAAGCTGCGTAACGACGCGGCTTTCAAAGAGATCAGCGCGCGCGTAGTGAAGAACGCCGCCAAGCGCAACAACTAGCCCTCAGTTCGCGATACTCCAATTCCCGCCGTCAAATCGGAACGTGACTCCCATCACATTCCCCACTGCGTTATCCGTGCAGAAATACTTGCGCACAATATGTATAATTCCACCCCGTTACGCAAAACCCCGTGCGCTGGGGCCCCCGATGGCGTGACACACCGATATTTACCCTCCAGGAGGAGCCTGTATGCGGACCAGATTGATTGCAGCAATTCTTATATTGTTCAGCGCTGTTTGCCTCGTTACGCCCATGGCGTCAGCACAAGGCACAATCAAGATCGGGGTGATCACTTCTCTTACCGGCAGCCAGGCGGCCTTTGGAGAAGCGCACAAAAACGGATATGCCATCGCCATCGATGAAATCAATGCCAAGGGCGGCGTCCTGGGAAAGAAGGTCGAGCTCGATTTCTACGACGACCAGAGCAAACCCGATCAGGCCGTGCAAGGCGTCTCCAAGCTGGTGGACCAGGACCACGTGGTGATGCTGCTGGGAGCGTACTCCAGCGAAAATACCAAGGCTATTATCAATCCGGTGTCTACGCACCAGATCCCGCTGATCATCCCCACGGCTACCGCGGACAACGTGATGGATTCCAAATCACCCTGGGTGTTTCGCATTTGCGCCGGAGCCAATGACTACGCCCGCGCGACTTTGGAATTCCTGAAGCACAACGGCTCGCCGAAAACGATTGCCATCGTTTATGAAAAGACCAACTTCGGCCAGGCCAATATGCAAGCCATGAAAGAACAGGCCACCGCCGCCGGATTGCAGGTGGTCGCAGTGGAAGAATATGAAGCCAAGGCCCCGGACTACAAAGCCGTGCTGCGCCGCGTGAAAGACAAAAATCCTGACGTGGTTTATTTCGGCTCTTACCTGCTGGACGCCACCACGCTGATGCGCCAGTCCATGGAAGTGGATTTGAACCCCAAGTACTACACGTCCGCCGGAACCGGATTTGCCGCCGCTGAATTTCCAACGCCCAAAGGCGCGGGCAGAAACGCCGAATTCACTTTCTCGGTTTCGCAGTGGCTGCCGGACGCTCCGTGGCCCGGATCAAAAGAGTTTGACGCCGAATACTTCAAGCGCTTCAACTCGCATCCGCAGTATCACGCCATGCAGGCCTACCAGTCGTTGCAGACCGCGGCCATTGCCATCACCAACGCCAAGGGAACCGACGCCGCCAAGATTCGCGACGCCCTCAAGAACCTGAATCTGAAGACCAGCGCGTTCGGTCCCGTGAAGTTTGATAATGGACAGAACCTGCACACCGTGCTCATCACTCAGGTCCAGGGCGGCAAGTATCACGTGGTGTTTCCGGCGAATCTGGCCGACGTGAAGCCGGTGATCCCGGCGCCGCGCTGGGCGGACCGCAAATAGAAGCCGCACGTAGAAACAACGACAAGGAGCCCTCAGCTTGCCCCGCTTTCTAACGGACTTTATTCAAGCCTGCATGGACGGCCTGCTTACGGGCGCGCTCTACGCGCTGATCGGCATGGGCCTGGCGCTGATCTTTGGCGTCATGCGCATCGTGAATTTTGCTCACGGCGCGTTCCTGATGGTGGGCATGTACGTTAGCTGGGTGCTCTTTGATAAGTTCCAGGTCAATCCGTACATCGGCTTCCTTATCAGCGGGCTGTTCCTCTTCGTCTTTGGGTATCTGGTGTACCGGGCCTTGATCCAACCGATTCGTGACCGCTCGGATTTCATGCAGATCCTCATGACCACGGGCATCGCGCTGATCCTGGTCGACAGCGTGCAACTCAAGTTCGGCGCCGACTATCACCAGACCATCATCGACCTGACGAACCGTCCGCCGTTCAGCTTTGGAGCTTTCACGCTGAACCGCGCGGCGTTGCTTTCGTTCGTGATTGCTGGAGTGTTCATTGTTGGATTGCAGCAGTTCGTGGTTCGGAGCCGAACCGGACAAGCCCTCCGCGCCATCGCCCAGAACCGAGAAGTCGCGCCGCTGATGGGCATCAACGTTACGATGATTCAGGGCTTCAGTTTCGCGCTGGGCATCGCCATGGCGGGACTTGCCGGCGGACTCCTGCTCCCCGCGCTCTACCTCTTCCCTAGCGTCGGCGAAGACTACACGCTAAAAGCTTTTGTGATTGTGGTTCTGGGAGGCATGGGATCGATTGAAGGCGCGGCCATCGGCGGCCTGGTACTGGGCATGACGGAAAGCATTACCAGTGCCTATCTTGGTCAGCAATGGGCGCTGGCCGTGGATTTCATCCTGTTCCTTCTGGTGTTGTCATTGAAGCCTAGCGGAATCTTTGGAAGGCAACGCGCATGACTGCCTTACGTGGCTGGAGAATTTTCGCACTGCTCGGTGTAACCGCGGTGTTTGCCTGCTTGCCGCTGTTTCTGCCCAATGATTACGTCTTACAAGTTTTCTTCCGCATCGTGCTCTTCGCGGCGCTGGGACTCGCCTGGAATTTAGTCGGCGGTTATGCCGGGCAACTCTCTCTCGGACACGTGGCCTACTTCGGTGTGGGCGCGTACGGCATGGCCATGCTTTACGCACATCATGTGCCCCTCTGGCTCTCGGTGCTTTTTTCCGCGCTGATCGCGACCGGGTTTGCGGCGATTATCGGCTCCATCGTCTTCCGCTTGCGTGGGCCGTACTTTACGCTTTCCACCATCGCTTTCGCCGAAGTGCTTCGCCTCAGCGTAACGAACCTGCCCGCCGCCGGAGGCGCCATCGGTCTGAGCACACCCGCGCTGTTCCCGCCGGGTGCATTCTGGAAAATGTTTTATCTTTCTGCGGTCGCTTTGGCCTTTGTCAGTTTCCTGGTCAATGCCTGGACGTCACGTTCGCGCTTTGGCTATTACCTCATGGCCATCCGCGAGGATGAAGACACCGCGGCGGCCGTGGGCATCGATACCGCCAACTACAAGCTGCGTGCGCTCATGGCCAGCGCGTTTCTGACCGCGCTGGGCGGCGGGCTTTATGGCTCGGCGTTCCAGTTCATCGTTCCGGACAGCGTGCTCTCCGGAGAAATCTCCGTGCAGATCGCCATCATCACCATGCTGGGTGGCGCCGGAACGTTGCTGGGACCGGTCGTTGGCGCGGTCTTGCTGCTTGCCGCGTCCGAGTTGTTCAAGAACAAATTCCAGGAAAGCCATCTGCTGACGTACGGAATTTTGATTGTGATCGTCGTGCTCGTTTTGCCGGAAGGCATCGTGGGCGGCCTGAAACAATTGTTCCAGAGAAAAACCAAACCTCCCGCCAGCGTCGCGCCACTCGCGGCCACGCCAGCCCAGGGAGGCGACTAGCCATGAGCACGATTCTGGAACTTCGCAACGTCTCCAAGCGCTTTGGCGGTCTGCGCACCGTGAAAGAAGTGTCGTTCACCATGGACTCGGGAGAAATCCTGTTCGTCATCGGACCGAACGGCGCCGGCAAAACTACCGTCTTCAACCTGGTGAGCGGGTTCCTGCATCCGGAAGAAGGTCAGATCCTCTTCCAGGGAGAGGACATCACCCGCAGCGCGCCGCATGTTTCCGCCCGCAAGGGCATCGGACGCACCTTCCAGATCGTGAAGCCGTTGCCGAGTTTGACCGTCCAGCAAAATGTGATGCTGGGATGCTTCATGCATACCGGCCACCTGCACGAAGCCGAAGACGCTGCATCAAAGATCCTGGACTTCCTGCAGATGTCGCACCTCAAGGACTTTGAAGCTCGCGGACTTCCGCTGGCTGCGCTTAAACGCCTGGAAATTGCGCGCGCGTTGGCGACCAAACCAAAACTTATTTTGCTCGACGAAGTGGTCTCTGGACTGACGACCAGTGAAGCTCTGGCTCTTGCGGACCTGCTCTTGCGTTTGCGCGAATGGGGCGTAAGCGTGGTGGGCGGCGTGGAACACGTGATGCAAGTTGTGATGAAGATCGCCGACCGCGTCGTGGTTCTCGACTACGGGGCCAAAATCGCTGAAGGCAAGCCGGCCGACGTCGTCAAGGATCCAGCGGTGATTGAAGCCTATCTCGGCGCAAAATATAAGGAGATGGCGCATTGAGCACCACCACTCCCAATCCGGCCAACACCGGCACTGCCGTCGGGAGTGCCGCCACGCCCCTGCTGCAAGTCGATGGCGTCACGGCCTTCTATCGCGACTTACAGGCGCTGTTCGGCATAACTTTAAAGGTAATGCCGGGAGAGATCGTTGCGCTCATCGGCGCCAATGGCGCCGGCAAAACCACGTTGCTGCGAGTGATCTCCGGCGTGAAGCAGGCTGCCGCTGGTTCGGTGAAATTTGAAGGCGCGGACGTTTCCCGCGTCCCCGCGCACAAAATGGTGGCGCGCGGCGTCAGCCACGTGCCGGAAGGCCGCCAGGTTTTCCCTTTTCTTACCGTCCGCGAAAATCTTTCGCTCGGCGCTTACACCTCCCGTGCCCGGGCCACCATGAAGCAATCCATGGAAGAGCAACTCGCGCTCTTTCCCCGGCTGGGAGAACGCATGAACCAGCTTGCCGGGACGCTTTCCGGCGGCGAACAGCAGATGGTGGCCATCGCTCGCGGACTCATGGCGAAACCAAAACTCTTGCTCCTCGACGAGCCTTCACTCGGCCTCGCGCCGAAAATCGTGGACGAAGTCTTTGACAAAATCCAGTCTGTCCGCCAGACCGGCATCACCATGATGATCGTGGAACAGAACGTGGTTAGCGGGCTCAGCATTGCCGATCGCGGCTATGTCATTCAGACCGGCACGGTGCTGCTGGAAGATACTTCATCCAACCTGCTCAAGAACGAAATGGTACGGGCGGCGTATCTAGGACTGTAACAACCCATCACGAGAGTTTTCTTTCTTGCGCTCGTTCCGGTAATCGTATCCAGTGTGGTATTCAATCTTCCCAAATAAACTGAGGATGCCCTGTTGCTGCCGGCGTTTGATGTATTCATCAAGAGCCGCGACTACCGTTTCTTTCTTGGTCCTGTGGTGACCGAGCTTTCGCGCCTTTCGAGTAACTTGTTGTCGACTATCACGTAGGCCATCTGCCGCACCTTCCTTCGTCATTATGCACGTACCCATGCATCCGCAAAAACTAATCGTTCTTCGGGAATAAAACTTCCCTCTCCTGGTTACCTCTATGTCTGATGTTTAAGAACGACAGGAGATCACACCATGAAAACGAAAGTATCCACTCTGGCCCTCATAGCATGTTTGGGAAGCGCTCTGGCATTCGCCGGTGACAAAGACAAGTCCAAGCATTCCAATGACGATGCGAACGCGGCAAATCAGCCGGCGGCGACCGAAACCGCGAAACAAGACAATGAAAACGGCACCGCTGCCAAGCACAAGAAGAAGATGAAGAACCAGGTAAAGCCCGCTCCCACCACGCAAGAGCAGCAGTTCGATGAAGTGTTGCGCGGAATCTGGGGATAACCAAACCCAGAGCCCAATGAAATCGCTCACTCATGTTGGAGTCCCGGGCCAACCAGCCCGGGATTTCATTTTTCAGAGTGGCTGAAATGATTTGGCCAAATCAGAACCTTTGCTCATGGACACCAGACCGTAGTGCCGGGGCAGAAACCAGGTGAGCCGGTACATGATGTTGCTGAACTGCTGCTGGTCTTGAAAATCTTCCGCAAAGATATTGAACGACAGCGATTGCTGAGGATCGTCCTGCGGGTCGTTTACCATCATCACTTGTAAATCAGAAGATCCGACTCGCTTTTGCAGAAAGTCCTTGATCACTTTGCGGGCGTAGGCCGGAAAGAAACTCGCGCTCGGTTGGCTGGTCAAAACACTTGCGCCACCTTCCGGCTCATCATCGGCATCCTGTTCTTCCTCGTGGCTATGTTCCCCGGTATCAGCTTCGGCCATCTCAAAAGCGCCGAACTCCTTGAACGACCACAGCAGCCCATACGGGAACACCCACTGCGGCGGACCAGGTTCAGGCTGCACCACGATTCCCAGTCCTTCCTTTAGGCAAGTATCCAAAATGTGCGACACGCAGAAAGTCTCAAAGCCTTCATTGGGTGGCGGCGCGTTCAGAACGAAATAAGGAAAGCCGTCCGGACCTTGCAGCACTTGGTCCTTGGGCGTGGCCATGCTGGCGTCAACGATGGCCACGTAGAATTTCTGGCGCCACTCCTCGTCACGGCTTTCGCGCTCCACTTCAAACAAGTCCACCACTTCTTGTGTTTTCTTTAGATCAAACTTTGGCATGCGTGCTCCGGAATCCAGTGTAGCTGAAGTGGAGATTTTTGCCCCTTCTTGGAATAAAAGCGCCTGGCGTTGGTTCTTAAGAGTGATGGCGCTGGGCAGCAAGAGGAAATCTACTTTGGCTAGTGACGAACAATCAGTACGCCGCTGAGAAAAAAGCTTGTAACTTCCGTGCAACTCAGCAATCCCATGGCACATAAGGCAACTAGTAAAGAAGCCTGAATCGAAAATAAAAACGTATCGGAGATGAATATGAAAATTCTGTTTCGCACTTTCGCAATCGCGCTGCTGGCGGCCTCGGTCAGCGGCTTCGCCCAACTGAATGACGACAAAAACACCAACAACGACCAGACCATGACGCAGGTCGAAAAGAAACAGGGCAAGAAAATCAAGAAAGCCAAGCCGGCAAAGACCACCACCGACCAGGAAAAGGCCTACGATCCCACAGCCGGCATCTGGGGATGAACAAACCGGGCCCGTTTAGCACTCATGCAAGGCGGTAGCACCAAGCGGTGACACGCATACTCGGTTGCTGCCGCCCCAAAGAGTCTTTTCAGAAAAATTCGTCTACATCTTTGGCGCTTCAATATTTACCGGCTGGTTCCAATCGGAGTAGCTGGTAATCATGCCGCCGTTGCCCATGGTTACGGAAACGGGCAAGTGCTGGTTAGGATCAACGCACAACGTATAACGGAGTCCGTTATTGCCATGGCTGTGTGCAGCTGCTCCGGCGCCGGGCATCGCGGGCATCTGCAGGTTCACGATCCACTGCTGGCAGGCGCCGTTCGCCGTGGCGGTAAGGCTTCCCCGCACGATCTCAGCGTTCGCGCCGATCTTAGCCAGCACGGCCGTTGGATCGCGGCCTTCATTCATCACCGCCCACGGAGCAGGCTCACCCGGATTCTCACCACAGGGAGCCCAACCTGTTGGCGCGGTATCCTGGGCGGTCCAAGTGCCGTCGTTCTGTTCGACGTACGCTTTGTTTCCGATGCGCACTGCGTGGAACGCGCGATCGCCAATGGTCGTGGTGAAGCGTTCACGGTCTGGACAGGAAACTTCCACCACCGTTTCCAACGGATGTCCGGGATGCAGTTGCAGCAGGGTCTTCATGCGATAGCTCTTGATTTCTTTCTTCGCGGTGAATGCCCGGTCCAATTCTGCCTTGCCTGTGGTCAAGCGCGCTTTCAGCCCGGCTTCCAAGCGAGTGGTGAACGCCGGCTGCGCGGCTCCAGCTGCAACCGTGGCAGGTGCGGCGATTCCTACCAACGCCACGGCAACTGCCGCCAGCAAAACTATGACAACTGCAACGAGTATGACTTTTTTCATGATGGCCTCTTCCCTTGCCTGTTTAAATCTTTCTTGAATCAGTAAATTCTTCAGTACGACAAATTGTTGTGGTCAGTACCGTGACAGCGTAGAGAACACGTACCGTGTCCTGGACTGCTACGCGTGAACTGCAGGACGCCCAAACTGTTGGCCGCCACCACGCTACGATCAAAGTTCACCAGCATGGGCGCCGACGATGAATGCGCATCGTGACAGGTGGAACAGGCGGCGCCGTCCGTGCGTACATGCGAACTGTGCCGGGTAAAGCTGCGGTCGGCGAGCACGCTGTTAGCGACGTCATGGCACTTGTCGCACAGCGCATAGTTGGCCGGCGAATATGCCGTACCGTTGCCGCCGCCAGGGACAGCCGGCGTAGGTTCCAGAGTGTTGGCGCGTTCCAGCAAGTGCGGCAGGTTCGATCCATGAGGCCCGCTGGCACCAATGCTGGACGTTCCCAGGTTGCGTCCTGAATCGTTGTTGTGACAATCCGTACAGTAAATCTGACTGCCGCTGGAAAGTGGCCGCCCGGTGATGGGCGCGCCGCCAGCGCCAATGATGTTCGTCCGCAGGCTGGGCACTTCCACCGTGGAAAGATTTCGCGGCTTGGTCACGGGGTGAAACGACAGCCCTTGCGTGAACTCCATCCGGGTGTTGAAGGCGTTTAAATTGCCAGCGTTAAATTGCCGCTGCGGATTTCGTCCATAACCCACTCCTGCTGTGCTGCTATCGAGTAACTGCGGCTTGTTCGCGCTGTCACCATGGCATTTGAAGCAGACTTCATATTCGTTGGCCACCGCGGGCAAGAACGAATTGGCGGCCGACTGGCCTTGAGCTCCGGTCAACGCCCCGCTGGCCAGAGGTGGTTGCGCCGCCGCGGCCGTTGCTTGGTGCGAGTTGTGGCAGTCCATGCACTCGGCGTGACGCGGAGTTCCGCTGGCTGTTTCCGGCATGGGATGCACGGCAGAGTTGGGATTTTCCGCGGCATCGTGCGAAGACGGCGTCAACATTACAGGATGCGTATATGTTTTTCCGACGAACTCCGTCTTGATGTTGCGATTAGCTACCGAACCGTCATGACACTGGAAGCATACATTCTCTTCCATATTCTTGATCAAGCGCTGGGCCACTTGCGGCGCATGTGGACGATGGCAGCTTTCACATCCGTTGTTACGGACGCCCGTATAACCGGTGTGCGCTCCCTGGGTCTGCGTGTAGCGGGCATCTTCCGTGAGATCAGGCGGAAGGCTGTGAGCGGAACCATCCCAGCCGATTTTCTGGTGACAGGTGAGGCACAGAGCAGAAGCCTGGTTGTTTTTTACTAGAAACTTGCGCGTGGTGGGGTCGGCATCTTCTTTATGCGGATCGTGGCAGCTGGTGCACTGCAGCTTGCCGCTGCGGTCTAGCCGTACGGCATCGGACACGCCAGGGTTCACCGTCTCCGGACCAACACGCGGCACGAATCCAAACGGATGGTCGTTGGCAAAAGTCTGATCACCGGCAAGATTTGATGACGAACTCGCGGGCAGCGTGTAATTGTCTCCCTGGACGAACGAAATTGCGCCGTCATTCACCGTGTCGCCCAGCGCGATCGTCCCGTCATGGCAGCTCAGACAGAGTTTGGATACATCCTGCGGCAGGATTCCGGTGACCGTGGACTGCATCGTGCTGCTGCTGTATGTGGGAAAATCGCGCGTGGAGAGCGTGTGGTTCCACAAATAGTTGGCCGGCGCGGAATTGTGCGGTGTGTGGCAAAAGATGCAAGCGTTGTTGCTGTTGGCGGAGCGAACTTGCGCGGAAGACCCCGCCCGGAAATCATGTTTACTGTTGATGATGGAAGCTTTGTTGTTCACCTGTGCGCGCGGTAATTTGCTCGCGGCCAACGCCACCAGCAGCCCCAACGCGAAGATGGCAACGCGGCGCACTCAGCGGGCTCCTGCGGCGTCAGGCTTTAAACGGAAGATTTCCACGCGGCCGTTTTGTCCGTCAGCCACATAAATCTTGCCTTCGTTGTCCAGGGCGATTCCCGTGGGCAGAAAGAATTCACCCGGCTGGCGGCCGGTGTTGCCAAACGCCAGAAGCAGATGCCCGTCGCTGTCATAGGCTTGTACGCGATCAAATCTTCCTTCCACCACCAGCACGCGGCCTTGCGAGTCAACGACAATTCCTTTCGGTTTGTCGAGTTCGCCCGCGCGGTCGCCTTGTCCGCCAAACACCGCGATGAACTTGCCGGAGGCATCCAGATGCTGCACGCGGAAGTTGAGCGAATCAACTACCCAGAGTGTTCCGTCCGCCGCCACGGCAATGTGCGTGGGATAATTGAATTCCACAGGCCCGTCACCACGTTTGCCAAAGCGGTCCAGTACTTTGCCGTCAGAGGTAAGCACCACGATGCGCTGGGCCACGGTGTCCACCACGTAGAGCACGTCACGCTTGCGATCAATCGCCAGTCCGGTGCAACGCTTGAAAATGCTTTCATTTTTCCCCAGAGCGCCAAGAGTGTGGAGAAATTTTCCATCGTTACGAAAAACGAAGATCTTCGACCGGCCGGAATCGGTAACGTAAATTTGTTCCTTGCTGTCCAGAGCAATGGCGATGGGGGAAAGAAACGGATCGGATTCCGGCGGATGAATCTGCTTGTACTTGCGACCAGCGGCGTCAAACATGTGGACGACCTGGCCCTTGGTATCGGCCACCAGCACGCGTCCTTTGGAATCCACGGCGACGCCGTGCGGTGTCGCCATGGCGCGCTGGTCGTCTTCGAGTCCCAGAATCTTGTTGACGACCCGCTTGAATCCTGAGGGCTTGCCTTTCACATCGGCAGGCTTGCGCAACTGCCCCAGATAATCCACCGCGCCCAGCGAGACCGGCGCTGTCGGCGCGGGCGGCGTGGATTTGGAGTACGCTGCCACCGCCGCGGCGAGAACCAGCGCGGCTGCGGTGATTACGGCCAAGTTCGCCCTATGCCAAGCTCGAGTTTTGTTGAAGGCCGTCAAAACTTGTTTTGCCTCTCCAAATGTCTTTTTCAGAAAATCCTGAAATCCCGCCCGATGCGGAAGTACCAGATTGCCAAACGCGTGCCGGAAGGTCCTGTGATTACAGTCACGTCGTTAAGATTGCGAGAGTAGCCGCCTTCGAGAGTGAACTTGCCGAGTCCATAACGCGCGTCTGCCTGGACGATGTTGAAAGTCTGTTTAGAATTGGTCAATTGCGTGTCTTCTGAACGCCAAACCGCTGACACTTCCAGCCGGCGGCGTGGCCGGGCGATGAGTCCAACGGACGTAGTATGCGTGGAGCGGTTGAGCAAGGGCGTTGCCAGAAGAGCGTTGATAGGTAACGGGACCACCAGGAACGTGCGGTCAATCAGCCCCTCGGGAAAGAGCGCTCCCGCGCCATCCATAAAGGAGCGGTTAAAGGTGACGGTATAGCGTCGCTGATCGGCCTGCAGAGAAAACGACGTCATCTTCGTGTGGGTGTTCCCGCTGATGTTCAACAGGTCCATGTTGGAGTAGTCAGCGTTGGCGCGGAGACGAAAATATTTCAAACGATGAGTTTCGGCTTCCATGCCGATGCGCTTTTCATCCGTGAATCCGCCAATCTGTTCCACCAGGTTCAAATGCGTATCCTGGCCGAAGGTGGTCACGCGGACGTAGCGCGCGTCACCCCAGGAAACGCGCCCGTTAAAACTGTTGGACCATGAATCGGGCGCATGGTCCAAGGTTGTTCCAGCCAGCTGAAAGCGTCCGGTGTATGAGCCCATCACGTCCAGTGCACGCCAGTGATGTTCGGCAGACACGGTGGATTCAGTTTCCGTGAACGAAGTGCGGCTTTCGGTGGCGCCAGCGACCGGCGTAAGCAGCGCTGAGCGGACACCCTGACTCACTCGGAGCCAGTCAAACACGCGGTAGCCTACGCGCCCGTTCAGGGAGTGGGACGTGCTGGAAGACAGCGAAATCACCTGAACAGCGCCGCCTCCCGGAACCAGTATGTTATTCAGGCCGTCATTCTGAAAATCTACCTTAGCGAAGCCGTAGCCAGCATCCAGGGAGACACGCGGCGTGACTTGCACACCAAAGTTCGCGTTGTTCGAAATTTCGCTGTTCCTGGTGGTACCGTCGCCGCCGAGATGATCTTTACGCCAGATTTCCCGGTTCTCAAAGGTGAGGCGCGCTTTGTTGTCCCAAAAGCCGCGGTTCAAGTGGAAATCGCCGGCGCGCGTGGAATCCTCAAAAGGACTGTTCAGGCCAATCTGTGAAACGCCAGTCGAGGTTCCGGAAGCCATGGAGAAATTTCCCGCCCAGCGCCAGTCTTTCCAGATGTCGGCGAGGCCGGTGTTGAAGGCCATCTGGTCGCTGGTCCGGTCCGCAAAAGACGAGGCCACGTGCACTTTATTGCTGTACTCCTGGAAAGATACATTGAGCTGCGGCAGGCTGGGAAACAAAACGTTCCATTGCAAGTCCAGCCGCGAGTTGTCGTCTTTCTGGTCCAGACCCAACCCGCTCACACCGTGATCCGTGCGGGTATAAGTCGCGCGAAAAGGGACGTGGCTCTTGGGCAGGAAAACCGTGCTCGCGGCAATGTTCATGCCGCCGGTGCTAAGATCACCTCGCTCAGCGGTGTTCGCCCCTTTCTGGTAGTCAAACCCGGCGCTTAAATGTAAGAACCGGGGATCGAGAATAAAACCGTCACTGTTGATTCGCACATCTCCAAGGGGAAAGAGCTGGTCGGTTTGCGCCGCTGACTCATTCAAACTCTGGGACGTGTGGGTGATGTCGAAACCGGCAAAACCGTTGACATGCCAGCGGGGCTGCTCATAACCCGGATATTGGTATTGGCCCCGTGCCAGACCCGTGGCGGCCAGCGCTACCACCGCTACGAAGACCGCGTTCCGAATTGGCAGGCTGCTGGTCATAAATAAGCAACGCAAGAATTAGCAAAGCAAGAATAATTACGGAGAGGGCATTTTGGTTTGCGAGGCCCGTCGGCCCTCTCCGTTTTCTTTCTTACAAGTGGCAATACACGCAGAACGACCCAGTTGTGGTCTGAGCCGGAGTGCTGGGGAATACGCGGAAGAACAGGTGCGACACGGAAGGACCTGCATGGGGATCATGGCAGGTAGCGCACTGCATCTTGCCCTGGAACAGGGGGACGTTTCCGCTTCCATCGATGGAGTTGACATCAGCCGCCGGCTGAATGCCGATGGCGGCAGCCGTGGTGGCGTCTGGGTAGGTGAAGTTCACCGGGTGCTGTTTGGTCAGGTCACGGGCGGTGTGGTCCTGGGCCATGATGAAAGTGCCCTGAGGCAGCGGTTGGAAGTTGGGGCCTGCTTGTACCTCATACCATGAATTCACGGCAATGGTGCCGTCATGGCAGCTCAAGCACAGATTGCTTACCGTCATCTGGCCACCAAGCTCGGTGGGAGTGGAGCGCATGCTGTCACTGGTGTAAACGCCATAGCTGGCGACATTCGATAGAGTGTGGTTCCACAGCAGATAGCCGGGACCTGTTGGGGCGCTGCCGAATTTATGGGCGATGTGGCAGAAGTTGCAGAGTGTGTAGCTGGCACCGCCGGCGGGTGAATACTCGCCTACCGACTTGAAGTCGTGCGGTGAGCCAAAGACAGCCGATTTGGGGGCCCGGGCGGCAAAAGCCGAAAGGCTGATGCACACGATCAAAGCCAACATACCGACCCTAGCGATAAGTTTCATAATGACCTCCTGAAGATCAATTACTGCGTACCCCTTGTTGCTTTTATGCCGGAGCCGAGCTCGGCTCCGGTATTCCGTCGACTTACTTTTCGAACAGAACTTTACTGTCCTCCCATGAACTGGAAGATCTGCACGCGGTGATTCAACTGGTCACTCACGTACACCTTCTGGCTTTTATCGATGTAAATTCCAAGAGGAAGATTGAAGGCCCCCGGGACGTTGCCGAACTGCCCGACCCACATCAGCAGTTCGCCCTTGGGGCTGAAAATCTGAACATTGTTGAAAGCGGCGTCCACAACCCAGTAGTTGCCTTCGCTGTCAATGGCCACGCCTTTGGGGCGAAGGAACTCTCCGGGACGGTCACCTTGTTTGCCGAAGCGTTTTACGAATTTCAATTCCGGAGTAAAGACCTGAACAGAACAGCTGCCGGTGTCAGTCACGGCCACGCTGCCGTCGCGACCTACGGCGATTCCCACGGGAAAGTTGAACTCACCGTTCTTTTCCCCGCGCTTGCCCAGGACCTGCCGGATTTGCAGACTATCCAGATCAAAAACCAGCACCTGATGCCGGTGCGAGTCCACTACATACAACCTCCGGCGCGCTTCATCGAGGGCCATGAACGTGGGATTGTCGATGCCGTCTTTGTTGCCGGCCTTTCCGGCGACGGTGGCCAGCAGATGCCCGTTGGCATCAAACTTAAGAATCATGTGCTGGAAAGGATCCGACACATACAGATTGTCTTGAGCGTCCACGGCCAAGCCGATCGGCGTCTGCAGCACGATGCCCCGCTCACCCTGAAGCCGGGTGATCTTCTTTTGGCCCTGATCAATAATGAAGATCGTGGACCGCTGCGTGGATGCGATGATGACCCGTCCATGCGAGTCAGAAACCACCCCGGCCGGCTTCTCAAAGTACTCAGCCACGTTGGGGTCCCCGTTGCCCACCATTTTGTCCACCCAGGACTTTTTCTTTTTCGTCTCGATATCGAAGTTATTGCTCAACTCCTGGATGAACTTCAGGCGCGGCTTTTCCGGCGGCAAAGGCCAGATCAGTTGGCCGGGCTGCTGGGTTGCTACTTGCGGCTTGGGCTTCTCTGCCGCGACAGCGGACGCGGCCAGCGCCAGGAACATCAGCGTGAACTTCAGAATGCGAGCGGGGTTTAGGCTTCTTGTCATAACTGGCTCATCTCACGGTTTCTTATTTGCCGGACCCGGCGTCCTTTGCGGCATTTCAATCGATTGTTTACCCAGCGTTTTCTGCTCTTTCTCGCGCTGCGCCACCTGTTCATCCGTTGTTTTCTGGGCCAAAGCCATGGCCGCTTCGTCTCTCGTCAAGTGGCAGGCGTCACACACGTCTACCTTCTTGCCCTTGTACTCCGTCATGCGCACCAGCTTGTCGCGCTCAGAAGAATGGTTCTCGTGGCAGGTGAGACAGGAAATCTTTTCGCCAGGCTTCAACGGATTCGGGTCGTCCGCAACGCGGTGCGTTCCCATGGGATGGCCTAAGCGCAGCGTCGGATCAAGATTGATCTTGGGAATGGCTTGGAATTCGTCCTGCGCAAATTCGTGCGCCGTCTTGAACAGCGCCACCGCTCCGGTGGTGCGGCGTTCCTGATGGCACTCCAGGCAAAGCTTGTTGCCTTCGGCGCGAAGCTGTTTGTCAAAGTCACTCACATGTGGATCGTGGCAAATCACGCAGCCGCCTTTGTCATACGGTCCGTGGAGACTTGCAGCCTTGGATTTTTCGTGGCAGGTAAAACAAAGTTCTTCACTCGGAGAGATCAGATCAACGTTGGTGGTGTCTTTGTCCACCACTTTCACTTCATGGCACGTGGTGCAACCCATGGAAATGGCGGTGTGCACATGCGGGGCCTTGGTCTTGTCTTCGTGACACTCGAGACATTTGGCGGCGTCTGTATTCTTTTCCAGGGGCACCGGATGCTCGCCGGCGCGTGCGCGAACTGCAAATACCGCGATGAGTATCAGCATGAAGAGCAGCGACCTCGCGGACCTTGCAATCACAGTATTTCCCCCTAGACAACGAGCCCAAAAACAATGGAGGAGGAACCTGGTTTCCGGTTAGGCGCTTCTTATTTCTTCGTTCACCGGATGTATTTGATAAATGATTGCTAAACTTGCTGTTCCACCCCGAGCCATTGTTTTGATCACTCACTGTTGCCACCCTTCGAAAACTAAGGGTGAATTAATTTACGATTCTTGATCTTTGCGTACCAAAGTAACTGTGACTTGGGTCACGGATGGCTGTGACAAAGCTGATGTGACGCTCGCAGGAATCTAAGGCGGAGAGCTTAGTGTGGTGAAAAGATTTGCAGACGAAAACAATTGCAAAATTGCCAGGATTGCCAAAATCCCCGAAATTGAGAAGAACGACGCAAAGCGGCCATGTTTTTCAAAACGCAGCGTCGTTCCCGAATCGGTGCCGCGCATGGAGCGCTGGATACTCAGAAGGAACCATGCGTTTTGCGGGATTAAGGCCGGTCGGGGGAAAGCTGGAAGTTGGCCAATGTCCAACTTCCGCATTGCGTCGGAAACAATTTTCGCTTATAATTCGCTATCCTTAAAAACGTAGAGAACCTGTGGAGCTTGCGCCGGTGCAGAAGGCGGAAGCGGGATGGCTCTTTGACAACTCAAGCAATTAGCACTGGCAATTGACAGCTAGCCGTGCGTCTTGGCCATTAACCAAGTAGTAAAGACAGGCTTAGATGATGGCCTCTGCATCAAGGCAAATCATCCCCGAAATACGGCGGATGATCCCCGGGGATGACTTGAGCTAAGTCCATATTTTCCGGGGATGACCGGGGAGGGGTTGGCATACGGGGTGAGGTTAACTTAGTGGTTAACGAAATGGCAAAAGGTGATGGGTGGTGGGTGAGATCAGCGACGGAGAAAGACCCTACCGCGGATTTGCGCGGATAGACGCGGATCAAGGGATTTGATCAGGTGACCGGGCGTAGCTCCCGTAGATCGGACTGGTACCGATTATCCCTTACAATGAACCATGGTGAAACCTTCCATCCGTTTGCTGGCCGTGGATATTGACGGCACCCTGACTGACTCCCATTTCAAGATTTCTTCGCGCAACATTGCCGCCTTGCGGGCCGCGCACGAAGCAGGAGTGCAGATCATGCTGGCTACCGGACGTCGCCATGACTACGCCATGCCCGTGGCCAAAGAGGTGGGAGTTCCGTTGTGTCTGGCTACGTCCAATGGCGCGTTGATTCGCTCGTCAGAAGGCGAAACGTTTTACACGGACCGTTTGCCGGCCGCGACGGCGCGCAAACTCATCGCACACATGGACGAATTTCGCGGCCACGCCGTGCTGACCTTTGATCGCGCCGGACACGACGCGCTGGTCCTGGAGCGTCTGGACGAACTGACGCAAAGCGTCTCGCGCTGGCTGGAAGTGAACAAGCCGAACATTCATCGCGTGTCACCGCTGGAGAGCGCGCTGGATCACAACGAAGATCCCATCCAGGCCATGTATTGCGGCCGCGTGGCCCGCATGGAAGAAGCCCAGCAGCGGCTTGCCGCAGCTGACTTCCTTGGCGAAATCACCATTCTGCGCACGCAATATGACCATCGCGACCTGTCGATCCTGGACATCCTGAACCAGGGATGTTCCAAAGGTCACGCCGTCCGGCGGTGGGCCGAGGAGCACAACATTCCCCGGGGGCAGATCATGGCCATTGGGGACAATTATAACGATCTGGAAATGCTTGAATTTGCAGGACTTCCGGTGGTTATGGGCAACGCCCCGGACGACCTGAAGCAACCCGGCTGGCACGTGACGACTACTAATGAGGAAAGCGGCGTGGCCCAGGCCGTGGAAGAAATTTTAGGGCTGGCATTGCGCACATAGTTAGGCAACAATAAAGGTCTTTGGTTATTTGGGGAAATTTGCAAGTCGCTGCGGTAGCCGCGTTCTTGAATTTATGAGGTTTTATAAGCCATTTGCGATTGCGGCCGTGTTGCTGGCCGCGCAACTCTCCGCCTACGCGGGCGAGATTGCCGTGCTGCGCAACGGCTTCTCCATCCCTTTTGTGCGTAAAGAAGAACACAAGACCACGACACGGCTGTTTACCGCCACCGGGTTCATCGACGTGCCGACAGCCGACATCGTCTCGTTTGAAAAAGAAGATTTGCCTGTGGCTACGCAAGCGGCGCCAACTACGACGCAACCGAACGCCGATACGACTTCAGAAGCAACCCGTTCCGCGACAATGCAAAGCCCCGCCAACGCCCAACTGATGTCCGAGAGCAACGCGACGAATGCCGCCAGCGTGCCCACATCGTCTGCCACGGCAAAGCCAGTCGATATCGATCAGGCAGTTCGCGAAGCCAGCAGCAAGCACCAGCTTGATCCAGACTTCGTAACGAGCGTGATCAAAGCGGAGAGCAACTTCCATCCGCACGCCGTCTCGCCAAAAGGCGCGCAAGGCCTGATGCAGTTGATGCCGCAAACGGCTTCGAAACTCGGCGTGACCGATCCGTTTGATCCTAAAGCCAACATCGAAGCCGGCACCGCGCACCTAAGCGCGCTGATGGACATGTATCACAATGACGCGATCAAGGCCCTGGCTGCTTACAACGCGGGCGCGCATCGCGTGGACCAATATCACGGCGTGCCGCCGTATCGTGAGACTCGAGCTTACGTAGCCAAGATCGTCCGCGACTTCAACGCCAAGAAACGCGCGGAAGCGAAAGCCAACGCTGCGAAGGCTCCGGCAAAGACGACGGCGACGAAAGCCTCAGGAACAAACGCTACGAATACCAAGGCATCTGCAGCAAGCGCGAAGGCCGCATCACCTAAAAGTGCGACCAAGAAGAAGGCAACTCCGGGGCAACAGGAAGCCGCCGTCGTAAAGACCAATAAGCCTGCCTAAAACGGCTCCATTTACAATTGAGTCAGTTTAATCATCCGATGCAATCCTGCTGTGCGTTTGTATAGGCTTTGGAAGACGTCGCCATTTCTAAATGAAGAAGAAAATTATCATTACCGTTGCGCTGCTGGCGTTGGCTGTACTGATCTATCTCCAGTTCAAGGCATGGCGAACCTTTGACTGGCACTCATTCTTTCAGCAGACCGAAGGCGTGAATCTTGGCCTGATCGCGCTGGGCGTGGCCATCATCCATTTTGACTACTACTTGCGCGCGCTGCGGTGGAAGATTCTGTTGCGTCCCGTGTGCCAGACCAAAGCTACCACGTTGCTGGCGCCTACCATGATCGGCTTTACAGGCATGGCGCTTCTGGGACGGCCCGGCGAGTTCATTCGCCCGTTTCTGATCGGGAAAAAAGTTAAGCTCACCATGTCGTCGCAACTTGCGGTGTGGGTCGTCGAACGGTTGTTTGACGTGGGCGCGTTTGCCACCATTATGGCGGTAAATATATTGATTTCTCCCGGCCTCAAGGATTTGCCCGGCTTTGCTGGCGGTGCGGGCCGCAAGATGTTTGGCGTTCATGTATCGGCATTCAGTCTTTTTCAGGGATTCAGTTTGGCGCTTCTGGTCGGCGTATTGTTTGCTTCTTTTTTCGCGTTTCGCGTCCGTAGAAATCCGGCGCGCGTTTCCGGATTCACCGAACGTTTGTTCAAGCCCATCTCTCCCAAGTTCGCTCGAGGCCTGGCCCAGCGCGTTCACACTTTCGGCGAAGGACTCAACACCATCCAAGACGCCAAATCTTTCTTCCAGGCTTTTGGCCTTTCCCTGTTCTTGTGGATCACCATAGGCGCCACCTATGTGTGCGTAATGCACGCTTACGCCGGAGAAGGTTCGCTAACGATCTCTCAGGCATTGCTGCTCACGGGAGCCAGCGTGGCTGGTGGCACGCTGCAACTTCCCATGGTCGGCGGCGGATCGCAGTTGGCCACGATCGGCACCCTCGTCGGCATCTTCCACTTCACCAAAGAACTGGCCATCAGTTGCGGCATCATGCTGTGGTTGGTCACGTTTATGTCGGTCATCCCCGCGGGGCTGATCCTGGCGCACTTTGAGCGCGTCTCGTTTACCAAGCTGGAAGCGGAAAGCAAAGTAGAAGAGGAAAAAGCGCTGGCGGAAACCAACACGGAGGCCTAAACCGGAGTAACTTCAAGCTCGGCGAATCGCCCTGCTACAATAAAGCCACGTATCTTCAATATAAAGTTCAAGATAGAGTTACGTAAGCATCCATGAAATGTCCTTTTTGCGGGTTTGAGAATGACAAAGTGGTGGACTCGCGTGAGAGCAAGGAAGGCGAGTCCATACGCCGCCGCCGCGAGTGCATGAAGTGCGAAAAGCGCTTCACCACGTACGAACGCATTGATGAAATCCCCTACATGGTCGTCAAAAAAGACGGCCGCCGCGAGAAGTTTGAGAGGAAGAAAGTACTCAACGGCTTGTTAAGGGCTTGCGAAAAACGGCCGATATCCATGGGCAAGCTGGAACAGATCGTTAATGAAGTCGAGCAGTACGTTGTAGATGCGCCGGAACGCGAACGGACGGTCACCGATATTGGAGAACTGATGATGGACCGCCTGAAGCTGATCGATAAGGTCGCTTATATAAGGTTTGCGTCGGTGTATCGCGACTTCAAGGACGTGAGTGAATTTCACAGTGAACTGGAACGCCTCAACGCTGCTCCGGAAAAACAGAAACCTGTAAAAACCAAATCCACGAAATAAGCAGGAAATATGGCTCATAAGGTGACATTGATCCCGGGCGACGGTATCGGCCCGGAGGTGACTCGCGCGACCGTCCGCATTCTGGAAGCGACCGGAGTAAAGATTGACTGGGAAATGGTGAATGCCGGCGCGTCCGCCTACGAAAAAACGGGCGAGTACATTCCCAAAGAGCTCATTGAGTCAATTGAACGTACCGGCCTCGGACTGAAAGGCCCCATCACCACGCCCATTGGCGGCGGATTCGCCAGCATCAACGTTGCCCTGCGCCGCAAGTTTGAGCTGTACGCAAATTTCCGTCCGATTAAGAGTCTTCCTTCCCTGCCCACGCGCTTTCCCGATGTGGATCTGGTCATCGTCCGCGAAAATACTGAAGGCGAGTATTCAGGCATCGAGCATGAAGTGGTGCCGGGCGTGGTGGAAGCGCTGAAGATTATTACGGAGAAGGCGTCCACGCGGATTGCGCGCTTTGCTTTTGAATATGCGCGGCGCGAAAAGCGCACAAAGATCAGCGCCATTCATAAAGCCAACATCATGAAGATGAGTGACGGCCTTTTCCTGCGTTGCTGCCGCGATATCGCCAAGGAATATCCTGAAATCCCGTACGCCGAGCACATCATCGATAACACCTGCATGCAGCTGGTCATGAATCCTTATCAGTACGACACGCTGGTGATGGAAAACCTCTACGGCGATATCATCTCTGACTTGTGTGCCGCGTTCGTCGGCGGACTGGGCCTGGTGCCCGGTGCCAACTTGGGCGACGGTTGCGCGATTTTCGAAGCCGTCCACGGTTCCGCACCGGACATTGCTGGAAAAGACATGGCTAATCCAACAGCATTGTTGCAATCCGCTGTGCTGATGCTGCGCCATTTGCGCGAAGTGGAAGCCGCCGACCGCATCTACGCCGCGCTGGAAAAAACGTATAAGGAAAAGAAGCACAATACGCGCGACGTTGGCGGTACGTCTGGAACGACCGAGTTCGCCGACGCGATCATTGAGAACATGGAAGCCGTGGCGGTCGTCAGCTAAAGCGCGCAAAGCTTCCGGAAATCTGAAAATCAATTTCGTCACCCGGCCATTTAAAATGACCAACGACATGAAAAACATCTCGTTGGTCATTTTTTGTTCCAATGCGTTTCGTTCTAATGCGTTCCTTCCTAGTGCGCTTGTTTCTGCGCTTCTCCTTATTTCTGCGTCTGGATGCAGCAAATCCGAACCCGCCGCGCCGCAGCCTGCGTCCGTGCCCGCCAAGGCCGCGACAATCTCCATCAATCCGGCAACAGCCGGCAGCGTCAGCGGCGTTGTCAGCTTTAAAGGCGCCGTCCCTAAGCTGGCTACGCTGGATATGAGTGCCGATCCAGGATGTCCGCCGAAGCCCCAGCCGTCAGAAGCTGCGCTGGTGAAGAACGGAAGACTGGCCAACGTTTTTGTTTACGTGAAAGCCGGATTGCCTGCCGGATCGTTCGCTATTCCCGCGGAGCCGGTTGTCCTCACACAGCACGGTTGCCGCTACCAGCCGCGCGTACTGGGCGCGATGGTGGGGCAACAATTTAAGGTCACCAACACTGACACGGCGGACCACAACATCCACAACATGCCCCACGGCAATCCGGAATGGAACGAAAGCCAGATGCCGACTGATCCACCGATCGTAAAGACGTTTGCCAAGCCGGAAATGCAGATGATTCTGCAGTGCAACCAGCATCCCTGGA
>Ga0209069_10000068_pt1 | contig 35120 bp, 30 predicted proteins | sample Str013_2_FD_187202 | JGI IMG/M metagenome (GOLD analysis project Ga0209069, IMG submission 187202) | Freshwater sediment microbial communities in response to fracking from Pennsylvania, USA - Straight Creek_MetaG_SC_2013 (SPAdes) (version 2) | ecosystem: Environmental > Aquatic > Freshwater >...
GCCGCTGCTCATGATGGTCTTCTGGCTGGTGCGCATTCGCGTCAGCAAGGCCTTCAAGAAAAAACCCGTGGCTTCTCAAGCCGTACTCGATCGCGCGGGGATGCAAGAGCAATCGTCGCTGGGTTGATGAGCCTGTAGCTAGCCGAGGCCTGCCGCTGCGCGGAAAAGTCAAATTGGGTTCTACCGGCAGAGTTGGCGTCGCCTCACCTTCCGCGACGTTTTGCTGGTAGGGCAAATTGCCATCTGCGCCGTGCTCGTAACGTCGTCCAGGGTTGCCGTCCGCGCGGACTGGTCCGTTCGCTGAGTAGCAGTGTTTGGTTTTGAGCCGCAGTGAAATGATGGTTGATACCGATCTGTACATGGCTGGATACAGCGTCGATCAAGCCGTTCCCCTGCAAAAACGCATGACGGATGCCATGGGGGCCATTCCCGGTGTTGAGTCCGTGGGATTGGCCCATATGCTGCCGCTCGACGACCAGAGCGCCACCACCGTCTTCAAGGACAACACCACGGACCTGGTGGCCGCGAATGTGGTGGCCCAAGCGCTGAAAATCAGATGCAGGCCGGTATCGCCCCATTGCATCCGGGCGCGGCTTGCGTCTGCAATATCAGACACGATTGTTGCAGTCGCGTCTCTTCCATTTCCGCGAAGTGGCAATCCGCGCTCATATTGTTTTTAGAGCACGCCAGGAACACCTTGTGTCGGGCCAGCGCCAGGTCAGTGTTGATCTGGAAAACCTGCGATTGAATGGCAATGCACTGGGGTCCACGCGGTGCCGCCGCTCCATTGGGCGCCGCGGATGCTGCCGTCGCACTTGCGCTCACGCAGCTTTTGCCGTTCCAGACTGTTCCTGAAGCGCAGCTGGCCGTTGGAACATTCGCCACACAGTATCCAAATTTGTTCGGTGATGAGCCCTTGGCACAAGCCTCGCACGGACCGCTTTGGCAACGCCCTTGGACCCAGTCAACGTGGGAAACTTTAGGAGAGGCAGTAGCGCAGGGTTCCTTGGCACAATCTCCAGATGCCTTGCCTGCTGGGTCAGGACGCTTGTCGGCTAACGGGCCGCGTCCATTGTGCTGCGCGCGATCTTCTCCAGCAGCGTCCCGTTCACGACTACCTGCGATTCGGGAATCGTTGCCGTGATCGCCTCTTTCGTCATCGCGCCGGTTTCTTGCGTCGGTGTTGGCAACGCCGCCCGAAGTCGAATCATGCGCCGGCTTGTTTTCGCTAGCCGCTTCGTGTTTGTCCGTTTCGTGTTTGGAGGTCTCGCGGTTCGACGTTTCGCGTGACGATTTCGATTCTCGTGCAGCGTCATGCGGCGATTCTTTCTCACGCCGACTCGAGGAGCTTTCGGCATCGCGGCCATGAGAGCTGCTTGAACCAAATCCGCCGCCCGAAAAACCTCCGCTATGACTGCTGTTCGACGTAGACGAACTTGCCGGGCTTGGACTATGCATCGATGGCGACGAGTTATGCGAACTCGAAGAAGCGGAGCTGCTGGCGCTTGACGGGCTGCTCGGCGCGGTGTGCGTAGCCGGAGCCGGTGTAGGCGCTGGTGCCGGAGCGTGCTGCGCATAAGCCGCAGGTGAAACTAGAGCGAGACTTACAACTAAACTAGACAGCCGCATGAGACAACCTCCAGGCCATACCCGCGAATCGCTGGACTTCTGATCGAATGCGATACTAATGATAGCCCACATTATGCTCTTGACGTAAGCAGGACTTGGAACAAAGCTAATGCAATTGCAGAAGCAGGGTTAGACAAGTAGGAGTCACGCAATGCCGATCAACCTCATCCTGAACAACCTGGGATTAGATGCTTTGCTCGAGTACACCGAGTGGGAACGCCAACTTTGGCTGGAGCGCATCCGTAAACATGGCAGTGATGTACTGAAACTCAGCCTTGGGCCAAACGGTGACGGTCGCTTCTCCATCGTTGGCGAATTAATCCGCCATATTTTTTCCGCCGAGAAACGCTACGTGGAAAGGATTACGGGCCGCCAGCTGACTGACACCAGTTTGATTCCCGCGGATAACGTCGAAGCGCTTTTCCAGTCCGGCCAGGAAAGCCGCAATGAGTTGAAAGAATTGCTTCAGACGTTTCCCGCACAGGATTGGGACAAGCTGCAAGAACTCAAGTTGATGAACTCCACTTTGACCGCATCGCCCAAGAAGCTTGTCGTCCATGCTCTGATCCATGAGATCCGGCACTGGGCGCAGATCGGAACAATCTTTCGTATGAACGGACTCGGCGGAGAGTTTCACGACTTTCTTTTCAGTCCAGTTCTGGGCGGCGAATTGCGTCGCGGATAACCGCAACACCCGAATACCGCGACGCCGTCACCAGCACTCGCGCCGCGGTCTTCAGGGTTGGATCGTTAGCTTGCCTTGCGGGCCCTGGGTTTTTCTTCTTCCTCAAAGGCCGCTTCGTTCGGCCGTTTCGGTGTCCGCAGACCGGCTTCGGGATGGACCATCGAATCCAGACGCAGCACGCTGTTCTTCAGGTACTTGATCTGGGTTTGTAGTTCGGCCAGAACCGGTTCCATTTCTTCTTCGCGGTCACTGCTGCCAATCAGACCGGCTTCTTCGAAACGCTCAATCTCCCGGCCTTCGCGTTCATCTTCGTCCCGCCGTTTACGCGGACCAAAGTGGAAGCGTACCTGCGTTGAGCTGATGCCGTTGGCGATGACTTCCAGTTCGTACTCGCCGCGCGGAATATTGCCCACGGTGAAGCGGCATGACTGGTTCGACGTTCCCGTAGCCACGCCCAGACTGCTGAAGTGTGACGTGCGGGCGAAAAATACGTGATGCGTGTGCACATGGCGCAAACGAACCAGCGGATGGTTCGTCGCGGAGTAGCAATCGTCACCGTACATGTTGGCCTGCGAGAGTCCGGTCAGTTGTCTGCCGTGCAGGGCGAAGTGGTGCGTGGAGTTGCGCACAACTGAGGTGATATGCGGGCGCCATGCGGCATGCGGATGGCCGTCCGGCGTGTAGACCTGCATGTTGTTGGTGCTGGGACCAAACAGCACTTCACCGCTGGGCAACAGCATCAACCGGCTCCAGTACAGTTGCTCGCCGTTATTCACCGGCGTGGGCGCCTGCGTAATGGAGTTGGCTACGGGATCGTATTCAAAGAACAAGATGGGCGATCCCCAGTCGTTGTTGAGGAAGTTGGCTGCGGCGAACAACACCTTGCCGTTGGGCAGCAGGCTTGCCGGACAGTCATTGCAGACAATCGCCTTGCCGCCGACTTTGGGTATGTCCGGTCCTGCCGTCCATGTGCCTTGCTGCGTGGGATGCGGCGGAGGCGTGTACAAGGCCGTCTTGCCAACGCCGCCACTGTTAGCCGCGCCAAAGAAGATGACCTTGCCGTTGGTCAGCAGCATGGCCGGGCCGATCTCATGCATCACCGGATCCACCAGGCTCACCGGAATCGCGCCTTCGTTCTGCCAGGTGTTAGTGGCAATGTTGTACTTCTCTGACTGGAATGGCGCAAAGCACTGCGCCGTGATGATCGTGTTGTCCGGCAACAGGACCCAGGTTTCTTCGTTCGACCGGACGGCCTTGCTGGCGGCCGCCGACCAGCTGTCACTTACCGGATCAAAGATGGCGCATAGTGGAGTGGTCAGCGCGCCAATCATCATGCGCCCGTCCGGCAAAATGCAGCAGGAGGCGTCTCCTACGTTGGCCCATCCCGGCGGCGAAGGAATTGCCGCCCAGGTATCGGTCACTGGATCGAAGATTTCGCCTTTGTTCGTGTCGCCGCCATCACCGCTCTGCTCGCCGCCGCAGATGATGACGCGTCCGTCGCGTAACACTCCGGAAGCGTAGTACCGCCTCCAAAAGCTCATGTCGTGCAAGGTTGACCATGTCCCGTGGACATAGCTGCCGTGGATGTCTGGCGTTAGTGCATGCCAGTGCTGTGTGGCTTCTTCCTGCACCATGATCCGTCCGTCAGTCAACAGGATCATTGTGCTGGTATTAAACGTGGGCTGGTTCAGCAGGGATTGCCATGTTCCCGCCATATGATTTGATCTCCTTGTGAGTTCTGGGGAATTTCACCGTCCGATCCCGGAATCACGGACAAAGAATCACGGACAAAATTAAGGAGAAGAGTTAACTTCTGAAACGAGTGGTGTTTCGTCCTTGATGTTAACTGGTGAACCTTGCGGCGTTATCGTTACAGGGTTCGCTGCACAAGGTACGGCGCGAAGTATACGCTTGCGGGAAAATGTGATGGAAACTTTTTCGCCTTAGACCCATTCGCTCTAGGAGTACGACAAAGCCTTAATACAAGGCTCCACGAAAAACGCCAGCGATCTAAGCTTTGACTTAGAAGTCTTGTTACCATGCGTCCACAACTGCGTCTTTCAACTCAACCGCGATCACGTGTATGTCCGTGGAGCCCACGTTCTCCAGCGTATGCGGCGGCAACGCAGGCGACCACGCTATCTGCGGAGGCTGTGCAGCGGCACCGTCTCCCCCGGACGGACACAGGTGTCCAGCACGCGCACGCGGTCGTTCTCAAAAAGAACGGTGTGGTGAGCAGGCGCAGCTATCGCCGCGTCCAAAGAATCTGGCCAGGGCCATGGAGTGGTTGGTTTGGTTTCCATGAAGATTGCCGCCCAACGGATTATAGTGAAGTCGCAAAACCACCATGAAATTTGACCACATAACAGTCTGCGGTTCCGATCTTGAGAAGATGCGCCGCGAGTTCAGTTCCGTTGGCATCCCCACGCAATACGGCGGACAGCACGCAAACGGCCTTACACACATGGCCCTTGCCGGGTTTGATGACGGGTCATACCTGGAGTTGATTGCGCCTCTGGAAAATGTCGGTCTCAATGCGGCTAAGGCAACTGGCATGATGGCCGGTTGGGTCCCGTTGATGACCGGCAACGCCGGCGCCGGAGCATGGGCGGTCCGGGCTGAAGGGATTCAGGCGACTTGCGAGAAGTTGCGTTCAAGGGGAATTGCCGTGCGCGGCCCGGAACGCGGCGGCCGGGCCAGGCCTGATGGAGCTCGGCTGGAGTGGGAAACGGCGGTCGTCGGCCCTGGACCCGCTGGTTCCGTGTTGCCGTTCATGATTGAAGATTTGACAGACCGATCTCTTCGCGTCCGGACATCGCCTTTTGCGCTAATGGTCAGCGGGGTGGGAGCGGTGGTAATAGGCGTGCGTGATTTGAACGCCACCGCGTCCCTGTTCCAGCAGGCTTACGGATGGCAACCACCCTCTGTGGAAGAACACGCTGGTTTTGGCGCGAAGTTAGCAGGCTTCGCCACAGCAAAGCCTGAAGGTCCGGGCGGTAACGCTGAGGCCAATGTGATACTGGCTGCGCCGTCAGGGCCAGCCTCCTGGCTGGTCAAGCGCATTGAAGAATTTGGCGAGTGCCCTCTGGCCTTTTTGCTTCGTCAGAACATTGCTACGCAGAAAAAAGATGCGTCACAACACGTACGCAACGAGATTTGGTTTGGACGCCGGGTGATTTGGCTGGGCCCTTCATCTCCAGTTAGCGCGCGGATCGGTTTGGTCTCCGCCTGATGCTTGCGGTTTTTTAAAACCGCAGCGAAAGGCAGCTCAGCCCGCCATCCATTTTTTGAAATTCTGACATTTCCAGGGCCAGCGGTGTGAAACCGTTTGCAACCAGCGCGGCGATTACGCGCGGATATCCCGCTGGAACCAACACACGATCATTCACGCGGACGCAATTTGCCGCGTAAGTCTCTGCCTGCGGCACGCGCAGAATTTTGTAACCATGAAACGCAGTGCGGAAAGCAGGATTGTCCGCCATCTCTTCCATCACAACTAAAGTGTTATCTCCGATGTAAGCGATGCCGCTCTTCAAATGAAGAATGCTGGTCATCCCGCGCACATCTACTACAGAAGACGGGTAACTCATGCTGGCGAGATGCATTGCCAGTTGTCGCGCGCCATCTTCGTTCGTGCGGTGCGACAAGCCAATAAAGAAGTGGTTCTCGGCTTCGCATATGTCCCCACCATCCATCGTGCCGGGCGCATGTATCTCCAGTAGTGACGGAAAGAAACGCGCGATTGCCTCGCGGATGGCCGCCACTTCGCCTTCGCGGCTCGGCGCACCCGGGTTGGTCAGGACAGCGCCGCGTTCGGTGATCACCGCGGTGTCTTCCACAAAAGTGGAATCAGGATAGCGAAGATCGGCGGCGAGTGTAGTGATAGCCAGTCCGCACTCGCGCAGAGCGTCGCAATACGCCGCGTGTTGCTGAAGGACGAGATCATGGCGCGGCATTCCCAGATCAACCGTGGTAAGTCCATCGGCCAGATTGTTTCCCGGAATGCGGACAATGGCGTTTTTGAACAACCGAACTTCCTCCAAAATCAAATTAACTTGCGGTCGCTTTACGTTGTCGCCAGCGCATTAGCGCGTACACCGGAACGGCCGCAGCCAACAAAACCGCTGCGCGCAACGCGCTTTGTTTATCGTCGTGCACCGCCGCAATCAAAAATAAAACCGAGCCGATCAGCACTACCAGCGTGGTCACCGGATATCCCCATGCGCGAAAAGGACGTTCCATCTCTGGCTCGCGCCGCCGTAGAACGATCACAGCAATGTAGTTCAGGCAGTACATTCCGGCAACCAGGATCGCGGCGACGGCAATAATATCGTCAAACTTTCCGCTCACGATCAGCAGAGCTGCCGCTCCGGCGGAAAGCAACAAGGCCGCTCGCGGAGTACCGCCAGCGCCCACGCGCACTGCCCGCTCGGTGAAAAGCCCGTCGCGGCCAATCGCCAGCAGAATGCGCGGCGCGCCCAGCAACACGGCGTTGATCAGGCTCAGCAAAGTCAGCAACGAGAGCGCGGTAATGAACGTCCCGCTCCACGCGGGAAAAACGATGCGTGCGGCGTCGGCCGCAGGCAGCTTGGAGGCAGCCAGGGCCGCAACCGGCAGCACGTGCAGAAACGCCAGGTTCATCAGCAGATAAAGCCCCAGCACTACCACCACGCCGCCGATCATCGCCCGCGGCAGGTGCCGGGCTACGTCTGTATCTTCTTCCGTGAAATAAATAGCTTCATACCAACCGTCGTAAGTGACGACTATAGCCCGCAGCGCGGCGACCAACGGTACCAGCATTTGCAGCCACGTTCCTCCACGCGCCAGTCCAATCGGCGGACCCGTAGTCGCGGTTTGTCCGGGATGCAGTAGACACGCCGCCGCAAGAACCAGAAACGTGATCGCGGTGATCGAGCTGGTAATTTGCTGGATTGAACTACTCAAGCTCAGGCCGATCCAATGTAAGCCGCAAAAGAGAAACAACACCGCCAGAGCAATCAAAGTCTGTCTGCTGGCAGCGCGCGGAAAAAGTGTAACTGCATATTCTGACGCGGCCACTGCCGCATACGCGATGACCGCGCAGTTGTTCAGCCAGTCCGCCCATCCCACTGCGAATCCAGTTAGCGGACCGAAAGCCCGCTTGGAATAGATGTAAAACCCTCCGGCCTGCGGCAGGGCCGTCCCTAATTCCGCCACGGAGATGGCACCCAGCAGCGCGTAGCCTGCGCCCACCACCCACACCAGCATGATGAGCGGAGGACTGCCGAGCTGCCCGGCAATCGTCCCCGGCAAGCGCAGAATGCCCACGCCCACCGTGCCGCCAAAGATCACGGCCAAACCAAAGCCGAGTCCCAGGATGCGGGAGAGTGCCGTGCCCGGCGCGCCTGCGTCGCGATGCTGAAAATTCATGGATGCAAAGTAGGGCTTTTAGGAATTATTTTCGCTACTGACTATAACTTATACGGATTCTGGAGTGAATCCTGCTTAATAACCAGCGTAGTCTATGGAAAACTATTCCATTTGCTATTGTTGCAGTCACCAATTGTTGTTATATAAACTGCGCCCAGTCGATTTCTCCTAGTCTCACGAGGTATTTGAATGTTTCGCACCAAGTTTGCGTTGTTGGCACTGGCTATAACCTGTCTCGGTTCGTCCTATGCTACCTATGCCATTGCCACTGCCATGGATGACTGGCAACCCATCAATCCTGAAGAGTTGAAGATGACGGAAGATTCCGCGCATCCGGGCGACGCGATCATTCTCTACCATGAGGAGACCGCGGACGACATGACCCGTCATCGCCACGTTTATCTGCGCCTGAAAATCCTTACCGAGAAAGGCAAAGACCGGGCCAACGTGGAGATCCCTTATGACGCAACCCTTGCCGGCATCACCGACATCAAGGCCAGGACCATTACTCCGGATGGCGCCATCACGCCGTTTACCGGCAAGGCATTCAACAGCACCATCGTGAAAGCGCATGGCGTCAAATATCTGGCCAAGACCTTCACCCTGCCCAACGTCCAGGTAGGAAGCATCATTGAATGGAAGTACACCGAATTCTGGGACGACTACTTGCGCGCGCCCCGCTGGATTGTGCAAGAAGACCTTTACCAGAAGCGGGCCAAGTTCAGCTTTGTCCCGTTTCTAAAAGCCGGCCACTACATTCAGGACAGCCGTGGAGACATCAAGGACCGCGTCTACCACATGATCATCGGGCTTCCTGAAAAGAGTGAAATCAAGACCACAGCCAACAACAAAATGGAGCTGGAACTTAAGGACATTCCGGCGTTCGTGGAAGAAGATTATGCGCCGCCTCCGGCCATGATGAAGATGCGCGTGAATTTCTATTACGGCTCAGACAAGATGGCCAAACCCCAGGAGTTCTGGAAAGACGAAGGCAAATTCTGGAACAAGGATATTGAAAAATTTGCCGGGCATTCCGGGGCCGTGGCGGCAACAGTAGGTAAGATCACATCTCCCGCGGACACTCCCGAGCAAAAAGCGCGCAAGATTTATGCTTATGTGCAAAAAATCAAGAACCTGAACTACACCAATAAAGAAGGGGCCATTGAGGAGATACTAAGCCGTGAGGGCAAAGAGAAGCGGACGGTGGACGACGTGGTGCAAAAGAATGAGGGCTATCGTGACGAGATAGCCAGGCTCTTCTGGGCACTGGGCCGCGCGGGCGGCCTTCAGGTCTATATGATGCGCGTCTCCGACCGCGATGAATACTTCTTTCAATCCACGATTCCCAATCCTTCGCAGCTGACTTCGGAGATCGCTATCGTCGTGCTGGATGGAAAAGAGGTCTTCCTTGATCCAGGCACGCCTCTTTGTTCTTATGGCCATCTGGTCTGGCAGCACACGTCAACCCAGGGGATACGGCAAACCGCCGATGGAGGCACAACGCTCGGTCCCACACCCAGCGTGAACTACAAGGACGCCATCAGCAAGCGCGTAGCGCGGCTGACGCTAAACGGCGACGGCAGCGCCAAGGGCAAGATAGTGGTAGCGTGGACCGGCCAGGAAGCTCTGGTCCACCGTTTGAGCAGCTTGAAGACTGACGCTGCGGGAAGAAAGAAAGAACTGGAAGACGAATTGCGAGCGATGTTGCCCAACGGGACCGCAGTGCAGTTCGAGTCCAGCAGTGGATGGGACGACGCAGACGGTCAGTTAAACGCCAGTTTCGACGTCGAGATTCCGTCATATGCCAGCAACACCGGCAAGAGGATGCTGGTGCCCATGAATCTTTTCCAGACGCGCAGCCCGCAGTTGTTTGCCCACGGCGAACGCAAGCAGCCCGTGTATTTCAACTTTCCCTACTACCAGATCGATGAAACACTGGTCTCGTATCCCGCCACGTTCCAGGTGGAAAGCCGTCCGGAAACACAGCCGATCCGCACGGACTATTCGCTTTACAAGCGGGTCTACGGCAACACCAGCAACGCCAATGCCATTACTTTCACCCGCGATTTTGCCATGGCGGGCATTGCCTTTCAGCAAAAGGACTACGCCGACCTGCGGACTTTCTTTTCCGGCGTGAACGCAAGCGACGCGCAATTCGTGGTTTTGACGCAAAAATAGGGTTGACGCTAAAGTAGCTTTTTGAGCGCAAAAGTAAAAGATCCAGGGGCTTGCCTTCGCGCGTGGAAGGGTCAGCCCACCAGCCGCTGGCTGGACTTACGCTGCCGCGACGCCCGCCAAAAACGTACCAGGCTGATGCTGAACATTGCGGTCATTGCCAAAAATGCCACCGGCAGGGCCGCCAGGTAGGTGTATCTCATGTCCGGACGGGAGTGGCTGAACGCTCCAATGGCCAGCAGCAACAACGCCAGAAACGCCACGGACAAAAAGAAGCAGATCACGCCGCTCACCAGGCCGATCGCCAGACTCAGGAAGAATTTGCCCATAAGAAGGATGCCGGCTGAACCCGCCGCAACCGCTACGTTAGAATAATAACGTGAGTCAGGCCCTTAATACCGAAATGCGCACCGCGCAGGAGATCATACGCGACGTCCGCGTAACCCAGGCGCCCAACGGTATCTGCTACGGTAGCGTGGGCGAAGTCACCTTGCCTTCCAATGAACTGGAACGCATGGTCGCTGCCGTCCCTTTGCCGATTGCCGCCGCCTTGCAGCGCAAGGCATTTTACTTTGTCCCGCTGGCCATTGCTGAAGACGACAAGACGCTCATCGCGGAACGCTTTGATCCCTCGCTCGTGGACCGCGCCATCTGCCACAAAAATGTTGATGCCGGCGACTCGCGCTACGTTTTCATTTCCACGCGGCTGCTGGAAGAGCGCTTCTCCATCGCGTTTGAGTTCTACATCAACGTCGGACACAACTTTGTGGAGCAAGCGGGAATTTCTCCGGAGTTTGCGGAACTCGTTTGGCGACAGGCGGAAGCCAACGTGCGCGGGGAAACCAGCTATGACGCTTTTGAATACCGCAAAGCCGCCACCGCCGGCGGTCCGGGACGCGTGGACGAAAAAGCCAAGTCCGACTATCTGAGCGCCGCGTTTTCCGATTCCATCGCGGTGTACATGCTCTCCACCTGCCTGGACGTGGATTACTACGAGCTGCGCGAACGCGAATATCCTCTGCTGGCCGCGCCCGCCATGGCTGAACGTCTGAAAAAGATCGCACAGATCTTCCCGGCGAATCCGGGATTCGAATTCAACGTTTTCTATAAGCGCAGGAGCTAAGACAACCTACCACGGAGGCGCGGAGAAAAGCGCGGCGGGATTTGGGAGAGTAGAACTGCGCTGCTGCAGGAGCTGAAGAATGATGGCCTGGAAAAGCGTCTCGAGCGGTTTTGTCGCGGAGCGACAACAAAAATAATGATTGCACACCTTCGCGGACGACTCATCTCCAAGCATCCCAACCAGGCCATCATCGAGGCCGGCGGCGTCGGCTATGACGTCCACATCACCGTCCCCACTTTTTCCGATCTTCCGGCCCCCGGCGCGGAAGTTGCCTTGTTCATCCATACGCACGTTCGCGAAGACGCGCTGGCCTTGTTCGGATTTCTCCGCGCGGAAGAAAAGCAGCTCTTTGAAAAGCTGATCGGCGTAAGCGGCATTGGGCCCAAGCTGGCCGTAACAATCCTGTCCGGCATGTCGGCGGACGCCATGGTGGCGGCCATCCGCGGCAACAACATCCCGGCCCTCACGCGCATTCCGGGCATCGGCAAAAAGACTGCCGAACGCATGGTGCTGGAACTGCGCGACAAGCTGGAATCCTTCGGCGCAACGGCCGCGGTCGCCACCGCCACTCCGATTGAAGAGGACGTAATCTCCGCGCTCGTCAATCTGGGATATCAGCGTCCGTTGGCGGAAAAAGCTCTGGCCAAGCTGGGGACAACTTCCGGCGAAAGCTTTGACATCCTGTTCCGCAAAGCCATGGCGGCCCTGGCGAAGTGAAATGCTAGACCCCATACGTTTTACACAAACGGCACCTACGGCAAAAAGCTCTAGCCGCACCAAGGCTTATCCGAGCTAAACTTGTCTCTTAAGTGAAGAAATTCATTTCCATCATCGCGTTCGTTTTTCTTGCCGCGCTACTCACCCAAGGCCTGGACAAGAAGAAACCACAGCAGGCATTCCAGATCATCCCGAACCAGACCGCCGACCTGAATTCCGGCGCCGTGGCCACCGCGAAACAAAAGTGCGAGAACTGGGCACTGGCCGCCGGACTTGAAACCATGTTGGCCCGCCAAGGCGTGGCCCTGGACCAGAGCTTCTGGATCATGCGGCTGAACCACGGCGAGTTGTGCGTGAGTCCGCTGCCTTCCATGGAAAAAGTCGCCGAGGTGGTGAACAAGGAATTTGTCCTGGATGACGGACGCCACGTGCAACTGGAAATCCACTTCACGCCGGGCGCTCCCACCAACATTGACGCGGTGATTGCCGCGCTCAAGCACCAGCAGGTGACCGTGCTGATTTTCCGCGGACATCCCTATTACCTGATGGGAGCCACCTACGACGAGCAGATCGGCCGCGAAGGCCTGCGCCGTTTCCTGATCAAGGAACTCCGCATGGCCAACACCTTCGGCGGTGAACCGGGCGTCACGTTTCAGCGCTACCGCGAAGACACCGCGGAAATTGATGGAGTGCTGAGCGTGAGCGTGGCTGCCGCGGGCCGTTAGCCTTACTTCCCTATACAAAAACTGCTGAAGATCAAATTCAGAATGTCATCCGTGGTGGTTTCGCCGGTGATGGCGTCCAGCGGACGCAGCGCGCCGTAAAGATCCAGCATGATCATCTCGTGCGGAATCTTGTTCTGTACCGCGATGCGCGCAGCGTCCAGGCTGGCAATGGATTCGTCCACCAACCTCTGGTGGCGCACGCTGGTAAGAAACCCTGACTCCTGCTCGGCGCCAGCCGAGCCGGAAACTTGTTCCAGGATTTCCGCGCGCAAAGCTTCAATGCCCTGGCCGGTCAGCGCGGATGTTGGAAATGCTTTCAGGCCATCGAGAACTGGATTCATGATGCCGGAAATATCTGCTTTATTTGCCACCGCCAACGCCTTTCGGCCCGCGCACGCGGCGACCAGTTCTTGATCTTCTGCGGAAATAGGCTGCGTGCTATCCAGTACTACCAGCACCATGTCGGCTTCGCTCAGCGCTTCGTATGATTTGCGAATGCCGATGCTCTCGGCTTCGTCAGTAGATTGGCGGATGCCAGCGGTGTCAATCAGTTTGATGGGAATGCCGCCAAGAGCAACAGTTTCCGTGACCAGATCGCGCGTAGTGCCGGGAGTAGCGGTCACAATGGCCCGCTCGCGCTCGACGAGCCGGTTGAACAAACTCGATTTGCCCACGTTGGGCCGGCCGACGATAGCCAGCGTCAGTCCTTCATGCACCAGTTTGCCGTACGCAAAGCTGGCGCGCAGTTGCTCCAGTGGCTGCTGAATCGCATTGATGCGCTGGCGGATTTCTTCCGCGGGCATCACAGATACGTCGTCCTCGGCAAAATCAATACCGGCTTCCATGATGGCGATGAGCTCTACCAGCTTTTTCTTCACCGGCTGGAGCCGCTTGGAAAGCGCGCCTTCCAATTGCTGCGCGGCGACTTTGGCTTGATACAACGTTTGTGATTCAATCAGGTCGCGGACGGCTTCCGCCTGCGTTAGATCGATGCGTCCGTTAAGAAACGCCCGCATGGTGAATTCGCCGGGTTCAGCCAGGCGCGCGCTTCGGCTAGTGGCCAGCTCAAGAACATGCCGCAACACAACAGGCGATCCGTGGGCGGAGATTTCAATTACATCGTCGGCAGTATAGGAATGTGGTTTGGCGAAGAAGGTGACCACGGCTTCGTCGATGCGTTCGCCGGAATCGGGCTCGATGAGTTCCCCGAAGATTGCGCGTCCGGCTTCAAGCGGGTGCTTCAGGCGCAGCATGGCGGACGCAATCGACTGGGCTTCCGGTCCGGAGAGTCGTACCACGCCAATCCCGCCGCGTCCAGGCGGCGTGGCAATGGCGACGATAGTGTCATCAAGGTTCATGAAGGCCGCTTCACGCAGCGGCTAAAGCCGAAATCTCGTCGATCACTACCTACTTGCCGTTTTCCAGCCGCGACCAGTGTTCTTCCAGCCGCTCGTACAAGTGGTCAATCTTGCGGTGCAGATGCGCTACTTCCATTTCGGCTTTCAGGTTCACCTGGTAATCCATTTCCGTGCGCAAGCGGTCTTTAGCGGACTGCCGGTTCTGCGACATCATGATCACCGGGGCCTGGATGGCCGCCGTCATGGAAAGAAACAGGTTCAACAAGATATACGGATAAGGATCGAAATGGTTCCGGAAAAGGGCGGAGGTATTCAACAAGACCCAGATCAGCATGACTACGCCAAAGATGCTGATAAACGTCCACGACCCGCCGAAGCTGGCCACTTTATCGGCCACGCGTTCGCCCAGGGTCATCATCTCTTCTTCTTCTTCGTTCACGTTGCGGGAAACCTGCGTGCGCAGCAGCTCGTCGGTGAGCCGCAGGCGCCGGCCCACGGCGGTGAGCAGGTCCATGGCGGCGTGCGGATGCTTGTCAATGAACTCTAGCAGCCGTTCGCGATGCAGGGTAAGGACTTGGGTGTCTTCCCGGGCAACACAATTCGCCGTGCGCGGACCGCCATCTAGGAAGGAAAGCTCGCCGACCACCTCGCCGTGTTCATTTTCCGCCAGCACGATCTTTTGGCCTTCCGTGCTCTCCACGTAAACTTCCACGCGGCCGCTACGCAGGATATAGATTTTGCCGCCGGCATCGCCATAGTTGAAGAGGAAAGAGCCTTCAGGAAAGTCCTGGCAGTCCATCATGTCAGCCAGCGCTTCGTGTTCTTCTTCATCCATGAACTCAAAGATGGGAACTTCACTGAGCATTTTCACGGTTGTGGACATTCGTTGAGATCCTCTTTCGATTTTGTCGCTTCGCTCGAAGATTGCCCGGGCGACATCGAGTCCGCAAAGGCGGCGTCCTGGCTTACTTTGCGCAGCTCGGCGCGCAAGTCGGCCTCGCGCTTAAAAAAATCGGTGTATGGATTCTAAACTGAAACAGCTTATCGTCGGCGCATCGGCTTGGGTGGTTTGTAGTCCTTGGGATAGAGGACCACGTAGCGACGGCCGCCTTCGCCTTCGCTCTGCGTGGTGAGGGCTTCATGGTCGCGGAAGACCAAATGCACCAGGCGGCGCTCGCGGGACGACATCGGCGCAAATGAATACGGAACACCGGAGCGAAGAACTTTTTCCGCCGCCACCTGCGCGCCCATTTTCAATTCCTGTTGGCGTGCGGCGCGGTAGCCCTTGCAGTCAAAAGAAATGCGGTCGTGCTCTTCGCCATGCAGCCGCAAGGATTCGTGAGCAATAGTTTCAAACGAGCGCAGCAACTCTCCGCCGCGTTCCAGAACCAAGTCGCTGTCTGGACCGGCAAATTCGACAAGGATGTCGGGGACTTCGTCCGCGCCGCCTTCCGGAACCGGAGGGTTTACGGTGATGCGGTACTTCAAGCGGAAGCCGCCAGAAGCGATGGTGTTCTTCAAAAGGGCGTCAATCTTTTTTGCCGAGGCGACTTTATCTTGAAGCATCTACTCTCTTCCCCATCGCTCTAAATTATAGGCCCGGTCACTTCTTACGGGTAGCTCGTCGGTCCATGCTTTTGCGCACTTGCTGGCCCAGTTCAGACCGGTTGATCACCACTTGCTGCACATAACCCAGCACGTTGCTGATGGCCCAGTAAACGCACAATCCGGAAGCAAAGAACCAGCTGATGTAGCCCATCATGAGCGGGCCCATCAGGTTCAGGATCTTCTGCTGCGCCGGATCCATGCCGGCCTGGGGCATGGTTTTCTGCGTCAGGAACATGGTGATGATGATCAGAATCGGCAGCGCGTGAATCGGGTCCGGTGCGGAAAGATCTTTGATCCACAGCCACGATGCCTGGCGCAGTTCAATCGAGTTCCCCAGCATGGAGTAGAAGGCGATAAGGAACGGCATCTGCAACAGCATGGGGAAACATCCGCCCACCGGGTTCACGCCTTCGCGCTTATAGAGCTCGGACATTTCTTTCTGCATGTCCGCCTTGCGCGGATCGGTCATGCTGTAGCGCTTGTATTTTTCCTGGATGGCTTTCATCTGCGGCTGGATCTTCTGCATCTTCAACTGCGACTTCATGCCGGAGATGCGTAATGGCAGCAGAGCCATGGTGATAATCAATGTCAGGAACGCGATGGCCCAGCCCCAGTTGGGAATCCAGTGTTCGTGCGTCCATTTCAGCCAGAGGAAGAGCGGGCGGGCGATAAAGCTGAAGGTGCCAAAGTCGAGAATGCCGCGCAGATCCGTGCCGGCCTGGGCTTGCGTGGTTTCCAGTACGTCCACGGCCTTGGGGCCAACATAAAGGCGAGTGCGCGTAAGGCCGGAGGTATTGCCGAAGGCCAGACCCAGGACCGAAACTTTGTCTTTACCATCGTTGGGGCTGGCGGCGTTCTTGGGAATTTCAACTTGACTATTCAGCGTGACCAAGGCCGTGTCCTTGGCTGATTCCGGCATGAACACGGCGGCAAAATACTGGTCCACCGTGCCAGCCCATTCAAAAGGCCCTTGCACGGTGTCTCCGCCTACCACCCATTTCTTTCCGGTCAGGAAGAAGCCGGAAGTCGGCGACTTGCGCTCAATGCTGCCATCCCGCCGCCAGACCAGGCTGCTAAAACCGTATGAGGATGTGGTGATCTGGTCGCCAAGTCCGCCCGGCCATTTTGGAAAAGCCTGCACGCGCAGGCCGTTATTTTCGACTTCCGTCTCGATGCTGAGGGAATATTTCTCGTCCGCGCGGAAGGTTTTGCGGGCGGTAGTTGTGCCGTCAGAAAATTCAAACGTGAGTGAATCATGCGCGGCCACGGTGCCGGTGGCGCTGGCTATGTAAAGGCCTTCGTTGAGTTTTTTCGTCAAGTCCGCGTTGTACGTATAAAAGGAAAGCGGATATCCCAGCGTCTGCGCGGCAATGGGATTCACCAGGTTCAGCGGATTGCCTTTTTCGTCCTTAAAGCTCTTCAGCAGCCAGGACTTCACCTGGGCGCCACGGTTGGTGAACGTAATCCGGTAGAAATCATTTTCCAGAACGGATTCTGTCTCGTCCGCGGCAACTTTCACCGGAATAGCAGTGGCAGCCGGCGCGGCTATTTTGTTCTGGACCGCAGCTACCGGCGCCGATGATGTTGCTGCCGCCGGCGAAGTTTGCGTCGGTGGCGGCGCGGCGTTCTGGCTTTGCGTTTGTTCCGGTTGGGACTTAGGAGCCGCGGGCTTCGGCAGAACATATTGCAGCGCGAGGATGAGGCCAAAAACAACCACAAAGGCCAGCATCATCTTTTTTTCTGAGCCGGGGTCTTGCTGAGGATTGCGATATTCGGTCAAGGGGATGTTCTCAATTCTCGGTACAGCGAATGTTAATTCGGCGAATCTTTTTGCAGCGCCTGTTTCCGCGGCACCGGGTCATAGCCGCCGCGCACAAAAGGATTACAACGCACCAGCCGCCAGGAAGCCAGGGCCACGCCACGAAGTATCCCGTGACGAGCCACCGCTTCCGCGGCATATTCTGAGCAAGTTGGAACGTAACGGCAACTGGCCGGCAGGAACGGTGAAATCAATCGTTTATAGAACTTGAGCAGGACTTCCGGCCACGTCTTCATCGACCCCTGCCTTTCTGGATGGCGGCAAACAGTTGCCCGATCTCGGCATCCAGCTTTCCAAAATCCATGGCAATCACTGCCTTGCGTGGATGCAGCACCACATCCAGCGGTTTCACGACTTGCGTAAGATGGCGCTGTACGGCGGCGCGCATCCGGCGCCGAATCCGATTGCGTTCCACGGCGCCTCCGAGCGCTTTGCTTACGGTAAATCCCACGCGCGGACCGGAACCTTCACTGCGTTCACGATAAAAGGCCGCAACATTGCCGGAAAAGTGTTTCTTACCCTGCTGGTACACAGCTTGAAAGTCCGCGTGCTTAAGCAGCCGCGAACCCCTGGGAAAGTTCCGCAAAGATGGGTTCTGAAGATTGCTCACGGCAGGGTACAACATGTTTCGTCCCGAAGGAAAGTCTACTCCCGGAATCCGGGTTTCACGGAAACGCGCTTCCGGCCTTTGGCGCGACGGCGTGAAAGAACCGCGCGTCCGCTCTTTGTTTTCATACGTGTGCGAAAACCGTGCACCTTGGAACGGTGACGACGGTTAGGTTGAAACGTGCGCTTAGGCATTGAATTACGGCGCTCCTACTTTAAGGGAAATTTGATTGCGCGGGGCAAACAACAAGTATAAAGGAATCAGGCCTTTTTGCGCTACTCCTGTGGCTGAAACAAGCGAACCACCTCTTAATCATGCACGGCGGCATCGTGGGGAACGATCACGCGGCAAAAAGATTTTGGCCAATGGACTTTGGTCATGTTTGCGCTTGAATGCGCGAGTCTTTACACACTACGCGTGTGAGCTGAGTGCGAAAGAGAACGTTTCACTGAGAAAAACTTCATGCCTGAAGATTTTTTGCACCACGTTTGCGGCAATTACAACGCACTGCTCCGCGAATTGCATTCACCGCGAGTCACACGCGAAAAAAAATTTCAAAAAAGTATTCGCGCGCACACCACGAGTGAAACGTTCGTGCTAGTATGCCCTCCAGTCTAGAAAAAGTTGATTGCACGACTATGTGTTCAACTGCTTAGTCACGCCCAATGCAGCGCACATCGGTCATGAAAAGTTCAAGGACGGGTCCCTGGCCGGCCCGCAATTAGGAAAACAACTCAGGCATGTCACTATCTACTGCGACCGTTACCGCAACAGCGAACCCGTGGCTCCGAATCCTGGCGGCACTGGAAAAGAAAATCAGCCGGCATTCGTTTGACACCTGGCTCAAGCCCACGCGCTTCAGCCACACGAGCGGAGAAGTGATCTTTGTACGCGTCCCCACCGGCGAGTTCCACCACATCGGCGACAAGTTCGGCGATCTCATCCAGGAAGCCATGGACGAACAGGCTCCGGAATACCAGGAAGTCAAGTTCGTCACTGCGGAAGAAGATCCCACGGCGCCTCCGGTACGTCCGGACGGCGGATTCGCTCCTGTCTCCGTGCCCAGCGGCCCCGGCAACACCGGCAAACAGCAGCGCTTTGATTGGGACTCTGCCGCGCAACTGAATCCGCGTTACACCTTTGACGCATTTGTCATCGGCGCCGGCAACCAGTTTGCCCACGCAGCCGCGCAAGCCGTGGCGGAGCGCCCTTCCAAGGCTTACAACCCGCTCTTCCTGTATGGCGGCGTCGGCATGGGCAAAACCCATCTGATGCAGGCCATTGGACATGAAGTGAAGCGCCGCCAGCGGCAAGCGGCTATCTGCTATCTCTCCAGCGAAAAGTTCACCAATGAGATGATCAATTCGCTGCGTTATGACCGGATGACCAGCTTCCGCGACAAGTTCCGCAACGTGGACGTACTGCTGATCGACGACATCCAGTTCCTGGCGCAGAAAGAGCGGACCCAAGAAGAGTTCTTCCATACTTTCAACGCGTTGCACGAGTCAATGAAGCAGATCGTAATCGCCAGTGACCGTCCGCCAAAAGAGCTGGCCGGCGTGGAAGACCGCCTGCGTTCGCGGTTTGAATGGGGCTTGATCGCTGACATTCAGCCACCGGACCTGGAAACCAAAGTCGCCATTCTGCAAAAGAAAGCCGAGTCTGAGCGTGTGTCTCTTACTACTGACCTGGCTCTGTACATCGCGTCCAACGTCCGCACCAACGTCCGCGAACTGGAAGGCGCGTTGATCCGCCTGATCGCTTACTGCTCGTTGACTGGCGCTGAAGTGAATTTGGTGACCGCCCAGCAGGTCCTCAAGAATTTTATTGACTCGCAGGCCCGCAAGATCACCATTGACTCCATTCAGAAGGCCGTGGCGGAACAATTCGGACTCCGGGTGGCGGAGATCAAGGCCAAGAGCAATTCCCGGGCGATCGTATTCCCACGGCAGATTGCCATGTACCTGGCCAAGCAGATGACGGAAGCGTCACTTCCGGAAATCGGACGGCAATTTGGCGGCAAGCACCACACCACGGTGATGCACTCTGTGGACAAGATAGAAGGACAACGCCAGTCCGACAAAGATCTGGTCCGTTTGCTCAATAAACTGACTGAGGTCTTGAACAACTAGGGGGCGGCTGGCCGGATAATCCACCATGCAGCCGGCTTTTCCTTGTGTACGCCCTGTGAATCATCTGTGGAAACTGTGCAAGACGATGCGCTAATCGAATGACCAGTCTTTTCTTGCAGCGCACTATGCTCCGTCCGGTTTAGAATTGCAGACGCCTGATAGCGGTCAGCAGGCTGAGACGAAAGATGTTGTTCCTGATTCCCACTTTTCCTCAGGCATCTGCTGTTACTGCTGTATATATATTTATCTTTTGACGTAAAGTAGAACTGATAATAATAGGGGGCTATGAGATATGCCTTCCGCCGCGGCAGCAGAGGTAGCAACCACGATGGAAATTAGCGTTAGCAAATCCGATTTGCTCAAAGAGCTCACCGCGACTCAAGGCGTGGTGGAGCGCAAGACCACGATTCCCATTCTCTCCAATTTTCTGTTTGAAGCCAGTGCGGAGAAACTGTTATTGACGGCCACTGATCTGGACCTGAGCCTGCGCACGTCCTGCGTGGCCAAGGTGAAAAAAGAAGGCTCCTGTACGATCCCTGCCCGCAAGCTGTATGACTACGTGAAGCTGCTAGGCGATGGCGAGATCAGCATCAAGCTGCTGGAAAATCACTGGGTACAGATTCGCAGCGGACGCTCCAATACAAAAATGGTCGGCATGGCGCGCGCCAACTTCCCCGCGTTGCCGGCGTTCCCAACAGAATCCGCGATTCAACTGCCTGCCCAGGTGTTGCGCAATCTGATCGCAAAAACAATTTTTGCTATTTCCAACGAAGAATCGCGTTACACGCTTAATGGCGCGCTGCTCGTCCTGAAGCCTGAATCCATCACCATGGTGGCCACGGACGGTCACCGCCTGGCCCACATCGAACACAACACCTCTAAGATCGCCGTGAGCGGAGAAATGAAGATCCTGGTCCCCAAGAAGGCCATGGCTGAGCTGAGCACCCTGCTGAACTCCACAGATTCACCTTCTGTAGAGTTTGCCAAGGATGAATCCACACTATTCTTCCGTATCGGCGGCCGCTTGCTGACATCGCGTCAACTGACCGGACAGTTCCCGAACTACGAAGCCGTTCTGCCGCGCGACAACAACAAATCCGTGGCCGTCCATTGCGACGAGCTTTCCGCGGCCATCCAGCGCGTGGCCCAGTTCGCGGACGAACGGTCGAACGCTATCCGCCTGCGGGTGGAAAAGAACGAGCTGAAAGTTTCTTCGTCCAACACGGAAACCGGAGAGTCAGAAGATTCAATGGAAACCGTCTTCTCTGGCGACCCGATGATGATTGGCTTCAATTCGCAATACCTGCTGGAATTCCTGAAAGTGGTCGGAACGGGCGATGTGCGGTTTGAGTTCAAGGATTCCCAGTCCGCCGGCCAGCTGCGGCCAGACGAGGCGCCTGACAGCGAATACAAGTACCGCTACATCGTGATGCCGATGCGTATCTGAGGGTCAACGCAAACAAGCGGAAACAAATCGCAAAAGCTAAGGCCGGACATTTCGTCCGGCCTTTTGCTTTTCTCTTGGAGGCTGAAAAATTGTTTAGTGTACGATCTTGCGGGCCAGAACGCGGTCCACGGTGCGTTCGACGTTGGGCAGGAACGAGTCCGAGGCAGCATAGGCGACATCGCCATAGCCATAGCCGGTGAGAGCTTCGTTCCAGCGCTGCAGGATGAGGCGGCTTGGAGAATCGGTAGCCTTGCTCCGAGCGGGTTGCTTGGACGCGAGCGCGACCATCCAAAATGCGAGCACGGAAATGAACGCAATACTATTAACTAGGTTCAACTGGAAATACAAAGCTGGCAACCGTGACTGTGCATAACTGATTGTCAAGTCAACACTTGCCGATGCGCCCACGCCAATTGCAATGCACATGGCATTACTCCGCCAAGAAAGGCTCAATCGCTTCTCGAAGAAGATCAACAGCAGCAGCATGCCACATTGCATCAGGTGAACGCAGCGATCAAGTAGGTCGCAGGCCATTACGACGCGGTTGGCATGAGGTGCGCTTGTTGCCATGGCCGTGAGAGAGGCCGCGATCAACAGGAATACGCCAGCCCAGACGAAGAGCATTTTCCCCAGATCGATCACCGCCGAGAAAGGCTTGAGAATGTTAATAAAGACTTCATAAAGCACCAAGAACCCAACCAGCATGTAAATCGTGCTCAGAGACCAATAGACGTAGACATATTGCTGGTAGGCATAAAAATAGACCAATAGGCCGAGAAATGTGCCTAGGGTGTTGACAACCATGTAAGCAAAAAACACTGGAAACGAAGAACGCAAGTTGCGTTTGACCATTAGTGCGATTATGTAAAGCTGTCCGATGATGCTTGATACAGCCACCACGATTTGAGGGATCGTCATCTTCATAGCTTGCCTCCGAGCGGAGCGCAAGCATACTACCGCGATAACGCCATGGGCAAGGCCAGGCGCTGCACTAAAGTACAATTAACTAAAAATCAAACTGTTGTTAAGGTCGTCCTTTTGCGTGTAGCTAGGTTGATCTTTATTTCCCATCATTTAGAAACAGGACTAGTATTCATTTAGTTAACTGTTGGCGGCGGCACCGGAAGCTGAGGGGCGTGGCTGCTGACAGAACTGCTGGCGAAGCCAGCGATGGTACCGCAGAGTAGAAGTGCGAGCAGGGACAAACGAAGTAGCGATTTCATGGGGAGGTCTCCTATGGGTTCGGATTTTTCCGAATCTTTCTTGATTCTTTAATCGGGTATTGGTGGTTTGCGCTTAAGCGTGGTGGTTCGCTTAAAGCGCGAGAGCAGTATACAGATGGGCTAAGTAATTTCAAATGGTATTTAGGTCTATTCCGATTTTCGTAAACCGGCAGTTTTCGCCCTGTCTTTACGCCCCATAACCCCTTACGGCCAAGGTACACCAAGGAATGGGAAACCGCCCACAAACGACTGAATTTAAGTAACTTCGCCAAGGGGGTTCCCTGAGCCGGTCCCGTCTCTTTCCCTGTTGCACAAGTGTGCACTTACTTTAGGTCTAAGGGGCCTTATGAGGCTGTAGGGTTTTTGGGGTTGGAACTAAGTAAAAACCATTGGCAGGTTAGACGGCTTTAATAGTTCCTGCGCGCAAATCCAGATTAAGCGGGTCGTTACGCCGATGACGCGTATTAAGAGTTATCTGATTTTGAACGTGGGGTCCACGCTGGAAATGCTCCCCATATTCCTCTCAGATAAAGCCTGGCTGCGGCGGACCACGAGGCAAATTTGCCCGGTCGGACCGCTCTCAGGGCCCGACAAAGTTGGCCCTCGTAAATGCAAGAAAACCAGCCGCCCCGGCGGAGGCACAACGAAGCACGCGTAACCACCTTAGTGCGAGCTCTTTGTGGTACAATTATGAGTGCGCGCAATTAGCCATTAAACTATTGGATTTCAGCAACTTGGACCATCCTTGCAGACCTGAAATCGAGCCCCTGGATTGGGCCGAAAATGCGCTCACCGGATGAGGAGATTACGTGGCCTCGAAAGCACCCGAAACAGAAGCAAGCAAACTCATGGCAGAGCAAAATAAAAGCAAAAAATCCAGCGGCAGCAGCAACGGCGATTACACCGCGGATGACATCAAGGTTTTGGGCGGGATGGAAGCCGTTCGTCTGCGTCCGGCAATGTACATCGGCTCCAACGGATCGATGGGACTCCATCACCTGGTTTACGAAGTTGTGGACAACTCAGTGGACGAAGCCCTGGCCGGACACGCCACCGGCATTGACGTAACGATCCACATCGACAATTCGATTACCGTGGTTGACGACGGCCGCGGCATCCCCGTGGATGACATGGTCGTCGATGGCGAAAAACTTCCTGCCGCGCAAGTGGTGTTGACCACTCTGCACGCCGGCGGAAAATTTGATTCGTCGTCGTACAAAGTTTCTGGCGGTCTGCACGGCGTGGGTGTTTCCGTGGTCAATGCGCTCAGCCACCAACTGGATCTCGAAATCTGGCGCGACGGCCATGTCTGGGAGCAGACCTATTCCAAAGGCGAGCCGCAGACCAAGCTGAAGAAGACCGGCAACACCAAGAAGCGCGGAACCAAGATCCACTTTCTGCCGGACAAAGAAATCTTCACGGCCACCGAATATAACTACGACACGCTGGCCCAGCGCCTGCGTGAGCTGGCCTTCCTGAACAAAGGCCTGACGATCACCCTGACCGACGAGCGCCAGACTGATCCCAAGACCGGCGAAGCCAAGCAGACGGAATTCAAATACACGGGCGGCATTGCGGAGTTCATCAAGCACTTGAACCGCGGCAAGACCGTGCTGCATGACAAGCCGATTTACATGGAAGCCGAGCGCGATGGCGTGGCCATGGAAATCGCGCTGCAATACAACGACGGCTACTCGGAAACCGTCTTCAGCTTCGCCAATAACATCAACACCGTTGACGGCGGCACGCACCTTTCAGGTTTCCGCACGTCGCTCACGCGCACCATCAATTACGCCGGCCAGCAACTCGGCCTGTTCAAAGACGTAAAAGAAAACCTGACAGGTGACGACGTCCGCGAAGGCCTGGTGGCCGTGGTCAGCGTGAAGCTTCCGCAACCGCAATTTGAAGGTCAGACCAAAGGCAAACTGAATTCCGATATCGCCGGCATCGTGCAGGCTTTCGTCAACGAACGCCTGGGCGCGTTCTTTGAACAGAATCCTCCGGTCGCGCGCAAGATCATCAACAAAGCCATTGAAGCAGCGCGCGCGCGCGAAGCGGCCCGAAAGGCGCGCGATCTTACCCGCCGTAAAGGCGCGCTGGATGGCGGCGGCCTGCCCGGCAAGCTCGCCGACTGCTCCGAGCGCGATCCCAATCGCTGCGAGCTGTTCCTGGTGGAAGGTGAGTCCGCAGGCGGTACCGCCAAGCAGGGCCGCGACCGTCGTTTCCAGGCCATCCTGCCGCTGAAGGGCAAGATCCTGAACGTGGAAAAAGCCCGCTACGACAAGATGCTGAGCCACGAAGAAATCCGGGCGATGATTACCGCCCTGGGCACGGGCATCGGCAAAGAAGATTTTGATCCCGCAAAGCTGCGCTACAGCAAAGTCATCCTGATGACGGACGCCGACGTGGACGGTTCGCACATCCGCACGCTGCTGCTCACGTTCTTCTTCCGCCACATGAATGACCTGATCAAGCGCGGCAACGTGTACATCGCGCAGCCGCCGCTTTATGGCATCAAGAAAGGCAAGAGCCAGCAGTACATCAAGGACGATCGTGAGTTCGTGAAGGTGATGGTGCGTCGCGCCGCCGAGGGCATGGCGGTCCGCTACGGAGAGGGCGCCGCCAAGCTGGAAGGCGCGAACCTGGCCAAGTTCATGACCACGTTGAACGAGTACTTGAGCTATTTCGGCAACGTGGATAAACGCTTGCGCAATGAAAACATCACCGCGCTGGTCCCCAAGGTTGGGCTTTCGCAGCGCGCGGACTTTGAAGGCGACAAGAAGAATCCGCCCAAGAAGATTGAGAAACTGGAAAAAGAACTGAACAAGCTGGCCAAAGCCGAACAGCTGAAAAAAGTTGAAACCTACTTTGACGACGAGCACAACCTTTGGGGCGTGCAGTTTACTGACTCGCAGGGCGCCGAACGGAAGATCAACTGGGCGTTTGCGTCCACCCCGGAATACCGGCAGATGGTGGCCAAGTTCAAGCAGATTGAGCAGTACATGGAACCGCCGTTCATCGTTGAAGTGGCCGGAAAGACGAGCGAAAACGACGCCACTGACCTGAGCGATGCTGAACGCGAGGACCTGGAGAAGGCCGCGAAAAAATCCACCAAGGCCGCTGCCCGTCGCACCAAGGCGGAAGCCGAAGTGGTGGAAAAACAGACTCCTCGCGAACTGTTTGACTACGTACTGGCTGAAGGCAAGAAGGAATACAGCGTCCAGCGCTACAAAGGGCTGGGCGAAATGAGTTCCGAACAGCTGTGGCAAACCACCATGGACCCGGAACGCCGCACCTTGCTCTCAGTAAAAGCCGAAGACATTGAAGCTTGCGAAGTGATCTTTACCACGCTGATGGGTGAAGACGTGGAAGCTCGCCGCAAGTTCATCGAAGAGAATGCGCTGGACGTGAAGAACCTGGATATTTAGGTCAGTTCCTATCACAAGACATCGACGTCTTATGGGGTACCGTTTTGCTGGTTTCTTAGCTCGAATCACGTCCGCAGATCTTTAATAGTCACTTCGCCAGTCTTTCCGTTATACGTAAACTCCCAATATCGTAGTATGTCGCGTCCAATGAGGCACGACACCTCCATATGAGCCAGCGGGCTGGCGATGACTCGAAGAACATCAAAGCTTTTCAGATGATGCTGACCTGGGAATGCAATGGAGGCGGCATAGGCTCTGTACTCGCCCACGTTGCCAACCGAGGATATCCGGGCTGGTCCCGTATATTTCAGCTTGAAAGTCTCGGCTAACTGAGGGTTGATGATCGTTACCGCGGCTCCAGTATCAACCACAGCGCTAAAAGGGAGGGGAGCCGGGAACTCAAGGCCAACTGCCCTTGCCTCAGCGAGTTCTGGTGCAGTGTTGCCAATAATCACCTTTATGACCGGGCCGACAGTCTGGAGCTTCGCAGGAGAGAAAGCAAGGACGGTCTTTCGCTCCATTTAGTACACCACGTACACCGGTTCAGTTACACAAATTTGCTTGATCAGAAATTGCCCTTTGAGGCCGAAGGACTGAATCCCAGCTTTGAATGCCGACTCGTAATCAGGATGAAAGCCTTCAACTTGATCGCCCGCAATGACGACGAACGCGTTGAGATGAGCTTTCAGCCATTCTTGTTTGTGAGCATCGTATACGCCGAGTTCCTGGCGTAAAGGATCTTCCATGGGCATGGCGTGGTTCATGTTACTCCGCTTCCTGCGTGCGCTATCTTTCAAATAAAACGACAGCCATACAACCAGTTGTATCTCGCATGCTAGGTACGCAATCTAGTGTTATGTAACTTATATTACATGTAACTTAAGTTGCGTCAACCGTTTTGTTGCCGCATGATAGAGCCCGTGAAGCGCACCCCTGAGGATGATATTTTCGCTGAGCAATTTGGAGAGCGGCTGGAAGAAGCCTACAAAACCGCCAAAGCCCAGGGAATCACGGACCAAGTGTTCGCGGAGGCGATAGGAGTCGAACGGCCTCAATTGCGCAAGTATTTCAGAGGGCAAGCAGTTCCAAGCGTACGAACAGTCGCGTTGGCACAAAGGAGATATGGGGTTAGCGTGCCGTATGCCAGAGTGGATACCGGAACTTTGCTGGGAAGTCGCCCCCGGAGGCAGCCACAACCGAAGATGATGCAGTTGCGCCTCCCTTTTTCGATTGAAGGTGGAGAGTCGGGTGACTATGACGTCGAAGTTAGAGCGATCAAGCCCCGGAAATACGAGCTTCGTATTAGGACGAAGCGAGCATAAGAACTCAACGTGAGGAAAATTACAAAAACATCACAGACAGCGTGTCAGCTTCAATGCTACAGTCAGCCCATGCGGCTGCATCCGGAAGAAATCGCCAACAGTTTGACGCACGGTTTCGGCCTGGTGCTTTCGCTGGCCGGACTGGTAGCGCTGATCGTGGTTGCAGTGCAGCACGGCAACGCCGTCAGCATTGTCAGTTGCTGCGTCTATGGAGCGACGCTGGTGTGCCTCTATGCGGCGTCCACGGCGTATCACAGCGCGGTCTCAGAGAAACGCAAATATGTTTTGCAGATTGTGGACCACTGCTGCATCTACCTGCTCATTGCCGGGACGTACACGCCTTTCACCTTGGTCGTCCTGCGTGGTAGCTGGGGCTGGACGCTCTTCGGCCTGATCTGGGGACTAGCGTTGGCGGGCATCCTGTTCAAGCTTTGGTTCTTTGAGCGTTTCCCGATTGGCTCCGTGGTTTTCTACATCCTCATGGGCTGGCTGGCGATTATCGCGGTGCAGCCTTTGTTGCGCTCGGCGCCCATCGGCGAGTTGCAATGGGTACTGGCTGGCGGATTGTTCTATACCACCGGTGTGATCTTTTATGCCTGGCAGCGGCTGCGTTACAACCATGCCGTGTGGCACATTTTCGTGATGGCCGGAAGCTTTTGCCACTACGTGGCGATCTTGTACTATGTTGCGCCCACGAGGGCCTGATTTCCCCCCGGGGAAAGTTCGCGGTTTAAGGGCTTGCACAGCCGGGGGCGGCTGTGCCACACAAGCATTTACGGACGGCCTTCAAAAATCGATATCGGAGCGTCCGCAGGCTTAAGCCCATCGGCGGGAATCGTAACCGGCTTGGGCGGAGTGCGATGGAATGCCAGAAAAATTACGGTCATTAGCGTGAGCAGAATCAGGGCCAGCACACTCCCTTCCGGTCCGGTAGCGCCGCCGTTGAGCCACGCGGGACCAGTGATGCTGGGGTTCAACAGATGTCCGGGAGCTTGAAAACCACTGTCATTCACGCCGAAGAAAAAGGATTGTCCCCAGTCCCAGCCGGCGTGCGCGCCCACAGCCAGCCATAAATTTCCGGTGCGCCACAAGGTGGCGGCGGCAAATATGGCAAACACAGCGGCGCCTATGATGCCAATGCGTGTTTCGCCGGAATTGCCCAAATGAAGGCAGGCAAACCCGATGGAGAGGACAATTGCCGCTGGCCAAAAGCCGATCCCATCCGCCAGCGTGAACTGCACGTAGCCGCGGAAGAGAAACTCTTCAAACAAGCCAACGACCAGGAAAGCAGCGCCCCAAATCAGTGCCCAGGTCAGGGTTTCCAGGTTCAAGGGACTGAACTTGCCAAAATGGAATACACCTAACATCCGCATGACGGTGAGGAGCAGGGCCAGAGGTAAAAATCCCCAAAGGACGTAACCGCGAAAGAAGAGTGGCAGTGCGGAGCGCTGAAGCGGTAGTCCGTACGCGCCCATGGGGCGGCGTTCGATGCGGCTCATCAAAAGACAGGCGAGCAACAAAACTCCGAAGATTACCAGTTCCCCAACTGACTGAAGGACGGCGCGACGAAACTCGGACGTCGGACTATGGCTTTGTCCGGCACCGGACGCCAGGAGCGATCCACCAAATCCGACAAGCGCCAGAAATCCAGCGAAAATCAGGAGTCGCCATCCGGCGCGCAGGCCGGTGTTGTTCAGAAAAACTGAGTGAAATTCAAAGGGTTGCCGGGATGGTTGCGGCTGCCCGGGCTGTTCGCTGGGTTGACTTACGTCGGATTGACCTGTGGGTGAAAACTCCATGGATGGAAAAAGTCCTCCTCTACAAAGGAAAACTTTACCAGACGCGCCGGATTTTCAAACGCGAACTAGCAGCGCCGTTCGTGGCTGGTGTACTGAGCCGTGACCATGAGCGTGTGGTTGACCATCTTTTCAAAGTCAGAGAGCGGCGTGGCCTGGGCCACATCGGAGTTGCGCAGGCTGCGCAACAATTCCACGGCAATTTCCATTTTGTACCAGCTCAGCACTTCCATGGGAGTGCGTCCGGACTGCGCGGAAAGCGCCTGCATATAGGCCCACAGCAGTTGGCGGAGCGCGTCCACCACGCTCTTGAGTTCGCTGGCTAACTCTATATCCAGCGTGAGGCGTGAAGCGGAAGCGTCGTGGCCTGGTTCTTCTGAAATGGCCAGCAAGGATTTGCGGATCACGGCCAGGTCTTGCAGGGTTCGGCGCACCCGCGCTGAAAGAGTTTCGTTCGTGTTATCGATTTCCATGGGACCTTCCTGCACGTTACTTCGACCTCATGAACTCCATCGGCATTGGCGCACAAAAGTTTTAGTGCCACAGGTCAAGTTAGAGAATTCCAAGCCGTATTTGTCTGGAACAAAAGCAAGTAGGCCGGGTTCCATAGAAGCCAGGTTCTGGTTATCGCGGAAAGTAACCTATGCGGAAAAAAGTGCCGAGTGCGCTTCCTTTAATTTTACTGATATTTGGCGCGACAGTGCTCGTGGTAACTATGTTGACTTTCCCGGCGGTAGTTTCGGCATGGCAGCCCCATGCCTACAATTCTGACCAAGCAGTGATCGGTTGCTGCTTTAGCGATTGTCCACAGGATGCCGCGGATACGCTGGCCGGTTACATGATCGTGGCACCGGTGCTGGGAGTGGTTTTCGGCTTCTTTAGGATGTCATTGCAGCACGGCCCCAAGCCAGTTCCAAAGCCACTCGGCTTGACGTGATTGGATCTGCGAAACAAAAAATGCAATGCCGTATAAGGGCGAGGCCGACTAGCGTGCCGAGCCCGCTGTGACAGGAGCGTCCGCATCGTCACCAGTAAACGGATTCGCATGCGGTGTGGAGCGTAGCGACAAGATTGATGATACAAATGACCATTCATGTTCCAGATCCTCAGAGACTTCAAGATTGGGCGTCCGCAGATTTTTGCCGGCCTGATGCTGCTGGTTTTCCTGGCGCAGGGATTCTGGGTGGCCGGCAGCCGCAAGCTTTCCGATCTGGAATACCAATACATAGCTTCTGGATTCCAACAAAAGCCGGGCCAGGAATTTCGTGTAACGTCGCCCATGACGGGCTGGGCTGCGTCCTTGCCGGTGCGCGCCGTGAACGTACTGAAGCGGGTATTGCCGGAAAAGTTTGCCGCCGCGCTGGCCATTCCGCGGCCGTGGGTTTTGCGATTTCCTTTTCTCATCTTTGGCGCCTGGCTGGGCGGCGCGTTGTGGTGGGTAGCACGCCGGCTCTTTGACGATGTTGGCGGCTACATGGCTTTGGCTTTGTATTGCTCGTCGCCGGCCATGATCATGATCAGCTCGAATGTTGGTCCGGAAATCATTCTGGCATGGAGCAGCTTTGGTTTGATCTATACGGCCATTGGCGTGGCGCACACTTTGTTTGCTCCGGTAAAGAAATGGATTCCGCGGACTATCATCCTGGGCCTGGCGATTGGGTGTGCCATGGCTACGGCCGTGTGGTCATTCATGCTGATTCCGCTGGCGCTGGCTTTTATGCTCTACCTTGCGCCAGGACGCCGCAAAGCAGCGCTGGTGGTTATGGCTTGCGCGTCAACGATTGGGCTGGCAGTTGCGGTTACCATCGCATGGGTGACAGGAGGAAGTTTTCTGGCTGCTAAGAGCCTGATCACGCCAAGCCTTACGTGGGAACTGATTCACAACTTGAAGTTTGTTTTTGTTGATGGCTACGTGCTCGGCCAGGCGGGACCGGGCTTCAGCAGTGGCGACGTCAACAGTTATTTGTTCGTCCTGGTTTTTATTGCGGCGTTGACCACGTATGGCAGCTGGCCGCGCGCCCGTTATTTTGGCAACACCTTCCCGCTGGTCACGTCATTCGCCGTGGTGTTGCTGTTCGCTCTGGTGCCGGCCGTCCATATCTGGGAGGCGGTTTTAGGGTTAAGTTTTGTTTTCTTATTTATTGGCGGAGTCGCCGCGGACCTTGTGGAAACCGGGCCGGGAAGGCGGCTAAGTCCATTTTTTACCGCAGGATTCGTGCTCCGCACCATTCTAGGATTAATTGCTCTGGGCCACTGGATTCAAGCATCTAAGCTTTAATCCAGGCATCCAAACATTCAAGGGACTAGACATCTGGGCGTATGATTATAGGTGGCAAGTCCTTGGCAGGTACTTTATGGTTACTGTTCGCCGCACTCGTCTACAGATAGCTCTTTTGTCCGCACTTATTGCTTCTGGCGCGCTGGCTTTGGCTTTGCCGGTCCACGCGCAAACGTTTAGCTATGGGCCTCCGGCTTCTGCTACGTCCATGGGTCCAAATGGCCAGCCGAACGGACAGCCCGCCAGCGTGAGTTCACCCAGGCCGCCAGTGGCAGGTGTTCATTCCACTGCCAGACCGGTGTTCCGTTCGCGCGGACCGCTCCGCCGCTTTGGCAAACCTCGTGATGTGAATCGCAACATCTTTGTTGCCGTGCCGCTGTTTTATCCGATTTATTACGGTGAAGGAAACGTAGCCGACCCGTATGTTCCTGCTTCAACCGATCCAGGTGGGAACCCATCAGATCCCGCCGCGAGTGATTCCAGCCGGACGAACGATCGTGTGAGTAACGATCGCGGGAGCAACGATCGCGCGAGTGAAGAAGAATTACGCCAGGCTTACCTGCAAGGCGCTCGTGAAGCTCTGGCCCAGGAACGCGACGCTAACCGCAGCGGCCGCCATGCCGCCAATGCGGACGACAAAGCTGTGGCCTCTGCGCGCGCCTCAGACGACGTCCCCCGCCGCAAGAAAGTGGAAGAAGCGCCCGAACATTCTGCACAAGAACCAGCCAGGGACGATAACGCTCCCACAGCCGTCTTCATCTTTAAAGATGGACACAAGCTCGAGACCAAGAACTTCGCCATCATGGGCTCCACGCTCTACGATCTTTCCGGCAACGGCGTAAGGAAAGTCCAACTGACTGATCTGAACAAAGAGGCAACACTCAAAGAGAACGACGACCGCGGAATACAGCTCAAGTTACCTTAATTCTGGTCGCTTACGCGACAGACCGCCGATGGGCTTCGCACGAACGGAGCCCATTTTTGCGCTTGTTGCCGCGGGCTCGGCACGCGAGTCGGCCTTTCTTTTTCCAAACGTCGCTAGCGCGACAAACCGCCCGTAAGCTTCTCACAGCGGAGGGTCTTTCGCGCCAGAAGCCGCGGGCTCGGCACGCGAGTCGGCCTCGCCCTTACGGATTGATCAACGCCAAACTATCCGGTTTTCAATTACGCAATTACCAACTTACACAATTACCGAATCCCCTCGTTTCGGCCTGGCCGCAATCGCCGCAAAACCATCTTTCCGTATGATATAATTCCCTGTACTTCTGTGGCAGATAACCTCTTGTAAATGCAGGCATTTAGACCAAATTCCGGCGGCAATCATCAGCCGACGAGAAGTGCTTGCGCTGTGGCTGCGAAACAGCCGTATTAAGTGCGCCGAGAACTCTCTCCGTACGGCTCTCTGCCGGGAGAAAGGTTCTCGAAGGTGAAGACAAAAATTTATGGCAGATGAACAGAATCCTGAATTGCCGTTGACTCCTCCTCCGGGTGGGGACGGACCAACCAGCGGCGGCAACGTGCAGCCCATCAACATTGAAGACGAGATGCGACGTTCGTATCTCGACTACGCAATGTCGGTCATCATTGGCCGCGCGCTGCCGGACGTGCGTGATGGATTGAAGCCCGTGCATCGTCGCGTGCTGTACACCATGTCTGACATGGGACTGCAGTACAACAAGAAGCACACCAAGTGCGCAAAAGTTGTTGGCCAGACCATGGGCCAGTACCATCCGCACGGCGACTCCGCAATTTACGACACGCTGGTCCGCATGGCGCAGAATTTTTCTCTGCGCTACCCGCTCGTCGACGGTCAAGGCAACTTCGGCTCCGTGGACGGCGATCCTCCGGCGGCCATGCGATACACCGAGTGCCGCCTGACGCGCATTGCCGGCTCGTTGATGGAGGACATCGACAAAGAGACGGTCGACTTCGTCCCTAACTATGACGACACGACGGTAGAACCCAGCGTTCTGCCGACGCGTATTCCGAATCTGCTCGTCAACGGGTCTAATGGCATTGCTGTTGGCATGGCGACGAATATTCCGCCGCACAATCTCACCGAAGTTGTGAACGCCGCGATCCTGATGGTAAACAGTCCGGCCACTACGTTGAAAGAAGTCCTGAAGATCGTAAAGGGTCCGGACTTCCCCACCGGCGCCTACATCTACGGACGCAGCGGCATTGAAGCCGCCTACACCAACGGCCGCGGACGTTTCATGATGCGCGCCAAGGCCAAGATTGAAGCTCTGGGCAAGGACCGCAAGTCCATCATCATTACCGAAATTCCGTACCAGGTGAACAAGTCCACGCTGATCAAGCGCATCGCTGAGCTGGTGAACGACAAAGTCATCGACGACATCAGCGACGTGCGCGATGAATCCGATCGCGACGGCATGCGCGTCGTTGTGGAGCTCAAGCGCGGCGCGGAAGAACAGATCATCTTGAACCAGCTCTACAAGCACACGGACATGCAGATGGGCTTCAGCATGATCCTGCTGGCCGTGGTCAACGGACAGCCGAAAGAAATGGGCCTGGTCACGGCCATCCAGCATTTCATTGATCACCGGATTGACGTTGTCCGCCGGCGCACCGTGTACCTGCTGCAAAAAGCCCGCGACCGCGAGCACATCTTGGAAGGCTACAAGATGGCCCTGGACAACCTGGACGCGGTGATCAAGCTGATCCGCGCATCGGGCTCGCGCGGGGAAGCCAAAGACGCTTTGCTGGCCGCCAAGTACAAGATCGTGGACAAGGAAATGCAAAAGCGCGTTGGCGGCGCGGAAGGCCGCCTTTCCGCCAAGCAGGCTGATGCCATCCTTGATCTGCAACTCTATCGCCTCACCCGCCTCTCCACGGACGAAATCCTGAAAGAGCTGGAAGAGATCCGCGAAAAGATTGCCGAGTACGAATCGATCCTTGCGTCGGACAAAAAGCTGCGCGGCGTGATCATCAAAGAGTTGGAAGAAGTGCGTGAGCAGTTTGGCAACGAACGCCGCACCGAGATCACCGACGAAAGCACGGAAATCACGCTGGAAGACCTCATCGCGGACGAGCAGGTCGTGGTCACCATGTCGCACAGCGGATACCTGAAGCGCACGCCGCTCTCCATCTACCGCCAGCAGCGGCGCGGAGGCACGGGCCGCACCGGCATGAAGACGCGCGACGAAGATTTCGTCGAGTACCTGTTCATCGCGTCCACGCATTCGTATTTGCTTATCTTCACCAACACCGGCCGCGTGTACTGGCTGAAGGTGTATGAGATTCCAGACGTGGGCGCCGCCGGCAAAGGCAAACACATTGGCAACCTGGTGGCGTTGCAGCCCGGGGAAAACGTCCGCACGCTGCTGGAAGTCCGCAACCTGGAAGACGAAAACAATTTTGTCTTCTTTACCACGCGCAACGGTACCGTAAAGAAAACTCCGGTCAAGGACTTCTCCAACGTGATGTCGCGCGGCATCATCGCCATTGGCATTGAGAAAGACGATGAACTCGTCGCCGTGCGCCTGACCGACGGCAAGCAGATCATCTTCCTGGCGTCGCATGAAGGCCAAGCCATCCGCTTTGACGAAGACGGCGTGCGCGCCATGGGACGCCCCGCATTCGGCGTCCGCGGCATGGATCTGGAAAAAGGCGACTACA
>Ga0209069_10000069_pt1 | contig 34907 bp, 25 predicted proteins | sample Str013_2_FD_187202 | JGI IMG/M metagenome (GOLD analysis project Ga0209069, IMG submission 187202) | Freshwater sediment microbial communities in response to fracking from Pennsylvania, USA - Straight Creek_MetaG_SC_2013 (SPAdes) (version 2) | ecosystem: Environmental > Aquatic > Freshwater >...
GGCGGCGCTGATTGGCGTCGGATTCCAGGATCCCGGCGCCTTCGTATTTGCTGATTTCCGCGGCCTGTGCAAAGGACTTGGTGTCGTCGGTGAACCCTCAAGTGGCGGGTTGCAGCACTCCCTGATGGAGCTGGCGCGCAGTGTGGTGGACAAGCCGGGCTCGGAGTTCGCGCAGAAAATCGAGGACCTGGAGCGTGTCCTTGATGAGGCCGCCGAGGACCGCGAGCGTGCCGATGACGCCGGGCCGCGCATCGTGCTGTTTGCGCCCGACCGCACCAATCCCGCCAAATCCGCGGTTGCTCTCGGCCTCACCTATGCCGCCATCAAGCGCGGCGCGCGGGTGCTGCTGGTCGACGGCGATCCGCAAGGCCGGCAGCTGAGCCAGGCCGTGGGCTGCCGCGCGCGCATTGGGCTCGAGGACGTCGTATCGGGCCGGGCGAGGCTATCGGCTGCCGTGATCGCGGACGATGCCAGTCATCTGGGCTTCCTGCCGGCGGCCGGTCGCCCGGGTGCGCTGCCCTCCCCGCGCGCTGTCCGCCAGGCGATGAGCGATATGGCGGACTACGATCTCGTCATCATTGATGGAACGCCGCTCGGCGGCGCAGGCCTTGGCGAAGCGCTGGCCGCGACCGCCGGCGAGATGTTGTTCGTATTCGGCACCGGGCCGGGCGCCGAAGGCGATATCGCCGAGGCGATGCACGTGCTGCGCCAGTCAACGCCCAAATTCCGCGGCATCGTGCTGACCGATTAGGCCCGAGCAGTGAGCATGCCAGCAACAGTTCAGGGCCGGCGGCGAGACGGGGCGGCGTCCCCCGCACCGGCCGGCGCTGCATCCGGCCGGACATTGCAAGTCGACGTGGTCCGGGTCATCGCCTGGCTGCTGTTCGTGGCGACCATGCTGATCATCTGGGTCTCGGTCACACCATTTCGGGACCTCAGCGATGCAGCGCTCCTGCAGCCGTCGGATTCCGGAAATATCCTCAATCAGATCGGCTATTCGGTATTGGGCGGCGGCATGATCGTGTTTGCAGCGCTCACCAACCCGCCGGTGTTTCGGATCCTCGCCCGCCCCATCTATCTGATCACGATCGCCTGGTTCGGCCTGTCCGCCTTGGCCTCGCCGGACCCTGTGCTTTCCGTCAAACGGCTGGCGCTGACAGTCATTGTCATCGTGCTTGCCGGGCTGGCGCTGACGTTGCCGGCAAGCGTTCGCAACTTTGCGCAATGGCTGGTCGGGCTCGTTCTGCTCGTGCTTGCGGTGAGCTATATCGGCGTCGCATTCGCGCCGGGGGTTTCCATTCACAACGCATATGACTTGGTCGAGCCCGAGCTCGCCGGCGACTGGCGCGGCCTGTTCCGGCACAAGAACACCACAGGATTCATGATGGTGATGTTCATTTTCATTGGCCTGTTCGTCGCGCGGGTGCACAGCGTGGTGACCGGCTGGAGCATTGTCGGGCTGTCGGTGGTGTTTCTATTTTGTACGGGCGCCAAAACCTCCATGCTGCTGCTGCCGGTGGTTTTGACCCTCACCTGGATGTGCGAGCGTCTGCGAGGCGGCGCCGTGCGCGCGCTGGTGGCGCTGTCGCTGCTCACTCTGATAAATCTGGCGACGGTCGGGTCGGTGGTTTCCGAGCCGATCAAGGATTTGTTCAACCGCCTGTTGCCGGATGCCTCGTTTACCGGCCGCACCGACATCTGGGCATTCGCGGTCGAGAATATCGCCAAGCGACCGGTATTGGGGCACGGCTTCGCGACGTTCTGGCGAACGGGTCACGTCATGTTCGATAATGACGAAGCAGGAGGGCAGGACGAAAAGGGGTATTTCAACGCGAACCAGGCAGCGAATGCCCACAACGGCTATCTCGACATCGCGTTGCAGACGGGGCTGTTCGGGCTGGTGCTGACACTGCTGTGGGTGGTCGTCATGCCGCTCAGGGATTTTGCCAAGGCGTGGGACGACCCGCCGAGCCGCGAGCTTGGCCATTTGTTTTTCAGGATCTGGCTGTTCGGCATCAATTTCGCCTGCCTCGAAAGCGTGTTGTTCGATCCGGTCGGACCGCTCTGGTTCATGATGCTGATGTCCATGTTCGGCTTGCGCCTTATTTCGCGCTACCGCATCGCGCCCTGACGGTTCACTCGGACCGGCGTGTCGTGGCGTTAACCATCACCAAAAAATGATGACGCGGTTCGGAATAGGACCATGCGTCAATTGCCGGATAGTCATTCGAGTGTGCGGGCCGGCTTGCGCCAGAAACAAGATCCCTCAAACCTCGGCAAAATAGGGACTATTCCCGCCTGGTGACAATAGAGAGGCGAGTCGGGACGTTGATGAGGCCTTAATGCTCGCACTTGCGAAATGAGCCGATCGGGGGTATACAAATCGTCGCGGAATGGCTGACGCCGCGGCGATAGCTGCGGGTGCGGACGTGTACGATCCACGCTTGCCATGTTTTGCGGAACTTTCCAATTCGGGGCTGCGCGCGAAGGGAACCCAAAGTGAGTGGCGTTCAGCGTTTGCTCGACGGGAGCGGCCAATCCAGACCGTCGTTTGCTGTTTCTGATCTTGGCTTTGCGTTCTTGGTGGCGGCAGCTGAGTTCCTTGCGGTGCTTGCGGTGGCCGCACTGACCGGCGCCATTTATCTTCTGTTCGCCTATCACGATCTCGACCAACTGAAATATTGTCTGGCCGGCGGCAGCGTCGTGGCTCTGCTGTTCGTGCTGACCTTCGCATTTCGCGGGGCCTACAGCGTCAAGCAACTGGTCGATGATGAGTCGCAGGCGCAGAACATCGCGCTGATCTGGAATTATGCATTTTTCGGTCTGTTGATTACTGGCCTGCTGACGAAATCCACGGTCGTTTATTCGCGCGGCTGGCTCATATTGTTCTACGCGATCGGCTTGCCCGCTTTGCATGTTGCGCGGGTGCTGGTGAAACGAGCTGCGCAGTGGGGACTGGCGTCGGGCATTGTTGCCCCGCGAAGTCTGCTGTTGGTCGGTACCGCCGACAGCATTGCGCGTTTTCGCAACCACCTCGGTTCAAACGACACGGGTTTGCGGGTCATGATGGTAGCGCTGCTGCCAGAGCACGCCGGGCTCGATGACGCGGCCTTTGCCGGGCAAATTCGCGCCATTCTCGAGCACACTGGCGCGCGCGCGCGCGATCTCGGCGTTGACGCTGTCTATATCCTGGCCGCGATGAACGATGGCATCACGATCGACTGCTGCCTCGACGTTTTCGCCGCATTGCCGGTCTCGATCCACATTGCGCCCGCGGAATTCACGGATCGGTTTGCAAACCTGCGCATCGAGCGTGCTGGCGGGCTCATCACCCTTGGCCTCAGCGATCCGCCCCTGACGCCGCTTGATCGGTTGGCCAAGCGCATGCTGGATCTTTGCATCGCGATCCCTGCGTTCCTCGTACTGGCGCCCGTGCTGACCGTGGTTTGGGCGCTGGTGCGTTTCGACAGCAAGGGTCCTGGCTTCTTCGTGCAGCGCCGGCACGGATACAACCAGCGTGCCTTCAAGATCTTGAAGTTCCGCACCATGACGACGCAGGATGATGGCGCGGACATACCGCAGGCAACGCACAACGATCCGCGCATTACACGCATCGGCAAAGTGCTCCGGCGCTGGAACATCGATGAGCTTCCGCAGCTGTTGAATGTGATCAAGGGCGACATGTCGATCGTCGGGCCGCGACCCCATGCCGTCGCCCATGACCTGGAGTTCGAGCAGAAGATTCGCCGTTACACGCGCCGGTTGAATATGAAGCCCGGTATCACCGGCTGGGCGCAAGTGAACGGTCTGCGGGGCGAAACCGATACCAGCGATAAGATGCGGCGCAGGATTGCCTATGACCTCTACTACATCGACCACTGGTCGCTGCGGCTGGATTTCTACATCATCGCATTGACCCTGCTGTCGCCCAAATCCTACCGCAACGCCCGCTGAAGGGCGGACGTCGCGCTCGATATGTCCTCAGATCGCAAGGCCGCCGAGCGCGGCATCGAGCAGATACTTTGCGGGCGGTGGCGGGGTTTTGAAAACGGTACCGTCCTCGGCCATGTCGGCGAGTGTCGCTTTCAGCCCCTCGATTTCGATCTGGCCGGTGCGCGAATAGAATTTGCCGCGCACGAAATAATCATCGTATACGGTTTCCAGAACCGGCTGTTCGCGCTTGGTGTACTTGGCGAGGATCTGCAGCGCCTCCGCCCGGTTGGCCGGGTCCCACAGCCAGGCGTGCGATTTGCCGATCACCCTTGAGACGCGCTGGCCGGCGTCGCCTTTGGCGGCCCAATTCCGGTTGACCATATAAAGGATGGTCGGATAGGCGCGCAGTCCCTCGAAACGAGCCAGCGCCGGGAAGCCGAGCCGGATCGCCGCTTCCGCACTCGGCTGGAACAGCACGGCTGCGCCGACGCTGCCCGCTTCCAGCGCCGAGACCTTGGCGGGCGAGGTGCCCGCCATCTGATAGCGCAGCGCATCCCTGGCAAAACCATGCTGCGCCATAAGCTTGGAAGTCAGCCAGCCTTCGCTGGTCCTGAGCGAGGACACGCCGACGACCTTGCCCTTGAGGTCCTGAAGTGTTTTCACCTCCTTCGCACCGACCAGAATCCAATCGCAATAGTTGGTTGGCGCGGCCATGGCGGCGAGCTGGCTTGCACCCTGCTCGAACGCGGCAACGAAGGTTTCCGGCTGCGAGGTCGCCACGTGATATTCGCCGGTCAGCGCGAATTGCACCGATTGCGCCGAAGATTGCAGCGCCAGGATGCGCGGCTCGAAGCCCGCCTCTTTGTAGAAGCCCTTGTCGGCGGCGACGAACTGCACCCAATGAATCGAGTTGCCGAGCACCACCGAGACGTTCAGCGGCTCGGCGGCGCGGACGATGGCGGGACGCGCCAGGCTCCCGGTCGCCGCCGCCAGCCCGCCGACAATGCACGCTCTGCGCGATACCCTCATGCTCCTGCCCCTTGCTTTGTTGCCATGTTCGTTCAGCCATGACGCCTATACGCCGGCACGGATCGCCCGCGTTTCACTCCGCCAGTATCGCCTCGATGCGCTGGCGGATCTCGTCCCGCTCGGCGCGGCTCGCCTGGGCGGGAAGTTTGATATCGAGGGCAATCTGCGCCGGGCGGCGAAGCACCACGATGCGGCCGCCGATGTCGAGCGCCTCGGAAATGGAATGGGTGATGAACACCGCAGTCTTGCCACCCTCCCGCACCAGGGTCGCGAACTCCTCACGCAGCCGCTTGGCGGTGATCTCATCGAGCGCCGAGAACGGCTCGTCGCAGAGCAGGATGCTGGCGTCGGTGGCAAACGCGCGGGCGATCGAGACCCGCTGGCGCATGCCGCCCGACAGCTTGTGCGGATAGTCCCGCTCGTGACCGGCGAGCCCGAGCCGCTCGAGCCAGCGTTGCGCGATCGCGTGCCGTTCGCGGGCCGGCATGTTGCGCATTTCCAGACCGAGCTCGACGTTGCGCAGCGCCGTGCGCCAGGGCAGCAGCCGGTCGGACTGGAACACGATCGCGAGCTTGCCGCAAAACCAGTCGAACTCGCGGAACGGATCGCGCCCCTTCACGCGAACCGTGCCGGTGGTGGGCTCGCCGAGCCCGGCGATCATGTTGAACAGCGTGGACTTGCCGCAACCGGTCTTGCCGAGCAGCGCCACCAGCTCGCCCTGTCGGATATCGAGCGTGATGTCGTCGACCGCGCGGAATGCGCCACTGTCCTCGCCGGTGGCTGGGAAGGTTTTCGATGCGCGGTCGAAATGGATTTCCGGCGCGGCCGCCGGCGCAGGTCCGACGGTCATAGGGTGCGCTCCGATTGCGCACGGTAGCGGAAGGCGGAGGCCTCGATCATCTCGATGAGCTTTTGCGCGATCAGCACGAAGAACACCAGCTGCAGCGTCCAGGCGAGCGCGCCGGCCATGTCGAAGATCTGCTGCTGCTGCAACAGCTCGTAGCCGACACCGCCGGTGGCGCCGACCAGCTCTGCCACCACCACCACGCGCGAGGCATTGCCGAGGTTGACTTTCCAGGCCGTCAAGATCTCGGGCAGGATCGAGGGCAGGATCATGGCGCTGAGCATGCGCCGCCGCGTCGGCCGGAACGACATCACCATCTCGACCAGATCCTTCGACATCGCCCGCAAGGCCCCCAGCACCTGGAAGGTGAACGCCGGCAGCGCCGTCACGATCATGATGAAGAAAATGCGCGGCTCGATGCCCTTGAACCAGATGATGGCAAATACAACCCAGGACAGTGCCGGGATGCCTTGGAAGAAATTGAGGATCGGCGACAGGAAGCGGTCCGCGGCGCGGGCTTGCGCCATCAGAACGGCGAGCAGCGATCCGACCAGGAATGCCCCGATGAGACCCGCCATGATCCGTCCGACCGTGGCGAGCACGTTCTGGAACTGGCTCCAATCCTGGAAAATGGTGAGCGTGCGCCAGAACACGTCGACGAGTGAAGGCACCAGATAGCGCGGCAGTCCGAGCGAGGCCAGCTGCCACAATGCGGCCAGCACCGCGAACGGCAGCAGCGCCTCGATCAGGCGGAAAAGGGCGCGGGCACGGTGTGGAGGACGGGCTGGATCGGTCATTGCGGACGTTGTCACCCTTCCTCGCCCGGCCGGAACTTGGTTTCCGGTTTGAGGCCCTTGCGACGGCGCCCCAGGCTGATGCGGCCGTTCTCCTGATAGTTGCCGGCGACCGCGCGCGCCGCCGCCTCGTCCCATTCGGGCAGCCAGTCGCCGAGGCTGTAGCCGTGCCACGGCGGCTGCGGCCGCAATGCCGGTAGCCCCAACTCCTCCCAGATCGCCTTGGCCCGTTCCATGTACTCCCGCTTGGGCAGCGCCAGCGGCGGCATATCCGATTTCATGGTGGCGTCCACCAGCAATGTGGAATCCTCCTCCCCGCCGTGCTCGCGTTTGGGGCCGTGGCCCTGGCCGCGGTGCGGCACCACCTGCACATCGCTGACCGGATTGGCGCGATAGGCCAGCGCCCACAACAGCGCGTCGGCATTGTCGGGATCGATATCCTCGTTGACCGCCATGCAGATCTTGCCGCAGTCGCCCTTGAAGAAGGCGGCCCCGTACAGCGCGCGCCAGACCTCGGCTTTCGGCGTGCCCTTGTCCAGGATCACGACCAGCACCCGCAGCAGCCCGGTCAGCGGCTCGTGCAGGGCGACGCGCTTCACGCCGCGGATGCCGAGCGCATCGCGCAGGTGGGCGAGGAACAAAGGCTCATAGGCGACGCGCTTGATGACGCTCGATTCGCTCGGCGCCACCTGGCTGATATAGGAAGGGATCACGGCGTCGCGGCGATGCGTTATCGCCGTCACCCGCATCGGCATGTTGTATTCCTCGAGCGCAACATGGCCGTGGCTCTCTCCGAACGGGGCCTCCGGCTCGACATACTCGGTATCGATATAACCCTCGATCACGACCTCCGCCTCGGCCGGCACCAGCAGATCGACGGTGCGGGCCTTGATCACATTGATGGGCCGGCCGGCAAGTCCACCCGCGACCGTGAACTCGTCCACTCCGATCGGCAGCTTCTGCGGGCCCATGAAGGCTACATAGGGCGGGCAGCCCAGCACGATCGCGCAGGGCATTTCCTTGTCGCCGCGCTTCTGGTGCGCGAGATAGTGCTGATAGCCGCCGGCGCCGCCGACCCGCGTCGCCATGCGCACGACCAGGCGGTCGGAGGCTTTGAGCGCCGCCCGGTAGGTGCCCATGTTCTGCACGCCGCTCGTCGGGTCCTTGGTGATCACGTTGGTTGCGGTCAGGGTCGGTGCGCTGTCGAAGCCGGGCGTCGAGATCGGGATCGGCAGCCGGTCGAGGCCGTTGCCCTCGCCCTGCAGTGCTTGCCCCTGATGGATAACCTCGTGGCACGGCGCATCCGCAACCTCGTGAGGCGTGATCGGGTGGGCGATGGCGTGGTCCCATTTGGCGGCAATCTGCTCGAGCGGCGCGTCCATGCCGACTGAATAGATATCGCGGTTGGCGGCCATGGCCCCGACCACGACCGGCAGGTCATAGGTGCGGCCGCGGCCATCGCGGATGTTGGTGAACAGGAAGGCCTTGCGTTGGGATTCGGCAAGACCGCCGACAAACTGCCAGCGCACCAGCGCGTGCATCTCGCTGTCCTTGTCGATCGGACGGTCGATGGTGAGCAGCAGGTCCTTCTCGCGCAGCGCCGCCAGGTGCTCATGCAAGTCGCGATAGCCGCGGTTGGGCGCGGATTGTGCGGGCCCGGCTTGCCGAGGCGCAGGCGTCTTGCTGTTCACAGATCAACCTCTCCGGATCGCGTCGCCGGCCGGTTCGCGGACACCGATGCAAGACCCACTGTTTCCATGCCGTCCAGGGCTGTCAATGGGCGTTGATCCGCCGAAGCGCCCGAGCCGCGACACATTCAGGCGTGCGGTGTCGGCAGGGCAGTTGCACCGCCAGCACCGATCCGCTGGCGGACCATGTCGATATGCAGACGCAGATTGTAGAACTGGTCCTGGAAGCCGAGCGGGACGGGGACACGATTGACCGCTTCCTCGATTCGGTCGATTTCCGCGCGCTGCGAAGCGAACTGTTCGGGCGTTTTTCGCGTCGGTGCGGCACGCTCCAGCGCCTTCAGCTCGCGATACCAGACCAGGATGCGGTTGCGCATGCGCCAGCGGTACAGCATCGGCGCGAACCGCACGATCGGGATCAGCAGCGTCAGCGTCGGCACCAGCAGCACGACGATCCGGTCGAGGAAGTTGGCCATCCGGAACGGCAGATAGCGCTGCAGGAACGGCACGCCCGCCCGATAGACGCGCAGCGCATCGGGCGAGACCGGGAATTCCGGATCGACCGAGACGGGGAACTCGCCGGCCTTCTGCAGCAGGGCCGCATTGCCGAGCGCCGCGCCGCCGTGGGTGTCGATCGCCGCCTGTGTCAGCAGGTTGACGAGGGCGGGATGCAGTTCGCGACGCACGACGAGCGCGGCGGAGGTCGTGACCAGCTGCGTATCGACCGGCGGGATATTGGCATCCAGATCGATCACGCCCTGCGGCAGCACGAGGCGGGTCAGGAACGGGAATTTGCGGCTGAGCGCGTCCGCCTGTGCCATGTTCATGAGCTTGACGCTCGGGTTCTTGATCAGCCGCTGGATGGTCTGCGCATCGGCTGCCAGCGCCAGAAAGCCGACATCCGCCTTGCCGGTATCGAAGGCTTCGACGTAGTCGGGCAGCCGCATGTTGATCAGCGTCGCAGTGGTGGGCGTCACCCCGCTTGCCGCAAGCAACTGCAGCGCCAGATGCTCGGTGCCGCTGCCGGCGGGGCCGATCAGCACGCGCTTGCCCTTGAATTGGGAGAGGCGCTCGAACGTTTCGCCGGCGCGATGGAACACCCAGAGCGGCTCATAGAACAGCCGCCCGACCGACATGAGCTCGGGAGCCTCGGTCTCGTTGGTGGTACCGCCCTGCAGGAACCCCGCCACGACGCCGGAATTGGGGTCGCGCAGCGCCTTGAGGTTGTCGAACGAGCCTTCCGACTCGCGGATGGTGAGCTTGACGCCGTTGCGCGCGAAGATGTCGCGATAGCGCTCGGCGTAGCGGTAGTAGGGACTGACGTTGCTGGAGGTGGTGATGACCACCTCGCTCGGAGCGCCCGGTTGCACGAACTGATAGGCGAACCAGAACCCCGCCGCCAGCAGCAGCAGCAGGGGCACGACAAATATCATCGTGTCGCGAAAGGTCGAGAAACGGGGGCTGACGCGCATGGTCGTCGATCACCTGTGCAAGTGGCTCGGGCGGACGGTGATCCTATCGCAATTGCTCGCTCCTTGTGTCATGGGGTACGCGATCGATGCAGTCCTGGTGCAGATCGGCACCAGGAAGCAGGCAGGGAGGGACACGCGGCTCACCCCGGCCTGCCGTCCAGGTAGCTGTCGGCGAGCACGATGCAGTGGTCGGGATAGATGGTCACCTCGACATCGCCGGACAGCGTGCCGAGATAGGGTTGCACCGCGCGCAGCTCGACGTTCCCGACCTCGACACTGAATTCCTCGGCGAGGCCGAGGAACGAGGAGGTGCGGACTTTGCCGGCAAAGCTCTGTAACGGCGGCTCATCGGAGGCGGTTCGCGAAGATTTTACCGGACCAACGCCGACGTGCTCGCGCCGCACGCAGGCGACAACCGGGTCCCCGATCCTGAGTGCCGCGCCATTTCCGACCCGGCCCCAGATCCGTAGCCCCTTGACCGCCACTTCGGCGTAGCTCGCGCCTTCGGCGGTTGTCGTGCGCGCAACGCTGCCTTCGAGCGCATTGAGGCCGAGGAAGCGCGCGACGAACGGGGTTTGCGGCGCGTGAAAGATGGCCTTGGGCGGGCCGGACGCCTCGATATGCCCGCGGTTCATGATGATGATCTGGTCGGCGAGGGCGAACGCCTCGGATTGATCGTGGGTCACATATATGGCGGTGAACCCCAACCTCGCCTGCAGCACCTTCAGCTCGAGCCGGACCTGCTCGCGCAGCTGCGCATCCAGATTTGACATCGGCTCGTCGAACAGCACCAGCCGCGGCTCGTGCACCAGTGCGCGGGCGAGCGCCACGCGTTGCTGCTGGCCGCCCGAGAGCTGGGTTGCCGGCTTGTCGATGACCGCGCCGAGCCCGACCAGTTCCAGAATGCGGGTGACGCGGGCGCGCATCTCCGGCTTGGCGACCTTGCGGACCTTCAGCGGAAATCCGACATTCTCTGCCACCGTCATATGCGGCCAGACGGCATAGGACTGGAAGACGATGCCCAGCCGCCGTTGCTCCGGCATCAGGTTGATGCCTCGTTCGCCGTCGAACACCACCTCGCCGTCGATCTCGATGGAGCCGGATTCCGGTTTCTCGAGCCCTGCCAGGCAGCGCAGGATGGTGGTCTTGCCACAACCGCTCGGTCCCAGCAGCGCCAGCGTCTGGCGTTCGACCACGTCGAGCGAAACAGCGTTCACCGCCGTCTGTGGGCCGAACCGCTTGGTCAGGCCGGCGACCTTGACGAACGACTGGCTCACGTCCCTCCCCACAGTTTTTTGCAGAGCCTGGCCCTCCCAGGCATCGTCACGATTGCCGGCCCAAAAATGCTGCCCCGTTGCGGCGCATCATGAAAAAGCCGAGCAGCAGCATGGCGACCTGGATCACTGCCAGCGCCGCCACATAGCCGAAATTCTGGTCGCTCAGCACCACGATGGCGACGCTCAGCGTCTCGGTGCCTTGTGCGTACAAGAGGATGCTGGCCCCCAGCTCCCGGATCAGGATGATGAACAGCAGCAGCCAGGAGGCGGTGAGCGCCGGCAGCAACAGCGGCAGCAGCACCAGCCGCATCGACTGCGCCCAGTTCGCCCCGCTCGCCCGCGCGCTTTGCTCGAGCTCCGGATTGATCGACAGCAGCATGGCAGAGATGTTGCGCAAGGCCATCGGGAAGAAATGCGCGACGCAGGCGATGACGATGATCCAGATGGTGGAATAGAGCGGGGTTCGGATCAAGAGGATGAGGAAGCCGAGGCCGATGATGATGCCGGGAATGCCGATCGGCAGCGACAGGATCGGCTCGATGAAGCCGGACAACCGCGAGCTCTGGCGACGCACGAAGTAGGCCTGCAGGCCACCGAGGCCAACGCCGAGCGTGGCCCCGACGGTGGCGATGAACAGGCTGTTGGCGAGCGCGCTCTGCGCCAGCGAATAATCGAACAGCACATAATTGAAGTTGGACAAGGTGGCGCTGGCGGGGCGGAAAACGCCGGTCCACAAGGGCGATAGCGACACCATCAGCAGGGCCATGATCGGCAGCACGGCGGCGGTGAGGAAGTACAGGATCTGGATGCCCATCGCCAGCGTCTTGCCGACCCAGCGCAGCTGCACGGGGCGCGGCCGGTAGCCCTTGCCGGAGACCGTGTCGAAGCGCCGCCGCTTCAGATAGCGCTGCTGAATGACGACGAAACCGATGGTGACCAGCATCATGATGGCGGCCAGCGCCGAGGCGCGGCCGAAATCGGTCGGGTATTGCACCGCCTTGAAGATGTCGGTCGGTATCATGTGGATGCCCTTGGGTGCGGCAATCGACATCGGCACGTCGAACAGGCCCGCGCTGGTCACGAACACGATCAGTGCGCCAGACATCAAGGAGGGCAGCAGCAGGGGTATGGTGATCGCCCGGGTGGTGGTCCAGAAGCCGGCGCCATGCACGCGGGCGGCATCCTCGAGCGCGCCGTCCATGCTGCGCATCGGCCCGATCACGAACAGGTAGATGTAGGGCGTATAGAACAGCGAAAGCACCCAGACCACCCCGCCGACGCTGTAGATGTTGGGCATCGACAGCCAGCCGCCGGTGGCCGGCTGGATCAGCTTGGTCAGGATGCCGCTGTTGGGCGCCGCCAGATACAGCCAGCTCATCGCGCCCACGTAAGGCGAGAAGAAGAACGGAATGAGGTTCACGATCTCGAACGTGCGCCGCCCCGGCAGATCGGTCCGCGCGATGATCCATGCGAGCGTGCAGCCGAGTAGGGAGCTGAGAAGGGTGACGCCCAGGCCGGTGAGGATGGTGTTGGCGGCCCCTTCGCGCACGCTCCTGTCGAAAAGCAGGCCCGAATAGTTGGCCAGGGTGAAATCGACGAAGCCGTTATCGGAGCCGAGCAGGCTGCGCCAGATCGTGCTGACGATGGGGCCGGCCACCAGGATGAGACCGACCAGCACCGCCGCGGCCGGGATGATCCATTGCATGGTCAATCTGAGCACGGGGCGCCGGCTGGTCTTGGCGCCGGCTTCAGCGCGGCCGGTTTCAGCGGTGCCTTGGGTCACGGTTGCCACGCGCCAGCCCTCTGCTCTGCCGTCGTCATCGCAGCGACGACGCCGGTTCCCTTCCCATTCGAACGTTTTATTATGATGAGGATAGCGCTTGTCCGATCCTGCCGCTAGCCTCACCCCGGGGTTCCTCGAAGATAGCGGCCTTGCGGGCGACCCAGTGGGGAGCGGGCAACGGAAATCCAACCGCGCGTTTTGTCAGGGAGAGCGTTCATGAAAGCCGTTGTGTTGACGGGATCGGGCGTCGAAATCCGCGACGTGCCCCAGCCGCGCGTGAAGCCGAGCGAGGTGCTGGTGCGCAATCGCGCGTGCGCGTTGAACCGTGCCGATCTGCAAATGGTCTCCGGTCGCCGGCACGGCGCCATGGGCGGAGCAGGCGCGATCGCCGGCATGGAGTTCGCTGGCGAGGTGGTCGAGGTCGGGGCCGAGGCGCAGGGCTGCAAGCCGGGCGACCGCGTCATGTGTGGGGGCGCCGCCGCCTTCGCCGAGTTTGCCGTTGCCGATTACGGCCGCACCTTGCCGCTGCCGGCGGGCTTGTCGTTCGAGACCGGCGCCACTCTGCCGGTCGCACTCAACACCTTGCACGATGCGCTTCTCACCCAGGGCAGGCTGCAGAGCGGGCAAACGGTGCTGATTCAGGGTGCCAGCACCGGCGTCGGTCTGATGGGCCTGCAGATCGCCAAAATGAAAGGCGCGCGACTGGTAATCGGGACCTCGACCAGCGCCGAAAAGCGTGGACGCCTGAAGGACTTCGGCGCCGACATCGTGCTCGACCCGAAGGACCCGAGCTGGGTGGACGAGGTGTTGGCCGCCACCGATGGCGCCGGCGTCGATGTGCTCATCGACATGGTCTCGGGGTATGTCGCCAACCAGAACCTGCTTGCAACCAGGGTGCTCGGCCGCATCGTCAACATCGGCCGGCTCGGCGGCTTCAAGGGAGAGTTCGACTTCGATCTGCACGCCATGAAGCGCATCCACTACATCGGCGCCTCGTTCCGGACCCGCTCGATCGAGGAAATTCGCGAGATCAACCGCCTGATGCGGGCCGATCTGTGGGATGCGGTGGCACAGGGCAAGCTCAAGGTTCCCATAGACCGCTCGTTCCGGCTGGACGAGATCCATGCCGCGGTGGCACACGCCAAGGCCAACGCGCATTTCGGCAAGATCGTGCTGACTGTCTGATGCGCCAGACCGTCGGGCGGGCTACTTGCGAACTCTCGCTCTGGAGGCTCCGGCCGCGGCCGAGAAGCCGTGTAGCCGGTCCAGCAGGTCAGCCTGGGGATAGCCGTCCGCGGGCATGCCGAGCTTGAGCTGCGCGGCGCGGACCGCCTTGCGCGTCTCGTAGCCGAGCTTGCCGTCGATCTCGAAATTGGCGAAGCCGTTGCGCACCAGCAGCGCCTGCAGATCCTTGATCTGGCCGAAGTTGAGCGGCGTGACAGGGCCGTTGCCGCGCTGGACCTGCGCAGCTCCGTCGAGGCGGGTTGCGAGATAGCCCGCCGTCAGCGCGTAGACCAGCGACTGGTTCCATTGCCGGTACACATCGAAATTGCTGTAGGCGAGGAACGCCGGGCCGTTGCGGCCCATCGGCAGCAGCAGCGAGGCGGGCAGCGGCTCGCCCGCAAGCGGCCGACCGTCGGTGCGGGTTACGCCCCACTTGGCCCATTGCGTCTTGGGATGCTTGATGCCGAGGTCCGCCTGCGCCCAGTCCATGCTGGCCGGCACGCGCACCTCCTCGATCCAAGGCTCGCCCTTCCTCCAGCCGAGCCCCTGCAGGAAGTTGGCCGTGGAGGCGATCACATCCGAGGAGTTGCGCAGCAGGTCGCGCCGACCCTTGCCCTCATAGTCGATCGCGTACTTGTTGTAGAAGGAGGGCAGAAACTGGGTTTGGCCGAGCTCGCCCGCCCACGAGCCGATCATCTCGGCGGGGCGCAGATCGCCCCGCTCGACGATTTTCAGGGCTTCCAGCAGCTCATTGCGGAACATGTCGCCGCGACGGCAATCGTAAGCCAGCGTGGTGAGCGATTTGAGCACGGGATCGCGGCCCATGTTGGTGCCGAAGTCGCTCTCGAGCGCCCAGAACGCGACGATCACGGAAGCCGGCACGCCGTACTGCTGCTGAATCTTCGCAAAGATCGGCGCGTGGCGCTGCATTTGCCGCCGCCCGCTCGGAATGCGGTCGCCGCCCACCATGCGTCCGGAGAATTCCAGGAAGCTCTGCGAAAAGATGCTCTGGCCGCGGTCCTTGTTGATGATGCCCTGGTCGAAGGTCATGCCCGGCGAGGCGGAAGCGAGCGTGCGCTGGGAGATGCCGGCGGCGAGCGCGTCCTTCTTGAAGCCCTCGAGCCAGCGCTCGAAACTGCCGGTATTCTGGCAGGTGGCAGCCTTGGCCACGCCGTTGAAGCTTACGCTTGCCAGTAATAGGCTGAGCACGGCCCATCTCACGCTTGACTGCCCCATCAGGATTGTCCACCCACCGGTTTTGCCAGTGTTCTGGAATACTCATATGATTCCCAATTTTGTCATCCTCGGGCTCGTCCCGGGGATCCAGCGCTCGGCATGCTTCGAAGCCAGCCGATGGCTGGATGGTCGGGACAAGCCCGACCATGACACGGTTGGGTACGATTTGAATGAGTCAGAACACCAGGTTGTCGTTGTCCTCATGTCTGAGCAAACCGGTGCGGCGGCGTCAAGGCCGAATGGCGGTTAACCATGAAATGTTGCGCGCGCCGAACGCTCAAACGCGCTGTTCCTTGCGCCAGGCGAGCAGGCGCGTGATGCCCTCTTTCAGGTCGATCTCGGGCTTCCAGCCGAGCACGCGCAGTGCCTCGCCGTGAGCGATCTCGAACGGGCCACCCGCGCTCAGCCGCACCACGCCGGCCTTGGGCGCCTCCAGGATCGGCTCGAGCTCGGAGCCCATGATCTCGGCGATGAGGGCAACCAGCGCCCGCGTCGTGATCGGAGAAGGCCCGGAGCAGTTGACCGCGACGTCGGTGGCATTCGCCTCGAACGCCATGGCGTTTGCCCGGGCAAGGTCGCCGGCATAGACAAAGTGCTTGGTATCGCTGCCATCGCCCAGGATCACCGGCCGCTCGCCCTTGGCGAGCTTGTCGCAGGTCTCGATGATGTAGAGCGCGTTGGCTGCGCGGTAGTGCTGGCGCTCCCCGTAGACGGTCGTATACCGCAAGGCGACGTAGTCGAGCCCCCGGCTCTCGTAGTAGTGCCGGCACAGCGTCTCGCCGATGATCTTGCTCGCGCCATACAGGATCGCACCCGCCGGGGCGCCGCGGGAGTGAAACGGGGTGGGTTCCACCAACTGGCCGCTGACCCCCGGGCCATAGCCATAGACCGCATTGGAGGACGCGAGCACCACCTTGCCGGCCTTGGCGATGGCTGCCGCCTCCAGCGTGTTCTGCACTCCGCGGATGTTGACGTCGAGCCCGGTCCAGGGGTCCCTCGACATGGCGAGGCTCATCAGCGCGGCCAGCGACAGCACCCCGTTCATGCCCTGCGCTGCCGCAATAAGGTCGGGCAGCCGCATCACGTCGCCCTTGACCAGCCGGACGTTGCCCTCCCTGGCGAGGTCGGCAATGCCGGTCGGATCGCCGAATGCCAGGTTGTCGAACACAAGCACCTCACTGGCCCCGCGCTTCAGCAGCTCGCGCGTGGTGTGATAGCCGACCAGGCTGGCGCCACCGACGATCAGAAACCGGCCACCCTTGATGGGGACCGCATGGGAAGGGGTCATGGTTCTAGCCTGGAGCTGCGGGAGGGACGCGGGTCAGCCTAAGCCCGCGGCCCACCTGGATACAAGCGCGGGCGGCTCGGCACCCGGTTTCAGCATGAGAGACCTTCGAAATGGCGCCGGCGTGGCGCTCTGGCCACTCCCATCCATCGCGGCACGGGTGTAAACCCAATCGCAACCCTTGGGCTGCAGACTGCATGCCCGGATCGAGGAGAGCACGGATGTCGAACAGGACTCGTTTGGTTGCACTGGCCGCAGGTGGCCTGGCTCTGCTGGCTCACGCCGAATCCGCTTCGGCCGGGCAGCGCGACGGTTTGCGTGTGGCCTATGCCGAGAGCCGGCATGGCAACGGCAGCATCAGCGGTCCGGTGCGGCTGGCGAGATACGGCTATGAGGTCCGTCTGCCGGGCGGCACCTGGATGCCCTGCGGACGCTCGTGCAGCGAGACGCTGCGCCGCGAGACCGTCGATTTCTGGGAGAACCACAGCCAGGGCAAGCAGGAGGGCGTCGGCTATCTTCACTGGCGCTGGTGATGCTCTCCTGAAAGGGCCGAGCCGGCATCGCAGGCCAGCCGCCGATGCACCAGCGCCGACAGTGCCGATACGGTTGCCACCACCAGAAACGCCCAGGCGAAATCCGGCAACGCCAGTGCTGCATCCCCTCGCGCCGCCCGCGCCAGCTCCAGCACCAGCGCCGCCAGTGCCACTCCCGTTGATATGGCGATCTGCTGATTGACGCTGACCAGGCTCGTGGCACTGCTCATTTTGCCCCGCACAATATCGGCGTAGGCGATCGCCGACAGGCTGGTGAACTGCAGCGAGCGGAAAAAACCACCGACAAGCAGCAGCCCGGCAATCAGCACATACGGCATGCCCGGCCGGATCAGCGCGATCAGGGCGATCAGCGCGGCGCTCACCAGCGCATTGTAGATCAGAATGCGGCGGAAACCGAAGCGGGTGATGGCCGGGCGCGCCGTGGCTTTCATGGCAAGCGCCCCCGCCGCCGACATGAACGTCAGCGAGCCCGACTGGAACGGCGTCATGCCGAAGCCCAGCTGCAGCATCAATGGCAGCAGGAAGGGGATCGAGCCGATGCCGCAGCGAAACAGGAAGCCGCCGGCGATGCTGGTGAAAAACGTGGGGATTTGCAACAAGCCGAGATCGAGGATCGGGTGCGCGGCACGGCGGGCATGGCGCACGTAGGTCACGATCAGCGCCACACCGACTGCCATCAGCGTGACCACTAAGGGTGTCGGCAGCACATGGCGGCCAGCGACGGTGGCGCCGAAGATCAGCGAGGCGAGGCCGAGGCCGGACAGCAGCAGGCCCTTTACATCGAGCGGCCGTGTCGGCTCCTTGATATCGGGCATGTAGAGCGTGGCCAGCGCGATGCCGATGACACCGATCGGAACGTTGACCCAGAAGATCCAGCGCCAATGCAAGTAGGTCGTGATGAAGCCGCCGAGCGGGGGCCCGACGATCGGCCCGATCAAGGCCGGGGTCGTGAGATAGCCCAGTGCGCGCACCAGCTCGGATTTGGGAACCATGCGCAGGATCACCAGCCGCCCGACCGGCACCATCATGGCGCCGCCCACGCCTTGCAGGGCGCGCGCGAGGATCAAGCCCCACAACGAATTGGAGAGCCCGCAGAAAATCGATCCCAGGGTGAACACCAGGATCGCGGCGCGGAAGATGGTGCGGGTGCCGAACCGGTCGGCGGCCCAGCCCGATATCGGAATGAACACCGCGAGGCTGAGCAGGTAGCTGGTGAACGCCAGCTTCAGAATGACCGGGTCCTCGTCGAGGTCGGCGGCGATTGCGGGCAGCGAGGTGGCGATGACGGTCGAATCCATGTTCTCCATGAACAGGGCGGCGGCGACCACAAACGGGACGATATAGGCGCGGTCCATGGGCGGGTGGGGCCTCGTTCATGTTCGGGCAGTGCGCGAGCCGGCCGATGCTCGTATGCAATCGCATCGTGCGTCAATTCTCCCGATACCGGTTCATCCCCTCAAGGCGATTCAATTCAACCGTCGCAACCGTCAGCTCCCCTCACCTGTCGCTGCCGCGACATCCTCTCCCAAGGGAGAGGAAAGACAGAGGGCGGCCATGCGTACTGAGACCTTCTTTTTCCTTCTCCCTCGGGAGAAGGTGCCCCGGAGGGGCGGATGAGGGGTCTGTCGCCGACGGGTGAGACGCTGAATTGCCCTGTTCATCCCCTGGAGTCCCGCATGTCGTCGCTTTCCATCACCCCGCGAATCGTGGCCAAAGCACAATACCGGCCAAGCTGCGGCCATTCCGAGGAGAGCGGTTCAGGGGTCTCATGCGGGCGATGCTCCACCACCCAGCCACGTCGCCGACCGCCCAGTGCAAAGGCCTCCGCATGGAACGGCGGGGCATACGACTGGGGCTGTTCGCCGAAGGCGCCTGGACGCTGCCAGAGGCGCAGCGTCTCGACCGCGCGCTCACTGAGCTGCCATGGCCGGCGGGCGCGGCGGAAGGCGTCGTCGCCGAGATCGATATCCGCGGCATCGTCAAGCTGGACACCGCCGGCGCCTGGCTGCTGCAGCGCACGTGGTCCAATCTCGAAGACCGGGGATGCGCAACCACACTTGTCGGTGGAACTGAGGAGCAACGCATCCTGCTCGATGAGGTTGGTCTGAGGGCCGCGTCCGCGCGGAGCGCGCCGGCGCCCACGCCACCGCCCACGTCGAGGATCGTCCAGAAGCTGGCAACGATTCGCCGCGGCGCTGCCGACCTTGCCTCGCTCACCGGCTTTCTTGGTGCCTTCGCTATCACTTTGATCGGCACGCTGGTTCGGCCGCGGCGGTTCCGTGCAACGCCGTTTGTGCACCATCTTGATCACATCGGATTGCGCGCGGTGTTCATCGTGTCGCTGATCTGCGCGTTGATCGGTGCGGTCATCATGCAGCAGGGTGTCGTGCAGCTGCGCGCATTCGGCGCCGAGCTCTACGCCGTCAATCTGCTCGGGCTGCTGTCGCTGCGCGAGGTCGGCGTGCTGCTGACCGCGATCATGGTGGCGGGGCGCTCGGGTGCGGCCTGCACCGCAGAGATCGGCTCCATGAAAATGCGGGAGGAGATCGACGCCATGCGGGCGATCGGCATCGACCCAATGGTGGCGCTGGTGCTGCCGCGCGTACTGGCGCTGATGCTGGCCCTGCCCATGCTGACTTTCATCGGTGATCTGATGTGCCTCGCGGGCGGCGGCGTGATGGCGATGGTGCAGCTCGATCTGGAATGGAGCGCAGTGCTGGATCGCCTGCAGCGTGTCGCGACCGTCCGTCATTTCCTCGCCGGCATGATCAAGGCGCCGGTTGCCGCGCTGATCATCGGTCTGGTCAGTTGCCTTGAAGGCCTCAAGGTCAAAGGCAGCGCGGAAAGCCTCGGCGAGCGCGTGACGCGCTCGGTGGTGAAATCGATATTTCTGGTGATCATTGCGGACGCCGCGTTCGCGATGTTCCTGTCCTCGATCGGATTCTGAGCCATGGTCACACCGGTCGCTGCAGCGGCCCTGCCCAAGCCCGTCGTTCAGGTCCGCGGCCTCAGCAAACGGTTCGGCCGGCACGTCGTGTTCGACGGGCTCGACCTCGACGTGTGGGAGGGCGAGATCCTGGGCCTGGTCGGGGCTTCGGGCACGGGCAAGTCGGTGCTGCTGCGCTGCCTGATCGGGCTGGAGGGCGTGGCATCCGGCCGGATCGAGATCCTCGGCGCCGATGTCGCCGTGATGCGTATGGGAGAGCGGACGGCTACCGAGCGGCGCTCCGGCGTGCTGTTTCAGGACGGTGCGCTGTTCGGCGCTTTGTCAGTGTTGCAAAATATCCAGGTGCCGATGCGCGAGCATCTCGATCTGGCCGAGCCGCTGATGGAGGAGCTCGCACGCCTGAAGCTGTCCATGGTCGGTCTGCCCGCCGACGCCGCGCACAAGCATCCCTCCGAGCTGTCGGGTGGCATGAGGAAGCGCGCCGGGCTCGCCCGCGCCCTGGCGCTCGATCCCGAACTGCTGTTTCTCGACGAGCCGACCGCCGGTCTCGATCCGATCAGCGCCGCCGGCTTCGACCGCATGATCCGCGGCCTGCAGCGCACGCTCGGGCTCACGGTGTGCATGGTGACCCACGATCTCGACAGCCTTTTTGCCGTGTGCGACCGCGTCGCCGTGCTGGCCGACCACAGGATCGTGCGCACCGGCAGGCCGAAGGAGTTGCAGTCGGCGCCGAATCATCCCTGGATCAGGGACTACTTCTGCGGTCAGCGCGGACGCGCGGTCATGCAGGGAGCGACCGGGGACTGAAGCGGACATGGAAACCAAAGCCAATCATGCGATCGTGGGTAGCTTCGTGCTCGGGTTGTTCGGCTGTGCCGTCGGCTTTCTCTACTGGATGATGGTGGGCGAAGGCGGGCATGGCCGTGCCAGCTACGCCATCTTGTTCGATGGCTCGGTCGCCGGCTTGTCGACCGCCTCGGACGTGCTGTTCAATGGCATCCCGGTCGGGCGTGTGCGCAGCCTCGCCATCAACGAGAGCGATCCGCGCAAGGTCGAGGTGGTGATCGGATTGAAGCCGGGCACACCGGTCAGGGTGGATTCGCGGGCAAGCCTCGTGCAGATCGGTATCACCGGCCTCTCCGCCGTGCAGTTGAGCGCCGGCACGCCCAACGCTGCCTTGCTTGCACCGGCCGCCGAGCCGCCCTATCGGCTGATCAAGGCCGACCTTGCCGTGCAGCGCGGTGTCATGGAGGCCGCGCCGGAGCTGCTGGCGCAGGCCAGCTCCCTGTTCGGGCGGCTCAACGACCTGGTCGCCAGCAACGAGCAGGCGATCAGCCGCACCATTGCCCATGCCGAGGCGTTCTCGGCAATGCTCGACGCCAACAAAGGCGAGGTCGAGGCGATCGTGCGGGATGCGCGCTCGATTGCCGCCCAATTCCGCGCGGCGGCGGTGAAGCTCGAGACCACCATTGATGGCGTGCAGGGTGCCTTCGCCGCCGGCAACGGCTCGGTGATCGAGGACGCCCGCAAGGCCGCGGTTGCCTTCCGCAGTGTCGCCGAGAAGCTTGATTCTTCGGTCGGCGAGAATGCCGAGCAGGTGACGCGCATGGCCAAGCGCAGCCTGCAGGAATTCGAGCTGTTCATGAAGGACGGACGGCGGGCGGCGCAGAGCCTCGATCGCGTGCTGGATCGGGTGGAGCGCAACCCGCAGAGCCTGATCTTCGGGGGTGCCGGAGTGAAGGAATACAAGCCGGTGAATTGATGAGTCTGTGGCCATAAACATGGCGATTCTGCGCGCGGACTATCGTTTCCAAGCCTCCAATCCAACCAGAAAGCAGGCTATGTCATCGCCGCCAACATCGAGCCGGTTTCGGGCGCATTTCGCCCCGGCGGTGGCGCTCGCCTCGATGGCGCTGGCCGGCTGCTCGCTCGCCAGTCTCGCCCCGCCTGCCGCCACGCCGCGCATGTTCGATCTGGCCCCGGCACTGTCGCAGTCGCGCCCGCGCGCCGGTGCCGACTGGCAGCTCGTCGTCAACGAGCCGGTTACCTTGCGTGTGCTCGATGGCGATCGCATCGCGGTGCGTTCCGAGGCCGCCGAGCTCAGCTATTTCGCTGACGCCGTATGGGTGGACAAGCTGCCGCGACTGCTGCAGGCCCGGGTGATCCAGGCGATGCAGCGCTCCGGCAGGTTCCGCGCCGTCGGCAATGGCCGCGACAAGCTGGAAGCCGATCTCGGCCTGTCGCTGGAGGTCGAGGCGTTCGAGGTCGAGATGGTCCGGGGCAGCGCCCGGGCCATGGTCGCGCTCCACGCCAAGCTCGTCGACGAGCGGCGCGGCGAGGCCCTGGCCAGCCGGCGGTTCAGCATGGAAACGAAGGCAAAGCACGACGACGCCGGGGCGGGCGTGGCGGCGCTCAACGACGCGTTCGGGGCACTGCTACCGCAGCTGGTCGCCTGGTCCGCGGCGGTGCCCTTCAGCCGCCCGCAGCGTGAGGTGGGCCCGCGTGCTCAACCATCGCCATCGCCGGATACGTCCAATTCTGCCCCGGCAGACAAGGCGCCCTCGTCCGCGCCGATCGACGGCGTGATCTCGCAATCGGGACATTTTACGCCCGCCTCAGGCCGTAATTGAGCGCGCGGTCGCGGCAATCGATGCCTTGGCATTTGGCGGCCGGTTGCCTATGGTTCGCCTCCATTCCAGCCATGCCACCAATTCGGAAACTCCCATGACCGAGCTTGCCGTGCAGCGCGCCAACATGGTCGAATCCCAGGTCCGTCCCAGCGACGTCACCGACCGCCGCATTGTTCGCGCAATGGGCGCCTTGCCGCGCGAGCGCTTCGTGGCGGACGAGGCGCGGGCGGTGGCTTACATGGACCAGGACGTGCCGGCCAAAGGGGGAGCGGCACGCGGCCGCGCCGCTCGCATGATGCTGGCGCCCCGTGCCCTCGCCAAGCTGGTGCAGCTGGCCGATCTGGATGCGGGCGAGCGGGTGCTGGACGTGGGCTGTGCCAGCGGCTACTCCACGGCGCTGCTGGCGCAATTGGCCGGCAAGGTGATCGGCCTGGAAGCCGACGCTGGCGTGGCCGAGGCGGCGCGGTCGCTGATCGCCGAGTTGAAGCTCACCAACGCGCAGATCGAAACCGGGGCACTGAGCGAGGGTGCGCGGCGGCATGCTCCATTCGATGCCATCCTGCTGCAAGGCTGCATACCGGAGGCGCCCGGCGGTCTGCTGGGCCAGTTGAAACCTGGTGGACGGCTCGTCGCCATTCTCGCCGATGGGACGTTCGGGAAAGCAACGATCTGGCGGCGGAGCGGAGAGAGCGCGGACATGCGGCCCATGTTCGATGCCGGAGGGCCGGCGCTGCCCGGCTTCGAGCGCAAGACGGCCTTCGTATTCTGAGCCAGCTCGGGGTTGCCAGACGATTGGCACTTGCAGTTGCAGACTTGCAACATCCGTCGCGCGGCCGAGGGCGATTTCAACAGCGCGTAGTGCCGATTGGGCTTGAGCAATAGCTGCTGACGTGGTCGCGAGCCACGGGTTTTGCTGTACATCAAGGGCTTGCAGCGATTGCTGTCCGGTGCTGCCCCGCACCAGCGAATGATTCCCGTGCGTCAATAGGTTAAACGGGTCATTTGCGGTGTTCCCCGTCCGCCACGCCGGCACGCCATCGCAAATCCGGGAGTTGAATTCGCTTCAAAGAATCGTTTGCCCCCGATACCGTCCGCGAGGCATTTATCAACAGGTGACAATCTGCGCTCGTATCATGCGCGATTGCCCCTTTGGCGGAGTTCTGGCGATCCGCCTCGCACACAGGTAGGGGGGGCAATGCGGCACCGCAGCTCGTTTCGACGTCTTACGGATCATTGGGTTGTCGCTGCCGCAGTCGTGCTCGGTGTGGTTGCCATCGTGACCCCCGCCCAAGCCGAGAGCATCATGGAGGCGCTCAAGTCGGCCTACCTGGCGAACCCGCAGATCGACGCCGAGCGTGCCACGTTGCGCGCAACCGACGAGGGGGTTCCGCAGGCGCGCGCGGGCTACCGTCCGACGGTCACGGGCACGGCCGATGCGGGCGTGCAGAGCGTGAAAACCGATCCCGGCTCGCCGGCCGATGGCGAGACGCATCCCCACGGCTACAAGGTGACCGCCACACAGCCGCTGTATTCCGGCGGGCAGGTGTTGAACGGTGTTCGGGTTGCCGAGGCGAAGGTCCGCTCGGAGCGGGAGAACCTGCGCATTGTCGAGATGCAGGTGTTGCTCAGTGCCGCGACCGCCTACATGAACGTCGTTCGCGATCGCTCGCTTTTGCGGCTGCAGGAGAACAACGTCAAAGTGCTGGCCGAGACACTGCGCTCGACTCAGGAACGCTTCAATGTCGGCGAGGTGACGCGGACCGATGTGGCCCAGGCGCAGGCGTCGCTCGAGGCCTCCAAAGCGCAGCTCGAAACGGCCAAGGCCAACCTGAAGAACGATGCGGCAACCTACGAGCAGGTGATCACGCATCCGCCCGGTGCCTTGACCGAGCCGCGACCTCTCGACAGTCTGGTGCCTCGCTCGCTGTCTGAAGGCTTACGGACCGGCGAGCAGGAAAATCCCAACGTCATCATCGCCCTCTACAACGAGGAATCGGCACGCTATGCGGTCGATCAGCTGCGCGGCCAGTTGTTGCCGCAAATCAGCTTGCAGGGCAGCTATCAGCAGCGGTTCGACCCATCCCGAGCTACCGAGTCTCAAGAGACCGTGCTGGTGCAAGGGCTTTTGACGGTGCCGCTGTACGCCGCCGGTGGGCTCGATGCGCAGATACGTGCGGCCAAGCACAACCATGTCAGCACCCTGCAGAAAATCGAGCAGTCCCGCCTGCTGGTGCAGGCCAATGTGCAGCAAGCCTGGGCCAACCTGATGTCGGCGCGCGCCTCGGTGCTATCCAACCAGGTGCAGGTGCAGGCCGCGCAGACCGCATTGACGGGGGTGCGCGCGGAGGAGCGGGCCGGGCAGCGGACCTTGTTGGATGTGCTCAACGCGGAGCAGGCCCTGCTCACGGCGCAATCGCAGCTGGTCACAACGCGTGCGGCGCTGGTCGTATCCACCTACGCCTTGCTGCAAGCCGTCGGCCGGCTCAGCCCGGACACGCTCGGCCTCGGGGTGCTGGTCTATGATGCGGAGGCGCATTATCACGAGGTGCGGCATAAGGCCTGGGGCACCACCATCACACCGGTCGGTGGGCGGCTCGGGCCGGTCGAGGAGGCGGCGCAGGTGCTGGCGCCGATCGGGGCCTTGTCGTCCGAGCGCGGTGTCAGTGCGCCGCCGCCCGGCTGGGCGGCGACGATCCGGCACGGCGGAGATTGACGCGAGCGCGGAACGCGTTGCAGCGTCTTCACTCGGTCAAAATCACGCACCATAAAACCCTGTGCCCACACGCGCTTTGATGCAACCGTGAATAAGCTGCGGCGGCTGTTGGACGGCGAGGCTGAACTGGTGTACCTGCGGCGATGCGTGGTGCTTCCAAGGCAGCCGGTGATGATGCTACACGAGGCGGAAATCCTATGAGCAGGCCTGAGAAGGCGGCAGAGCCGAGCATGGACGAGATCCTGGCGTCCATCCGCAGGATCATTTCAGAGGAGCCGGCCGGCGCACGGCCGCCATCGGCCCAGCCGCTGCAGGCGGTGCCGCCATCGCAGCCCGTGGGGCTGGCTGGCAAACCCTGGTCCGAGCCCAACTCGGCACGACGCTTCGAGCCAGCGCTGAGCCCGTACCCGCCGTCGTCGGTGCCTGACAACGCTGTTCCCATGGCCGCCCCGATCGAGGATGACGATATTCTGGACCTGGTCGAGGAAGCGCCGACGGCAACCAGCCGTCCCGCTGGATTGTCGTTTGGCAGCCCACCCTCCCCGTTTGCCGCGCGCCCGGGCCTCGGATCCGACCGGCCGTCTTATCTGCCGCCCTCGCGTGGGGAGTTTGATGCAACGCCGACGCCGGCCTTCGCGGTGCCTGTACCGGTGATGCCGTTGCAGCCACGCACGCTTCCCTTCCCCTTCGGACCAAAAACGCCGAAGCCGCGGGCTGCCGCGATGCCGGCTCCGCTGCCGATCGAGCCGGAGGATGATTTTCAGGACACCGGCGGGTCCACGTCAGATCCGGCCGAACTTAGCGAGCCGCTGGAGGCGTTGGAGCCTTCGCAAACGGAGACGGTGCCGCCCGCGGGTGAGGCGCCGGGTGCTGGGTTCCTAGCGCGGCTGTCCAATGAAACGTCCGTACCGCCGGCCAGCGAGCCTGCGCCATCGGCGCCGACACGCCCCGCTTCGGTTCGCTCGGGAGTGGAGGGATTGTTGGCCGCGTTGCGGGGCCCCTCCTCGACGGGTGACGCAGCGGAAGCACCGGCGGCCGACCCAACTCTACCCGGGGCGATGGATACGCCCGAATCCGATCCCTTCATCGTTGCGCAGGCGGATGCTGACGGGCCCGTCGCCTCGTTCGTTGCCGATCCGGTGGTGGCCATCGCACCGGTTCTTGACGACGAAGCCGTGGCGGGCATAGCCGGGACCGGGGATGTGCCGTCGGCGGACGGGGCGGCCTTACCGGCCGAACTTTCACTTGTGCCCTTGGATCAGCCTGTCGAAGTGGTCATCCCGCAAGTGGCGGAGGGGGCGGTTGTGGCCGCTGTTGTGCTGGCGCCTGCACCGGCCACGGCGACAATGCCAGCCGAGGTGTTGCCGCCCGCGCCGGTTGCTGTCAGGACGCTCGAGGATACCGTCGCCGAGTTGTTGAAGCCGATGTTGCGCCAGTGGCTCGACAACAACATGCCACGGATCGTGGAGAAGGCGCTGAAAGAGGAACTGGCGCCCGCGCCCAAAGCGAACGGCATCTGACGCTGACATGAGCTTCCTGCCGGTTCTGATGCCAGCGGGGCGCCGAGGAGCGCCGCGTTTTAATTCCGCGCTCCGCCTGCTCCCGCCTGATTGATTGACAGGAAACCGCACCGCCGGTACGCGAGTGGCTTCGTTCAGTGTCCCCAGGGACATGACACTCGCACAACCGTGGCCGCTATGCTCGAAACCAAATACCAGCCCGCCGAGATCGAGGCGCGGATTCATGCCGAATGGGAGAAGGCGGAGGCGTTCAAGGCCGGCCGGCCCGAGCGGCGGAAAGCCAAGCCCTATACCATCGTGATCCCGCCGCCGAACGTGACCGGCTCGCTGCACATGGGGCACGCGCTCAACAACACGCTGCAGGACATCCTGTGCCGCTTCGAGCGGATGCGCGGCCGCGACGTGCTGTGGCAGCCGGGCACCGACCACGCCGGCATCGCCACGCAAATGGTTGTGGAGCGGCAGCTGATGGAGCGCCAGCAGCCCGACCGCCACGCGCTCGGCCGCGACAAGTTCATCGAGACCGTCTGGCAATGGAAGGCCGAGTCCGGCGGCACCATCATCAACCAGCTGAAGCGTCTCGGCGCCTCCTGCGACTGGTCGCGCGAGCGCTTCACCATGGACGAGGGGCTGTCGAAAGCCGTCCTCAAGGTGTTCGTCGACCTCTACAACCAGAAGCTCATCTACAAGGACAAGCGCCTGGTCAACTGGGATCCGCAGTTCCAGTCGGCCTTGTCCGACCTCGAGGTCGAGCAGGTCGAGCACAAGGGCAGCATCAAGTGGGCCGACGGGGATAAGGCCAAGGACGGCACTCCGGTCGCCCTCAACCTCGCCGCGCTCGGCAAGGCGCTCGACCGCGACCCCAACGGCCACATGTACTATTTCCGCTATCCGCTGGACGGCGTGGCCTTCAACAAGAGCGATCCGACAAGCTTCATCCGCGTCGCCACCACCCGGCCGGAGACGATGCTGGGCGACACCGCGGTTGCGGTGCATCAGGATCACCCCAAGTATGGGAAATGGGCGGGCAAGAAGGTCGCGCTGCCGCTCACCGGCCGCTCGATTCCGATCATTCACGACGACTACGCCGATCCCGAGAAGGGCACCGGCGCCGTCAAGATCACGCCGGCGCACGACTTCAACGACTTCGAGGTCGGCAAGCGGCACGCCGGCAAGCTGGCCGCGCCGATCAACATCTTCGATGCCGAGGCCAAGCTCAACGACGTCGTTCCACAAACGTACCGGGGCCTCGACCGCTTCGCGGCGCGCAAGCGCATCGTCGCCGATCTAAACGCGCTCGGCCTCGTCGAGAAGATCGAGCCGCATGCGCACACCGTGCCGCACGCCCAGCGCGGCAACGCGGTGATCGAGCCGTGGCTGACCGACCAGTGGTATGTCGATGCACGAACGCTGGCCAAGGCCGCCATCGAGGCGGTCGACACCGGCAAGACCCGCTTTGTGCCGGAGAACTGGAAGAAGACGTACGATGAGTGGATGCGCAACATCACACCCTGGTGCATCTCGCGCCAGATCTGGTGGGGGCACCAGATTCCGGCGTGGTACGGCCCGGATGGACACGTATTCGTCGCGCACGACGAGGCGGCGGCGCAGGCGATGGCGAAAAAGCACTACGGCTCTGCTCCCTCTCCCCGCGAGCGGGGAGAGGGTCGGGGTGAGGGGCGGCAGCAGACTCGTCGGGAGCGGCCTCAAACCGCGACACAAGCTTCCGCTTCCCAGGTCTCATCCGCGTCCGCCCCTCACCCCAGCCCTCTCCCCGTCAAAACGGGGAGAGGGAGTGAAGTCCCCCTCAGCCGCGACCCCGACGTGCTCGACACCTGGTTCTCCTCCGCCCTGTGGCCGTTCTCGACGCTCGGCTGGCCGGACGCGACACCGGAATTGAAACGCTACTACCCGACCGACGTGCTGGTCACCGGCTTCGACATCATCTTCTTCTGGGTCGCCCGCATGATGATGATGGGCATGCAGTTCCAGAACAAGGTGCCGTTCCACACGGTCTACATCCATGCCCTGGTGCGCGATGAGAAGGGGCAGAAGATGTCGAAGTCCAAGGGCAACGTTATGGACCCCCTGGAGATCATCGATCAATACGGCGCCGATGCGCTGCGCTTCACGCTCGCTGCCATGGCCGCCATGGGCCGCGACATCAAGCTCGCCACCTCGCGCGTCGAGGGCTATCGCAACTTCGCCACCAAGCTGTGGAACGCCACCCGCTTCGCCCAGGTGAACGGCTGCGCCCGCGCCGAAGGCTTCAATCCCAGGAAGGTCAAGGGCACCGTCAACAGGTGGATCATCGGGGAGACCGAGCGCACGGCGAACGCGGTCACGCTCGCGCTGGAAGCCTATAAGTTCAACGAGGCCGCCGCCGCCATCTATGCCTTCACCTGGGACGTCGTGTGCGACTGGTACATCGAGCTCTCCAAGGGCGTGCTGACCGGCGCCGATGGCGCGGACAAGGACGAGACGCGCGCGTGCGTCTCCTGGGTACTCGACCAGGTCACGCTGCTGCTGCACCCGTTCATGCCGTTCATCACCGAGGAGCTGTGGGCGAAAACGGGGGAATTGGGACCCGCGCGCGAGGGCCTGCTGGCGCTGAGCGCATGGCCGAAGCTGAAAGGCCTCGCCAACGCCGTGGCCGATGAGGAGATCCAGTGGGCGATCCGCCTCGTCTCGGAGATCCGCTCGCTCAGGACCGAGATGAACGTGCCGGGCGGCGCCAAGATCGACGCGGTGCTGATCGGCGCCTCCGCCGATACGAAAAAGCGTGCCGGACGCCATCAGGACGTGATCAAGCGGCTGGCCCGCCTCGAAAGCCTCGGCTTTGCGGAGGCCGCACCGAAGGGCTCGGCGCAGTTCGTGCTGGCCGAGGCGACGGTGGCGCTGCCGCTCGCCGGCGTCATCGACCTCACCGCCGAGGCGAGCCGGCTGGAGAAGGAGATCAAGCGCACCGGGGACGAGATCGCCAAGACCTATGCCAAGCTCGGCAACGACAGCTTCCTCGCGCGTGCGCCGGCGGAGGTGGTCGAGGAGATGCGGGAGCGGCAAACGTCGTTCGAGGCCGAGCGGCAGAAGCTCACCGCGGCGCTCGAGCGGCTGAAGGCGGCGGGGTAGGGTATCGAATTTCGATCCCGCGGGCCCGTAGGATATGACGTCGAAACGGCGGGAGGGATCCGGTGGCGCTGCTGACGAACGACGAGATCAGTAAATTACGCTCGACGGTATAAAGGGTTGCGGCCTCCTGCCGCTCACCCACCCATCTCGCCGAGAAACGCATTGATGGCGTCGCCGACGATCCGCGGCGTTTGCGTCGCCATGAAATGTCCGCTGGCGACCTGCCGGAAACGGGCGCCCGGGATCGCCCGCGCCACTCCCTCGCAGTGTGCCGGCGGGCGGAGCCCGTCGAAGGCGCCGCCGAGCACCAGCGTCGGGCAACGGACGGCGGCGAACGTGGCGGTCATATCGAGGCCGGCCAGCATGCGGTAGATGGCGGCATAGCTCGCCGGATCGTTGCTGGCGCGCTGGCACCGCAAGCGCTCGAGCCGGGGGCGATCAGCGCGCAGTTGCGGCGGATAGCCTGCCGCGAGCATCGCCGCCATGCCGGCGCGGGCTCCCTCCGACTGCAGGCGGTCGGCGGCTTCACGGGCGGCCGGCAGCCGCTCGCTGGCCACGCCGGTCGCCGGTGCCATCGCGATCAGCGCCGCGACGCGGTCAGCATGCCGGGCGGCAAAGTCGATGGCGATCGCTGCCCCCACCGCGACGCCTGCGAGTGCGACCTTGCCGCCGATTCCGACGGCGTCGAGCAGCCCTGCGAGATCCCCCGTCATGGTGTCGATGGTGACGGAGCCGATGATCTTCTCGGAGAGCCCGGCGCCGCGTGTATCGTAACGGAGCACGCGCCGCCCGGGCAGCACCGCCGGCAGCACCTCGTCCCAGCTTTCGAGCGTGCCGCCCATCTCGTGGATCAGCACCAGCCTACTCTCACCCGCGCCCTGAACATCGAAGCGCAGCGCGGCGCCATTGACCTCGATCCAGTCCATGTCCATGCCTCCCGGTCTGCGCCCGATTTGATCGGTGCCCCGGCTTGGAGCTTGGTCCGCCGATCGCAGGGTGTAAAGACCTGGTACTTCCGTTCACGGCCGGTCAGCTCAGATGCGACGACATCCCGTCCATCGCTCAATTTTCCGGTCGGCGATCACGAGCGCCAGCGCCACCGCGGCGAAAAGCGCGAGCAGCGCGCCGAGGTTGGCCAGCACCCTCACAAGGCCGAGCTGGGTTACATCGAGAAAGGGATACGGGTACCACTTCGTGACCGCGCCGTGCAGCAGGGTCCAGATGCCATAGCCGATGGGCAGCACGAGCGAGGCTCCGATCATGGCCGGTGGGACGCCGCCCTTGCGTACGAATACCAGCCAGTCGGTCGCGAACAGCACCGGCGTCACATAGTGCAACATCTGATCGGCGAACACGTCCCAGGTTTCTCGTCCCCGCCCTTCCCGCAGGAACAGCAGGTAGACGGCCCCGGTGACGAGCATGTAGCCGGTACATATCGTGCGAGCGGAGGGCCTCGAAAACAGGCGCCCGACGCCGGTTCGCGGCGCGACTTGCGGGGCGAGCATGGCGCAGACGGCGAGCGCGTTGGTGAGCACCGTGAAGGTGCTGAAGAAATTGATCGTGGCCTGGATCAGGTCGGGGCCGTGCTGATGTCGCACGCCGAGCCAGAATTGCAGGCCGAGGCCGAACATTCCTATGCCGGCCGCGGCGATCCGCAGGATCGATCGACCGTGCGTCGTTCCAACTGCAAGAGCCATGTTGCGACCTCTTCGAACCGGGTTGGCCGGACCGCATCCGGACTTGTTATCATCACAGTCAGGCATGTTGGCCCGGGCGCGGTGGACGTTCCGTGGTGCCCCTGGCATGCTCTGCGTGCATTTGCCCGGCGAAGTTGGACGGGCTAGACAAAGCGGCAATCAGGCAACTCCAAGCCAGCAGCGGGGAAGCGCACGGACATGCCCGACAGCCAGCATTTCGACTACGTCATCGTCGGCGCCGGCTCGGCGGGCAGCGTGCTGGCCAACCGGCTCACCGAGGACGGCACCCACAGCGTCTGCGTGCTCGAGGCCGGTCCAAGCGACTGGCATCCCTACATCCATATCCCCGCCGGTTTCATCAAGACCTTCTACGACGCCCGCGTGAACTGGCTCTACGAGACCGAGCCGAGCGCCTGGACCGGCGGCCGCTCGATCCTGGCGCCGCGCGGCAAGACCCTCGGTGGCTCGTCCTCGATCAACGGTCACATCTATAACCGCGGACAGCGGCTGGATTTCGACGCCTGGGCGCAGCGCGGCAACCGCGGCTGGGGCTATGCCGATGTGCTGCCTTATTTCCGACGCTCCGAGCGCCGCATCGGCGATGGCGATGATCGGTTTCGCGGCCGGGAAGGTCCGCTGACCGTGACCGACATCGATTGGCGCCATCCCTTGTGCGAGGCCTTCATCGCCGGAGCCGTGAGCCTCGGCATTCCGCGCAATCCCGACTACAATGGCGCACGGCAGGAGGGCGTCAGCTACGCGCAGCGCACCATCCTCAACGGCCGCCGCATGAGCGCCGCCCGCGCCTTTCTGCGCCCGGCGATGCGGCGCTCGAACCTGTCGGTCCGCACCCATGCCCATGCGACCGCAATTCTCCTGGAAGGCAAACGGGCGACCGGCGTCCGCTATCTGAGCGGGGGGCGGGGCGGTCGCGCGGTGGAGATTCTGGCCAGGCGTGAGGTGATCCTGAGCGGCGGCGCCATCAATTCCCCGCAGCTGCTGCAGATCTCCGGCATCGGCCCGGCCGGGCTGTTGGGGAGCCTCGGTATCGAGGTCCGGCACGCGCTTGCCGGCGTCGGCGAGAACCTGCGCGATCATTTTGCGCCGCGCTTCGTCGCCCGGGTCAAGAACTGCGAGACCATCAACGAGCGGGTGCGGGGAGCGAAGCTGGCTGCCGAGGTTGCCAAATGGCTGGTCGGAGCGCCGAGCGTGCTCGCCTTGAGCCCGACGCTGGTCTATTGCTTCTGGCGCTCGGACCCGAGCCTCGATAACGGCGACCTTCAATTCACCTTCACGCCGGCGAGCTACAAGGAGGGCGTGCAGGGCGAGCTGGAGCGCGAGCCGGGCATGACGGTTGCGTCCTGGCAGCAGCGCCCCGACAGCTCCGGCTTCGTCAGGGCGAAAAGCGCCGACCCGTTCAGCGCTCCCCTCATCCAGCCGAACTATCTTGCCGAGGAAAGCGACCGCAGGGTGCTGCTGGCCGGCATGAAGCTGGCGCGCCGGCTGCTCACCTCCGAGCCGCTGCGTCCGTATTACCAGCACGAGGATTTCCCCGGGCCGGGCGTGCAATCGGATGATGAACTGCTCGGCGCAGCCAAGCAGCGGGGCACAACCACATTTCATCTGATGGGCTCGTGCCGGATGGGACCGCGCACCGATCCGAGCGCTGTGGTCGATGATCAACTGCGCGTGCATGGGCTCGAGGCTCTGCGTGTTGTCGATGCCTCCATCATGCCGACCATGCCGTCGGCCAACCTCAATGCCTCCGTGATCATGATCGGGGAAAAAGCCGCGGACCTCATTCGAGGACGCCGGGCACTCGAGCCGGCGGTGCTTGCGCCATAGCCTCACGGGAGGATCATCCACACCTTATCCGGCAATCCAGTATCGGCGCGCTTGATCGATGCGAATCAGGCTAGCAAGGCTGTTGTGCTGCCCTTCAGGCCGGAGTCCGCCCTTTGCGCTACCCACCCGCCTTGCTCGATGAGATCCGCGCCCGGCTGCCGGTCAGCCAGGTGGTCTCGCGCAAGGTGCAGCTGAAGCGGCAGGGCCGGGAGTACCGGGGACTTTCGCCGTTCAAGCAGGAACGCACGCCCTCGTTCTTCGTCAACGACGCCAAATCGTCCTGGTTCGATTTCTCGTCCGGGCAGAACGGCGACATCTTCAAATTCGTGATGCTCACCGAGGGGCTGAGCTTTCCCGAGGCAATCGAGCGGCTGGCCGCCGAGGCCGGCGTCAGTTTGCCCAAGGACGGCCCGCGAGATCATGCCAGAGAGGATGCGAGAACGCGGCTGCTGGCGCTGATGGAGGCCGCCTGCCGTTACTTCGAGCAGACCCTGCAGGGCGCGCTGGGCGGGGAGGGGCGCGCCTACCTCAATAAGCGCGGCGTGCGGCGCGAAACCGTGACCCGCTTCCGCATCGGCTTTGCCGTCAATTCCCGCACGGCGATGAAGGAGCATCTCGCCAAGGCGGGGTTCGAGCTGGCCGAGATGGCCGAGGCCGGCATGGTCATCCATGGCGCCGACATCCCCGCGCCCTATGACCGCTTCCGCCACCGCGTCATCATTCCGATCACCGATCTGAAGGACCGTGTGATCGCATTCGGCGGACGCGCGCTCGATCCGGCCGCTCCGGCCAAGTACCTGAATTCCCCCGAGACGCCGCTGTTCCACAAGGGCGGCGTGCTGTTCAACGCGGCCAAGGCCCGCGGACCCGCCCACGACAAGGGCGAGCTCATCGCGGTCGAAGGCTATATGGACGTGATCGCGCTGGCCGAGGGCGGATTTGAGAATGCCGTCGCCCCGCTCGGCACCGCGCTGACCGACGATCAGGTGCGGCTGCTCTGGCGCATGTGCCCCGAGCCGACACTGTGCTTTGATGGCGACGGCGCTGGCCGCAAAGCCGCGTTCCGGGCGGTCGAGACTGCCTTGCCGCACCTGAAGCCGGGTGCCAGCCTCAAATTTGCTTTTCTGCCGGACACTTACGACCCCGATGATCTGATCCGCCAGGAGGGGCCGGCGGCGATGCGCGACGTGCTCGACCGCACCCGTCCGCTGTCCGACGTGCTGTGGGAGCGCGAGTGGGCTGCCGGCGACTGGGGCACTCCCGAGCGCCGCGCCCAGCTCGAGCGGCAATTTCAGACCCTGTTGGGC
>Ga0209069_10000070_pt1 | contig 34533 bp, 32 predicted proteins | sample Str013_2_FD_187202 | JGI IMG/M metagenome (GOLD analysis project Ga0209069, IMG submission 187202) | Freshwater sediment microbial communities in response to fracking from Pennsylvania, USA - Straight Creek_MetaG_SC_2013 (SPAdes) (version 2) | ecosystem: Environmental > Aquatic > Freshwater >...
TAATACGTCCGCTGGGTTACGACTGGAAGATTGGCATTGCGTTGATAACTTCTTTTGCCGCCCGCGAAGTATTTGTGGGCACCATGGCTACTATTTACAGTGTAGAAGGTGGAAAAGATGCAGACAAAAGTACACTTACCCAAAAAATGCAGCATGCACGCAAACCCGATGGCAGCCTCGTCTATACCCTTGCTTCGGGCGTATCGCTGATGATTTTCTATTTGCTGGCCATGCAGTGCATGAGCACCCTTGCTGTGGTAAAAAGAGAAACCCGTGGCTGGAAATGGCCGCTGATACAGCTGGGGTATATGACCGGCCTGGCCTATATCATGAGTTTTATTGCCTACCAGTTGCTGAAATAGCCTGTATAATTTCCGGTTTTACAAGAATAAACAGCCTTGTTTTTCGTTATACAGTATATCCAAAATCCTGCAACATGAAAAACATTTACCTGCTGCTGTTAACTGCCTTTTCCATCGCTTCGGCCGCTGCCCAGTCAGAACAGTTCAATTACCCCGATGCATTTTACTTTGTAAAAGAAATTAAAATTGGCGGCCTTTCAGAACGCCCCTTTCATATAGAGATTACCGTAAAAGAAAATCCGGCCGATTCATTGTCGAAACCCCGCATTTACGCCGTACAAGTGCGCAAAGGCAAAGAAGACATCATTGGCAAAACACTGGTATATGCTACAGCAAGCAATGGCGAATGGAAAACATACAGCATTAATGGCATTACCGAAAAACAGGCTACCCGCATCTGGTTTTATGCTGCCGTAAATGGCAATGGCAGTTTCTATTTTGATAAACTGCAATTTTCTATTGCCGATGTCAATGGTACATTGCAGGAAAAAGATCTCAGCAACCCCTCATTTGAAGACAAGAAAATATTGAACGGCTATATGGTCAATGCCAGCTATTCAAAAGATCTGCAGGTAAAACTATCGCCGGTAGCCAACGATGGCCGGCAGTCTTTGCAAGTGATTACCAGCAACCAAAAACCAGCCGGTATAAGAACCGTGGTAAAGAATTAAAAATTCGGTTTAAAAGTCAGCTATTTTATTGAACCAGCAGTATGGCTGCATTCAACCCCGGTTGTGTCACTCACTTCACTTTGCTGAATGCTATTCAGCAGGGCAGCTCAGGCAGACTCCGCTTCCAGTTCTTTTACCAATGCTGTTACTTTACCATCAATAAAATCCCGCACTTTATTAAATTCTGCAGGTTCCATGTGTTTGGGATCGGGTATCTGCCAGTCGATAAATTTTTTAGCCGGCATCCACGGACAGGCGTCGCCGCAACCCATGGTTACCACCGCATCAAAGGGTGCAAAGGGCGCTACTTCTTTCAAAGACTTGCTGTCGTGTTTGCTCAAATCATAACCCAGTTCCTGCATGGCGGCAATGGCTTTGGGGTTTACTATCCCGCTTGGTTTACTACCCGCACTATATGCTTCTACATTTGTGCCGCCCCGCAGCAAGGCAAATGCCTGCGACATCTGCGAGCGGTTTGAATTTTCTACACAAACAAATAGTAATTTAATTTTCTTGCTCATACAATTTATGCTTGTTTATTTAATCAGTTTGTACACCAGAACGGCTAGCACGGTGCCCAGCACCGGTGCAGTTACATAAATCCATACCTGTTTTAACTGGCCCGAAACAATGGCCGGCGCCAATGACCTTACCGGGTTCATGGAAGCACCGCTAACCGGGCCTGCAAACATTGCTTCCAGTAAAACCACGCTTCCAATGGCTATGCCTGCAAACAATCCCTGTTCTTTGGATCCTTTGGCAACACTTATAATCACGAGCATCAGAAAAAAACTCAGGATACTCTCCATGATAAATGATTGCAGGTTACTGCCCGAAGGAATGGTAGCACCCAGTAAAACCGATAAAGGAAAAAGCGTTTTTAAAACACTGCTGGCGGCAATACCACCTGCAAGCTGCGCAATAATATAGGGTGCTGTTTTGCTGACCGGAAAATTTCCATACACCGTAAAAGCAATGCTCACCGCGGGGTTTAAATGGGCGCCCGATTTTTCGCCCAGTGCATAAATCATGGCCATCACCACCAGCCCAAACGTCATTGCAATGCCTACATGGGTAACGCTGCCCGGTATTACTTCATTTACAATCACGGCACCGGTGCCGCAAAACACCAATGTAAATGTTCCAATAAATTCTGCCAGGTATTGCTTCATACTGTTGGATTCCGTTTGTATCATTTATTTGCAGGCGGCTAAAATGCAAGCCTTTCATTTATAATTTTCGAAACATAATACTTGAACTGGCCGGGCACAAACCATTGAATTCTTTTGATTGCAGCACTGCGGCAGGCACGGCATCCTTGCTGATTTTTGCAAACCCTTTTTGTTGAAAATAGCTTTCTGCGGTATTGGTGATAAGGTACAAAGCGTTAACAGCATTTAATTTTGCATGTTCGGTTAACTGGCTAACGAGCGCCGTGGCAATACCGGTGTTGCGGTGTTCCGGATGCACGATGGCAGATCGCAACAGCCCTGCATGGCCATATTGATCCATTCCAATCACACCCACAATTTGATTTTCTTCAATGGCAACAAAAAAGTTTTCGAGCAGGGGATTCAGATCCGAAGTGGGCAATTGCGCTGCCAACAGCAGCTGGCAAATGGATTCAAAATCCTGCGCCGTGGCTTTTTGCAGTGAGACAGTTGTTTGCATGGCGGTTAGTGTATAAATTATAGTAGTTGTCTTATCATTTAGCAACAGCCGCTGCCGGGTTCACAACATTTGCGTTCATCCTTTGCTGGTTTTTCTGCATACACGGTAATGCTCAGGATCTTCGTATCGCTTTTTTTGTACAAGCCAATTTCTTCTTCATTAAAATAATTAACCAGTATATCATCGGGAATAATAATTTCCTTTTCTTTTTGCAGGCTGGTATTTACAAATCCTGTCTCTTCAATGATGCCCAGGTATTCACTTTTTTGAATGGCCCCGGAAACACAACCGGCATAAAGTTCTGCTACTTCCTTCCATTTACCGGGAAGCGAACCCGACAATACAATATCTGATATGGAAAAATGAGCACCGGGTTTTAATACCCTGAAGATCTCACTGAATACCTTGTGTTTGTTGGGTACCAGGTTCAGCACACAATTGCTTACAATAACATCGGCCTTGTTGCTGGTTACCGGCATGCTGTCAATATCTCCCTGCCTGAATTCAACATTGTTGAAACCCAGTTTTTCTGCATTGCTTCTTGCTTTTTCAATCATTTTCTCTGTAAAATCAATCCCAATTATTTTACCGCTTTCACCCACTACAGAACGGGCCACAAAACAATCATTACCGGCGCCGCTGCCCAAGTCAATCACCGTATCGCCTTTTTTTATGTTTGCAAACGCCGTGGGCAAACCACAGCCAAGGCCCAAATCTGCATCGGCATTGTATCCATCCAATACCGTATAATCATCTGCCATAATATTGTACAATTCATCGCCGCAGCACCCGGTAGCCCCGCAGCAGGAACTGGCATTTTGTGCTTTGGTTTGGCTGGCTATCTGGCTGTATTTTTCTTTTACCAGTTCTTTCATTTCATTTTCTGTATTCATAACAATCAATTTAATGTTTATCAATTTCAACAACAGGATTTTTCGTTCTTGATTTTTAGTGCGGTAAACAGGGTACTGAACTCCGTATTGAATTTTTCAAACGCCTTCCAGTTGATGCAATAACAGCTTTTGGGGCCATCCACAGAACCGTTGATTAGACCGGCATTCTTGAGTTCTTTTAAATGCTGCGAAACAGTAGACTGTGCAAGGGGCAGCACTTCCACAATCTCACCGCAGATACATTCGTTGTGCTGCGCCAGTACTTTTAAAATTGCAATGCGTGCGGGATGGGCCAGTGCTTTGGCAAAAGCCGCCAGGTCCTGCTCTTTTTGGGTAAACGCCTCTTTTTTATGAACTGCCATCTTATCGTATTTATGCGATGAATTGAGCCAAACAAAAAGACGAATCACCGTCTTTTTCATCTTATATCGCAAATATACGATAAGAGAATCCGAACTGCCAACTATTCCGGTCTTTTTTATTTTACCCTGCCGGAGTAATTACAAATTGCTTTCTCATTATTGACCAACATTTGCCATCTTCCGTGGTACCAGGTAAATCTCTTTTTGCCGGCCGCTGATAAACCTGAATCCATTTTCACCAAAGTAGCCGTCTTCTTCCAGCATAATGCGTACTTCTTTTTTCCATTCGGGTATATTGGAAGCGGCATTCAATTCAATAGAGTAGGCGGTGTTGTAATGCATGGGATAATCGCCGCTGCCGGGCACGCCATTCTGCTGGTCCCACATACCAATGGTGGGGCCCGCTGCATGACCGTTGTAACCAATGGGATGGGTATAAATGCTGGGCTGTATGCCTTCGGACCTGGCCTGCTTCAACGCATCTGCCAGTATTTGGTTACCGGTTTTTCCTTCCTTAAACTGTGCGGTAAGAATATCCTGCAACCGGTTGGCCTTTGCGAAGGCTTCTTTTAAACCGGCGGGCGGAGCGGTTTCTCCGGGTAGTAAAATATAAGCGTGTTCCTGCACATCTGTATTCAACCGCAGGCAGGTGATGCCAATATCCACATGCAGTAAATCGCCCGGCACAATGACATCGTCTTTAGGGCGATCCGAAAAACTACGCAGGTGATCAAAATTTTGCGCATCATTTCTTTGAATGGAAACAGAAGGGTGAAACCAGGTATCGTAACCCAGGTTGCGGATTTTTTGCCGGAACCACCAAACCACATCATCGGTAGTGGTAATACCCGGTGTGATTACTTTTTCTGAAAATCCTTCTTCAATAATTTTATGCGTGGCATTGATCAGCTGCGGATAGATCTGCATTTCGTGTGCCGTCCTGGTTTCCATCCAGCCAACAGCCAATGGCTCTGCAGATACCACTTTACTTTTAAGCGCATTCGGCAGTTTTTGCATCAGCTCATTGTATTCAGTATGATCCAGTCCATCGGCATGTGCAAAATCTGTTGACGTGTTGAGGGCAATCTTTGCCGGTTTACGGGCTGCAATCAAATCTACCAGCGCATCCCATTGGTTGGGAAACTTCTGCATGTCCCAGGCCGCTTTTATTTCAGTACCCACGTTGTAGCGGGCAATGGCAAGCTTTTCAAATAATTTTTTTCCGGGGTTATTGTAAAAAACCAGGATGGTTCTTCGCCTGGCATACAACCATTCTGCGGGCAGCATGGTTTTCATAATAGGATCTTCGTTGTATTCTCTTGAAACGATCACCCACATATCGATGCCAGTTTTTTCCATCAGCGCAGGCAGCAAATTGTTCAACCTTTCGGACAGTATCTGATTGACAACAGTTGCCTGCCCGCGAACGGTCAGCACTTGTGCATTTGCCACACCCGTCACAAATAATACAGTTGCCAGTAACAAATTTTTCATGCGATATACTTTGTCTTCAAATATAAAGTGTAACCGCTGTTAAGCCATGCAGAACAGCCAACATGTTTGTTAAATTGCCCTTTTAGTCCGAAAAAATTTAGTGTATCTTTATTTACAGAGGCTCATATTGTTTGAAACATTTCATGACGGGTTATTAAAACAGCCAGCCTTGTTGTATGCGCCATTTCCTCGTATCTTTGTTTTTTTACCTGTGCTGCAATTTTATGCAGGCGCAAAACGCACGCACCATTATTGCGGAATTAAGCGCCATCAATCAATCCGTTTCTGGCAAAAGCTGCGACAGCGGATCCGTCATTTCACACCGCGGCATGAATGTTTTTATGGCAGACAAGACCGGTTACCTTTCTGCCAATACTGACCTGTCCTATTATACCAACTACGTTACGTTAAATACCGCCGAAGGAAAATTTACCGTCAACCATAATTTTCAACAGGCTGCTTCTGGCAAAGACGCGCCCCTAAAAAAGCTGCTGAGTATTGGCTTCGACATGAGCCTGGCGGGCAATTATGCAAAATCATTTACCGACAAGCGATTTGAAAACGAGCTAGGCATTACGATAAACTATAAATGGCTGTGCAAAGTAAAAACCCGGTTTGCTGGTTGTTCAGACAATAATTTCAACCAGCAACGGGCGATGAATGCACTGCGGGCTGCGTTGATAACCTCACTGGAACAGGAAATATTAAAAAAAGAGGCGGATTTTATACAATCGCTGAATGGCATGGATTCGGTATTGCCCGCCGGACAAGACCTTGCTGCATCAAAAAAATTGGCCGCTCAAAATTTTTACGAAGAACTGGAAACGGCTACGGCAGAAAAATTTGCAACAACCCAGGCCGCATTGCTCAGCAAAACGGGTCATTTCAAAACCATTAGTACGGGCTGGACCAGTTTTCAAATTTACCTGCCCCTTTTTTTCCCGAAATATACGGTTGCGTCCTCATTGGTTTCTGATTTTGATAACAGGCACCCCTACCCGCTAATGGCAATGCTTGGGCATACCCGCCTGTGGGAGAGTAACAAAGCCGGCCGTTTATTCGTTACACTCAATGCAGCCCTGCTTTTTAACAACAGCAAATTAAGTTACGGTCTCAACAAAATGAATTATGGTGAATACAAGAGTCTTGGCGGTACGGCAGCACAGATGCAGGAAGACCATGGCAGCAGCAACCTGTATATTGGTTCGTACAAAACATTTATGACAGCCTCCGTATCGGCGCGGTTTGTCTATTATCCTATCAACTCGCATGTTGGTATCAGCTTTTTAGCGGAGAAAGATTTCGGTAATTATGATCCCCTTCAACTAAAAGTGGGCATCCCGGTTGTATTAATCAATAGCAAAAAAACACCCGCCGTTACAGTAGAATGCTATGCTTTGTTTTTGGACATTGGCCGCACAATACCGGGCATCAGTAAAAGCAGGCTGGGCCTTTCGGTTGGCATACCATTTAGCCGGCTGATGTATTAAGCCTTTAAATCTTTCCCCTCTTTTACCAGGCTGATCAGTTTTGCAAGTACCCCTTGTGCCGCGGCAAGGGTCGCCGCGTCGCTGATCTCACCAGCTGCATTCAGTTTCGAACGTACATAAGAAATCAGCAAAGACCCGCCCTCCGGAATTTTGGCAGATAGCGCAGTAAATATTTGCAGGAATGCAGCATGGGCTTTTTCTCCTCCTGTAGAAGCTGTTATCAGGGCCAGTGGCTTGTTTACCAGTTCGCCCGACCCAACCGTCCAGTCCAGCGCATTTTTTAAAGCACCGGGTACACCAAACGCATATTCCGGCGTACAAATCAATACAGCGTCTGCTTCCTGTAATTGCTTTCTCCATTCACTAACGGCAATGGGTGTTTGCTCCGTGTCATCAAAGGCGGGAAGGTTGCCAAGCCCTTCGTAAATAATAAATTCCACGGCAGCAGCCTCCCATTTTGCCATCTGCGCTAAAATTCTTGCATTGGATGAACTGGCGCGAAGACTACCGGATACAGCGAGTATTTTAATCTTGTCTTTTAGCATGGATTGCTTTTTTAAAAATTACAGTTTACACGGCAATACCCGTTTAATACAGCGCATTTTATTTTGTTTACGCAAAATTAACTTTAAAAGAATTCACTTCGCCATGGGTTGCCTCAGCGGACTGGTGTTTCCACTGGTTCAACGTTTCTTCTTTTTACTATGGAAACGATGATGCCACTCAAAATAATACAGCAGATACCAGACAATGACATGGCATCCGGAAACGCATCTCCCAGCAGCATGCCAATGAAAACAGAAAATACAATATTGGCATAACTAATGGCAGATACAATACCCGCCTTGTCCGCACCATAGGCCCTGGTTACAAAATACTGTCCAAACAAGGCCGCCAGCCCCAGCAATAAAATATACCCGTATTCAATACCTGATGGTAATTTAAACGCCGGCATAAAAATTTCATCGGCAGCAAAGCCACCTGCATATCGTATCAGCATGCAAAGCGCCGGTATCAAAACGCCGCTGGTTACAAAAGAGGCAACAATAACCCTGGCATCGTAATGTTTGCTCAATTTGCCTACGGTAATGTAGGCAATGGCAGATGAAATGCCGGAGATCAATCCCGCCAGGTGGTAATACCAGGGAAAATGCATGGCTGGTTTGTACACCAGCACCATGCCTGCAAAACCCAACAGCACAGAAAACAATACTTCTTTGCCGGCGTATTCTTTGAATAAAAAAAAAGAGAATACAGCGATGAATATGGCAGAAGTAAGATTATAAGTCATGGCGGTGCCGAGTGGTAAATGCAGGATACAGTAGAGCAAAGTATACAAAGCCACCGTGCCCATCACTCCGCGGAAGATCAGCCAGCGGCGTTTGCCGCCATGGCTTACCGGCGGTTTTATGGCAAAGCCAACCAGTAATACAATTAAACCAACCAGGTTTCTGTATAAAACCAATTGGCCGGCGTTAAAACTTCCTTTTAATAATTTAGCAGCGCCGCCCATTACTGAGAAGCCCAAAGCCGCCAGCAACATATAAAAAATTCCGTGGTATTTTTTTGCGATGATTGTCATTGATAGCTAAGAGAACGAGAAGAAAAAGAGGTTTTTTTTGCCGCTTTGCGCTGCGCAGATGAAAATACCGATAAAGAGAATTGAAAAAGCTACACCGGACAGTATTACATTTTCACACAGCAAGCCTGTGCGACAAAATCCCCTTTTCTCTTTCTACCGCTTAACCAATCAGCCGCAATCTTTCCACCGCTGCATCAATGGTTTCTTTTTTCTTGCAAAAACAAAACCTGATCACTTTATTATCGGTACCCGCCTTATAAAAAGCAGAAATGGGTATGGTGGCAATGCCATATTCTTTGGTGATGCGCACAGCCAGGTCTTTATCACTTTCATTACTGATTCGGTCGTATTTGTAACACTGAAAATAACTGCCATAACTGGGCAGTGCTGTAAACTTTGTTTGCGACTGCATCAGTTGCTGAAAATAATCTCTTTTCTGCTGCAGAAAACTGCCCAGTGATAAGTAGGCTTCTTTGTTTTTGAGGTAAGTGGCCAGTGCCACCTGCGATGGCGTATGGCAGCTAAAACAATTGAACTGGTGCACTTTCCTGAATTCCTGCATCAATGCCGGCGAAGAAATGCTATAGCCCAGTTTCCATCCGGTGCAATGGTATACCTTGCCAAAGGAAAAAGAAACAAAACTTCTTTCCAGCAAATCGGGATAACGCAAAATAGAAAGGTGGGGAATATTGTCGAAGATGAGGTGCTCATACACTTCATCGCTTAAAATAATGATGCTGGTATCTTTTACAATGGAACGCAGTGCTTGTATATCTTCTTCGTGCAAAACAGCACCGGTGGGGTTATGTGGAGAATTCAGCATGATCATCCTTGTTTTGGAGGAGATTTTTTGCTTTACCAGTTCCCAGTCTATTTTATAATCCGGAAATTTCAGATCGATTAAAACCGGGATGGCGCCATTTACTTCTATGTTGGGAATATAACTGTCGTAAGCGGGTTCAAACACAATCACTTCATCGCCGGGCCGCAACACGGTTGTAAGTGCGGTATAGATGGCATAGGTGCCGCCGGGCGTAATGGTTATCTGCGTGCCGGGATCTACAGTTGTCTGGTACAGGGATGCTACTTTTTCTGCCAGTACTTCGCGCAGCGGACCGTAGCCCTGCATGGGCGCATACTGGTTCATTCCCTTTTTCATGGCTTCTGTTACCAGCATTGTTAGTTCATGGCTCATGTCAAAATCCGGAAAGCCCTGTCCGAGGTTAACCGCTTTGTATTCGGTGGCCAGTGCACTCATGACGGTGAAGATGCTGGTACCCACAGCAGGCAATTTGCTGTTGATGCTAAGATTGGTCAATGGAAAATGTTGAGATGAATAATATGCAAATTAAGCAGGAAACCATCAGGGTTTGCAAGATTCACAGAAACTGGTCACGTAGTTTTTGGGGCAGGCTTTTTACCACTAGTGTATAAGAATGATCAATCCATTCTTTGAGTTGTTTTGTACTCACAGAACCATCGGCCACAATGGTATTCCAGTGTTTCTTGTTCATGTGGTAACCCGGCAATACGCAACTGTATTGTTCGCGCAGTTCTTCTGCCAGGTCGGGATCGCATTTTACATTAAAGCGGAAGTCTTCGCGGTCCAGGCTGGTTAATAAAAAAACCTTGCCTGCCACTTTGTACACCAGGGTATCCGGGCCAAAAGGAAGGGTTTCTTCCACGCCAGGTTTGGCAAGACAGTATTCCTGCAATTGTTCTATGTCCATATCCCAAAACCCAATGGGTGTTTTTATTTATCAATAATAGCGGTTGCTTCTATCTCTATCAGGTATTCAGGATCTATCAGCCCTTTTACTTCAATCATAGAAGTGCAGGGCATTATGGTTGAAAAAAATTCGCCGTGGGCTTTTCCATATTCCTGCCAGCGGCTGATGTCTGTAACAAACATTCGGGTGCGCACCACATCCTTTAAGGAAGCGCCGGCTTGCTGCAGTATTTTTTCAATTTTTTGAATGGCACAACGGGCCTGAGCACAGGCGTCATTGATGCCAACTGTCTTGCCATCGTCGTCAATGGCAACGGTGCCGGTTACTTCTATAGTGTTGCCCACCTTAACGGCACGGCTATAGCCTACTATGGATTCCCATTTGGCACCGGAGGAATAATTGGTTCGCATATTATAATTTTTATTGCACAGCGTTAACAGAACAAAAGAGAATCGGGTATTATTTCTGTGAACGCCTGTTTGATTTTTTTCGGAATGATTCAACACATCTTGCAAAACTCATTTTCGTCGCTGGCTGCTCTGTGCGACCTACTTTTCTTCGTCTCTTAGCTCTATGTTTTCAATCAATGCATCGCCCTGCAAACGCAGGTATACCTGCGCTACTGTAATTACATCTTTCTGGCAATAGGTTACAATGCGGGCCAGGTCTTTTTCTTTCCAGTATACGTCGCCCACCATACTGCCGTCAATATCATCTTTGGGTGTGGGTATACCCAGGGTACAGGCCAGCAGGTTGAGGCTGGTATAACTTTTAAAATCGCCAAACTTCCAGAGTTCCATGGTATCCAGGTGGTTTACTTCCCAGGGCTTTTTGCCGGCCAGGTGCAGCAATGCGGGAATGGGGACGCCCTGTATGGTCATTCTGCGGCAGAGGTAAGGAAAATCGAATTCTTTGCCATTGTGTGCGCACAAATATTTGGCCGGGCCCAGGCTCCATTTGTTTGCCATGTCTGCAAAATCTTCCAGCAATTTTTTTTCATCATCGCCGGAGAAAGATTTTAAAACCAGTTTGCGGTCTGTGGCGCCGCCCTGTACAATGCCGCAACTGATACAGATAATTTTTCCAAACTCTGCGTAAATAGCTGCCCGTCCATAAATACTCCGGGGTGTTTCATCTTCCTTATTGCGCAGTAATATTTCTGCCTTCTTGTTCCATAAAGATTTCCATTCGTCTGCCAGCAGGTCAAAATCCGGTTGCACAGACACTGTCTCGATATCGAGAAATAAAATATTGCTGAGTGGCGCTTGTACCATTGCTTTTACAATTCAGCATCTAATGTATGAAAAGATTGTTATTGTGCACGCCTCCTCTTCGCAACAGAAGCAGGTTTACCCCGGAGATTTATCAAACAAAAAACCCATGCGTACTACACATGGGTTTAAAAATATATTGGTTTTATTTTTATCAGGCGCCTTCTATAATACCAACGTGGTTGCCAAATGGATCCTTTGCAATGGCCACATGTATATTGCCGCCTACATTTGTTCTTGGCTGCACAATGGTGGATCCGTTTTCTGCCAGGGTTTTCAATACGTCTTTTACACTTTCTACTGCCCAGTACGAAATGGATTGATTGCCCGGCACGGTACCACTCATATCCGGATCCAGGCCCAGCTCGCAACCGTGTATATCAAAACCCACATAAAACGGCTGATCAAAATAGGGCAGCTTGCCGGTTATCCGGATATACCATTCTTTGGCGGCCTGCAGGTCGTTTACCTTGTAGATAACGGTGCGTAGTTTCTTAAACACGGGCTGGTATCTTTAATATTCAAAATCAATGAAAGGCAGAAAGCGTTTTAGCTTAATGTCATCAACCTTTAAACGCCTACAGGTATTTATCTCCCTTATTCCTTTTTACTTCGGCCACATAATCTTTTATCTGTTGTTCTTTATCCTTTTTGCAGATAAGCAATACATCGTCTGTATCAACCACAATAAAGTCTTCCAGGCCCTGCAATAAAACCAGTTTGTTTTTGGGCACATGCACCATGCATTTTACGGCGTCTATCACCATTACATTATCGCCACCTACAGCATTGTGAAAATAATCTTTCTCAATATTTTCATACGCGCTGTTCCAGGTACCCAAATCGCTCCAGCCAAAAGAAGAGGGTATCAGGTATACGTTGGAGGCTTTTTCCATAATGCCCACATCGATAGAAATATTGGTACAGAGCGGATATATCTCTTTTAGTGCTGCGGTTTCATCTGCGGTATTGAATTTGTCTTTTTCTGCCATAAACACTTCATACATTTCGGGCAGGTATTTTTCAAAAGCAGCAAGAATATTTTTTACCTGCCATACAAAAATGCCGGCGTTCCATAAAAATTCTCCGCTCGAAATAAATGTTTTGGCAAGGTCAAGGTTGGGCTTTTCTGTAAAGGTTTTCACCTTGTACACATCCTTGCTTACGGCCATTGGCTCAAACTGTATGTAGCCATAGCCCGTATTGGGATAGGTTGGCTTTATACCCAGTGTAATAAATGCGTTGAGATGGTTTACAAACTGCAGTGCTTCATTACAGATGCGCTGAAATTCTGCCTCGTCTTCTATGGAGTGATCTGAAGGCGCTACAATCAGCGATGCTTCCGGATCCATCTGGTGCAGCTTTACAGAAATGTAGGCAATACAGGGGGCTGTGTTTTTACGTGAAGGCTCACCCAATATATTTTGTTTCCGGATACGGGGTAATTGCTTTTCTACAATCGGAATGTATTCCTGCGAAGTAACTACGTAAATATTTTCTTCCGGAATAAATGCAGCAAACCTGTCGTAGGTAGCCTGTATCAGCGTTTTGCCGGTATTGAGTATATCCAGGAATTGTTTGGGAAACCCGGAACGGCTCATGGGCCAGAAACGGCTGCCAATACCACCCGCCATAATTGCCACATAGTAATGTTGATTCATAAGAAGGGGTAAATCTTTAAAAAATGATTGTAAAAATTTAAAGCGCAAAAGTATTGAAAGCCGCCACCATACTCAAATTAAATTAAGGATCATTTTTTATGAGGTTGTCCATGATATAAGACATCTGCGGGTCCTGGTTATCAATAATATCACTTAAGGTAATGCTTACCGGGTAATCGGGTTCTATGCCATATTTGTTCAGCTGGGGATGTTCCAGGTAATGCTGCACTTTTACCGCCGAAAACTCCAGTAACAGGCCCGTATTGGGCAGTTTATAGAGTATCCTGGTAAAACCATTGTGCCCATTGTAGCCGCCGCCGGTTTCTTCTCCCACAATAACGCCCCGTTTACTGTCTTTTATCATGGCCACAAAATTGGAAGCCGCCGACAACACATTGTTATTGGTGATAACAAAAACATTTCCGGTAAAAGCCATGGGGTGTGGCCGCCGCAGGTTGTTTTCATCATCGTTCATGGCATTGTTGCCATTGGGCAAACGGCAAAACTCGGCTTTCACCATCGAATCCAGTGAAGGACGTTCGTTCAGCGCAAAATCCGGATCCAGAAATCTTGTAAAAGGCGTTTTATCGAACCTTACCGTGGCAGAATCCACTTCCTTGAAAGCAGTTTTGCTGAGGAAGCGGTAGAGCAAAAATATATTCTCGTACTCGCCACCAATATTATTGCGGCAATCAATGATCAGGTTATTGATGCCGCTTTCATTTTTTAACAGTGTAAATGAATTGATCAGGAAATTTTTATACGCAGCAAAAGTGGCCGAAGTGCCAAAAGCAAATGAGCGCAGCGTAAGCACGGCAGTATGAATGGAATCAATAATTTCAAAATCGTACCCTACTTCGGAAGAATAATTGTAATAGCTGTTGTTGTTGTACTCGGCCAGGTGCTTTTCCAGGGTAACGGCTTCAATATTTGTTACTTCGTTTACCGTAGACCCGGCTTCCACATATTCTACTTTAAAACTGATACAGGGGCCATAGGCCAGAAAATAATCATATGCAAATTCTACCGCACCCTGCGAGAGATTGTAGTTTTTATTTCTGCCATCGGGAACATTGTAATCATAAATCCTTTTCATGATTTGTTCTGCAGAATTGCCATTGATGCTGGTGATATGCGAACCCACCGGTATTTCCCACGCATCTCCATTTACATACAGACCGCCGTCTACATATATTACCGGGATGGGAAAAAAATTGCTGCGTTTAAGTATGGTATCGTAATAAGAGCGGGGCAGGTAAAGGTTGGTATGACTGCAGCCAATTTTATCGATGATAAATGACAGCTTCGCATGAAATTCGCGCATGTCTGCAGGATGGTTCAGCGTCTGGTACATGCTGTCGAAGCAGGCATTCATTTCATTTTGGGCAGCGTAGGTATAAAGACCGGGATGTGCTTTCTCCAGCACGGCCCTGAACACCGAAAAGTCTTGTTGCAGTTTTGATACATTGTATTTCTCTGATACAATATCTGCACTGTACGGGAAGAAATAGCATCCCGCAACAAACAACAGGGCAAATATTGCAACATAAATACGCTTCATTTTTTTAATAAGGTCTTTTTTAACTGAGCCGCAGCAATGGTTTTACCCCCGGCAACCCTTTCTTTTTCACCGGTAGCTTATTTTGGTTTAACCTGTTTATTGCAGGCAGGCAATGGTTCCGGCCTGTATCCTTCTATTAAACGGAACAGGCGTTAATATATTTTCCCCTTGTTCATAACAGGGAAACTCTAAACAGTGTTTGGCAGGAAGAGGGATTAGAGCAAGCCTTCGCGAACCAGATCATGCAAATGCAATACTCCCAAATATTGCTTTTGGTTGGCTACCACCAGCTGGGTTATATCAAATTTACGTAAAACATCCAATGCTTCCACGGCCAGCGCTTCTGCTGGTATGGTGCGTGGGTGAAGGGTCATGATGTCTTTGGCGGTAATGCTTTCCAGGGAAGTGTTTTTTTCCAGCATTCGTCTTAAATCGCCATCGGTGATAACGCCCAGAATTTCACGTTGGGGGTTTACCACTACCGTCATTCCCAGGCGGCTGCCCGAAATGGAGACGATGGTTTCGCGCAGAGGGGTATCCGGGCTTACGAAAGGCTGCTGGTTTTGAATGTACAGGTCCATAACCCGCAGGTAGAGTTTTTTGCCCAGCAAACCGCCGGGGTGAAATTTGGCGAAATCCTCGCCAGTAAAGCCTTTCAGCTCCATCAGGCAAACGGCCAGAGCATCTCCCATAACCAGTTGGGCGGTGGTGCTGCTGGTAGGCGCCAGGTTATTGGGACAGGCTTCCGCAGAAACCGTGGTATTAATAACGATATCGGCCTGCATGGCCAGGTAAGACTCCGTATTGCCCACCAGGCCAATCAGGGTATTTCCAAAATTTTTGATCAACGGAACCAGCACTTTTATTTCGGGGCTGTTGCCGCTTTTGCTGATTACCATCACCACATCTTCTTTTTGAACCATGCCCAAATCGCCATGAATAGCGTCTGCGGCATGCATATACAGCGATGGGGTGCCGGTAGAATTAAACGTAGCCACAATTTTTTGGGCAATGATGGCGCTTTTGCCAATACCGCTAATAACCAGGCGGCCCTTACTTTTGCAAAGCAGCTCCACTGCTTTTACAAAATCGGCACCCAGGTAGGCCTGCAATCCTTGCACAGCGGCTGCTTCCAGGCCAATGGTTTTTTTAGCGATGTCCAGTATTGATTGTTCGTTCATTTTCAGCGGGCAAAGTTAGTTGTTTATGCCACAATGAAAAATTGCAACAGGTTGACGGCTGATCAGCTGTATTTGAACCCGCGTTCTAAAGTTTTGCTACGGCAAGGGCCCGCATTTGTTGCATTCAGGTGCACAAAAAAGCAAACAACAAAATAAAGCCGTTCAGCCCCCTGCCTGTTTAACAAATATTACAATAAAACCCCATTGTTTTTTATTACCTTCGCCCACCTTAAAAAAATGCCGGAATCCGCATCCCGCCTGTTTATCAGCGCATCATAGCTGCGGTAAAAAATAATGCTTTCAGTTCGGCTTTTTTAAGTACCTTAATAAGTATTGTTTTTAACCCTGTGATGATAGAAAATCAATGAGCATGTCTACAAGTTCTTCCAAAACAAAAGCCACCCCCAAAGCTGCCGGCAAAACCGCGGCCGTAAAAACCAATAAAGCACCCGCTGCAAAAAGCAAGGGAAAAATTGATTTATTAAAGCCCCTCCAGGAATATTTTGGCCTTGATGCTTTCCGGGGCGAACAGGAAACCATCATTCAATCCTTACTTTCCGGCACCGATACCTTTGTGATTATGCCTACCGGCGGCGGCAAAAGTTTGTGTTACCAGCTGCCGGCTATGATTAGCGAAGGGGTGGCCATCATCGTTTCACCCCTGATTGCGCTGATGAAAAACCAGGTAGACCTGGTACGCAGTTATAGCAGCAATGATGAAGTAGCGCATTTCCTGAATTCAACCCTCAATAAAAAAGAAATTAAAGAAGTACACGACGATTTGAAATCGGGTAAAACAAAAATGCTGTATGTGGCGCCCGAAACACTGACCAAAGAAGACAACCGGTCTTTTTTCAGTGATTTGAATATTTCGTTTTTCGCAGTAGATGAAGCACACTGTATTTCAGAATGGGGACACGATTTCCGCCCGGAATACCGCCGCCTGCGCGAGATGATGAACCAGATAAACCCCGACCTGCCGGTGATAGCCCTAACAGCCACCGCTACCCCAAAAGTGCAGAGCGATATTGTAAAAAACCTGGAACTGCGCAAACCCAAAATATTCATTTCTTCTTTTAACCGCACCAATCTCTATTACGAGATTCTGCCAAAGATTAAAAAAGAAGACACCCTCAAAAGTATTGTTCGCTTTATTGTTACCAACAAAGGCAAGAGCGGCATTATTTATACGCTTAACCGCAAAACCACCGAAGAACTGGCCGAACTGCTGGTATCCAATGGCATTAAGGCCGTGGCTTACCACGCCGGGCTGGATAGTAAGCTACGTGCTACCCGGCAGGATCTTTTTTTGAAGGAAGATACCCAGGTGATTGTGGCCACCATTGCGTTTGGTATGGGTATCGACAAACCGGATATCCGCTTTGTCATCCATTTCAATATTCCCAAATCGATAGAAAATTATTACCAGGAAACCGGCCGCGCCGGGCGCGACGGGCTGGAAGGAAAATGTATTTTGTACTATTCTCATAAAGACGTGAGCAAGCTGGAACATTTAATGCGCGACAAGCCGCTAACTGAACGTGAAGTAGGCGCACAGCTGATCAACGAAACAGTGGCGTATGCTGAAAGCGGGGTTTGCCGGCGCAAAACGCTGATGAGCTATTTTGGCGAAACCTATGAGCCGGAAAACTGCGGCAGCTGCGACAATTGTTTGCATCCCAAAGAGCGGATTGAAGCAAAAGAGCATGCAGTTAAAGTGCTGAAAGTGGTAAGGGCCCTGGATGAACGCTTTGCAACCGATTATACCGTGAATATTGTAGCCGGCAGGCTTACTCCTCAAAACCAGATGTACCGGCACGATGCGTTGCCCGAATTTGCTACCGGCAACGATCAACCGCACCATTTCTGGAACAGCCTGGTACGCCAGATGCTGCTGGAAAACCTGCTGAGCAAAGACATTGTAGACTATGGCGTACTGAAAATAACCAAACAGGGCGAAGCTTTTATGAAGAAGCCCAAGAGCTTTCCGATTGTACTGAACAACCTGTTTGAAGAAGCCAATGCAGACGATGAAGAATCAGAACCCGCCACCGAAACTGCCGCCGCCGATGATAAATTATTTGAACAGCTGATGGAGCTGCGCCTGAAAGAAGCCAAGAAAAAGGGCCTGCCGCCTTTTGTTATTTTCCTTGAAAATTCTCTGCAGGACATGGCCACCATGTACCCCACTACCATACAGGAACTGGAAAAATGCCAGGGCGTAAGCAAGGGCAAAGCGCTGCGTTACGGCAAACCATTTGTGGAGATGGTAGCCAAGTATGTAGAAGAAAACGATGTGCAGAAGCCCGATGACTTTGTAATGAAGAGCGTGGCCAACAAGAGCATGAGCAAGGTGTTCATAATACAGCAGGTAGACAAGAAAATGCCGCTGGAAGTGATTGCCAAAAACAAAGACTGGCGTATGGATGCCCTGATGGAAGAAATGGAAACCATTGCCGCCAGTGGTACCAAGTTAAACCTCGATTATGCCATCGATGATATGCTGGACGAATACGAACAGGAAGAAATCATCGACTATTTTAAGGGCTGCGAAACCTCCTCGCTGCAGATAGCCCAACAGGAGCTGAATGAGGGCAATTATACCTGGGAGCAGCTGAAAATAATGCGGATTAAATTTTTGAGCGAATACGGGATGTGAGGAATGTGGAAATGCCGTTGCGCAGAAAATGGGTTATAACAGCTTGATTCAATGTTTTTTAAAAAACATTTCAGATTTTAAGGGGCAAGTACTATTTTTGCTGCCCGCTCAAAATAAGAGATGGATGGTGCGGTAGCTCAGTTGGTAGAGCAATGGACTGAAAATCCATGTGTCGGCGGTTCAATCCCGCCCCACACCACAGCTTTAAAGACCCTGTCAGTGATGATGGGGTTTTTTGTTGGAATCGTATTTTTTAAAATGGGCTTGTCCTTTGACGGCGATGCTTCGGGACCGCCCCAAAGTACCGCTTTAAAGACCCTGTCAGTACCGGGCTATTTTATCATCAAAGCCTTACCAAACTGCATTTTTTTGGGCCGAATAATGCCCCTATTCGGCTCATGGCAAAGTATAAACGGCAGCAAAAAGACTGATCTCACCCCACACCCCCGTTCAAAAATTTCCTGTACAAAAAAAACTTTTAGGGTTCAGGAACTCTTTTTTCTTCGCAGCAATACCTGGCTATTCAGGAGGCTGTAAATTTTTTCAAAATCTTTTCGCAAAGCCGGGTATTCTGATTTGTTAAAAAAGGGTTTGTTAATTTCAAAACTACTGTTGATATAAATGGTATCGTTTTTTATTTCACTCTTTATGCGGAATGCAAGTGAGTTATCTGCCCCGGTTATCTCCTTTTCCTTTGCCAGTTCTTCCAGCTTTATATCCGGAGGTAATGCAATTTGAATGGTGATAACAGAGGAATTGCTGGCAATAAAATCAATATCCGTTCTTCTTGCTGTGTCTGTAAAAGGGTTTTTTGAAAGGTCGGAGAAAATAAAAGGGTCTGCAAAATAAAAGTCACCGGTTGAAGGCAGTTCATAATGAAACGTTGAGATTTCTGTGAGTGGCAGCAAATCGCTTTCGGCATCCAGCTGGTAGGTAGAATCTATCTTTATCTCTCCGGTATTTACCGATTCAGCTTTGTTGTCGGTTTCATCGTCTTCTTCATTGCTGCTGTTTTGCCGCTTTAATGATTTGGAAAGATCAAAATATTTCTTCACTATTTTTCCCTTCAGCACGCCATTGCTTCCAATACTAGCATACACATAAACAGAATCCCACAATAATTTTCTGTCAAAATCAATTTCAATTTTGGTATTATTTACCTCATCAATTATCATCCCCGTTCTGTTTACAACATTCAGCGGCGGGGTATCATATTCAAGGTAGGGGTTCGTGCCATCCAGTAAGTCAAATTTTTTTCCGTTTACCACGGCTATATTTACCGTATTAAACTGGCCCAGGTCTGCAAAATTATAATCTACAGTACCGTGTAATCTTGTGCTGTACAAAACAGGGAAACAGGTAACATGGCATTTTCTCAGCAGGTTTAAAATGGCCAGGTTTATTTCTGCACTGCTTCCTACTCCTTCATTCCACACATCCGTCATCTCACGCGAGAGCAGAAAATAATAATTGTTCCATTTTATTTTTCTCTTTACATACTTATACACTGCACTGATTTTGGCAGGTACTTCCTGCAGTTTATCTACGGAATCAATGAATTTTTTTGTGCCCGGAATATCTGAATTAAACTGGCCACCGAAATAATGATGATAAAGTAGCCATGAATTGGCGCCTCTCCATTTATCCTCCGATTTTCTTATAAAACTCTGGTAGGCGTTTTCATGGGGGTCCGACAAGAAATGTATAGCATACCTGTAATCTTTTGAACTGCTCATAAATTTTTCCGGCACAAAGGCAGGCACATTTCGCATTGAAAAATAATTCGTGACCAGCTTTTCTTCAGAACCCTTTACGTCTTCAATCCACGACTCTTCTTCAACAGGCCTGTCTCCAACAATCCTTTTTTGCAGCATAGAAAATGAGGGCCTGGTTAACTTGTAAACCGAAAGCAAAGTGGGGATGCTGTTTTGAAAATACCAGGAGGGGATAAGATAAGATCCTTTTTCTTTTCGGGTAAACCGGTACTCAAATACCGATCCTTCTTTTAAGTCAGGAAAAGTGAACCTTATCTGCCCGCTTTTTTTTGAACTACCGGCTTTATAAATATCTGATTTATCTATTGCTGATATCTTTACCTGCCCTCCCTCATCAAGGTTATAAACAATCCCTTCTACATCTGATATTTTGGAATCGCTTCTCTCATATTCGATTCCGATATTGGCATATTGGAACCCGCTTTTCTTTAGAATTTTGATGCGGCACCTGGTTAAGGTTTCCACCCGGTTGGTTCCATTTGGATAGACCGACAAAGTCACTTCTTCATACTTCAATAACTGTACGGCAGTAGCACCGGGGGCGAAAGCACAGTCATTCATTTTTAGCTCGGCAATATCAATTTTACCAAATGCGGGAATATCTTTTGATACCTGCGCATAAGAATTGATCAAAAACAAATGCAACAGGATATTGAACAATACAATGCTTTTCATCCACGTGGTATTAATAGAATAAGGCAATGGTTTAAAAAATGGCACAATGTTGCGACTAAAATAGTCAAAAATAAATTTGAATCATAGTGCTCGAAAATCCTGCTTCCAGGAAAGCCGGAGCAGGCGATACGGCAGTTTACAGAATAAGAAACGGGTTAAAAATGCAGTAAAATATCCAACCAGTAAGTTCTTAAAATATTTATTTCAATTTGAATTAAGTTGTTGTCAGTTCTATCTTTGCCCTAAGTATTTTGTTTACACTATTTCCGCTGCATTGTATATCAACCATATTTCGACCAGAAATAAAAACCGGAAATATAATAAAGAATGTATTGTTGGCGGTTGCCAACAAAAGAAAATAAAGTCCTGTTTTAAAGCGGCATTACGCATTCAAAAATAATTTCGCATGTACGCAATCATCAATGGATCGCTGGTACGAACCGAAGAAGCAAAAATTTTAATTACGGATCTCGCCATTCAGCGCGGATACGGCGTTTTTGATTTTTTCAGAACAGTAAACAATCAACCGCTGTTTGCAGAAGATCATCTTGATCGTTTTTTTCATTCGGCAAAAGAAATGCACCTCGCAAAAGATCTGAACCGTGAGCAGTTAAAAACAATGATCCGGCAATTAATGGAGGAAAATAATACCCCTGATTCTGGCATTCGCATTACGCTAACTGGTGGTTATTCAGCAGATGGTTATCTTCTTGCTGCTCCCAACTTATTGATCACACAGACTGTTTTTCAATTCAATGCAGCAAATTTTGAAACCGGCACCCACCTGGTTACCTATGCCCACCAGCGGCAGTTGCCGGAAGTAAAAACCATTGATTACCTGCACGCCATCTACCTGCAACCCTATATAAAAGAAAACAACGCCACCGATGTATTGTATTTTCAGCACAACGAAATTACAGAATGCCCCAGATCCAATTTCTTTCTGGTAACTGAGAAGGATGAAATTATTACGCCCGCTAAAAACGTGTTGAAAGGAATTACAAGAAAGCGGATTCTTTCATTGAAAAGTTTCAACTCAAGAGAAGCCAGCATTGCACCGGCAGATCTGGCAAACGCCAAAGAAGCATTTATTACCAGCACCACCAAAAAAGTATTGCCGGTTTTAAAAATTGATGGCAGGATGATTGGCGATGGCAGACCAGGAGAAATTTCCCGGGCTATTTTTAACCAGCTGACAGATTGATGGATGCATTGTGATCTTTGTGAGGCAGCAGAAGTACTGTCTATCAGCAGGATTTTTTAAGCATTCAGTTAGAAACTGGGCCGAAGAAGCTTTTTTAATATAAACCGGGATGTTAATACCTTTAAGACACTTTCAATAATTACAACTGAAAGCGTTTCCCTTTTTAATGTGAAATTTTTACGCTTTATTATCCAAATAAAAACATTGCCCATATGACCAGGATACCGTTTGATGAAATGAAATCGACCATAAAAAAAGCTTTTACCATCGCCGGTATGCCAGAAGAAAAGGCCGAAACCTGTGCCCGCATACACACAGAATCCAGCAGGGACGGCGTATACTCGCATGGGCTTAACCGCGTGGAGCGGTTTGTGGAATACATTGGCAAAGGCTGGGTAGATGTAAATGCCCTACCAACACTTGATCTGAACCTGGGCGCCATGGAAATTTACAACGGCAATATGGGACCGGGTATTTTAAATGCACAGTTTGCCATGAACCGCGCAACAGCCATTGCCGCAAAAAATGGACTGGGGCTGGTAAGCCTCAACAATACCACCCACTGGATGCGGGGCGGCGCTTATGGCTGGCAGGCGGCCGACAAGGGTTTTATTGGTATTTGCTGGACCAATACTGAAACCTGTATGCCGGCCTGGGGCGCAAAATCGGGCGCCATTGGCAACAATCCTTTTATTATGGCGGTGCCACGCAAAGAAGGGCATATTGTTTTAGACATGGCCATGTCTCAATACTCTTATGGCAAACTGCAAGTGACACGGCTTAAAAATCAAAAACTGCCTTATGCGGGTGGCTTTGATGTAAATGGTGTGCTAACAGATGACCCCGGTGCCATTGAAGAAAGCCGGCGCATACTGCCCCTGGGTTATTGGAAAGGCTCTGGCTTTGCCATATTGCTGGATGTAATTTCGGCTTTGCTTTCCGGTGGCCGCACCACGGCTGCAATAGATAAATACGACAAAGGAAGCTGTGGCAGCTGTTGCCAGGTTTTTATTGCTATTGATCCACTGAAGATAAACACACAGGAACTGATTGATAAAGCACTGAATGAAACAGTAGCACAGCTAAAGAATTCCGTTCCGGCAAAAGAAAATGGAGAAATTTTTTACCCGGGGGAACAATCTTTGAAAACACGAAATGAAAATATGGAGCTGGGCATACCAGTAGATGATGGCGTTTGGGCTACTGTAAAAAAATTGGCAAATTTTTAAAATGCTTGTCCTTTGAAGTCCGGATAACAACCAGAAGAGACAGGTTTAATAAAAAACATTCCGCATGAAAGCACTTTGCGTTCAATCACCCAACAATATTGTTATTGAAGAGCGGCCGGTGCCTGCTATTTCGGCTACAACAGAAGTGCTGATAAAAGTAAAAGCTGGTGGCATCTGTGGTTCCGATGTTCATATCTATCATGGCACTTCTTCAGTGGCAACTTATCCGCGTGTGATTGGCCATGAAATTGCCGGCGAAATTGTTGAAACCGGCAAAGATGTAAAAGATTTTTCGGTGGGGGACCCTGTTATTATGGATCCTGTTATCAGCTGCGGCGTCTGTTACCAATGCCGCATCGGAAGGCGCAATGTTTGCAGCAAACTGCAGGTAAGATCAGTACATGTAGATGGCGGCTACCAGGAATACATTGTGATGCCGCAACAAAATATCTATTCTATTCCTGCAAACCTTTCCTGGGAGGAAGCGATTATGATAGAACCCTTTACTATTGCTGAGCAGGTTTGCTCCCGCGCATCCATGACAAAAGACGATCTTGTCTTTATTATGGGTGCCGGCCCGGTTGGCTTAAGCATTCTTAAAATGGCAAAGCTGTACGGCGCCACCTGCTTTATTTCTGATGTGATGGGTTACAAACTGGATTATGCCCGCCAATACGGTGCCGATGCCATCATCAATGCAAAAGAGACGGATGTAAAAAATGAAATACTAAAACTAACAGGAGGCAATGGTGCAACTGTAGTCATTGATGCAGCCTGTACCACAAAATCATTGGAGCAGGCACTCACTTATGTATGTGCTGCAGGCAGGGTAATAACTCTTGGTTTTGGTGGCACACCATCCGCCATCAGTCAACTAAGCATTACCGCCCGCGAAATAGATATACGCGGCTCGCGGTTGCACAATAATAAATTTCCCACCGTTATTGAATATTTTACTTCCGGAAAACTGCAGGTAAAAGACATGATTACACACCGGTTTCCCTTTCTGGCCATCCATGATGCCCTTTCTTTGATTGAAAACCCGGCCAGCGAAAACGGCAAAGTGGTGCTGGTTTTTTAGTCATCCTTTGATCAGGCTATACCCTGACTAAGCCTGGTAAAAGTCAAGGTATAGCCTGACAATAGCTCAAACAAACCACGATAAAACCAGCACCCCCAGCAATCCGGTAACTGATACCAGTGTATCCATCACCGACCAGGTTTTAATGGTATCTTTTAATGAAAGCTGAAAATACTCGCGGAAAAGCCAGAAGCCGGTATCGTTTACATGAGAAAACATCATGCTGCCAGCACCAATACTAAGCACCATCAGGTTTGGGTTAATGGTGGCCGTTAGCATCATGGGCGCAATAAAGCCGGCCGTTGTAATGCCCGAAACGGTTGAGGAACCTACACAAACACGGATTACCGCAGCAATGGTCCAGCCCAGTACATACACATTAAAATGGGCATGTTGCAAATTTGCTGCAATGATTTGTGATACACCGCCATCTGTGAGCACTTGTTTTAAAGCGCCGGCACCACCAAAAATCAGCAGTAAAGAAGCCACGTCTTTAACCGAATTGATAAAATGCTGGTTAACCTCCTGCCTGTTATGGTTTTTAAAAATCCCCAAAGCATACAATGCAAACAAAACAGTGATGGCCAGGCTTACTGTTGCATCGCCCACAAACAACAAACTGTTTTTTAAAAAGTTGCCTTCCCTTATATGTGCTGTTAGCAGCGAACTGCCGCCAATCAATACAATGGGCAATAAGACGGTCAGCACACTCATAAAAACGGAAGGCAATTTATCGGCTTCCACTGCCGGCGCCACAAAAGAAAGATTGGGAATGCTGGTATACTTTTTTACTGTAGCGCCATACAGTCCGCCCGATATCAGGATTGCCGGTATAGAAATAATCATTCCATACAATAGCGTGAGGCCCATATCTGCGTTTAAAGCTTTTACAAGAAATAAGGGTGCGGGATGTGGCGGAAGATAGCCCTGCGTTACTGATAATGAGGCCAGCAATGGCAAGCCCACATATACAGCCGGCAATTTGTTGCGAAACGCCACGGTAATGGCTATGGGCACCAGCAGCATAAACCCAACGGAGTAAAACAAAGGCAGGCCAACGATAAAACCCGTTACCATAAATGCCCAGCGAATGTTTTTAACGCCAAACCACTCCGTCATTTTGCCGGCTATTTGCTGTGCCGCTCCGCTGATGCCTACCAGTTTACCCAGCATAGCGCCCAGCGCAATAATACCGGCAATGGACCCCAATGTACTGCCAATTCCATTTTGTACCGATTTCATCAATGCTTCTGGTTTTAAACCCAGCACCAGGCCAATACCCATTGATACTATTAAAAAAGCGAGGAAGGTATACATCCTGCAATAGGAGATCAGCAACACCAATACTAGTATTCCGATGATGGTAGTGATGATTGGCATGCAGGTTGGCTTGTATGAACAATCCTGGTTCGGGTTTAAAATAAAAGTCAGGCTATAAACTTACTTTTAATTTTGCTTGTAAGCTTACAGCCTGACTATTAAATAAGAAATACTTTATTAAACCGGTGCCTCCCGATGTCTTAAAACGGCAGATCATCGTCTGAAGGCATCCCAGCACCTGCGGATGCAGCCGGTGCGGAATCCGCTTTAGCGCCTTCTTTTTGTTTGGCAGCAACTACTTTCCAGGCTTTTACATCGGTATACCATTTGCCATTGTATTCGCGGCTCTCCACATCAAAAGAAACGTCTACTGCATCTCCCAGTTTAAAACTTTTGATGTCTATTTTATCGCCCCATACCGCAATACACACTTTTTTAGGATAGGCGTCACCGGTTTCTAAAACAAATTCCTGTTTTTTCCAGGTGCCGTTTTTACCCTGCCCTTCCTGGGCGGGTAACAATTGCAGTATCTTTCCGCTGATGTCCATATAAATCGATTTGTACAAAAATATTGAATCCTGCATTGCAGCGGCAAATGTTTTTTTCACCAATTAAGCCGTTGTTTTTCCCATTTGCTGTAATTGTGCAGGTGTAAAATTCCATCACCGTCTTTTTCCTTTCAACGGCTCCAGCAGGTAAGTCAGTCCATTGCTCTTTATTTCGTAGATAGTACCCAGCAGCAGCCCCAGTTTTCCTTTGGGAAAGCCTTTGCGCTGAAACCATTCGAGGTAGGAAACCGGCAAATCGCAAAGAAAGGAATCCTTGTATTTTCCAAAGGGCATTTTTATACCATTTGGTGGCACCAGCTGCATTAATAATTCAGCATTGGGCTGAGGCACATCTTCTTGTATTGTCATGTTGCAAAAATGCTTCAAATGATCTTAAAACGGAAAATCCTCATCCGCCAAACCCATACTCATCAATTTTAGCCGCACCCCTTGTACACCGCGGCTCAGTTGCCGGGCCATATCTTTGAGGCTGCTGCCGGCAAAATGCGATTGTTTCAAAAAAGCCTCGTCTTCTTTTGACCAGGCTTTTCCATAATTGCCCGGTTTTGCATAATTGCTGCTGGTTGTTTTTGCTGCTGACTGCTTATCGTACAAATCAAAATCTTCTGCAAAACTATTGCGCTGGTATTTTTTGGGTGCTTGCAAAATGCCGGGTTGCTGCTGCACCAATTCGATACTTTGCAGTGGATTTATTTCTGCCGGTATCCTTAATTTGCTTTTTGCGCGGGTAACGGCCACATAAAGGATATTGATTTCTTCTGCCAGCCTGTTCATTTCGGGGCCCTGCATTTTATCAGCACCGCCCTGCGCCAATTGCTTTTTTAACTTCTCTTCCGTAATAAAATCGTTCAGCAAATTCACTTCGTCGTACTCCATACCCTTGCAGCGATGTACGGTACTAAAAATCATACCGGCTTCTTCCTTCACCGTAGTATGATTGTTTTTCAATTCATTGATAAGGCCGGGCAGCTTGTTGCCAAATTCTTTTACTACATCCACAATCATCTTCAGGCTGTTGTCTTCTGTTTTTTCAATGTAATCTTCCAGCTCCTTTATAGTTTTCATACCTGCTATCAGCCTGTCTTTTATATGTGCAGTTTTGCCGTTGCATAAATGCAGCACATCGTAGAGAGAAGCGCCTTCGTCTGCAAAAGTGTAACTGCTGATATTGCCTTCAAAACAAACTTTTTTTATGACCCCCTGTTGCCATTGGGCAATAGCATTCAGCAATAAACCCAGGTTGCTACGGCCCAGCGTGGCTTTTGTCTTTACGATTTGTGATGGCATTCCTGCTCCGGTAATCTTTACTTTGGGAGCTTGCTGCAAATGCTTTTTCCAGCCCAGGATTTTATTGGCCACCAGCGCTATTTCTTCATCAAACCTGAAACTTGTACTAAGATTGTATACCGGAAAATCTACTTCCTGTAAACTATTGATGGCATAGCGCCAGCCGTAGATCTGCTGGTGTGCATCGCCCACAATTATTTTAATGGCTTTTTGTTTTAAGAAAACATCCAGCATGGCGGCACTGGCATCCTGTCCTTCATCAAACAAAATATAATCATAGGGCAGTGCCGGGTTGCTAAGCTGAAATTTTTTTAAATAGAAATCATGCGTCACGGGTATTTCTGCCTTGTTCATCCTGGACAATGCTGTCCGGGTAAATTGTTCTATCTGCTGGTAAAAATTGCTGACAAATGTTTTTGCTTTGGCATCCGAAACAGAATCCGCATAATGTACATCCTGCACTTTGGCGGCCTTGCTGTTGCAGAAACAGCTGATGAACCTGTTTACATGATTGGCAATAATAAAATCTGTATGCCGGTCGCCGGTTGCAATACCAAGCGCATCACAAAGTTCATAACTTTTATATCCGGGGCTTAGCTGGTATTGGCTGAATTTTATGATGTGGTCGTAGGCCAGCGAATGCGCCGTTTCCACTTTTACATGGGCAAGACCAGCGGCCGCAAATTTTTGAACCGCTTCCGTCTTTACGGCTTTGTTAAACGCCAGGTACAATATTTTACTGCCGGCAGGCCGTGTTTTTGCATACGCTATCAGCGTACTGGTTTTGCCACTGCCCGCAACGGCGTTAATAACAAGATTGCTGTTGGTCTGAATGACGGCCTTTTGTTCTTCCGTTAATTGCATGAAATATAATTCGGGAGATAAGGTAAAACTTGCGTAGCAATTTACACAATGCTATATACAATTAATGGCCGCTTTAAAAATAAATAGCTGCCGAAAATAATTCGCCGATTCTTATATATTATTTTTTGTTGCTTTTATTTTTCCTGTTGTCTGAATAAAAAACACAAAGCAATTGCTCTACTTTTTTGCCAACCGTAAATTTTTATTAATGCATCGCCTCACCGAGATCAACTTTTTTGGATTGCCCGCCTCTCACAAACAACACAAAGGGTACGCAAACCAGGAACATGATACCGAGGTATAAAAACACATCCATATATGATAGTACAGCGGCCTGTTTGCCAATGGCATAGTCGAGCGCCTGGTAACTGCTTTGCAAAGCAGTATTAACCGGCATTCCTTTTTGCATAAACCCCTGCTGTACCGCATTTACATGGTTTGTTACAGCAGGGTTGTAAATATCCAACTTACTTACAAGCGCACTGCGATGTACCATATTTTGCCTGGACATAAAAGTTGTAACCAGGGCTATCCCAAATGAACCGCCCAGTTGCCGCATCATACCGGTAAATGCAGCCCCTTGTCCAATCTGCTGGCCTTTTAATGTAGATAAAGAAAGTGTTGTAATGGGTATAAACAACATACCCATTCCTATGCCCCGTGCAATCAGCATCCAGAAAAAATCGGGCGAACCTGTATCGGGTGTTAATATTTTATAGCCCCAGAAAGAATATACAAAAAACAAAAACATACCCAACGCAATCAGGTATTGTTTGGGGACACCTTTTTGCAACATCTGTCCAATAAAAGGCATCATAATGGCTGTTGTGATGGCGGCAGGTATCATTAGCATACCGGCCTGTTGCGCCGTCCAGCCAAGCGTAGATTGTGTGTATAGTGGTATAACAAATGTTGAGCTGTATAAACCAAAGCCCATAATAAAAGACAATAAAGTGCCTACCCGCAGGTTGCCATTTTTTAATACCCGCAGATCTACAATCGGGTTGCGGTAAGTCAACTCCCGCCAGATGAAAAAGAAAAATCCTAAAAATGCTGATACAGATAGTGATATAATAATTGGATCGCTGAACCAGTCATCGTCCTGGCCTTTTTCAAGAACATATTGTAAAGAGCCTACACACAATATCAGCAGCCCTATACCCAGCCAGTCTACATCTTTTGCAGCACTTTTTTCTCCATATTTTGGACTACGTACATACGCCAGCGTTAGCAAAGTGGCAATGATGCCAATGGGAATGTTGATGTAAAAAATATTGGGCCAGGAGCTATGGTCAACAATATAACCACCCAACGGCGGCCCCAGTGTAGGACCAATGATTACACCCAATCCATAAATAGCCTGGGCCATACCACGTTTTTCGGGCGGATAACTTTCGGTGATAATGGTTTGAGAAGTTACCAGCAGCGCCCCGCCGCCAGCACCCTGTATAAACCTGAATACAACCAGTTCCCAGATGCCATTGGCATTGCCGCACAAAAATGAACAAAGCGTAAACAGCATAATTGAAGCCGCAAAATAATTACGCCTGCCAAATTGCTGCGATAGCCAGCTGGTCATGGGTATGATAATAACATTACCGATGGCGTAAGCCGTCACTACCCATCCTACTTCGGATGTGCTGGCGCCAAGATTGCCCTTCATCTCATTTAATGCCACATTTACAATGGTGGTATCCACTATTTCAAGCAGGGCACACATGATGGCGGTGAGGGTAATGATCACCCTTGCCGCACCATACATTACCAATGAATCCTGTTGTTTCATAAATAATCTTTTAGTAATAGCACACGGATAAGAAAGCATTACAAATACCCACCGTTAAAACGCCCCTCTCAGAAATTTACATCCCGCAGCCATTCACTCGTTGTAATCCGTGTTCCCAAATTTGTCTTTCGGTCCTCAATCCAAATGCACATCCACAGTAACATTCATGCCGGCTATCAGTTGTTTTATGAGCGCATCAGCCGGTTGTTTGAATTCAATTTTTACGGGAAGCCGCTGCACCACTTTTACAAAGTTGCCGCTGGAGTTGTCGGGAGGCAATAAGGCAAATCTTGCACCGGTAGCCGCACCAAACGAAGCAACCGTTGCTTCAAATTCTTTACCTGGAAAAGCATCCGCATGTACAATTACCTTCTGGCCTATCTTCATTTTATCGAACTGTGTTTCTTTAAAATTGGCCACTACCCAGATGTCCTGGTTCAATACCACGCTAAACAATGCCTGACCCGTTGTAACAAACTGTCCTTCCTGCACATTTACTTTAGAAACCAGTCCGTCTTCCGGCGCCGTAACAACCGTATAAGATAGGGTCAGCTTTGCATCTTCTACATCTACCTGTCTTTGTTTTATAGTTGCATTGGCAATGCCAATCTGCGAAGCGGTTGCATTGCTTTGAGATGCCACGGCGCTGGTTTGTCTTGATGCCTGGTTTTTTTGCTGCACCAAAACCTGCAATTGTTTTTCTGCCGTTTCTTTGGCTGCCTGTTGCTGTTCAAACTGCTGTTGTGTTATTGAATGATCTTTTATCAGGTTGGCATACCGGTCGTAATCCTGCGTGGTGCGCCTTACAGTTACTTTTGCTGTCTCTATCTGCGCATCAATGGTTGAAACACCCGCCTGCGATGAAGCGATATTGGCGTTGGCAGCCAGGGCAGAAGATTTGGCAGCACCCAGATTGCTTTCTGCGGTGGCCAGGGCCGCTTCCGCCTGGGCCAGCTTTATCCTAAGATCGCGGTCATCCAGCACCAGCAGCGTATCTCCTTTCTTTACTTTTTGGTTGTCTTTTACATGTACTTGTGTAACGTAGCCGGATATGCGCGGAATGACCGGGCTGATGTTGGCTTCCACCTGTGCATCGTCTGTTTCTTCGTGGTGCTGTGCATGTATGTATTTGCTGGTGCCAAACCATCCGCCCACAACCACCAGTAAAATCAATATAATGATAAACGTCTTGTTGGTTTTTTTGGGGGCAGCTTGTTTTGGTGCTTTTGTTTCGTTGCTGTTCGGTTCCATATATAATATTTATGCGTTTAATGTTAAGTTAGGTTGCGTAATTTATTTGTTCGCTAATAAAAGTCCGGCCGACTGTAATAATTTATTGTAAGCTACTACCGCATCTGCTTTGGCAAACGCGTGGTTTAGTTTGGCCTGCAGTTGCGCCACATCGGCATCCAGTAATTCTGTAGTGGTAACCAGGCTGTTGTTGTATTTGTTTTTTGTGATTTTATAATTCTCCGTAGCCTGGTCAATTGCTTTTTCGTACACCTCAATTTTTTTCTGGCCAATGAGATAGCTTTGGTAGGCTTCGTTGATCTGATAGCGCATATTGTCGTTCAATGCGTCTTCTTCTGCCAGCAATTGCTGTTCCCTTGCTTTTGCCTGCTCCACTTTTGCTTTTGTTTTCCAGAGAGAAGACAAACTGTATTGTACCCCCACTCCAATGTTTACGGCATTGGTTACGCTCAGTAGTCCTGGCACGTCGGCTGCTATATAACCACCGCTCAATGCAATACCCGGATAATAATCGGCCTTTGCAATTTTTATACCGGTACCAGCTGCTTTCTGCCGCAATGCAAGTGCCTTCATATCTTTACGGTTGTCCATGGCCTGTTTTTCATATTGCTCAATGGTCATAATAGGTGCCGGCGATAAAATACTTGTACTGTCCTGTACAATCAGTGTATTTTCTGGTAAACCCAGCATCAAATCCATGTTTATGTTTGCCAGCTTCCAGTTGCTGATGGCCTCAAATAAAGACAACTCTATATTAGAAGTTTGCAGCTGCACTTTCAGAAGATCATTTCTGGCCAGCAGACCATTCTTCTCCAGGTTTACAAAATCCGTGTCTCTTTTTTTTGATTGCTCCAGGTTTTCTTTTACCAGTTCCGCTGCGGCATGTGCTTTATATAAATTCACATAAGCGTCTATTGTATTTAAAATAACAGCGCCCCTGTTATTGTCTGCATCCAGTTTGGCCGCCTGCTCCAGGTATTTGGCAGATTCAATCCCATATTGAATACGGCCTCCGGAATACAGCGGGTAACTGATATTGGCAATACCATATATGGCAGAGGAAACTTTTATTTGGTTTGAATCTGCTGGCGCACTGCTACCCGATTTTGTCTTCAGGCTTATATTTGGATTGTTGAGCCGCAGGTAAGACCCGCTGATCTTAAAATCGGGCAGGCGCTGGTCTTTTGCTTCGCGAACTGCCGCAGTGGCTTCGTCAATCCTGGCCTTGTTGCCTTTTAGTTGTTTACTATTTTGAATAACCAGGTCTATCGCATCTTTCAGTGCAAGATCCCTGGCCACCGGAAAATCCTGTGCCAGCAAAGAATGGCTGCTAACCAGCAGCAGCAAAAAGATCTGAATGGTTCGTGTTAGTTTGTAATGCTTCATATTTTTTATTGTATTGTATCGCTTTTATAATTTCGGACCGGCCGTATCAATGCCAGTGCGCATAGCTGTTGTCAATCAACATTCCATTCATTGTGCAGGGCCATCACAGGTATCAGGTTCAGCCTGGCCAGTTCTTTTGTATAACTTTTGTGAAACAAGTTGTACCAGATACCATGTTTGCGTGGCCGTACAACCAGCAGGTCAATATGTTGTTCTTCCACAAAATGACCAATGGCCTGTACAATATGCAGATCATTGATTGTATGATAAACCGGATCCAATTCTTCCAGTTGTTTGCGCAGTGCGTTCTCTGCTTCCATTTCATTTTGTGCATCCTGCCCGGGTACTGCTACAGTAACCACATGTAGTTTTGCACCGGTATATTTCACAAATTTTTTAATGGACGCTATGGGTGAAGCACTGTGCAGGTGCCCGGGTATGGAAGCAAAGGAAATTTGCTGAATGGGTTTGTACAAAACGTCTTTGGGTATCGCCAATACGGGAATGGGCAATTCCGTTAAGGCCCTGAGCGTATCCGTATCCCAGGCAAAGATTTCTCCATAAGCAGCAGGCGTACCCATGATGATCAATACTGCCTGTTCTTCATCAACCAGTTCTTTCAGGGTTTTAATAAAACCGCCAATTAAAGCCTGGTATTTTATTCTGTCTGCCGGAAAGATGGCAGCGGCCTTTTCAACTTCCTCTTTCATTTTATCAATCCTGTCGGCCAGCGCATCGTTGATGGCCGCCATGGAAACACCATCGCCCGAATAAGAAGCAGGCACAGCACTGATGTTTACCAGCAATAGTTCCACTTTGCTGCTGGCTGCACTAAAAGCGCATGCATATTGCAATGCGTTTTGTGCCGACTGAGAAAAATCCGTTATCACAATTACCGTTGCCATAAAATAATTTTTATTCAAAAATTTTTGTTCCATTAAAAGGAACAGACACCCTGTATTAAATGAACATATGTTCACCCCGACGGCAAAAAAAATCAAGTTTTCAATCCATCCCAGCAAATGAGAAAGGCGTTGCCGATCATATCATCCGTTATTTTCTTTTTATGATAGTTGATGTATTTGATTAAACCGGTAATGCTTCCCATCATAGAAATTAACAGCAAGATCGTATCGAGGTTTTTTAGTAATTTTTCTTCCTTACCCCTTTCAATCAGTTTGTACAATGGCTGCAGCAACTGTTGGTTCATTTCTTTGGTAGATTCGGACATAAACGGAGAATGGTAACATTGCTCCATAAACACTGCTTCATCAAAATTTTCCAGGCGATGGTTTAAAATATTGTTCCAGATAATTGTAAACCCTTCTTTGTAAGGTATGGATGGATTGTATCCCTTAAAATAGGCGCTTACCGATGAGGCGCGGCAGCTGTAATAAAGATCGTTTATTAATTTGTCCTTGTCTTTAAAATAAATATAGAGGGTACCCGTGGCCATTTTTGCTTCTTTGGCAATCTGGCGCATGGTAATACCGGCAACCCCGCGCAGCACCACCAGTT
>Ga0209069_10000071_pt1 | contig 34424 bp, 33 predicted proteins | sample Str013_2_FD_187202 | JGI IMG/M metagenome (GOLD analysis project Ga0209069, IMG submission 187202) | Freshwater sediment microbial communities in response to fracking from Pennsylvania, USA - Straight Creek_MetaG_SC_2013 (SPAdes) (version 2) | ecosystem: Environmental > Aquatic > Freshwater >...
GCCTGGATCGCCATGATCGCTATACCCGACCTCGCCTATGGCAAGCTCGTCGCGCCGCTCATCCTCGCCGGCACCGGGGTTTCCATGGCGATGCCCGCCGTCCAGAACGCCATCTTGGGTGCGGTCGCCGCCAATGAGGTCGGCAAGGCGTCCGGCACGTTCAATATGCTGCGCTTCCTCGGGGCGGTGTTCGGGATCGCGGTCCTGGTCGCCGTGTTCACGGGGAACGGAAGCGTCGACTCCCCGCAGGCGTTCAGTGCCGGGTTTGTCCCGGCGATCGGAGTTTCCGCCGCCTTGTCGCTCCTGGCCGCAGTCGTCGGGATGTGGCTACCCGGCCGGCGCGCCGTTGCTCTGCTGCAAGCACAGGCGAAGGCGTGAGCGAGGCACGGGAGATCCGCACGCACCAATTTCCGGTACGATGTCGCCCCGTATTCGTCGAGCGCACCTAAGAACCGCCGTTAGGAATGCACGGCCTCTCACTCCTTCTCCCCTTGGAGGAGAAGGTGGGATGAGGGGGCTCCGGCGGTGCGATACGGAATCATCGTGCCCCCCTCTCCCCACGCGAAATCGGGTCTACCCGATTTCGCCACGAATAGTGCGCAAGTCGAGCAAGCTCGACTTGCGATGGCGAGGGAGTGAAACGCCGTGCCCATCTCACACATCAACTGTCGCAATTCGCGGCGGAAAAAAGTGCGTTCAGTCGCGCTCCCCGGGAGAGCGGGCGGAGCGCTGGTCCGTCCCGCCTGACAACATGCGCGCTACGGCTTGACGTAGTGGTAGCCGGCTTCCTGCAGCTCCACCAGCCGCACGATGCCGGCCGGCACGATGGTGGCTTCCGCGATGATCGGCACCGGCTTGCCTTCGCGCTTTTCCATCGCGTTCTTGGTGTTGTTGCAGGCCCCGAACGCGACTTGCGGCACGATCTTGCGCAGGTCCCGGATCTCGGTCTTCACCGGCGATGTGTCATCGCGCAGCATATGCAGACCCTGGCTGTAGCAAACGATCTCGACCGCCAGCTCCTCGCCGCTCGCCTTGTACAGCTCGAAAGCATTGCGCGTATTGTTGAGCGCGAGCTTCATGACGTCGACATCGTTCTGGTCGACGTGAATGGCCAGCTTGTGCGTTTTCTTGTCGCCTTCGGCAGCGGCGGCTTTCCGACCGACGAACGGCACCGCCAGAAGCGTCGCCGCCATCACCTTGAATATCCCTCTGCGATCCATTTGCGTTTCTCCCTGGTTTGATGAGGCACCTTAGCACAACCGGCAGCGTGGTGGAGGGGCATCGGGAGCCAGCCGGCAAATCTCGGATCGGCCCCTGCGGGCCGATGGAAGGGTGCCCGGAACATGGTATGCTGACGACTTGGAATTCGACGGCCTGAAGATGTTCAGGCGGTCGTCAAGCCTCGAGGGAGGAATCCATGACAAGCAAACTGACCAGCAACCACCAGAAACGCGTGTCGCCTGCGCCGGACGCCGCCGGCAACGGCCTGCTCGATCGCCGCGCTCTGCTCGGGCGCGGACTGCTCCTGGCCGGCGCCGCCGGCGCCGGTGTCGGCACTTCGCTCACGGCCGCCGGTGCCGAGCCGCTCCCGGTCGATCCCTGGAGTCTCGCGCCCGGCACCGCCATCCCGCCCTATGGGGTGCCGCCGAAGTACGAAAGCAAGGTGGTGCGCACCCTGACCAATCCGAACAACGAGCCGCGCACCAGCCAGGCGCGCACGCCCCATCATCTCCTGAACGGAACCATTACGCCGGCCGGCTTGCATTTCGTGGTATCCCGCACCGGCTTTCCCGATATCGATCCGGCCAAGCACCGCCTGGCGATCCATGGCCTGGTGAAGCAGCCGCTGGTGTTCGATCTCGAGGCGCTGGCGCGCTATCCGATGGTGACGCGCGTCAACTTCGTCGAATGCGGCGGCAACAGCGCGCCGCTCTTCAACAAGGACCCGGTTCAGGCCAACGTGCAGGCGATCCACGGCTTGCTGTCGTGCTCGGAATGGACCGGGGTGCGGCTGTCCACGCTGCTGGAGGAGACCGGCATCGATCCGAAGGCGAAGTGGCTGCTGGCGGAAGGCGCCGACGGACCGAGCATGAATCGCAGCATTCCGATCGGCAAGGCGCTCGATGACGCGATGATCGCGCTCTATCAGAACGGCGAGCGTATCGCCTCCGCGCAGGGCTATCCGATGCGCCTTCTGGTGCCCGGCTACGAAGGCAACATGAACGTCAAATGGCTGCACCGGATCAAGCTCATCGAGGAGCCGGTCATGGCCATCAACGAGACCCTGCAATACACCTATCGGGTGGCGGGTCCGAAGATCTGGCAGTTCTTCTTCCCGATGGAGGTCAAGTCCTTCGTCACCCACCCGTCGCCGGGGCTCACCCTGAAAGGACCCGGCTTCTACGAGATCTCCGGCCTTGCCTATTCGGGCAATGGACGGATCGCCAAGGTCATGGTGTCGGCCGACAGCGGCAAGAGCTGGGCGGAAGCGGCGCTCGATGCGCCGGTGCTCCCCAAGGCCCTGACCCGCTTTCGTTCGCCCTGGCGCTGGGACGGCCAGCCGGTCGTGCTGCAAAGCCGCGCCTGGGACGAGGCCGGCAATATCCAGCCGACGCGCAGCGAGATGTTCGCGGAGCGTGGCGAGCCCAAGGTCAACGTTCCGGTGACTGCCTTCCCGATGGGGCACATGAACGTCATCACGAGCTGGGCCATCGACAGCAAGGGGGAGGCCAAGCATGTCTACGGGTAAGCGTCTGGCGGTTTCGCTCGCCCTTGCGCTGGGCATGGCCGGTTCCGCGATGGCGGCCGATCAGCCGGGGCTCGGCAAGCCGGTCAGCGAGGCCGATCTCGCACTCTGGGACATCAGCATCGGGCCGGACGGCAAGGGTCTGCCGCCCGGCAGCGGCACGCCGGCTCAGGGCGCGGTCGTCTTTGCGCAGAAATGCGAAGCCTGCCACGGCAAGGACGGCCAGGGCGGAACGAATGCCACGCTGATCAATCCGCCCGGGAAGTCGGACCGGAACATGGCGCTCTACGTGCCCCATGCCACGACGATCTTCGACTTCACCCGGCGCGCGATGCCGTGGCCGCAGCCCAAGTCGCTGACCAACGATGAGGCCTACGCGCTCACCGCTTTCATCCTCGCCGGCAACAAGATCATCGGGGAGAACGATACGATGAACGCCGAGACCTTGCCGAAGGTGCAGATGCCGAACCGGAACGGATTCGTCAGCCGATATCCGGACAAGCATTGATGGTGCACGCCCTCGCCTCCCCCTGAAAGGGGGAGGTCGACCCGCAACGCGGGTCGGGTGGCGGTCACGCTACAAACGCTAAATCTGCCGGTGGGCGGGACCCCCACCCGGCGCCGGAGCCTGTCATCGGGCCGGCCAAGGGCCGGGCCCGCTGGGCGCCACCCTCCCCCTTTCAGGGGAGGGATTCGGCACCGGCGTGCCAGACAATAAAAATCCAATCTGATCGCCCCGGCTCATTCCGGTGTAACAGCTTGTGGCCGCGTGCGAACATCCGAGCCGCGCAGCACGATGTAGATGGCTGGAACGACCAGCACGGTCAGCAGCGTCGACGACGCCAGGCCGAACAGCAGTGAGATCGCCAGGCCCTGGAAGATCGGGTCGAGCAGAATCGTGGCGGCGCCGATCATGGCCGCGAGCGCGGTCAACAGGATCGGCTTGAAGCGGACCGCCCCGGCCTCCAACAAGACGTCGCGCAGCGGCTTTCCGTCTCCCAGTCCATGACGGATGAAATCGACCAGCAGGATCGAATTGCGGACGATAATTCCGGCAAGCGCGATGAATCCGATCATCGAGGTCGCGGTGAATGGCGCGCCCAACAACCAGTGCCCGAGCACGATGCCGATCAGGGTGAGCGGGATCGGGGTGAGGATCACCAGCGGCAGCTTGAAGCTGCCGAACTGCGCCACCACCAGGACGTAGATGCCCACGATCGCCGCCGCGAACGCGGCACCCATGTCGCGGAAAGTCACGTAGGTGATCTCCCATTCGCCGTCCCACAGCAGGGTCGTCTTCGATTCGTCTGCCGGCTGGCCGTGGAAACCGATGACCGGCTTCGGCAGATTTCCCCAATCGTGCGTGTCGACGCCTTTGGCGACTTCGAGCATGCCGTAGATCGGCGCCTCGAAAGCGCCGGCGAGATCCGCCATGACCATGTCGGTGAAACGGCCATCGCGACGGAAGATGGTCGGCGAGCCCAATTCCTGCGTGACGTGAACGACGTCGCCGAGCTCGACCACGGTCTTGTTGCCAGGCAGGGTGTTGGCCGCCACCGGCGAGGACGCGAGGAATTCGGTCCAGGAAAGATCGCTCTTGGGCAGGCGGACGGAAATTTCGATCGGATTGCGGCCCTCGCCGCGATGCGAATAGCCGACCGACACGCCGCCGAGCAGCGCCTGGATGGTGTCGTAGACATCGCGCTGCTCGACCCCGAAGAATTCGAGGCGATCCTCGTCGATCGAGATTCGCAGGCGGGGACGCCGCTGCTTGATCGAATCGTCGACGTCGACGATGAACGGCACCGCGCCGAAAATCTTTTTGAGCTCGTCGACCACGGCCCGGCGTGTGACGGCGTCCGGCCCGTACACCTCGGCCAGCAGAGTAGCCAGCACCGGCGGGCCGGGGGGGACCTCGACGACCTTGACGATCGCACCTTGCGGCAGCTTCAGGCCCTTCAGGCGGCCGCGCAGATCGAGCGCGATGGCGTGGCTGGTGCGGCTGCGCGCGGCCCGCGCGGCCAGATTGACCTGAAGATCGCCGAGCTCGGGCGCTTCACGCGAGTAGTAATGTCGCACCAGCCCGTTGAAATTGAACGGGGCCGGCGTCCCCGCATAGGTCTGGATCGAGGTCACTTCCGGGAGTCTGCGGGCGATGTCGGCGGCCGCGAACAAGGTACGCTCGGTGTCTTCGAGGCTCGCGCCCTGCGGCAGATCGAGCACGACCGCGAGCTCCGATTTGTTGTCGAACGGGAGCAGCTTCACGGTCACCTGCTTCAGATAAAACAGCGAGCAGACCGCGATGGTGGCGAAGCCGACCGAGAGCAGGAAAATCCAGGCGTTGCGCCGCGAACGGACGATCGGCCCGGCGATCCGACGGTAGACGCGCCCGAGCCGGCCCGCGTGGTGGGCGGCCGCGTCGTGCGCGGCATTGCCTTGCAGGCCGGAGCGCGGCGCGAGGCGGAGCATCAGCCAGGGCGCGACGACGACCGCGACGAAAAATGAGAACAGCATGGCGGCTGAGGCGTTGGCCGGGATCGGCGCCATGTAGGGACCCATCAGCCCCGACACGAACAGCATCGGCAGCAGCGCGGCCACCACCGTGAGGGTCGCCACCATGGTCGGGTTGCCGACCTCGGCGACCGCCTCCACCGCCGCCCGCAAGCGCGGCCGACCATCCGGCATCGCCCAATGGCGGGCGATGTTCTCGACCATGACGATCGCGTCGTCGACCAGGATGCCGATCGAGAAGATGAGCGCGAACAGGCTGACGCGGTTGATGGTGTAGCCCATCAGGTTGGCGGCAAACAGCGTGAGCAGGATCGTGGTCGGAATCACGATGAGGGTCACGACCGCCTCGCGCCAGCCGATCGCGAAGGCAATGAGGACGACGATCGACACGGTCGCAAGGCCGAGATGGAACAGGAGCTCGTTTGCCTTCTCGTTGGCGGTCTCGCCATAGTCGCGGGTGACGGCGACGTCGACATCTCCCGGAACGAGCCGCCCCTTGAGCGAATCGAGGCGATCGAGCACCTGCGCGGCAACCACCACGGCGTTGGCGCCGGCGCGCTTGGCGAGCGCCAGGCTGACCGCCGGGCTGCGGGCCCAGGCGCCGTCATCGCTGCGCGCATCGGTCCACACACGGTGCTCGAGCGGGCTCGGCCCGATGACGACGCTGGCGACATCACGGACATAGACCGGACGCCCATCCCGCGTAGTGACCAGCAACAGCCCGATGTCGGGGATTCCGTCGAGCGTCTGGCCGGCCGCGACCGTGCGCACGCCGCCGGCATCCCGTACCGTGCCGGCCAGGAACGAGCGGTTGGCGTCGCGCACCTTGGCGATAAGTTGCTCCAGCGTCACGCCGTAGAGCGACAGCTTTTCAGGATCCGGCTCGACCCGGATCTGCTCCGGGCTGCCGCCCGAGATGTAGCTCAGGCCGACATTGTCGATCTTGGTGAGCTCGGCGCGCAGCTCGTCGGCGATCTGATAGACATCCTTGTCGGTATAGCGCGCCGCCGCCTCGGGTTTGGGGGCGAGCGTCAGCACCACGATCGCCACGTCATTGATGCCGCGGCCGACGATCAGCGGCTCCGGAATCCCGACCGGAATGCGATCGTAGTTGGCGCGGATCCGCTCGTGAACGCGAAGGATCGCGTCATCCGCCTTGGTGCCGACGAAGAACCGAGCCGTCACCACCACGCGGTCGTCGATGGTCTGGCTATAAACGTGCTCGACGCCGTCGATCGCCTTGATGATCGCCTCGAGCGGCTTGGTCACCAGCTCGGCGGCGTCCGGCGCCTTCAACCCGTCGGCGCGCACCGTGATGTCGACCATCGGCACGCTGATCTGCGGCTCCTCCTCGCGCGGAATGACGAGCAGGGCGAGCAGGCCGACCGCCAAGGCCGCCAGCAGGAACAAGGGGGTCAGGGGCGAGCGGATCGTCGCCTGGGTCAGGCGCCCCGATAGGCCGAGATTCACGGCCGCACCAATCGATCACCGGAGGTGAGCCCAGACAGGATCTCGATGCCGTCGGGAACGCCGGGCTGCGGCTGCTCGCGCCCGCGCTGAACCGGAACGTCGATATCCGCACCGCCGGCACCGCGGATCTTGACGTAGTCCACGCCGAAACGGGTGGTGATGAAAGGCGCCGGAACGATGAAGGCCGACCGATCGCCCGCCGCCACCCAGACCCGGATGCGCTCGCTCACGAAATAGTCGCCGAGGCCGTCCACGCGCGCATCGGCGACGACGCGCCCATCCTCGATCCGCGGATAGACGAGCGTAATGGTGCCGAAGCGCGGTTCGGATTGCCCGAGCTCCGCAGCGTCGAGCCGGATCGTATCGCCGGCTTTGAGGAAACGGGCATGCCGCTCCGGCACCCGCAGCCGCAGCACAAAATCCTGCTCCGCGATGTCGGCGACGGATTCGCCGGCCATGATGACGGTGCCGGTCGTCAGCGGCACCTTGAGGACGCGGCCGGCGGCCGGCGCCAGCACGCTGCCTTCCGCCAATTGCTGTTGAATGACCGAGCGCTCGGCGACGCGCGCCCGCATCGCGTTGTCGGCGACGCTGAACGCCGTGCGCGCTTCATCGAGGCGCGTCCGCGGTATCGTCCCTTTGCCGACCAGATCTTCGGCGCGGCTGAGATCGGTCCGGGCTTGGGCGAGCTGGGCTTCGAGGCCGGCAATCTGGGCATCGAGCGACTTCATCTGCAGCGCGATCTTCTCGTCGCCGACCGACGCCATGACCTGTCCGAGCTCGACGCGGTCACCTTCCTTGACGGCGAGCTCGGCCACGGTACCGCCGATTCGCGCGCGCGCCGGCACGACCCGCCGGCTCTCCACCGTGGCGAAGACCGCCTTCTGGTCAGGAACCATCCGGGACGCGACGACGAAGACATCCTCGGCCCTCGCCGGCCCAAGCGAGGCGATGCCGATCCACATCCCCGCGATCACAAGAACGCGCATTCGCATTTCCTCATTTCGCGGCACACGCTCACGCCCGCAGGCGTGTAGCTGCGGCAGACCTTCGAGAGTTCGGCGGCGGCGATCATTGATCTAGCGCAACTTCATCCGTGCGGCGTTCGCTATGGTTTGTTTTCTAGGCTTGGTCTGCGGCCGTGTGTCGGGAGGCGCACAATAGACGCGATAGAGTGTCTCCAGTAGCGCGCGGGCCGGGACGCTGCTGATGGAGTACCAGATGGTTTGTCCGTCCCTGCGGGGCAGCACGAGACCGTCGCGGCGCATCAGGGCCAGATGCTGGGACACCGTGGAATCACGGATGCCGAGGAACCCGGCGAGCTCCCCGACCGAGCGCTCCTGCCCGATGAGCTGGCACAGAATCAACAGCCGATGGCGGTTGGCGAGCGCCTTGAGGAGGTCGCTGGCCTCATCGGCGGCCGCGTGCATGCGTTCGGTTTCAATTTTCATACTTGCGTATATACGCAATATCGAATATATTGTCAAGCAACACGGCGGCTGCCGGCCGCAAATCTGCGCGGCCGACGCCCTGAACCCTCGAGGAGAAACGCCATGGCACAGGTAGTGATACTGGGAGCAGGCCTCAGCGGGACATTGATGGCTTACGAGCTGATGCCGCAATTGCGGCCGGACGACCGGCTGACCGTCATCGGCCAGGGGCCGCGCTATCATTTCGTACCCTCGAACCCGTGGGTGGCGATCGGCTGGCGCGAACGCCAGGACATTGAGGTCGATGTTGAAGAGGTCATGCGGCGCAAGGGTATCCGCTACCTGGCGCAGGGCGCGCGCCGGGTTCACCCGAAGGAAAACCGGATCGAGCTGGAAGACGGGTCGTCGGTCGCCTACGACTATCTGGTGGTCGCCACCGGTCCTGACCTCGCGTTCGACGAGGTGCCGGGCCTCGGCCCTAACGGGCACACCCAATCAATCTGCCACGTCGACCATGCCGTCAAAGCCAAGGACGCCTTCGAGCGCTTCGCGCAGTCGCCGGGGCCGATCGTGGTCGGCGCCGCGCCGGGTGCATCGTGCTTCGGGCCGGCCTACGAGTTCGTCTTCATCCTGGACACCGAGCTGCGCCGGCGGCGCATCCGCGATCGCGTGCCGATGACCTTCGTGACCCCGGAGCCCTATATCGGCCATCTCGGCCTCGATGGAGTCGGCGACACCAAGGGCTTGCTGGAAGGCGAGATGCGCGAGCACCATATCAAGTGGATCACCAATGCCCGGGTGAAGGCGGTCGAAGCCGGCAAGATGGCGGTCGAGGAAGTCGCCGAGGACGGCAGCATCCGCAAGACCCATGAGCTTCCATTCAGCTATTCCATGATGCTGCCGGCGTTCCGCGGCGTTCCCGCCGTGCGTGGGCTCGAAGGGCTCACCAATCCGCGAGGCTTCATCCTCATCGACAAGCACCAGCGCAATCCGGCCTTCCCCAACGTGTTCGGTATCGGCGTCGGGGTGGCGATCCCGCCGGTCAGCGCAACCCCGGTTCCAACCGGCGTGCCGAAGACGGGATTCATGATCGAATCGATGGTGACGGCGACGGCTCTCAACATCGGCGCCTTGCTGCGCGGTGAAGCCGCGAGGTCCGAGCCGACCTGGAACGCGGTGTGCCTGGCCGATTTCGGCGATGGTGGTGTGGCCTTCGTGGCCGAGCCGCAGATTCCGCCCCGTAACGTCAATTGGTCGTCGAAGGGCGATTGGGTCCACTACGCCAAGATCGCCTTCGAGAAATACTTCCTGCGCAAGATTCGGCGTGGCGAGAGCGAGCCGTTCTATGAGCGTTTTGTTCTCGACAAGCTCGGCATCCGCAAAATCAAGGAAACGGCCTGACGACGCAAGCCGTGCAATCGCTTCGGCCTACGAAATGGAGAGTGAAATGAACATCGATCGTGCAGTGCTGGGATTCGCAGGTGTGGTCGTCTTGGTCAGCTTGCTGCTGACTTGGCTCGTGAGCCCCTATTGGTGGCTGCTGACCGCCTTCGTGGGTTTGAACATGCTACAGACCGCCTTTACCGGGTTCTGCCCGGCGGCCATGATTTTCCGAAAGCTGGGGCTAAAGCCCGGTTGCGCGTTCCAGTGATGGACACGCGAGCCCATCGATCGGGCCCGTCTTGGCGGCGGGACGCGCCCTACTCCTTCTCGCCGGACGAGCCCTCTTTCGGCTTCTGATCCCCCGGCAATTGGCGCACGTCCTTGATCTTGATCGCCTCCTTGACCATGGCGATGACTTGCGGCGACGCGCCGGCGATCCGGCTCACCACATCCTGCAGCGCTTCGCCGCCGATGGGGTGGAATTCCATGTTGGCCTTGCTCACGGCATCGACGAACAGCGGGTCGGTGAGCGTTTCGTCGAAAGCCCGGCGCAGCGCCCGCACCCGATCGGGGGGAACATCCGGCGCGGTCAGGATCGGCCGCCCGACCGCCACGTCGCCGGAGAGGATTTCGAGGACCTGCCGCTGCTCGTCGGTCTGCCCGAGCTCGCTCCACAGCGGAACATCGGGCAGGTCGGCTTCGCGCTTGGCGCCGATCTGAAACAGGATGTTGATGGTGTGGTCGCGCAGCCAGTCGGGGTGGGTGGACTTCATGGAAGCCCAGGAATCGCTGCCGCGTCCGTCGACCTCGCCGCGTTCCACCGCAATGTTGATGTCGCCGCCGCTCGGATAACCGGAAACGATCCGAAATTTGGTGCCGAGCAGATTGTTGGAGACCTGCGGATAGAGCACCGAGGGAGAGCTCGCGCCCGTGGCCCCGATCGCGAGCGGCTTGCTCTTGGCCTGCTCGAGCGTGGCAACGCCGCTCCGCGCGGAGACGAAGAGAAGGTTGTTGATCACCGACGTATTGCCGATCCAGTTGAATTTGCGCACATCGAATTGGACGCCGGGTTGTCCCAGCGCCTGGTCGGTCGGCGTGGTCTGGCTCAGCGTGGCGATCACGCTCCCGTCCCGTGGGGCCACTTTGTAGAGCCAATTTGCCGCCCCGCGGCTGCCGGCACCGGGCATGTTCTGCGCAATGATGGTGGGCTTGCCGGGGATATGCTCGCCCATGAAGCGGCCGAGCATGCGGGCATAGAGGTCGTAGCCGCCGCCGGTTCCGTAACCGACCACGAGGCTGATCCGCTTGCCACGGTAGAAATCCGCGACGTCATCCGCCGATGCCGGCGCCGCCATGAGAAGCGGCAGCGCGACGGCCGGCAGCAGGCCCGCCACGCAACCGACCACGAAACGAGCTATGCAGCGGCCCATCTTCAATTCTCCGTCAGGGCGAAGGCCGATAGCCGGCCTTGTAATAGGCGGACAAGTCGCTCCCCAACCATTCGGTCGGGATGATCTTGTTGTTGCCCTCCGCGATCGCCTTGCGATACAGGATGCCGCCAGCCGCGGCAAACTGAATCGCCAGGCCCGAATTGTTCTTGTAGTAAACGATTCCCTGCGGCATCCCGTCCACCGGCCGCGGGAGCCGCACCTTGCCGGTCAGGAGATCGCCGAGCTCGCATATCTGCTCCTTGCGGATCACGCCTTTCTCGAGTGGCTCGAGCAGCTCGGTCTGATCGTTGTCGATCACGCTTTCCCAATCGTTGATGATGACGGCGCTCGCGCGCTCATAGGTGCGCCGGTCGACTTCGGAGCGCTTGTTGGTCACGTCCGAATTCGCGATCGATACGACGACCTGACCGTCCTCGAGCCAGTCGCCGTCGAACACCGGCGTCATGGCGGTGGTGGCGCAACAGACGATATCGGCGCCGGCGACCACCGCCTTGGGGTCCGCAACCGCCACCACGTCGATGCCGTCACGCGCCATCTCGCTGGCAAAATGCTCGCGGTGCTCGGCGCTCGGACTGTACACGTTGACGCGCCGCAGCGGCCGCACCACCGCAATCGCCTCCAGCGCGCTATGCGCCTGCTTGCCGGTCCCGAACAGGCCGAGCGTGGCGGCGTCCGGTCGCGCGACCGCATCGACCGCGGCCGCCGTCGTGGCGCCGACACGCATTCCGGAGAGCTGAAATTCGTGCAGCAGGGCCAGCGGCTCGGCGGTCTCGATGCTGTACAGAATGACGATGCCCCAGTTGAAGGCCTGCGGATTCTCGTAGAGCCGCCGGTCGTTTCCTGGGCTGGGCGGCCTGATGATCTGCGAACCGGCCCGCACGCAGGCGATGCCGGCGGACGGCACCGCGCCCACATGGACATTGGCGAGATATTTGCGCCCGGGATCGGGGTGCTGGGCGAGATAGCGCATGCGTGGACGGTTGACGGCCGTGCCATCGGCGAAGTCGCGGAAGGCCACACGCATGGCCTCGATGCAATCCTGCATCGGCAGCAGACGCTTTACGTCGTCGTCGGTAATGATGATCGTCACCCGCTGTTGCTCCCTTTCGAATGCCAGCCGTGAGCGGTGCCCCGCAACGCCCCCGTTCTACATGGCGGCGCGACCCCCGCCAAATGCGACCGGCCGGAACGGCACACGCTGTTGTGATTATTGCAAGAGTGTTGAGCCGGCGTCCGGTCTGCTATTGCAGCCTCATCCTGGGCTGCAGCGAGGTTTGCCATGATCACCCGACGGTTTCTTCTCAGCGCCGCCACTGCGGCTGCCCTGCTTACCTCCACGGCTGCATTCGCGACCGAGGAGCAACCCTTCACGCGCCAAGCCTTCCAGGCCGCCCAGAACTCCGGGAAGTCGATCCTGGTCGAAATCCACGCCTCCTGGTGCCCGACCTGCCAAGCCCAGAAGCCCATCCTCGGCAAGCTGTTTGCGGATCCGAAGTTCAAGAACCTGGCGGTCTTTCGCGTCGATTTCGACGCCCAAAAAGACGAGGTCCGAAACTTCAAGGCGCGGATACAATCGACGCTGATTACTTTCAAGGGCACCGAAGAGGTCGCGCGTTCGGTCGGCGACACCAATCCCGATTCAATCGCCGATCTGCTCGCCCTGGCACTCTGAGGAATGATCGCAACGCTGGGCCTCGCTTACCTGGCGGGGGTACTTTCGACGCTCTCGCCGTGCGTGCTGCCGCTACTTCCGCTCGTCATCGGCTCGGCCGCATCCGCGCATCGCCTCGGACCGCTCGCCTTGGCGTTCGGACTGGCGAGCTCCTTCGTGGTCGTCGGCTTGTTCGTGGCCACGATCGGATTTTCCATCGGTATCGACGCGGATGTCTTTCGGACGATCGCCGCGGCACTCATGATGCTCGTCGGCATCGCGCTGATCGTGCCTTTGTTTCAGGCGCGCCTCGCGCTGGCGGCCGGCCCCGTGAGCAATTGGGCAGGCCGGAGGCTTGCCGGTTTTTCCACCTCCGGTCTGCGCGGCCAGTTCGGCGTCGGCCTGCTGCTCGGGGTGGCGTGGAGCCCGTGCGTGGGACCGACGCTGGGCGCCGCCTCGCTGCTGGCGAGCCAATCGAAAGACCTGCCGCAGGTGGGCGCCACGATGCTCCTGTTCGGCCTCGGCGCGTCGTCGCCGTTGCTCGCCGTCGGGATGGTGTCCCGTGAGGTGATGCTAAGTGCCCGCGATCGCTTGCTCTCGGCCGGCCAGCGCCTCAAAACCGCGCTTGGAATAGCCTTCGTGGTGATCGGCGCATCGATCCTGAGCGGGGCCGACAAGCACATCGAGACGGCGCTGGTCGAAGCCTCTCCGCAATGGCTTACCGACCTGACGACGCGCTACTGAGGGACGTCGCTCCCGGATCGAGCCTCGCCTGATCGCGCCGACGCCGATTGTGCCCTGCCCCGCACGATTGCGGGATACCGGATCGTAAATCCGAGCGCAGCCGAAAATGCCGCGATCGAGGCCGTGACATCGATCCACAGCGGTATCGACGACAAATACTCGGCGGCGGCGTCTGCCGCCACCAGGACCGCGAAGGCGCCTGCCCAGGCCGCGCTGATCAGACGATTGGCGGCCAGAAAATGCGGTGAATCCCAATACTGTCTCGGCACCTGCTCGCGCGCGTATTGCATCGTGAAGGGAGTTCCGATTGCGAGCGAGACGAGAACGATGGCCAGTAGACCGCCGTCGACAGCAAGCCGGACGGTGGCCACCGTCCATTCGGGCAGCGCAACCCAGGTGTAGAGAACGAGCGATGCAAAGAGGAGCAGGCTTCCGATTTCGAGAATCTTGATCGACTTTCCGCGCCGGTGCATCCAAATGCAAAGCAGCGCCGAGATGGCCAGAGCGGCAACGAGCCCCGCCATCGGGGAGACGAGCCGCATCACCGCGAAAAACCCGGCAAACGGGGCCAACCCAAGCAACAAGCTCAAAGCCAAAACCTCCGTTCCGCGTCAGCAACCGCGCGTCGGCAAAGATCAAGCGCGGCCACCCGGATCATTTTCGGCCGACCAAGTCGACCAGAGCCGCCATCCCGGCGTGCCCGACTCCTTCCTGGGTCATGCTGTCATGCTCCGAAATCTCGAGATCGGCAAAGCCCGCAAAGGCCTCCGCCAGCATGGCCCGCGTGTAGAGATTCTCGATCTCGGACGGGCCGCCGGTCTTGTAAGCGAGCTGCTCGGGCCGATAGCCCTGCAACAGCAGCAGGCCGCCGGGCTTCAGGGCTTGCCGAATGCCGGCGAAGATGCGCTTGCGCTGATCGGGGGCCGCGAACTGAATGAAGATGGCGGCGACCACATCGAACGCGGCCGTCGGCCAGCTCCAGGCGGTGATATCGACGCGCTGCATTTGCAAAGAAACGCCGTGTGCCTTCGCGAGCGCCTCCGCCTTGGCCAGAGCCTTGGGCGAAAAGTCGACCGACAGAACCTCGAGCCCCTGCTCGGCGAGCCACACCCCGTTGCGCCCTTCGCCGTCCGCGACTGCGAGTGCCTGGCCGTGCGGAGGCAGCAGATGCGCCTGCGACCGCAGGAATTCATTGGGCGCGGTACCGAAAACGTAATCGGGAACCGAATATCGTGTTTCCCAGCGTTCCAATTCGCTCATCTGCGGCCTCGTCGTTTCGCTTCGAGCGCATGCCTATCGCAGCCCTCGGATGCTGACAATCGCGAGTCCCAGATCTTCACGGATCGATCCCATCAGGGAGGCAACGCCTCTTCATTGCTTCTGCCGGCTGGGGCGAAGGTGGAATGGGGGGTCGCATCCGCCCGCCTTACGTGCTGGTTGAACACCCCAGCACGCTATAGGCCGGACAATATCCAACAATGGCTGTGATGATCGGCACGACGCCGATCCAACCGATCCAATTCCAGCCGGTGTTTGGAAATCCCAACGGAATCGCGAAGGCGATCAGCGCCAAGCCGATCACGACGCGGAGCACACGGTCGATGGTGCCGACGTTCACTGACATGACTTTCTCCTCCTCGGCCAGGAGATTGGCGCGGAGCTCGAAATCTTTATTGATCTAGGTCAATACCGCGGCGTCGGCGGCCGACTCATCCGGATCGAGGCGCGAGCAAGCACCGGCGCATTCTCTATCGAGCCGCCGGGACCAGCTCGCCGATCGCGCCGGCCAGAAGCTCTCCCACGTCGATTTCGTTGGTCGCATGCGGGATGCTGTTGGAGGTGACCACGCGCGCGCCGGCCTGCGCCAGAAGCACGTCCGCATTGTCGGCGAACAGGCCGTGGATGGCCACGCAGACCGGGGCCGCCCCTCCCCGCGCGACGATCAGACGAACCGCCTCGATCATGGTGCGGCCGCTGGAAATAATGTCATCGACCAGAACCGGCGTCCGGCCCGCGAGATCGGGCAGATTGCGAGCCGAGATTTCGACCTCGCGATCGCCGCGCCGCACTTTTTCGAGGACCGCATAGGGCGCGCCGGCATCCTTGGCGACCGCCGAGACCCACTGCACGCTTTCGCGGTCCGGCCCGATGATCAGCGGCCGCTCGACTTGCGTCCTGATCCATCGCGAGATCAGCGCAGCCGCATGCACGGCGCGGGTCGGAATTCGGTAGATCTCCTGCAGCGAGCCGTAGCGGTGCAGATGGGGATCGGTGGTCGCCAACCAATCGAATGCATCGGACAGAAGCCGGGCGAACGTGCGCGAGGTCACGGCTTCGCCCCGCTTGAAGCGCCGGTCTTGCCGCATATAGGCCAGATAAGGCGCCACCAGGCCGATGCTCGCCGCCCCGAGCTCGCGCGCGGTGGCCGCCGCAAACAGCAAGGGGAGAATCTTCTCGTCCGGCCGATTCAGCGTGCAAACGAACCCCAATGCGCGCCCGGCCGGATCGGCGAGAAATCGCAAATAGGTTTCGCCGTCCGGAAAGGCGCGGGTCTCGAGCTCTCCCACCTCGCCGTCGAGCCGCTGTGCGAGCGCCCCGGTCACGGCTTCATTGCCCGGCATGGCGAAGAGGAGCAGCGCCGTCATGGCTCGCGGATCACGATCACGTCGCGGATCGCCTCGGCATAGTCGAAAGCGTAGGACAGAACGCCCGGAGCATCGGCGTGAACCGTGCACAACGGCTGTCCGCGGCTCACGCGCTCTCCGATGGACACGTGCAGATCGACGCCCGCCGCCTTGTCGTCCGGCGCGCCGGCAAGCTTGGCCAGCCGCGCAATCTTGCGGTTGTCGATGGCGTGGACGTCACCGGCTCGCTCCGCCAAGAGCGGGCGCTGTTGGCGCGAGCGGGGCGGCACCCGCATGCCCCCTTGCGCCTCGCAAATGCGTTGGAATTTCGCCCAGGCGCGCCCGCTATCGAGCACTTCCGCCGCCATCGCCTCGCCCCGGCCTGGCGGCGCCTTGCCGGCGAGCTCGATGAGTGCGCCGGTCAGCGTCAGGGCGCGCTGCCGCAAGTCACGCGGCGCATCCTGCGCGCATTGCAGAACAGATAGGACGTCGCGGGCTTCGAGCGCGGGCCCGATGCCGCGGCCGACCGGCTGCGACCCGTCGGTCAGCACCACCCTGCTCTGCAGCCCGAACGTTTCGGCGACGCTGGCCAGAGCGTGCGACAGTGCCTGCGCCGAATCGGCGTTGCGCACCTTGGCGGTCGGACCGACCGGAAGATCGATGACCAGGTGCGTCGAACCGGCGGCAAGCTTCTTCGACAGCACCGAAGCGATCAATTGACCTTCGGTATCGAGATCGAGCGCGCGCTCGACACGGATGAGGATGTCGTCGGCCGGACTCAGATTGACGGCGCCGCCCCAGACCACGCATCCACCTTCGTGCTCCACCACGCGGCGGATGGCGGTGGTGTCGAGCTCGACCGGGGCCATCGTCTCCATCGTATCGGCAGTGCCGGCCGGCGACGTAATGGCCCGTGATGATGTCTTGGGCATCACCAGGCCGAGCGAAGCCGCGATCGCCACGATGATGGGCGTGGTGCGATTGCCGGGAAGCCCGCCGACGCAATGCTTGTCCACCACGACGCCGGCCGGCCATCTCAGGCGATCGCCAGCCTCGACCATGGCATGGGTCAGCGCCAGAATCTCCTTGTGATCGAGCGCGCGCGCCGCGCAGGCGGTCAGGAACGACGACAGATGGATGTCCGAATACTTGCCGTCGACGATGTCCGCAATGATGGCGTGAAACGAGGACTCGCCGAGCTCGTGACCATAGATGCGGCTGCGCACGTGGCTGAGCGAATCGAGAGGAGCCGGATGGGTGACGATGATGCGTTCGCCATCACTCAAGCCGAGCCGTATCCAGGCCGATTCCGAAAGCGCGGCCTCGTCATGCGCGATGAGATCGCCCGTTGCATGATACAAGGTGGCGATCACCTGCCGCGTTCCGTTGCACAGCAATACCCGCGCATGCGCGATGAACCCTTCGGATCGGCAAACGTGACATTGCTTGTGCATGAACACGATGGCCTCGTATTGGGTATCGAGGCCGAGCCGGCGCGCGCGAATGCTGTTGGCCGGATGGTCGTGCGAAGCTGCGCTTGTTGCGGAGGCGTCGGTCATGTCAGCTCGCATTTCTGTCCATGATCGGGAACCGTGCAGGGCCAGCCGAGCTCTTCTTCGATACGATGGCGAAGCGCATCTGCGGCGGCCGGCTCGCCATGGGTGACGAAGGTCATCCGCGGCGGCGCCTTGAAGCCGTGCAGCCAGCGCAGGATTTCGTCCACGTCCGCATGGGCGGAGAGCATGTCGAGATTGGTCACGCGGGCACGCACCGGCACGTATTGACCGTGAATCTTGATGCTGTCCGCTCCCGCCATCATGGCGGCACCCCGGGTGCCGCCGGCCTGAAAGCCGGCGAACAGAATGGTGTTCTTCGGGTCGGGAGCGTAACGCTTGAGGTGGTGCACGACGCGTCCGCCGGTCGCCATTCCGCTCGCCGAGATGATCACTTTCGGCATGGGATTGTCGGTCAGAGCCTTCGATTCCTCCACGCTGCGGATGTAGCGGGCGACGGCGCAAGCGCGCCGGCAATCGGCCGCCGCGAGCTTCTGGTCCTCGCTGTCCCGGCAGAAGAGGTCGCTCGCGTCCTCGGCCATGGGACTGTCCAGAAATATCGGCACATTCGAAAGCCGACCCTGGGCCTTCAATTGCTGTAGATAAAACATCAGGCTTTGCGCCCGACCCACCGCAAAGGAGGGAATCACCACCGTTCCGCCGCGGCTGATCGTATCACCGACGATTTCCGCCAGGGCCTCGACCGGATCGCGCTTGTCATGCCGGCGGTCCCCATAGGTCGATTCGACCAAAAGGTAGTCGGCTTTGGCGATGGCGACCGGATCCACCATGGTGGCGTCGCCGTAGCGGCCGAGATCTCCGGAGAACACGACCGTGACGCCTGACCAGCGGAGCTCGACCGACGAAGCGCCCAGGATATGGCCTGTCCGTCGCAGCCGCACGGCAGCACCATCCGGAAGGCGCTGCTCCTGGTCGAAGGGCATCGGGGCGAGCTGCTTGAGAGCCTTGCGGGCATCCTCCTCGTCGTAGAGGGGCAGAGCCGGCTTGTGTTTCGAAAATCCGTGGCGGTTGGCGAATTCAGCATCCTTCTCCTGCAGATGGCCGGAATCGGGCCACAGGATCCCGCACAGGTCGGCAGTCGCTTTCGAGCAATGGATGGGGCCGGTGAACCCGAGCTTGACCAGCAGAGGCAAATAGCCGCTGTGATCGAGATGCGCATGGGTGAGAATCACTGTCTTGATGCTACGCGCATCGATGGGAAACGGCGCCCAGTTCTTGAGGCGTAGCGCCTTGAAGCCTTGAAACAGGCCGCAGTCCACCAGGAGCCTGCTACTGCCGTGCTCAAGCACATATTTCGAGCCCGTAACGGTTCCGGCGCCGCCCAGGAATGACAGGCTCAGGGGCATGGTGGCCTCGATTGCGCCTTGCGAGGCGTGCGGACCTGGAGGCCGATCATGTCGCTTTCGTACCTTTGTCATTTCTGTTGCCGCGATCCGCTTGATTTGTATGACCATTTTTCATTCCGCGATTGATTTGCATCAATATTGCGCCGGTCGAGCGGTGCGACGTTGATTTTGCAGGAATGGTAGTCTTATGGAATCCGTCGTCACCTTGACCGCCAATCCGGCGATCGATGTCTGCACCGCGGTCGAAGCGATCGCGCCCATCCGCAAATTGCGGTGCACCGCTGCGCGTCGCGACGCCGGAGGTGGAGGCATCAATGTGGCGCGCGTCGTGCGGCGCCTGGGGAGCGAGGTCGCCGCGATCTATCCGGCGGGAGGCTCGACCGGACGCCTGCTCGAGCGCCTGGTCGAGCGTGAAAGCGTTCGCAGCGTGGCGATCGATATCGGCCAAGAAACCCGCGAGGACTTCACGGTGCTGGAGCGGAAGACCGGCAATCAGTACCGCTTCGTCTTGCCGGGAGCGCCGCTGGCCGAGCCGGAATGGCGGGCGTGCCTGGACGCGCTGAGAACCATGGATAAGTCGCCGCCATGGGTCGTCGCCAGCGGCAGCCTGCCGCCGGGCGCGCCTGACGACTTTTTCGCACGCGCCGCCCGAATCGCGAAGGCCGGCGGAGCCAAGATGGTGGTGGACACCTCCGACAAGGCCCTCACCGCCGCCCTCCAGGACGGCGTCTATCTGGTGAAGCCGAACCTGCGAGAGCTGCAGGAGCTCACGCATGCGCCGCTGTCGGATCAAGCCGAACAGATCAGCGCCTGCCGCAATCTCATCGAGACCGGCGGCGCCGAGGTGGTGGCCCTGACGCTCGGAGCCCAGGGCGCGCTCCTGGTCACGCGGAATACGGCGCATCTCGCCCGATCGCCCCCAATCGAGCCGGTCAGCGCGGTCGGCGCCGGCGACAGCTTTGTCGGCGGAATGGTCTGGAGCCTCGCGGCCGGCGGCGACATCGTCAACGCTTTTCGCTACGGCATGGCGGCCGGATCCGCCGCCGTGCTCAATCCCGGCACCGAGCTCTGTCACGCCGGCGACGTCGCGAGACTTTATGAACGCATCGAGCTGGTCTCTCTCTCGTGCTAGTCTTCAAAACCTCACAAGCGAGCCGAACATGAACTCAGTCCCGCTGCCGTTTGCGATCCCTGAGAAGTTGCCCTCCGACCTCGGTCGAATCCGGGATTATTGGGAAAGTCTCAAGCGGGGCGAGAACAGCATGCCGTTCTGGGACGATGTGACACTCTCGTCATTTCCCGACCTGGCGAATCGCCTGATGCTGGTCGACGCCTTCGAGAATCCGCAGCGCTTCCGGCTCAACTCGGTCGGGGAGCAAATTCGCAAGCGTTTCGGCGCCGATCTCGCCGGCAAGTTCGTCGACGAGATTGCTCCGAAAGCGCCATTCGAATTTTTCGCCGCGCAGGCGAGCGCCACCATTGAAGCCAAATCCCCGACGTTCTTTGCCGGTGAAGCCGGGGCCGCGGACGACCTGCGCCATGGCTACGCCCGCCTGCTGCTTCCGCTGTGGGGTGATGGACGCATCGGGATGATGCTCGGCGCGATCGAAAATTTGGCGTGAGGGCGCTTCGGCGCTATCGGCGCTCCGCCCGTTACGTCAAAGCGCCGAGCGCGCTTCGCACGATTGGTCCCTCGGTCGCACGCAGCGCATCACGCGCCGCGACCGCTCCCCCCAACATCGCGCCGGTAAAGCCGCCGCCGAACACATAGGCGGAGGCGAGCCACAAGCCTTTGACCGCCGTGCGCGTCGTCATGCCGAGCGGGTTGATCCCTTCGCGTTCCGGCGCAAAGCCGTAGACGGCGCCATCCGGCGTGTTGAGATAGTGCGCCATGGTCTCGGCCGTCGCCAATTCGCGATGGACGACGGACTTGGCAATGCCGGGAAACTCGCGATCCAGATCCGCCACCAGGCGATCCATCCAAGCCGTCTTGCGCGCCTGCTTGGCCTCGGCCGAAAGGTGCTGCCAATTCTCAATCCGGTCGGTACCGCAGAGCGAACCGAGATACGGGCCGGTCGGATTGAGCCCGCTGTTGATCTGGTTGTAGTCGACGAAGACATAAGGCGGCAGTCGGCCGGCCTCCTCGCCCAGGACACCCCCGGCGTCGCGCAAGGCGCCGAGCGTCCGTACCCATGGCGGCAGGATGAAGGTCGAGTAGCTGCGCACGCCGGACTCGGCCGGCGGCCGGCTCAGTCCAAGCGACAGGGTCCATAGCGAGATCGACGGGCGCCGGTTGGCGTAGGGAGCCAGGAATGCCTCCCGCCGGCTCTCCGGCAACATCTCGGCAAGCCGTGCAGGCGCAGCGTTGCCGAAGATCACCGGCGCATAGTCCACACGCGGATCGCCATGGCCGGGTCCGTGGTGTGCGACACCGATGACGCATTCGCCGCCGAGCACCAGGGCAGAGACCTCACGTCCGGTGTGAACGACACCCTCGGCCTCTTCGATCAGCTCGACCAGCCGGCCGCTGAGCGCCTGCGAGCCGCCGCGGATGTAGTGGCCTCCGCCCAGCAGATAGGACGCCTGGGGAATGGCGAACCGCACGAACGGCATGCGTGCGGGATCATCGTGATAGTAGCTGAGGTTGGCGGCAAGCGCGAGCTTGACCGCCTCGTCGCTTCCAAAGAGCTCGTCGAACACCTCGGCGACGCTCGCGCGCCCCTCACGCAAGAGCGGCCACATTCGGCGCACCGCTTCCGGCGCATGCCGCAGCCAAAAGCCGCGGTCGTCCTGGTGCTTGGCGGCAAGCGCCACGGCATCGCGGGCGGCCGTCAGTCGGCGAAAGTATTCCGCCAAAGCTTCCGACTGGTGAGGAAAGCGCGCCGTGGCGGCCTTGAGCGCCCGTTCCATCCCGCACGGCAGGGAAAACGGTTCGCCGATTTGGGGGCTGCGCACTTCGTAAAGGTCGCCGACCTCGACGAATGCGAGGTCCTTGTCCAGCCCGAGCGAGCGAAGAACCGGCAGCTTCGGATCGTCGACGTCGAGCCCATCGATTTCGTGGAGCGAACCCTCGATCGCGAGCGGACCGTGCCGATAGACGGTGGCAGCGCCGCCGCAGACGTCGTTGCGCTCGAGCACCAGCACACGCCGTCCGGTCCGCGCGCAAAGCGCCGCTGCGGTCAGCCCGCCGAGACCTGACCCGACGACGATCGCATCGAAATGACGTGCCATTGATCGCTCCCTCAATCGAGGCGGCAAGTCGATGTGGCTTGGACGGCGCCTATTGAATGCCGGCTAGGCGCGGAACTACCCGATCGAGATCGCGCGCCTTGCGCATGAATTCCCGCGCCACCGCCTCCAATGCCGACTTCACGCGCGGATCAGCCGTCGCGCGCGCCTTGTCGCGATAATTCCTGCGCCTTGCGAACGCAGCTGGCGACTTCATCCCGCTCGTTCTTCATGCGTAAGAGAATGATTCATTGCCGGGCGCAGCGTCTTGATGTGAATCAAAATGCGGGCAAATCGGGAGGTCAAATATGATGCGCCGTCGACCGCCGAGGTCGCTCGAGGGAAGACCCCTTTTGCGGACAGGACGCCCGATTGGAAGGCAACGACGCGAGACGCCATGACAAGACACATCGCGGTCATCGACGGCCATCCCGATCCCGACGCAGCGCGCTTCTGCCATGCGTTGGCGACCGCCTATGCGGAAGCCGCGCAAGCTGCCGGGCATACGGTGCGGCGGATCGCGGTCGCCGAAACCGAAGTCCCCACCCTGCGATCCGCCCAGGACTGGGAGACCGGGGAGCCGACGCTGGCGATCCGCCAATGCCAGCAGGCCATCGGCTGGGCCGACCATCTGGTGATCATCTACCCGCTCTGGCTCGGCTCCATGCCGGCGCTGCTGAAAGCCTTTTTCGAGCAAGTATTCCGGCCCGGCTTCGCCATTTCGCACGAGCGCATGCGACCATGGCCGGGGCTGCTCAGCGGCAAGTCGGCGCGCATCATCGTCACGATGGGGATGCCGGCCTGGCTTTATCGCTGGTATTTCCTCGCCCACAGCCTCAAGAGCCTGGAGCGCAATATTCTTCGATTTTCCGGCATCAAGCCAGTCCGCGAGACGTTGATTGGAGGCATCGAAGCGGGCGGCCTGCCGGCGCGGAGCCGATGGCTCGAAATCGTGCGCGGGCTCGGGCGCGCCGGGGAATGACCCCCTGCCGTACCCGTCACTCTGCAATCGTCACTCTGTAACCGTTATTCTGTAACCCTTAACCGCTATTCTATGACGTGAAGCAGCAATACCTCGTCCTCCGGCGTCATCCGGGAGACGTCGCCGGCATCGGCATCAAATGCATCATAGAGCGCCTTGGCGGCCTCGCGCAGCGACTCCCGGTGAGCCGCGTCGCCCGCCGGGACGGCGGCGACGGTCTTTGCGAGATCGCGGAGAATATCTGCAAACAGCGCATAGTGGATGTGCATATGAATCGATTTTCGCGTCTCGGCATCGCCCGGCCGATCGAGCAGTAGCGAGATTCCCGTATCGTCCACGTGAGCGTCAAACCGCGAGGACCTCTCAAAGGTTCCGCTATAAAACTTATCGGGGTATTCGAGCACGACTTCGGCCTTGTCGGGGATCGGTTTGGTCATGGCACATACCTGTCTGTGGCTCCGGCTGCGCATTCCTAGAACGTCGGCAGCACCGGCAATATGATCTGGATCAATTGCCGAGGATCGTTCTCGCGTTAGCACTCGCGCTGGAGAGATTTGGATACGTGATGAACGACGTCCTCGGCTGTCTTCGATCTGTCACCGACATCTCATAGTGCCAAGATGCCAAGAACCGGAGCTCGCACGGCTGTGACAGATCAAAAATGGGCGACCGAAACGCCGCCCGCAGTTTCCCCGCCGATCGCTGCCGAAACACATTCCCGATCCGCCCAAGCGGGATGTCGGATCGGCGATCAGGACCTTCCGGCGCCGACATCATTGCAGCCGCTCGATCGGGCCTTGCACGCCAGCATGGCCCGCGTGACCGGCGGGCTCGCACCGGGCGCGTTGCTGGGCGGCTTCTTCCATTGGGCGGCTCATCTCGCGACCTCGCCCGGGAAGCAGCTCGAGCTCGTGACGCAGGCCGTGAATAGCGGCATCGAGAATCTCAGCTTCGCGGCGGGTTGCGCCGGCGGCACGTCCGGCGATCCGTGCCGACAGGCGCTGCCCCATGACCGCCGCTTCCGGGCAGCCGAATGGCAACTCTTTCCGTTCAATGTCTACGCCCATTCGTTCCTGTCGCTGGAGCGCTGGTGGGAATCGGCGACGACCGGCATTCGCGGCTTGAGCAAGCAGCACCAGGACATGGCAACGTTTGCGGCCCGTCAGCTGCTCGACGTGGTGTCGCCGTCGAACTTTGTCTGGACAAATCCGCAGGTGCTGGCCCGCGCACAAGCCGAAGGAGGCAGGAATTTCGTGCGCGGCTGGTCCAATCTCATCGAGGATCGGCGGCGAGCGGACGGGGGCGAGCGCCCGGCCGGAACGGAGCTCTACAAGGTCGGTGAAACCGTTGCAGTTACGCCCGGAAAGGTCGTGCATCGCACACCGCTCGCCGAGATCATCCAATACGCGGCGGCGACCGATCGGGTGCGGCCCGAACCCATCGTGATCGTGCCGGCCTGGATCATGAAATACTACATTTTGGATCTGTCGCCGGCCAATTCCCTGGTGAAATTCCTGACCGAGCAAGGATTCACCGTTTTCATGATTTCATGGAAAAACCCGGGCAGCGAAGATCGCGACATCGGCTTCGACGACTACCACACCCAAGGCGTCCTCCCCGCCATCGAGGCGGCGACCGCGATCACCGGGGCGTCAAAGGTCCACGCTGCCGGCTATTGCCTGGGCGGGACCCTGCTCGCCATGACCGCGGCAGCGATGGCGCGCGACCACGACGAACGGCTGGCCAGTCTCAGCTTCTTCGCGGCGCAGGCGGATTTCACCGACGCGGGCGAGCTGATGCTGTTCATCAACGAGAGCCAGGTCGCGTTTCTCGAGGACATGATGTGGGACCGCGGCTATCTCGATACCAAGCAGATGGCCGGCGCCTTCCAATTGCTGCGCTCGAACGACCTGATCTGGTCCCGCATGGTGCACGACTACCTGATGGGCGAGCGCTCGACGCCGATCGACATCATGGCATGGAACGCGGACGCGACCCGCATGCCGTATCGGATGCATTCGCAATACCTGCGTTCGCTCTTCCTGAACAACGACTTGGCGGAAGGTCGATTCACGATTGCGGGTCGGCCGGTCAGCTTGCACGACATCCGCGTGCCTACCTTTGCGGTCGGCACCGAGCAGGATCACATCGCGCCCTGGCGCTCGGTCTTCAAGTTTCTGTTTCTTGCCGACGCCGATTTGACGTTCGTGCTGACGAGCGGCGGGCACAATGCCGGCATCCTGTCCGAACCGGGCCACCCCCATCGCCATTTCCGCATGACGTCGCACCCGCATGACGAACCTTACATCGACCCTGATGCTTGGCTTGCCACCACTGCGATCCGGGACGGCTCCTGGTGGCCGGCATGGACCGGCTGGCTTGCCCAACGGTCGGGGGAGCCGGTGATGTTGCCGCCGCTCGGCCGCGCGGACAGCAAGTTCGTCCTGCTCGATGACGCACCCGGCCGTTTTGTGCTGATGAGATGAGCCGCGCGCCTCGCGGCCCCGCCGGGGATCGAAAAAAACCCGCGACACGTGATAGGCTCGCGTTCCTCGATCGACGCAACCAGGCGCGAGCCAATTGACACGAGGCAGTGGGGACCGGCATGCAGACCACGACGCCTCGGCAATCCGCCCCGGAGCTGCGGCGCCGCCTTTATGAGATTCTCCATCACGGCACGATCGGCGATCGAACCTCCCGCACCGTCGGTCAATTCATCGTCCTGCTCATTGTCGTCAACCTGATTGCGGTGACGCTGGAATCGATGCCGGACCTGGCCGACCAATACGGTCCTCTGTTCACCGCCGTTGAAATGTTGTCGCTGACCGTCTTCACCCTCGAGTACGGGCTCCGGGTATGGGTCGCGGTCGACCATCCGCCGTACCACCGCTTGGGTCCACACCAAGCCCGCTTGAAATTCATCTTCAGCGCAATGGGAATTATCGACCTCCTCGCGGTGTTGCCGTTCTGGTTTGCGTTGGTCGTGCCGGCCGATCTGCGCGTGGTGCAGGTGTTTCGGGTGGTTCGGCTGCTCAAGCTCACGCGCTATTCGGCGGGCGTGAGCTCGCTGTTGGACGTCATTTATGCCGAGCGCCGGGCTTTGTTCGGCTGCTTCATCATTCTCATGGGTGCAACGTTGATCGCGGCCAGCGTCATGCATTTGATCGAACGCAATGTGCAGCCGGAGAAATTCGGAACCATACCCGCCGCCATGTGGTGGGCTATCGTCACGCTCGGCACGCTGGGTTACGGCGATGTGGTTCCGGTCACGACGCTGGGCCGCCTGGTTGCCGGCATGACGATCTTCTTCGGGCTGATCATGGTGGCGTTGCCGGTCGGCATCGTGGCGACCGCATTCGCGGAACAGATTCATCGGCGCGATTTTGTGGTCACCCTGGGCATGGTAGCGCGTGTGCCGCTCTTCGCGGGCCTCAATGCCGGCGACATTGCCGACATCATGCGCTTGCTGCGCGCCCATCAAATCGAGGCCGGCGCCGTGATCGCCCGGCGGGGCGAGCCGGCCCACTCCATGTATTTCATCGCCGCCGGCGAGGTGGAGATCGAGCTCAAGGACAAGCGCGTGCGGCTCGCTGCCGGGCAATTCTTCGGCGAGATCGCGGCGCTGCGCCGGGCGCGCCGCTCCGCGACCGCGACCGCCGTCACGCGCACGAGCCTGCTCGCGCTCGATGCCCACGATCTCCACGCCCTCATGGACCGCGACCCGCGCGTTGCGCAACGCATCCACGAGGTCGTTCGCCACCGCCTCGGGCGCGACATCGTTACGCCGCATGGAGACGTCGTCAGCGAAGAGCTGGATGAATTCGAGCCTCCGGCGGACAATCCAGAGCGTCCCTGAGGCCGCCGGGTGGCAATTGACACAAGCCGATGCAGCGCGGCAAAGTTGCCGCCTATTGTGTGCTTTCAATGGGCCGGACGTTCAAGAATTCGCGCCCGGCAGTGCAGTGGGAGGAAAACAATGAATCGAGTAAGCATGTTCAGTATCTCAGCGTTGGCGGCATTGGCACTGATGCTGCCGGTCTCCGGCCACGCTCAAAATGCCCCGCAGCGGCCACCGGCCGCCGGCAATGCCGAGCAGAAGGCGCCGGCTCCTGCGGCGCAGCCGAAGTCGATGAAGGAGGCGATTGTCGGCACCTGGTCGCTTCTCATGGACGACGCGGTCAAGCCCGATGGCACTCACACGCCCAACTTCGGCCCCAATCCGATGGGCATCGCGATGTTTGCAGCCGATGGTCACTTCTCCGTAACGATCGCGCGCGCCGGGCGTCCCAAATTCGCGTCCAACAGCAGGACCACCGGGACGGCGGACGAGAACAAGGCGGTGGTGACGGGCTCGAACGCGTTTTTCGGAACCTACGCGCTCAACGAGGCCGACAAGACTCTCACACTTCGCGTTGAGGGCAGCACATTCCCGAATTTGGAAGGAACGACGCAGAAGCGGACGCTCACCTCGCTGACTGCGGGCGATGAGCTGACGTGGTCCAATCCCGTCACGCACGGCGAGGTCGCATGGAAGTGGGTGAAATAGGCGCACCGTAAAGCGGTTTGCCGCTCAGAGCGTCTTTCAGAAAAATCCTGCCCCGGACTTGATCCGGGGCAGGATCCGGGCTTGCGCGCGTCATCCTGCTTTGCGGTACTCATAACCGACTTCGCCGCCTTGGTTGTCGAGCACCAGCAGGGCGGATGCAGTATTGGAGATCGGAACGTGATAGTTGCTGTGAACCTTGGACACCCGTCCGGTGAGCGCACCGCGCATGGCAACCCAGTTCAATAGCTCGACGCCCTGGGTCCCGGCTTGCTCGACCAGTTGCAGGATCGAATAGCGCGTCAGAGCTTCCGGCTCGTCGACCATTTTTTGCAGGCACAATTGATCGAATTCCCGGTTAATGAATCCCGCCCGCGTTCCGTCGAGCTGATGCGACAATCCTCCGGTGCCGACGACCAGAACCTTGCAGTCTTGCCCATAGGACTCGATGGCGCGACCGACCGCCTGACCGAACTTGAAGCAGCGCGCTATCGACGGCAGCGGATGCTGGACGGTATTGATCTCGATCGGAATTGTGCGGACCGGCCGCGCATCGGCCCCCGGCCACAACAGTGCCAGAGGCACCGTGAAGGCGTGATCGACCAGCATGTCCTGGCAGGTCGTCACGTCGAACTCGTCGGCCACCAGGGATTCGATCAGGTGCCAGGAGAAAGCAGGATCGCCCGGATAAGGCCGCGCGACCGGCAGCCCCCACCCTTCGTCCGCGTGCTTGTATTCGCTCGCGGCGCCGACCGCGAAGGTCGGCATCTTGTCGAGGAAGAAGTTCAACCCGTGGTCATTGTAGAAGACGACCGCCACGTCGGGCCGCGCCTGCGCCAGCCATTCGTGGGCGGCATCGAACCCGTCGAAAAACGGCCTCCAATACGGGTCGCGCTGCAACCCCTTGGCGATCGCATTGCCGATCGAAGGGACGTGGGTAGTCGCGATGCCGCCGACGATCCTGGCCATGCTCACCTCCCCGCCGTCTTCAGCTTGGCCTTGAAAGCCTCGACCGTCATCCCGGTCTGCTGAGCCCCGATGTCCTGGACGTTGAGCCCGAAAATCCCGGCGAGCTTCGCCAGGTAGTAGACGTTGCCGCCGGCCTCGATCAGCTCGAGCACGTTGCGGTGCTTGACGGCGCTATGCTGCTCGGGGCTGAGACCGAATTTCCCGCAATACGCATCCTCATCGCGCAGGAACTGCGCGCGGTTTTCCGCGCTGTTGAACGAAAAGCACATTCGGTTGAGAGCGTAGCCCTTTTGCGCCGCCTTGCCGTCGAAGATCGGGGTTCCGGGTATCTGATGGGCCATTTCAAATCTCTCGAGGCTTTCGATCAAGGACCGGACTGCGGACGACCGCGAGCCGATTTCATGAGGAATGACAGATCACAATTCTTGTTGCCGCATTGATCCAAATCAAACAACCGCAACCCGGAAAGGACGCATAATGCTTTCAGTCGGGCTGGGAAATGCTTCTGGGAAATGCTTGTGGAAGCGCCCGCGGCGCGAGACGGAGGGGGTGGAAATGCACGAATTTGCCCAATGGTTGGCGGGCACGGCTCTCAGCCACCAGATCCAAATCGCCGGTTGGGTGATTCCCCTGTCCCAGACCATTCATATCCTGGCGGTCGCGATGCTGTTGTCATCGATGCTGTTCATCGATCTGCGGATTTTGGGGGTGGCGGCCAAGTCCGAGACGATGGCGCAATTGTCCCATCGGTTCGTGCCGTGGGTTTGGACGAGCTTGATCCTGCTCGCCCTCACCGGAACCTTGCAAATCGTAGCCGAGCCCATGCGGACGCTGAACGGCAATCCGATGTTCCAAGTCAAGATGCTGATGCTGGCATTCGGAATTGTCGTATTGCTTTCCTTTCAATCCTCGCTTCGCCGCCACACCTCGTTTTGGGATGATCCGCGTCGAAGGACTTTGACGCGGATCTTGGCCGGCTCCAGCTTTCTGCTGTGGTGCGCGATCGTCATTACGGGTCGGTGGATCGCGTATTTTCAAGGAGCCTGAACGGAAAACCGGCGAAAATCGCAGTGAAGTCCGGGCGATGAAACAGGAGGTCGACGTGCAATTTCTCACCGAGCTCTGTGGCTGGCTGGAAGGCACCGCATTGGCGACGTGGATCGCCGAATCGTGGTGGGCGTTCCCCACCATCGAATCGCTTCATGTCGTCGCCATTACCCTGGTCGTGGGCTCGATCGCGGTCGCCGACCTTCGTCTGCTCGGCCTGGCCTGGAGGAGCCGGCCGGTCACGGATGTCTTGCGTGACGTTCTGCCCATGACCTGGGTCGCCTATGCGGTTGCATTGCTTTGCGGCGCGCTGCTGTTCATCACCCAGGCGACAAAATACATCGACAACAGCGCGTTTCAGATCAAGATGCTGCTGATGCTGCTCGCCGGCGCCAACATGCTGGCTTTCGAGCTGATCACCTTCCGCAGCGTTTCCAAGTGGGATCGTGGCGTCCCGGTCCCCCTCGCCGGCCAGTTGGCCGGAGCGGTCTCGCTGGCGTGCTGGCTGGGAATTCTCGTCTTCGGCAGACAGATCGGCTGGACGATGTATCCCGGGTGAAGCGATGCTGAATCGAAATGTTCCTCGTTACACGTCCTACCCGACCGCGCCTCACTTCGGTCGGTCGGTGGGCCCTGACGTCTACAGGTCGTGGCTCGATTCGCTTCGCGAAGACGCGTCGCTTTCGCTTTACCTGCATGTCCCATTTTGCGCGCAGCTCTGCCTCTATTGCGGATGCAACACCAAGGTGACGCTGCGTCGCCCGCCGATCGAGGCCTACGCCGAGCGGCTGATCGGAGAGATCGACCTTGTCGCCGGAGAGGCCGGACGACGCCGGATCGCACATCTGCATTGGGGCGGCGGCACGCCGTCGATCCTCGGTCCCGAGGGCTTGAGCAAGATCCACGCGACCCTCGCCGCGGCGTTCAATCTCGATGACATCGGCGAGCACGCCATCGAGCTCGACCCCCGGCATGTGACCCGGCCGCTCGCCCGCGCCCTCGCCCAGATCGGCGTCAATCGCACGAGCCTCGGAGTCCAGGACTTGAATGTCTCGGTTCAGAATGCGATCGGCCGGATCCAGCCTTTCGAGACCGTCAAGAATGCGGTCGCCATGCTGGCCGAGGCCGGCATCACCAAGATCAATTTCGACCTGATGTATGGTTTGCCCCGACAATCCGTAAACGACATACTCGAGACCATCCGGCAGGCTCACACGCTGTCGCCGAACCGCCTCGCGGTGTTCGGCTACGCCCATGTGCCGTGGATGAAGTCGCACCAGCGGCTGATCGACGAGGCGGCGCTGCCGGGTTTTGGCGAGCGTCAGGCACAGGCGACAGCCGCCCATGCGGCCTTGGTCGAGCTCGGCTATCAGCCGATCGGTCTCGATCACTATGCGCACCGGGACGACGAATTGGCGGTGGCGGCAAGCAACGGTCGGATCCGCCGCAACTTTCAAGGCTACACGACCGACCAAGCCGATGCGCTGATCGGCTTGGGCGCGTCCGCCATCGGCCGCCTCCCCCCGGGCTACGTGCAGAACGCGCCCGACATCGCAGGCTATTCGCGCGCGATCGAGTCCGGACGATTCGCGACCGTGCGCGGCATGGCCATTTCGGCCGACGACCGGCTGCGCGGCCGCGTGATCGAACGGCTCATGTGCGACATGTCGATCGACCTCGACGCGGTTGCGAGCGAAGCCGGCGCGGGACCTCGCGACCATTTCGCCGACGAGCTGAAGAGCTTGACCCCGTTCGAGCGGGACGGCCTCGTCACGATCGAAGGCCACCGCATCAAGGTGACCGAGAAAGGGCGCCCGTTCGTGCGTATCCTGGCCTCGGCCTTCGACGCATATCTGCAGGAAATGCCGGCTCGCCATTCGCTGGCGGTGTAGATCGCCAAGAAAAGGTGCCCGTGGATCGGCAATGCCGCGCGGCGCGTGGGGATCCCCGCCGCGCGATCCGTTTGATCTGGATCAATGCAATGGCGCCGCGTGATCAGATTAAATTTCGCCAAGAGCAACAACAGGACCTGTGAGGAAGCACCCGATGGCAGAGACGTTCGTCGGCAAGGCCGCAGACTTCAGCGAAGGCGACCGCAGGATCGTATTCGCCGGCGATCACGAAATCGGGGTGTTCCGCGACGGCGGTGAGTTCCACGCCTACAGCAACTACTGCCTGCACCAGGGCGGGCCGGCATGCGAAGGTTTGACCATCGCCAAGGTCGAAGAGCGAATCATGCCGGACAAGACCTCCCGGGGTCTCTACTTCTCGGAAACCGAAATGCATTTCGTGTGCCCGTGGCACGGCTACGAATACGACATGAAGACCGGCGAATGCGTCTCGGATCGCAAGCTCAAGCTCAGGAAATACAAGGTCGTGCAAAAGGGCGATGAAATCTACGTCGTCGTTTGAGCCTGAAGTTACGCGCGCGTGGGCCGCAACGTCGCGTGCGCACAACCGAATAGGAAGGACATCATGGAATTGGTCGCTGAACGCGGCAGGCGCGTCTCTGTCGATGAGCTCAACACGACCAAGCTGCTCGCGCACGCGCGCCAGCAGGCGGTGAGGCGCAAATTGGACGACATCCTCATCGTCGATTGCGACGCGCATCACTACGAAAACGAGAATTTCGAGCAAATTCTGCCGTTCATGGAGAACGACGTGCTGCGACAAGTCACGATGGCCGGCCGCCGCTCCGGGCGCCGCAGCATCGTGCCGAGCCAAGCCGGTTTCAGCCAGGACATGGGCGGCCGGGTGACGCGCTATCCGTTACGGCCGACCGAAAAGACCGACCCGGACCGGCTTCGCGACGTGGTGCTCGGAGAGCGCTGGATGGATGCGATGAGCGTCGACTATTCCTGCTTGTTTCCGACCGGAATGCTCAACATCGGCCTGCATCCGCAAAAGGAAATGGAGAGCGACCTCTGCTGGGCCTATAATCGATGGTTGACCGAAAAGGTGCTGCCCGAATCCGGCGGCCGCATGTACTCGGCGCTGTGCCTGCCATTTTCCGATCCGGCGGAATGTCTGCGGCAAGTCGAGACCTTCGGCGACCGCAAGGGCGTCTCCGGTTTCATGGTCACCACGGTTCGAACCCTGCCGGTCTACGACAATGCCTACATGAAGGTCTATCGCGCCATGGAGGAGCGCGGCCTGTCGCTGTCCTTCCATTCCGGCCCCAACTGGCAGGAGCCGGTATTCCGCAGCTGCAACCGCTTCATCTCGGTGCACGCCCTGGGCTTTTCATTCTATAATATTCTTCATTGCACCAATTGGGTCATCAACGGGCTGGGCGAGCGCTTCCCCAAGCTCCCGGTGATCTGGATCGAGGCCGGGCTCGCCTGGATCCCGTTCCTGATGCAACGGCTCGACAATGAATACATGATGCGCCCGTCCGAGGCGCCGCTCTTGAAGAAGAAGCCGAGCGAATACATGCGCGACATGTACTATTCTTCGCAACCGATCGAGATTCAGGATCGGGACGCGCTGGAGTGCACGTTCCGCATGATGGACGCGGAAAACCGGCTTCTCTACGCGTCCGACTACCCGCATTGGGATTTCGATTTGCCGAGCACGATCTACGATCTCCCGTTCCTGTCGGAGAAGGCCAAGCACAATATTCTCGGCGGCACCGCGGCACGCCTGTTCAAGCTGCCGCCGCGCACCGAGAAGCAGCGACGGAACCTCGAGAAGTTCGGCAACCTCGCGGCTTGAAAGAGCCCGCGCTCGCGTTTGGCGTGACGGAGCCCGCCGGGCGCCAGGGCCCCGCAGCCGATCGAGGTGAATTTGATCTAGATCAAATCGCCGGCCGCAGACCCGTTCGATAGTTGCATCCGCACCGATACCCGCCGTTTCCATGGGAGCGTCGTGCTATCGAAGCTCGGTCCCGGTGCCGGAGGGATGCGATTGCTCGGTCCGACGATTTGGGCCAACCCATGAGGCCTCCGGTGCGGGCCCAACCGGGGAGGATATCGTGAAAGCGTCAGTCGCGGATGTCGCCGTGCGGCTTGCCCCTGGGGCCCATACGCTGTTGTTTCCGGGCAACGCCCTTCGGGGTCGTGCCTCCACGGTTCCGGACGGCGCGCCCGAGGGTCGAGAGGTCCAATTCCCCCCGCGCACAATGATCTTTCGGGAAGGCGATCCGGCGAGCTCCCTCTTTCAGGTCGATGAGGGGATCGTCATGCTGTACCAGCTGTTGCCGGACGGCCGGCGCCAGATCGTTGAATTCCTGCAGACGGGCGATGTCTTCGGATTCTCCGCCGCACCGGTGCGCGATTGCTCGGCCGAGACCCTGGTCGCGACTTGCTGCACGACTTTCGATCGATCGGCGGTCGAACGCTCGCCGGCCCTGGCGCAAAGGCTGAGCGCTTCGGTTTTTTCGCAGCTCTGCGGGCTGCACGAGCATGTCTTGCTGCTCGGACGCAAATCGGCATCCGAGCGGATCGCCAGCTTCCTCATGCGCTGCATCCCGGGCCGCGGACGCGGCAAGTGCCCCGGGCCCCCGAAAGGCGATGACCGTGCATGCGTCCCCCTGGCGATGACGCGGCTGGAGATCGCCGACTTTCTCGGGCTCACAATCGAGACCGTTTCGCGGATTCTCACCAGGCTGAAGCGACGCGGCATTTTGTCGATCAAGCGATTGGACGAGGTCGGCGTTTGCGATGTTTGCCGCCTATGCCGATTGTCCGGAACGCACCTGACCAATGGGCGCTGGTGCAGCTCGCG
>Ga0209069_10000073_pt1 | contig 34246 bp, 30 predicted proteins | sample Str013_2_FD_187202 | JGI IMG/M metagenome (GOLD analysis project Ga0209069, IMG submission 187202) | Freshwater sediment microbial communities in response to fracking from Pennsylvania, USA - Straight Creek_MetaG_SC_2013 (SPAdes) (version 2) | ecosystem: Environmental > Aquatic > Freshwater >...
GCTTCCTTATATCCATATTTATGGCAGCTTTGAACTGCCGACGTTTGGCCTGTTCATGTGCCTGGCGTTTGTGTCCGCCTACTTTGCGCTGGACGCCGAAATCAAACGCCGCAAGCTGACGCTGGATACCTACAGCATCGTGGCTTACGTTGCCCTGGCGGGAATCCTGGGCGCCAAGCTCTGGCACATTATGGATACGCCGGCGGACCGTCCGACTCTGGACCTGCTTTTCAGTTGGCAGGTAATTGCCTGGTTCCGCGGAGGCTTTGCCTGGTTCGGCGGATTTGTCGCCGGTATCGCCACGTTATTGCTTTTTGCTCGCAGTCACCGCATCAAGTTGCTTTCCATGTTGGACGTCAGCAGTTCCGCGGCGGCGATTGGCTACGCCGTGGGCCGCATCGGTTGCCTGGTTTCTGGTGACGGCGATTACGGCATTCCCACGAACCTGCCCTGGGGCATGGCCTTCCCCCACGGACTGGAACCGACCACGCAAGCGTGCGTCGCGTGGAAAGACGCCTTGCATCCCAACGGATGGCCGTCCACATGTGCGGTTCATCCCACGCCAATCTACGAATTCCTGGCCGGCGTGCTGATCTTTCTGTACATCTGGCGGCGCGGCACGCGATCGCTGCAAACTCCGTTGGCCGCCGGAGTGATCGTCGGCGAGTTTCTCATACTCAGCGGCATTGAGCGTTTTCTGGTGGAGTTCATCCGCATCAACCCGCGGGTCGTTTTTGGAATGAGCAACGCCCAATTCACTGCGTTGCTTTCGATCGTGGCCGGCGTACTAATTCTTTTTTATGCGAGGTGGCGATTTCGTCGCCTTGACCCCGTCCACAAAGTCCTTGACCACGTAGTCCAGCACGGCAGTGAAGTAAAGCCGGAATATCATCGCGCCACACCGGAGTGCCCGCACCCGGAGCGCTGGAGAATGTTTGACACCATGACCGCTGAAGTTGAAGTCCTGGAGTTTCTGCGTTGCCTGGTTGTTACCGTTAAGCCCAACATCATTGTTGAAACCGGAACCTTCATGGGCGTAAGCACCGTGTACATGGCCGAAGGTCTCAAGCAAAACGGCTTCGGAAAAATCATCACCTGTGAGCCCGATCCGGAAGTCTTTGCCAAGGCCAAACAGAAGATCGCCGATTCCGGTCTTTCCAAGTGGGTGGACGCGCGCCAGCAACCCAGCCTGGAAGTGAAAATCACCGGGACCATCGACATGCTGTTTTGCGATTCCGTGGTCGAGCTGCGCGAACAGGAAGTCCGGCACTATCTTCCCCAGGTAAATCCGACAGGCCTGGTGCTGATGCATGACGCTAGTTCGCACCTGAAGACCGTCCGCGATGCTGCGCTCAAGCTGGAACAGGAAGGGCTGATTTCCGTAGTCCTGATGCCCACGCCGCGTGGACTGGTGCTGGCGCAGAAGAAGGAAGGAAGAAAGTAAGCACCGCTGGTGCGTTCATCCCTGAAAGCAATTTATCTTTTCATCCTTTCAGGTTGAACGATGCTCTCTGCAACCTGTCATCCTGAGCGATCGCGAGTTTCGCAACGCGGAATGAGTGAGAGTCGAAGGACCCCGAGGATGCTTAAGATCACCAAAGCCGCTTCAGGGAGTTCTCTCGACGCTGATGATTTACTGCCTGACTTCAGAACACCACGCCGCCTTCATCCCAAGGCCTAGGCCTTAGGCGATTCATCCCAATCAGTCAGTCTTTGCGACCTCTGCCTCCTCTGCGGTAAGACCTGTTTGCTTTTTGCCGATCACACCCAATCACCTCGATCAGCGTTTACCTTCCAGTAAACCTTACGGCCCCCACCCCCTTTTCTACGTTTTTGTTGCAAACAAAGGCTAAACCTCAATTCGACAAGACAGTCATAAGGCAGTCGAAGGTCTTTCCCCCTCTCTTTTTGGCGCCGTTTTGGAGCCCTCGTGCTTGTCTACTCCGGCCAGATACCAGACCGTCACAAACCAGCTTCGCAATTTGTCAAAGATCTTGAAAATTCAACCTCGCCCTGGGGCGATGACGCAGTTTACCGCCTTTTTGATAGCGAATCAATAGCGAAATAGAAAAATTTACGATATTCTCTGCCCCCGCCAATGAGATTCACCAGAAGCGCATGCCCTTGGCGATGACATCAAAGGCAAATACGTTGTGAGGGCTTACCGTTTCCGAGAGTTTTGGCAGGAGTCCCGCCAGGGACGGCCGATAGTAGCCCGGTACGTCCCGAGGCGCGCAAGGCGCGCTGAAGAGTAAGTGCCGGGTTAAGCCGGGAAAAGAGTCCTTCCGCACGCCGCTGGCCGGCGCGCAGCAAAGCAGAGCGCTACCTAAAACATCCTTCACGATTCAACAGGTTCGCCTTGTGTCTAAGTGTCTTAAGCATCCAAACGAGGTTCGTTGGTAGGGTAGTGATGTTCCCATTAAATCAAGCACGCTATCAACGAGGTTTGATTCCTCGTGAAGCTACCCAGCAAAGTAGTGCTAAGCCACGAAATTGTTTTCGAGTTTTCGGTATTCACAATAAACCGATTCTTTGCCGTGGAATATCTTTATCGTCATACGCGCCGTGAAATGTCCGTCCAATGAGAGCCAAACCCAGCCTTTGTCGGTGTCTTCGTGCAACGCTGCAAAAACTTTGCAATTTACAATCGTGATTTTGTGTAAACCTATCATCTTAATGCCTCGCAAATTCGGAACTGGACGTCCGCATGGATCGCACTTACGTTGGCAACATTAACTCAATTACCAAATTACTCAATTGCCAATCTTGTCCTTCGACATCTCCCACGCTTTCGCATACTTCCAGCTAACATACGATGCGTGGGTCATCAACACCAGCAGGCCCTCGCGTCCGTCCAGAAAGCCGCCGCGGAAGATGTAGCTATAGAGAAAGCGGACCATGGGACGCAGCACGATGTTGATGAAGCTGAAGCCCACTGGTTTTTTTTCCACGACCATCTGCGCGCCCAGGGTTGAATAACGGTTGGCGTGCTCGATGAAGCTTTCCAGCGTGGGATAGGCGTGGTGGATCATGTCGCCTTCCAGGTGGCCGAGGGGCTCGGACATTTTCATGTCTTCATGCACGGCGCGCAACTCAAACTCCGCGGCGCCGCGTTTGATGAGCCGCAGCTTGGGGTCAGGATAGTAACCGCTACGCTTGATCCAGCGCTTCATGTAAAGGTTGCGTCGGTTCATGGTGTAACCAGTGAAGTCCGGCTGCTTGCCTGACGTGAGCAGTTTCTTGATGCTGGCCGCTAGCTCCGGGCTGGCTTCTTCGTCGGCGTCGAGTGAAAGTATCCAGTCACACGTCGCTTTGGCCAGTGACGAATTTTTCTGCGGAGCGAATCCCTTCCACGGTTCGGTAAACACTTTGGCCCCGTGCGCCTGCGCCAAGGCCACGGTCTGGTCCGTGCTGCCGGAATCCACCACAATGATTTCGTCGGCAATGCCTTTCACGCTCTGCAGCGTGCGGACAATGTTGGCTTCCTCATTCAAAGTGATAATGCACACCGAGAGAGTCATGCGCGGAAGGATAACAGGAGAGCAGGAGACGAGTAAAAATTGCGGACTGCTGAGTTGATCGGCGGGAATGCTGTTACGGCTTGGCCAGTGCGTCTGAAAGTAGCCGGGCTTTCACGGCGAGGTTGTTCGCGCGGACCTGGTCGTTATTCTTCAATGCGTCGCGGCTTTGTGTGATGAAAGCCTTGATCTGGATGACGATATCTTTTTCGTCCGAAGTAAGCTCACGCTTGATGCTGCTCAGGTTGTTTTCCGCCATGGTCAGCAGCTGTTCGGTGGCTGTTTTGTCGTGCGCCGGATCGGCTTTCACCGGACCGGGTGCAATGGCTAGTGGAGAAGCTGTGGGACTGCTGTCCGGTTTCGGCGGAGGATTGTTTTTTGCCTCTTGCGCTGCGGCTTGCGGTGTTGGCGTTGGGTTGGGCTTCTTGGCCACGGGATGCCGCTTGTGAGCGGGCTTCTTTACCGGAGGCTTTTCTTCGGGTTTAGTTTCAGCCGTTTGCGCAGTTTCCTGTGGTTGGGCTTCCTGCGCCGGCGCCGGAGTTGGTGTGGGCTGCGCGGCTACGGGAGTCGGTTCCGGGGCGGGCGCGGGCGCTTTGGCGGCAGTATCTTTCTTCAGCGGACAGCCGCAGAGAAACGCGAGTGCCAACAAGGGCACACCAAGGCCTAGTTTGCTTCGAAGTGACGTCATGCTTTGCTGACCGAGTCCTCAGAAGGAGCGCGGCGCGGTGCATCTATTGTATTCGATTCCGCCAGGGGAAACCGCAAGTAAAAAGTGGTCCCATGGTCGGCGATGGAGGTGAACTCCAGCGATCCGTTGTGCAGCTGCACCACGCGGTAAGCCATGGCCAAGCCTATCCCGCTGCCGCCTTTTTTAGTTGTGAAGTAAAGATTAAAAATTTTGTCGCGAATATCCGGAGAAATGCCCGCGCCGTGGTCGCGAATGGTGATCAGCGCGCTTTCGGTGTCGCGGCGCGTGGAGATGCGCAGCGCGCCGCCTTCCGGCATGGCTTGCACGCCGTTGAGCACAATGTTGAGCACCGCTTGTTTGACCAGGTCAGAATCAATGCGCGTGCGCAGCGGCTCCTGCGTGACCTTGCGTTCAATGGTCACATTGTGCTGGCCCGCGGCGGGCGAAGCCAGCATCACCACTTCATCCACAAGCTTGTGCAGGTCCATGTCCGCCAGGCGCAACTCCACGGGACGGGTGAAGTCCACCAGCGTTTGCACCACGCGGTCCAGGCGGGCAATCTCGCTGGCGATCACGTCCATGTGGCGGCGCGTGTCCGGGTCAATCTCTTTCAATTTCTGGCGCAGCACTTCTAGATGCACCACGATGGCGTTGATGGGATTTTTGACTTCATGGGCCACGCCGGACGTGAGACGTCCAATGGCGGCCAGCCGCCGCGAAAGTTCAATTTCATCTTCAATGCGATGGACAGACTCAGAGTCGCGCAACGTGAGCAACGCTCCAATGCGTTCGCCGCGCTCTTCAATAAAATCCAGGGCAACCTGCACCATGTGGCCGTTCTTGGCTTCCACTTCTTCCTGGCCAACCGCCTTGTGGTTGTTGAAGGCTTCCAGAATCAGGTGGCCGAGAGGGAAGTCATGGGTGAAGATCTGTCCGGGATAGCTGCCCAGCATTTCTCCGCGTGACATGCCGACAAAGCGCTCGGTGGACGCGCTGACCAGCACCGCGCGGTAGTCGCTGGTGAAGAGCATGACGCCGTCCTGCAGGTTGGCCATCATCTGGTCCAGATTTTCTTTCAACGCGGAGAAGACTTCCTTTACGTCGCGTACCTGGCGGCCCAGGCGTTCGATTTTGTGCGAGACCGCGCCATATTCGTCCGACCGTTTCGGAAGTGAAAGCGTGGGCTCAACCTGGCCGGAGGTCAGCAGGTCCAGGCGGCGGCTGATGGCGGTGAGGGGGCGCAACGCGATCGAAGATACTAATGCGGAGAGAATGAGAGACGTGAAAATTGCGATTCCGGACCAGGTGAGAGCGCGTCGCGTCTGTTTCTTGATCTCCTCCTGGAGCAGGACGGTGGATACGCCAACCCTGACTTCGCCCAGAGGCGAGCTGTCTTCGGCCCTCTGCAAGGGGATGGTGAAGTCGTAGCTCTGAATGGGGCCGTAAATGATACGGATTTGGTCGCGAAAATTCGCTTTCACCAGCAGCGAGAGCTCTTTTCGCTTGGCGATGGTCTTGCGGAGCATGGCCGGGTTGGAATGGGAAAGAACGTATCCGTCGTTGTCCGTGATGGCGGCATCCAGAAACTCGGGCCGGCTGCTGAGCCAATAGTCCAGAAGAGAATTAACGGCCGTATCAGTTTCGAGAAGTTCCTTCAGTGCGGCCTGCACCTGCTTGGGATCGTTCACATTGATTCGGGTGTCCCGAAAATCGACTTGCAGAGCACTCCGTGCGACCGCAAAAACCTGGTATGCCGTAGCTTCAGCTTCCTTGCCGGTTTGCTCTATGCGCCGGTGCACCAGCTCGACCATGAACAACGCGGAGAGCGCAGCCACGATCAACACCACCATGCCGGTGATGGCGAAGACGAGCTTGGTTTTTAAGCTCAGCGTGGGCATCTGGGGGGACCTTGTGCTAGCTGGCTGCTTCGGTAGCAACGCCCGAGCCGCCGTACTCCTTCAATTTATTGTGCAGCGTCTTAAGGCTGATGCCCAGAATTTCCGCCGCGCGCGTTTTATTGTTGTTGGTGGCGGCCAGGGTCTTCAGGATCAGCATTTTCTCGGCTTCTTCCACGGTAGTGCCAACGTCCATGCGGATGCTGTCACCATCACCGGCGGAAATCTTCAATCCGCCGCTGCCAAAGTTAGGTGGCAGGTGTTTCAACTCCACCAGCTTGCCATCGCACACGATCACGGCGCGTTCCAGCGTGTTGCGTACTTCGCGCACGTTGCCCGGCCAATTGTAGGTCATAAAGGCCTGGAGCACCGAGTCACTGACGCCGGCCACGTCACGGCTGTGCTTGTTGTTCATGTCGTTCAACAGGGACTCCACCAACTGCGGGACATCATCTTTATGCTCGCGCAGCGGCGGCATGTGGATGTTGAAGACGTTCAGGCGGTAGTAGAGATCGCCACGCAGTTCGCCTTTGGCCACGGCTTCTTCCGGGACTTTGTTGGTGGCGGCCAGCACGCGGACGTCAATCGAGGTTTCCGCTTTGCTTCCCAGTCGCCGCAGCTTGCGGTCTTCCAGCACGCGTAGCAGTTTGGCTTGCGTGCCGGCGGGCATTTCGCCGATTTCATCCAGCAGCAGCGTGCCTTCTTCCGCCAGTTCAAAGCAGCCGGCGCGGCGTTCCATGGCGCCAGTGAACGCGCCTTTTTCATGGCCAAAGATTTCGCTTTCAATCAGCGTTTCCGGAATGGCCGAACAGTTAATAGCGACGAACGGTTTGTTCTTGCGCGGGCTCAGTTCGTGGATGGTACGGGCGACCATTTCCTTGCCGGTCCCGCTCTCTCCAGTAATAAGGACGGACGCGGTGCTGGGCGCCACCATCTCTATGAGATGGAAAATTTCCTGCATGACTTTGGATGCGCCCACCATCTCCCCAAAGAGGCCGGTATCGCGCAGTTTGCGGCGCGTGACTTCCAGTTCCAGCGTGGTGCCGCGCTGGCGGGCGGCGTTTTGCAGGATCTGCTGTAACCGCGCACGGGCTTCCCCGAGAAGCGGCTTTTGGAGAAAGTCATAAGCCCCGGCCTTCATGGCGTCCACGGCAACATCAATGCTGCCCTGGGCGGTAAGCAGGATGACGGCAATCTGCTGTGGCTGTTCGGCCAGCCGCTGCAAAAGTTCCATGCCATTCATGCGCGGCATCTTGAAGTCCGTAATCACAATGGCGGGTGACCATGCGGCAACTTTTTCCAGGCCTTCCAGCCCGTCCTTGGCCGTGTCTGTACGGTATCCCCAGGCCGAGATCAGTTCGGCCAGACCAGTGCGTTCGTTCTCCTCATCCTCTACGATAAGGACTTTTTCCTGAGTACTCAAAGATTCCCCTTTTTAGAGAGATTACACCAGTCCGGACGTTCCGGGGAGTGGATCATTCTAAAACTGACCCGCTCCCGCAGGGCTTATCCGGCGCCGGCGGTTCAAGTTTCGCATTTTCCCGCGGCAGTCTTTATGCGCTGAAAGTCTTAAGGTGCTGACAGTCTGGGTACTGACAGGTTAGACTCTTTTCGGCCATTCCGCACCTTGAGTTGAAACAAGGCGCGGCTGAAATAAGGCCCGCTTGCCGCCTCAATATTTCTTTCCGATCACAGGAGCATCAAACGTATGAAGATTCATTGGATGGTTATTGCCGCCACTGGGCTGCTCGGGCTGGGCGGCGCAGCATTAGCACGGGGAAATTCAGCAGCAACTCAAAACCCGAGTGCCCCGGCAGAGGTGGGCGCGCTGGTGGTTGAACTTTCTAAAACGGTGGACGCAAAAAATGCCAAGGTGGGCGACGAAGTAAGCGCCAAGCTCACGCAAGACGTAAAGGCAGATAACAAAGTAGTGCTGCATCGCGGCGCAAAAATCATCGGGCACGTCACAGTGGTCCAGCCCCATACCAAGGAACATCCTGAATCCACGCTGGGCATCGTTTTTGAAAAGGCCACCGGCAAGAATGAAGAAGTGGCGTTGCACGCGACGGTTCAGGCTGTGGCAGCGCCGCCTGAGCCGGTGATTTCATCCGGGATGAAGTCCGACACTGGAGTGCCCACGTCCATGGGAAGCCGCGGCAACACCGGCACGCCCGCCGGCGGCACCATGCCTTCCACCACGACGATTTCCGGCGGATCAGGTGACGGCGTACGCGGAGGCGGCGGAAACGGCGGAGGCGGCGCACTTCCACCCGGTGGACTCACTGCCGCAAGCAAAGGTGTTTTTGGAATCCCAGACACCAATCTGGCCGCTCCGGCGGACAACATGCAAGCCGCGGTGATTACCTCAAGTTCCCGAAACGTGAAGCTGGAAAGCGGGACCCAAATGATCCTGCAAAGCGGGCAGCCTGCTCACTAAGAGGCCTCTAACTTGCAGACGAGTTTTTTACCCGTGCGGCCCAAAATGGGCCGCACTTTTTCTTTGTTAAGGATTGCTTGCGAAAAGACCTTACAAATGGCTTCTTGCGCCGAATCAATCTTTTTCACAAAAGAGCAGATGTGAACAGAATTTGCGCTACAGAAGGTCTTATCCTGACATTGCCCTGCGACACCGGGCGGCTTTCCGGACATGCCAAACCGGTCGCTTGGAAAATCGACCTTGATACTCCGGTTCTAATGTTTGTTGTTTATCTTTGCCTCGGAATGGTGCAGAATGTTGCACCAAGTCTGATTAGACGTCCACGGGTGCTGTTTCTTTAGGAGTTCATATGAAGAGCAACTCGATTGTCGTCGCCACGTTCGTTCTTGTTGCGGTGTCCGCTTCGCAAATCAGCCTGAGGGCAGGGGCCCAGGCGACATCGGATTCGGGCGCAGTTCCGAAAACCGAACTGGCCATGAGCGCGTCTGCTTCAACCGGCGCGAGCCAATCCTCCGCGGCAGGCATCCTGCCGCCCAAAGTAAACATGCCTGCTGTGGCATCCACTGGTCCGCTGGTCCCCGGAATCCATCTGGTGGCCGAGTTTGAGAACACGCTCAAGGCCAAGAAACTCAAGCCGGGTGACAAGGTAAAAGCCATGCTCACGCAAGACTTGATCTTGCACGGCAAGGTGATCGCGCCTTCTGAATCCAAAATTTTGGGCCATGTAACCGAAGCCAAAGGAGCCACGGACAGCGATCCGCAATCCAGACTGGGCATTGTTTTTGACAAGATATTACTCAAGCACCACGAGGAACTGAATTTCTTCGGAGTGGTACAGGCATTGGCGCCGCCCGGTCCCAGACATTCGAAAGTTGATGAACCTTCCCAGATGCTACCGCCGCAATTGATGGGCGGTGGTAGTGGACAAGGCCCCAGCCCGGTGCAGCCGCCTGGCGGACGTACGGGATCCAGCAATCGCACTACCAGCAATAACACTTCGTCATCGGTCAACTCAGCGTCGTCGTCCATGGCATCGCTGCCGGTGTCCGCGCCAATTCGAGTCAAGGGTAATCCCGGCGGCAGCGTTGGAGATGGCTCAGCGGTGGAAGCGCAAGCTGGAGCGAAGCCCATAAGCGCCGGTCTGCCGCAAGGCGTTTTTGGTCTGCGCGGACTTACGCTCAGTGCCACGCCATCCGCTGATACGCCCGGTCCGGTGATCCTTTCAAATTCCGGAAGCATTGTTCTGGAATACGGCACACAGGTTTTGCTGCGAGTGGCAGCACCCATAGTCCCAACGCACTAGAAAGTTCACCGAGCACAAGAGCTTTGAGATCAAGATAAACTCAAAGAGGCCGCCCGCCAAAGGCGGCCTTCTTTTTTTGAAAAAACTTTTCGTCTTATCCCGAAGCTTGGCCGTCCAGCGTTGTAGCGGCAACCCGCGATCACGGCGATGTTCTTAAGATGTAGCCAGACGCCGGCAAGTAAACCAGGACAATTGAATCCCGCTGGCCTTGCGTAACTTGTAGGTAGAAAATGGACATGGCAATCTTTATGGCAAAGGTCTTTTCACTCAAAGCCCCATGCGTTCTTTGATTCGCTTCAACCTTATTCTGCTGGCCGCGATTTGCATGATATCCGGACTCGCTGGCGCCCAACCGTGGCAGCCGCTGGGACCGGATGGTGGAACTGTCCGCAGCCTGACGTTCGATCCTAAAAATCCCGACCACATCTTTCTGGGCACCAGTGCCGGACGGCTTTACCAGTCGCTCGACAACGGCGTTAGCTGGTCACGGTATGCGCATCTGGGGAGCGCGTCAGAAATGGTGCTGGACCACATCATTGTGGATCCCGCGAATCCGCGAAACATTTATGTAGCTGCGTGGAATGCACAGTCACCCAACAGCGACGGCGATATCTTCCGCAGTAAAGACGGCGGCAAAACATGGGACTTGCTGGCGGACGTCCATGGCAAATCAGTTCGAGCCCTGGCCTTGGCCGCGTCCGATCCAAAAACTCTCGTAGCCGGAGCGCTGGACGGAATTTTCCGCAGCAATGATGGTGGCGATACGTGGATTCGCATTTCTCCAGAACATCATGCGGAAATCAAGAACGTGGAGTCCGTGGCCATTGATCCCGCGAATCCTGAGGTGATCTACGCCGGCACCTGGCACCTGCCCTGGAAAACCGACAATGGCGGTAAAACCTGGCACAGCATCAAGAAAGGCGTGATTGACGATTCTGACGTTTTTACCATCATGATTGATTCGCAGAACCCGGCGAGTTTGTACATCAGCGCCTGCTCGGGAATTTACCGCAGCGAATCCGCGGGTGAACTCTTCCGCAAGATCCAGGGGATTCCCTACTCCGCGCGGCGCACGCGCATGTTGCAGATGGATCCCAGTGACCACAAGATCGTTTACGCCGGAACCACAGAAGGTTTGTGGAAGACCATGGACGCAGGCGCCACATGGAAACGCACCACCGGTCCCAACATCGTGATCAATGACGTGATGATCGATCCGCGGCGTCCGGCGCACGTATTGCTGGCCACGGACCGCAGTGGCGTGCTGGCCAGTGATGATGGCGGCCTCACTTTCGTTCCCGCGAACCGTGGCTTCGCCCATCGCCAGGTTGCGACTCTGCTGGTCGATCGCCGTAATCGCTCGGTCCTATATGCAGGGCTGCTCAATGACAAAGAATATGGCGGCGTGTTTGTTTCCCGCGATGCCGGCCAGACCTGGGCCCAATTCAGTGATGGACTCGACGGTCGCGACGTTCTGGTTCTTCGCCAGGCCACGGACAATTCGCTGGTGGCGGCCACGGACCGCGGCGTGTTTCAACGCCCAGCGGAGAGTCTGCGCTGGATCGCGCGCAACACAGTGATTGAAGAAAGACCTGAGCCAGCGCCCAGGAATGTAGGCCAGAAGAATGCAAAAACCGCTCCGCCCAACGCCAACAAGCCTGATCCCGCCGCCACCCCGGTTATGAAAACAACCATGAGTGAAAACTTAGCGCGCGTGTCCGGATTGGAACTTACCGCGCAGCGTTGGTATGCGACGTCCGCCGGAGTGCTGTTGATCAGCGCTGACTCCGGACAGACCTGGCGCAAAGCGGACGTGAACGTAAAAGGCCTGAGCAGTGTGGCCGTGGCGGACCGCATGGTGGTGGCCGCCAGCCGCAACGCTATCGTCGTGTCGGCGAACGGGGGCGAAAGCTGGCTCACACCCAAACCTCTGGAAGCGGACTTCATCATCAATTCAGTCTCCGTGGATTCCACTGGAACCATCTGGCTGGCCGCTCGTGAAGGCGTGTTCCGCAGCAGTGACGTGGGCGATACCTGGAAGCGCGTGACGTCTTTACGCTTGTCGAACGTCGTGAGCGTGCAGTTTGACGAGGAGAACCAGCGCATCCTGGCCACCGGCGCAAATTCTTCCAACGTTTTTTCCAGTTCTGACAACGGACGCACATGGGAACCCATCAACTCCGGATGGCTGGTGCGCACTGTCCGCGCTGCCGGCGGACGGCTTTTGGGAACCACGCCGTTTGACGGAGTCATCATCCAGCCGGAAGCCGCCCCTGCGGCCCAACCGGTAGCCCAAGGTGGCGGGACGCGCTAACTTGAGCTTTCTTTTCGCTACTCCACGAACATCATTGAAAAGTGGCGACATAGGTTTGGTTCCGATGATTGCCGCAACCTAGTTTCTACCGTCAATTTGGTAAAAACTACACCCTGAGCAGGGCAGCCCCATCTTTAATCTACTGATAATAAATGGCTTATACTGGCAACTCGCTTGCATTAGTCCCTGCTGGCAGTTCCCCCTGCCCGGAGTAGCAATGAAAGGCTCGTGCCGTACCAAGTTCGCTTTGATTCTGGTCTTGATTCCGGCAACCCTGGGTTTGCTGAGCGTTACCGGATGCCGTGGTGTAGAAGCCCATTCTCCGGCGTCCACCCTGGCCCCGCCAACCACCCAGCAGTTACCGTTTACGGGAACCAAGCCACTGGCTGTTCCCGCCAATACGGAGATCTATGTGCGCTTGCAGCAGGACCTTTCCAGCGCCACCGCGCAAGAAGGCCAGAACTTCAACGCTGTGCTTGACCAGCCAGTAGTCCTGGAGAACCAGACCATTGCGCCCGAAGGCTCGCGCGTGACCGGGACCGTGGTTTCCGTGCGCGACGCCGCAAGCCTGCACGGCGTTAGTTTGCACAACACGGGATATCTCCGCATCACCCTGAACACGATCACTCTGAACGGAAAGTCCGTGCCGCTGCAAACCAACAGCGTCTTCATTGGCGGCGACCGCAAACACAATATCGCTATCGTTGGCGGCAACGGCGGCAGTCTGCTGAACGCCTTGGCCCATTCGGGAAAAGGGACCACCGTCGGTAAGCTCGATTCGCCGTCCACCAGCGCTGGCAAAAGGGAAGTCGGGTTTACCGCGGAACACCGCCTGGGCTTCCGCCTGACGTCGCCTTTGAATCTTTAATTCTTGTCGCTAGCGCGAAAAACCGCTGGAGACTCTCTTCCTCACTTGGTTCTTCTGCTCCTGAAGCGCGCAGTTCGGCGCGAGCCGGCCTCGCTGCGGATAGCTTCGGGAGAAATTCTGTCGCTGCGCTTCAAAACCGTTGACTCCTTCCACTCTGCTCGATCCTTCCACTCTGATGATGAAATTGCCCTTCCGCACGAAGTGGGGAATCATCTTTTGCTCCTCCGATCCCGGCGATCACGTGCGATGTCGGCGATCCCGGCGATCCCGGCGATTCTACCCTCCCCGTCCATCCCAAGATCTAAAGGGACTTACGCGCCGCATCCCAAGGAATAATTGTGGAGCGCAGCCGCCCCTCGGACCTGCTGTCGTTGGACCCTCGCGGGGAATGCGCTCTCCTTTCTCGGTTAGTTGGGGTTATAGTTTTTGTATCCTCAGATGTGAGGTAATTGAAGCCCATAATCGGTATAGCTATAGCCATCATCTTTGGGGTCTATGTGATTCTCAACGCGTCCTTCATGCTTGTCTCACCGCGAGGATGGTTCAAATTGCCTCCCTGGCTCCGAGCCCACGGGGTACTAACTGAGGCAAAATATGCGAGCGGATGGGGTGCGTTGCAAGTGAGACTGTGTGGAGCATTACTCATTGCAACCGTCATTTGGATTATCTATGACATGTTCTTCATGCCCAGATAAAAACCAACTCGACGTGCAGCCAGGCTCCAGCATGGACATCACTCTGCGCTGGACCGCTTCCTTTGTGAACGGCCTCCATTCTCCCGTCTGGTGTTGACGGCTCATATGATTTGCGAAGAGGTCAGATGCCAATGTTTCCGATCTTAGTATGGGTTACCGCGATCGTCGTTGGGATGGTAATGGCGCTCAATGCGTCCTTCATGCTTGCCTCACCGCGAGGATGGTTCAAATTGCCTCCCTGGCTCCGAGCCCAGGGGGTACTAACTGAGGCAAAATATGCGAGCGGATGGGGTGCGTTGCAAGTGCGACTGTGTGGAGCATTTATGCTCGCAACTATTCTATGGGTGATTTGGGCAATGTTCTTCGAGTCCAGATAAGGACGGGTTCCAATAGCCACTCGACTCCGAAATAACAGCCAACGCCCCAAAGCCGTCTTATTCACTCGTAAAGTAATCCACCGCCACCGGGCTTTCAAACAGAGAGTAGTCGCGCGTGACAAGGGTGATTCCTGATTCGGTGACTACGTAGTTTTTGGCGTCCTCTTCCGGATCGAAGCCGATCACCGTGCCTTCCGGGATGTGGACATCGCGATCGATAATGGCGCGGCGGATGCGGCAGTGGCGTCCGATATTGACGTGGGAAAAGATGATGCTGTCGTCCACTTCAGAATAGGAATTTACGCGGACATCCGGTGACAGCACGCTGCGGCGCACGATGCCGCCGGAAACGATGCATCCCGGACACACGATGGAATCAATCGCCGTGCCGGTGCGGCCGGGGTCGCCAAACACGAACTTCGCTGGCGGATACTGCCGCTGGTGCGTGCGGATAGGCCAATGCTTGTCATACAAATTGAAGACCGGCGAAACGGCCACCAGGTCGAGGTTGGCTTCGTAATAAGCTTCAATCGTGCCTACGTCGCGCCAGTAGAGAGCTTCCTTCTTGTTCTCGTCGATGAAGTTAAAGGAGTAAAGCTTGTAGTGGTTCAGGATCTTGGGCAGGATGTCCTTGCCAAAATCGTGCGACGAGTTGGGGTCTTCCGCGTCTTTGAGCAACGCGGGCAACAACACGTCCGTATTAAAGAGGTAGACGCCCATGGAGCCGGAAACCATCTCCGGGTTATAGGGTGAGCGCAGGTGGGTGGACTTGGGTTTTTCTTCAAATCCAACGATGCGGCCGTTGCGGTCAATGTCCATTACGCCAAAGCGCGAGCACTCATCCGGCTCAATCAGGATGGTGGCCAGCGTAACGTCAGCTCCGGCGGCGCTATGCTGGTCCAGCATGCGCTGGTAATTCATTTTGTAAATGTGGTCGCCGGAAAGAATCAACACATGCTTGGGCTGCTCGGAACCGATGGAATAAATGTTCTGGTAAACAGCGTCGGCGGTGCCCAGGTACCAGCTGTCGCTTACGCGCTTCATGGGCGGCATCACTTCAATGAACTCGCCCAGTTCGCGCGCAACCACGGTTCCCCAGCCTTCACGGATATGGCGGTTCAGTGAAAGCGCTTTGTACTGAGTAAGTATGTAGACCTTGCGCAGGTCAGAGTTGATGCAGTTGGAAAGCGTAACGTCAATGATGCGGTAGGCGCCGCCCCAGGTCACGGCCGGTTTGGCGCGATCGCGCGTGAGAGGGTAGAGGCGCTCTCCGGCGCCGCCTGCCAGCAAGACTCCAAGTGTGTCTTTCATAGGGTGGCTGGGAAGTAGATGCTGTTCCCGGGAAAAAGAGACACAACAACGCTAAATGCTATCAGAAAAGCAAAGCCGCCGGGGGAGCGGACGAGATCGAAGACCGGCGAACTTGCCGGCGCGGAATTTTATGCGGCATCGTCAATCCGGATATGGAGAGACTTGAGAAACCGCGCATCATGCGCTGTAACGGGCCATTCCGGACCGCGACTTTTTGGCGGCATGTGGACCAACTGATCGGGAAGGGGCTGCTCGTAAAACACCTGCGAACCGGCCGTGGCTTCAAGGACCAGGTAAACGTCATAGCCTTCGTCCTTGATTTCCGCCAGCTTGTTCCCGATCACGTCGGATCTGGCCAGCGTTCCGTTGATCGCGTCACTAAGTTCTTTCATCAGGCGTTTCATGCGGGAGTCCATACTGGCGCCCTTCCTCGGCGAACCGGGCCGGGATAAGGACATATGACATTCATCCTGATTACCCGGTCTTAAATTATCCGGTCCTCTAGAAACCGATCCTCTAGAAATATGATGCGCGGACAGGGCTGGATGTTTTCGCGTTCCGCGAGGGAAGCGCAGGTTTTTCAAGCTACAATACGGAGAATGCCGGAAATTTCCACGACCAAAAAACCAGCCCAGAAACGCGAACGTTTTTTCGGAGCCCTGTTCTCCGGAGGCAGAGTACTGATTGTTTCCTTTGCCAAGACCATTTACGCCTTGTGGCTGGAAGTGACCGGGATGCTGTTTGCGGTTTTCGCCGTGGCCGGCGCCTCGGGATGGATCAAGCACTATCGCAAGACCGGATTTGCCGAAAAAAAGCCTCTTTGGAGCATTGGAATATTTACCGTCGTTTGCGTCTATTTCACGATTGTTTCGTTTAGTCGGGCCAAAACGACACGGAAGTAAGCTGCGGTTTCGTCCAGGAACGTTTTCGCCGATTGCGGGCATCTAAACTCAAATGGCCAACGACACAAAACTCGCGCCGGAAGCCAGTCAGGGCAAAGCCTCCGTTCCGCCTGACGGTGTGATCGTCCCGCATCCTCTATATACGCCTGCCAACCTGCAGGACTGGGATTACGATCGCGAAGTCGGCTATCCCGGCGAGTTTCCGTTTACGCGCGGCGTTCAGCCCACCATGTATCGCGGACGCCTATGGACCATGCGCCAGTACGCCGGCATGGGCGACGCGGAAGAATCCAACAAGCGCTACAAATATCTACTGAGCAACGGGACCACCGGCCTTTCCGTGGCGTTCGATCTGCCAACACAAATTGGCATGGACTCTGACCACGAAATGGCCATGGGCGAAGTGGGCAAAGTAGGCGTGGCCATTGATTCCATTGAAGACATGCAACGGCTCTTCGATGGCATCAACCTGGAAAAGATTTCCACGTCCATGACCATCAACGCCACGGCTTCTATTTTGTTGGCGCTGTATATCGCGGTGGCGCGGCGTTCCGGCGCGGACGTAAAAAAGCTCAGCGGCACTGTGCAGAATGACGTCCTGAAAGAATACATTGCGCGCGGAACGTATATTTATCCGCCGAGCCAGGCCCTGCGCATTATCACGGACATGTTTGCTTACGCCAACGCCAACGTGCCGGACTGGAATCCCATTTCCATATCCGGATATCACATGCGTGAAGCTGGCTGCACCGCCGTGCAGGAAGTCGCGTTCACACTCGGCAACGCCATCGCCTACGTGGACGCGGCCATCCATGCTGGACTTGACGTCGACAAGTTTGCTCCGCGGCTCTCATTCTTCTTTAACTCGCACAACAATTTTCTGGAAGAAGTGGCCAAGTTCCGCGCGGCCCGCCGCATGTGGGCACGCCTGATGCGTGACCGCTTTGGCGCGCGCAATCCCAAATCGATGATGCTGCGCTTCCATACGCAGACCGCCGGGTCCACGCTCACGGCGCAGCAGCCGCAAAACAATATCGTCCGGACGGCTTTGCAGGCCATGGCCGCCGTGCTGGGCGGAACGCAATCGCTGCACACCAATTCGTTTGACGAAGCGCTCGGCTTGCCCACGGAAGATTCCGCGCGTATCGCGCTGCGCACGCAGCAGATCGTCGGACACGAAACCGGCGTCGCCAACACCATCGATCCGCTGGCCGGGTCTTATTACATCGAATCGCTGACGAACGAAATCGAGCATCGCGCGCAAGCCTACATCGATAAAGTTGACGCCATGGGCGGCACGCTCAAAGCCATCGAAAAGGGCTACATCCAGCAGGAAATCCAGAACGCCGCGTATGAATGCCAGCAAGCGGTGGACCGCCTGGAGCAAGTTGTCGTCGGCGTGAACCGATTCCAAAGCGAAGGCGACAAGTCGCCTGCGATCCAACGCATCGACGAAGCCCTGGAACGCAAACAAGTCGAACGCCTTCGCGCGCTGCGAGTCCGTCGCGACAAAGCTGCCTGGGAGTCCGCTCTGAAAGCCGTGGAAGACGCCGCCCGCTCCGGCTCGAACCTAATGCCGCCGATGATCCACGCCGTGGAAAGCTATTGCACGGTCGGCGAAATTTCGGATGCCCTGCGCCGGGTGTTTGGGGAGTATCAGGAGACGGTTGTGATTTAGCCAGACTGTATCTCACGTGTTGCCTGTGCGGTTCCCACGTCTGCGTCCGCTGCGGTGAAATTTCGGCCCGCACCTTCCCCAGACTGCCAAAAACTGTCACCCGCAAGTCCATGAACCTTCGTGAATCAGCCCTGATTGACAATTTGTGTCACCCGGCACACAATCGCCTAACAGACGTTTTTCCTTGCGATCCTGGCTTGTTCGCCTGGCCACTTCCGGAAAGCGCTCCTTGAGTTAAATCTTCATTTCAGGAATCGGAACGGGATTCTATGTCGCAAAGGCTTGGCGATCTTCTGGTCAAAGAGAGGATCATCACCTCGGAGCAACTCGACAAGGCACTCAAAGCGCAGCGCGACGCCGGACCTAACCAGCGTCTTGGCTCCACGCTGGTGATGCTCGGTTTTGTCAGCGACGAAGAGGTCACAAATTTTCTTTCACGCCAATACGGCGTACCTGCCATTAATCTTCAGTATTTTGAAATTGATCCCTCCGTCGTCAAGTTGATTCCGGAAGAGACCGCCAAGCGTTACCAGATTCTGCCGCTAAGCCGCGTGGGAGCATCGCTGACCATTGCCATGGTCGATCCCACCAACGTGTTTGCCATGGACGACATCAAGTTCATGACCGGCTTCAACATTGAGCCGGTGGTGGCGTCTGAGTCCGCGATTATGGAAGCCATTGATAAGGCTTACGGCGGCAACCGCAGTGAAGCCAACGTTGACCAGTTGCTGGCGTCCATGGGCGATGAAGCTGACGTGGAACTTCAGGCCGAGCAGGACGAGATGGACCTGGCCGACCTGGAAAAGTCCGCCGACGAAGCGCCCATCGTCAAGCTGGTGAACATCATCATGACCGATGCGGTCAAAAAAGGCGCCAGCGACATTCACATTGAGCCTTACGAAAAAGAATACCGCGTGCGTTTCCGTATTGACGGCGTGCTGGCCCACATCATGTCGCCGCCCATGAAATTGAAAGACGCCATTACGTCGCGCATCAAGATCATGGCCAAGATGGACATCAGCGAAAAGCGTCTCCCGCAGGACGGACGCATCATGCTGAAGATGCAGTTGGGCGGAAAAAAGAAACAGCTCGATTTCCGCGTGAACTGTCTGCCCACGCTCTGGGGCGAAAAAGTTGTCATGCGGTTGCTGGACAAAGAAAACCTGCGCCTGGACATGACCAAGCTCGGCTTCGAGCCGGAGTCGCTCGAAAAGTTCCAGCGCGCCGTGTTGAAGCCTTATGGCATGGTGCTGGTCACCGGTCCCACGGGTTCCGGCAAAACGAATACTCTGTACTCTTCCGTTTCATTGCTCAACAAGCCAGACACCAACATTATTACGGCTGAAGATCCGGTTGAATTTCAGCTGCACGGCGTGAACCAGGTCCAGATGAAAGAGTCCATCGGCCTGAACTTTGCCGCCGCGCTGCGCGCGTTTCTCCGGCAAGATCCTAACGTGATTCTGGTGGGTGAGATCCGCGACTTTGAAACCGCTGAAATCGCCATCAAGGCCGCGCTTACCGGACACCTTGTGCTTTCCACGCTGCACACCAACGGCGCGCCGGAAACCATCAGTCGTTTGATGAACATGGGCATTGAACCTTTCCTGGTGGCTACGGCCGTTCACTTGATCTGCGCGCAACGTCTGGTTCGCCGCATCTGCCAGGAATGCCGTGAAGAAGTTCCGTTGCCGCCGCAGGCCAAGATTGAAGCTGGCTTTACACCGGAAGAATCCCGCACGGCCAAGATATTCAAGGGCCGTGGCTGTTCCACCTGCAATGGCACGGGCTACAAAGGCCGCACTGGATTGTACGAAGTCATGGAAATCGACGACGAAGTCCGTGAATTGATTCTGATCGGCGCCTCCGCCGTGGAACTTAAGAAGAAAGCCATGGAGCGCGGCATGATTACTCTCCGCCGCAGCGGATTGACGAAAGTAAAAGATGGGCAGACGACGCTGGAAGAAGTTGCTCGCGAAACCATCCACTAAAACACTTTGCAGCAGTGAAGGGAAGAGACCGGACTTATGAACGTAACGCTGAGTGATCTGTTAAAGAAGATGCTGGACATGGCGGGCAGTGACTTGCACATTACCACCAATTCGCCGCCGCAGGTTCGCGTCCACGGCCACTTGCAACCCCTGGACATGCCGCCTCTCACGCCGTCGGAAACCAAGCAACTGGCCTATAGCGTGTTAACGGACGCGCAGAAGCATCGCTTTGAAGAAAATCTGGAACTCGACTTTTCGTTCGGTTTGAAAGGTCTGGCCCGTTTCCGCGGTAACTGCTTCAACCAGCGTGGCGCCGTGGGCGCTGTTTACCGCGTGATTCCATTTGAGATCAAGACATTCCAACAGTTGAACCTTCCGCCCATCGTGGCCAAACTGTGCGAAAAGCCGCGTGGACTGGTTCTGGTCACCGGCCCCACGGGCTCCGGCAAATCCACCACACTGGCCGCCATGTTGGACAAAGTCAACACCGAGCGGCATGACCACATCATTACCATTGAAGATCCAATTGAATTCGTTCACCAGAACAAGAGCTGCCTGGTGAACCAGCGCGAAGTGCACTCAGACACCAAGTCGTTTAGTGACGCACTGCGCGCAGCGCTTCGTGAAGATCCAGACGTGGTGCTGATTGGCGAAATGCGCGATTTGGAAACCATTGAATCCGCGCTGCGCATTGCGGAAACCGGCCACTTGACGTTTGGTACGCTGCACACCAACTCCGCGGCTTCCACCATCAACCGTATTATTGACGTTTTCCCATCGCACCAGCAGTCGCAGATTCGCGCGCAGCTTTCTCTGGTGCTGGAAGGCATTCTTTGCCAAACGCTTCTGCCTCGCGTGGGCGGCAATGGACGCGCAATGGCCATGGAAATCCTGGTTCCGAACGCGGCCGTGCGCAACCTGATTCGTGAAGACAAAATTCACCAGGTTTATTCCGCGATGCAATCCGGGCAGGACCGTTTTGGCATGCAAACATTCAATCAAGCGCTGGCAACGCTCTACTTCCACAAGGCCATTACTCTGGAAACGGCATTGCAGCGTTCGTCCATGCCAGACGAATTGCAGGACATCATCAACCGCGGGGTCATTGCTTCAAAAGCAGCGGCGACTGCGGCGCGGCGGTAAGAGAAACAAGTTTTTCTTTGGCTGTAACGGGGCCCAGGTAGCAGCAAAGTGGTAGGGAACAAGTCCGAGAGGAGTTATCGGTATGCCGGTATTTACATTTACAGGGACTGACGCCGCGGGAAAGAGGATTTCCGGCGAGCGTCTGGCTGACAGCAAAGCGGCCGTAACCATGATTTTGCGCCGCGAACGCATTACTCCTGGCGCTATCAAGGAAAAGGGCAAGGAATTTGCCCTGCCCAAGCTTGGCACAGGCAATGTAGCCACCAAGGATATTGCCGTCTTCTTCCGCCAGTTCTCCGTGATGATTGACGCAGGTCTCCCGCTGGTGCAATGTCTGGAAATTCTGGCCGCCAATCAGGAAAACCTCTTCTTCCAGAAGTGCCTGACGGGCGTACGCACCACGGTGGAAGGCGGCTCGACGCTCTCCAACGCCATGCGCCAATATCCCAAGATTTTTGACGACCTCACCACCAACATGATTGAGGCCGGCGAAGCGGGCGGTATTCTTGACACCATCTTGCAACGCCTGGCCATCTACGTTGAGAAAAACGTAAAGCTGAAGGCCGCCGTCAAGTCCGCGTTGATCTACCCCGTGTCCGTGATCAGTATTGCCGGCATCGTGGTTGGCGCGTTGCTCAAGTTCGTGGTGCCCATTTTCGCCAACATGTTTAACAGCATGCAGGTGGATTTACCATTGCCCACCAAGATCGTTATCGGCCTCAGTAATTTTGTGGGCCGGTTCTGGTGGTTGTTCCTGCTGATGCTTGTGGTTGGCTACGTTGCCATCAAGTTCATTCGCAGAGACCCCAAGGGACGCTTTTTGTTGGATAAGTTCCTGCTGAACATCCCGGTCATCGGTCCGGTGCTAAGAAAGATCGCCGTGGCCCGCTTTACCCGTACCCTGGGCACATTGATCACGTCGGGCGTTCCGATTCTTGAAGGCTTGGCCATTACCGCAAGGACTTCAGGCAACGCCGTTCTTGAAGATGCGCTCATGAAAGTCCGCAAGTCGGTGGAAGAAGGCCGTACTATCGTCGATCCGTTGAAGGAGAGCGGCGTGTTTCCCAACATGGTCACGCAGATGATCGGCGTGGGTGAAGCCACCGGCGCCATGGACGCCATGTTGCAGAAAATCGCTGACTTCTATGAAGACGAAGTGGACGCAGCCACCAAGAACATGTTGACGCTGCTGGAGCCCATCATGATCGGCCTCCTGGGCGTCGTCGTCGGCGGAATCGTGATTTCGCTGTACATGCCGCTGTTCTCCATGATTCAGAAACTCTCTGGATAGCAGGCAGCAACGCACGCAGGTTACAAAACACTAGAGCATACCGGCAATGGCGGTAAGAACAGGTTGAGATGGGTGATACAAGGTTCAATGAGCGGACGTGGCTAGCTTGGCTGGTCAAAGTACGTGTCATTATCATCACCTTTTTGTTTGCGGTTGAGTTCCTGATCGTTAAGGTCACCCCAAACAACGTCCCCACTCGCCTGTTCATTACCGTTGTCCTCTCTTGGTATGCGGTTTCCGTTTTCTTCATTGTCCTGGCTTCCATCTGGCAGGAATACAAGCTCCAGGCCATAACCCAGATCTTTACTGACCTTGCCTTTGTTACCGCCGTGGTCTACGTTACCGGCGGCATTGATACCTTCTTCAACTTCCTTTATCCGCTGGTCATCATCGTGGCCAGCATACTGCTGCCGCGCTATTGGGCGTATCTCACGGCCGCGGTTTCCTTCATCCTTTTTGGCGCGCTGGTGGAACTCTCGTACTTTGAGACCATCCCCACGTTCCAGTTTTCGTCGCGCGGTGACTCCAAGTCCTTGCAAGCTGTTATCCTGATCAACTTTTTCGCGTATCTGGCCGTGGCCCATCTTTCCAGCGCCTTGACGGCTAAATTGCGCCAGGCTGGACGCGAGCTACAGGACAAGAGCGGCGAGCTCCTGACTCTGCAGGCGTTGCATGAAAACGTGATCCAATCTCTGCGTGGCGGCCTGATCACCACCGACATGGAAGGCCGCATTACGCTTCTGAACGTCCCCGGACAGAGGCTGCTGGAGCGCACTGCGTCCTCCGTGTACGGACGCCACATCAGCGAACTGTTTCTCGACCGCCTGCCTTACCTTGACTCCTCCACTTCCATGCATGGCGAAGTCCGCGGCCTGACTCCTACCGGCAAGGAAAAAGCTTTTGGAGTTACCGTAACGGAGCTGAATGTTCCTGAGCAGGGGACCATTGGCTACGTTTACACCTTTGAAGACCGCACCGAACTGCGCCGCCTGGAGCGCGAAGTACAGATGCGTGACCGGCTGGCCGCCGTAGGACGCTTGGCGGCGGGCATCGCGCACGAAATACGGAATCCGCTGGCGTCCATCGCGGGTTCCATCAAAATGCTTTCGCACCTCGCTCTTTTGAACGACGAACAAAAGACACTGGTGGACATCATTACGCGCGAATCAACCCGCCTGAACGCCATCATTTCCGATTTTCTTGTGTACTCGCGCGAAAAAAGTTACAAGCTCACGCGCCTGGACATGGTGCCACTGCTGGAAGAAACGCTGCTGCTGCTGGAGAACCGCTCGAACGCCGCCGGACTCAGAATAATCCGCCAGTTTGCGGAGCCTCATGCCTTTGTCACCGCGGATTATGACCGCATGAAGCAGGTGATCTGGAACCTGTTGGAAAACGCCGTCCGCGCCATGGAGCAGAAAGGCGCCATCACTGTATTGGTCGAGCCTGCGGGCGATTTCTGGCGCATTGCCATTCGCGACACTGGCCCGGGCGTCCCCGCCAAATTGGTGGACAAGATCTTCGAACCGTTTCAATCGCAATTTGAAGGCGGCACCGGGCTTGGTCTCGCGATCGTCTACCAGATCGTGCAGGCCCATGGCGCAAAGATATCCGTGCAGTCTGCTCCGGATGGCGGTGCGGAGTTTGTTTTGGAACTCCTGAATGCCCGGGCTGCCGGAAACGAATCCTCCAGCGAGATGGCGGACGCGGAGGTGACTCGTGGCTAGCATTCTGGTTTGCGACGATCAGCGCTCCATCTGCGAAATGCTGGACATCTCTTTGCGCAAAGAAGGCCATCGCGTGGAAACGGTGAACGCCGGTGACGCTGCTAAAAAGAAACTCAGCTCAGCGAACTATGAAGTCCTGATTACCGACATCAAGATGCCGCAGACTGACGGTATTGAGGTCTTGCGGTTTGCCCGCCAGTCGTCGCCGGAAACCTCCGTGATTCTGATTACCGCTGTCGAAGATTACGAAGCCGCGGTCCAGGCCGTTAAAGGCGGTGCGTTTGATTACATCCACAAAGGCCCCGGCTTGCTGGACGAACTGAAAATTTCCGTGGGACGCGCGCTGGAAACCATGATGTTGAAGAGTCAGAACATGGCCTTCAAACGTGACGCCGCCACCCGCAACTCGCTCGACAACATGATCGGCAAAAGCATGCCGATGGAAAAACTCAAGACCACCATCCGCACCGTGGCTCCCACCAGCAGCACTATACTTATTTACGGCGAGAGCGGTACCGGAAAAGAGCTGGTCGCGCGGGCGATTCATACTTGTTCGTCGCGTTCCGGCGAACCTTTCGTCTCCATCAACTGCGGCGCTTTCCCTGAGACTTTGCTCGAAAGCGAATTATTCGGCTACGTAAAGGGCGCGTTCACCGGCGCCAGCCAGAACAAACGCGGTCTTTTTGAAGTGGCCAGCGGCGGCACCATCTTCCTGGACGAAATCAGTGAGATGAGCGTTTCCATGCAGGTCAAGCTGCTGCGCGTGTTGCAGGAGCGCCTCGTCCGTCCCGTGGGCGGTTCGCAGGAAGTGGCCATTGACGTCCGGGTAATTGCCGCCACCAACAAAGACCTTGGAGCGATGGTAGCCGCGAATACTTTCCGCGAAGATTTGTATTACCGCGTGAGCGTGATTCCCATTCAGGTACCTGCCCTGCGTGAGCGCCGCGATGACATCGAACTGCTGGCCAGCCACTTCCTCAAGAAATATTCCAACGCCGCGCAGAAAAGTATTCTGCGTATCCGCGAAGAGTCCATGACGCTGCTGCGTTCTTACGATTGGCCGGGCAACGTCCGCCAACTGGAAAACACGATTGAACGCGCGGTGGCCATGGAAACCGGAACAGAGCTAACCATTGACCTCGACCCGAACCGGCCGCGGGTGCATCCCCAGGGCGCGTCCAGCAACGGTGGCAGCCCCAAGGTGACGGCGGACGGCCTGGACTTTGAAAAATTCGTTGCGGACATTGAGCGTTCGCTCATCGAACAGGCGCTGCAACAGTCCGGCGGGGTGCAGACGCGCGCCGCGGAATTGCTCAAGGTGTCTTACCGCTCTTTCCGGCACCTGCTAAAGAAATACGACATCTAGCAGCTGGCAAATAGCAATCAGCAATTGGCAATTAGCCAGAGCGGCTGGCTACTCGCGGCTAGATTAAACTGCGACTCATCCTCGGACCCTGTAACTCGTACAACGCACAAACAGGCCGCCAAGTAAGATTGCTTTCACCCGGGCAGGTTTTGCCAATTGCCAATTGCTATTTGCCAATTGCTGTTTTACGGATTCTTCGGCTTCGGCCGCGCGTAGTTGTTCATCTCTGACGTCCACTTCAGAAAGCGTCCGAGTTGTTTGCGTTCGCGGACCAGAAAGGCCCAGAACTCAAAGAACCCGATTTTGTCCATCTTGAGTCCGGAATAGGTTTCCATGCGCCAGCGCAGGTAGGGGCTGCGCCACGGAGCCAGATGGTGTCCACGGGTTGAGTTCCACAGGAAGCGGATGAGTTGACGCATTGCTTATAAGTATAAACAACAACGAATCTTACGTTAAACAGCAACTCTCAATCCCACTGTCATCCTGAGCGACGCGCATCGACTTTGTCATTTCAGACGAAGATGATAGGCGCGGAGTCGAAGTTGAGCCGTCGTGCGGGCGTTTGAGCCCGCAGGCGAAATCCCGAGCGTAGCCGAGGGATCTCCGCAAGGATCCCGAGAAAATTTCCGTCTCTAAGGCTGCTTCAGGTTCTCCCAAGACTGTTCACAACAGAACCCAAAAGCATCTCGGTGCTCAAGCGCCGGGACGGCCTTCAAGCTTCCGGATTACCTCCTTGGGGTACATTCCAGGAGGCAGATTGCCATGGGTTGGCCAGGTCGAAAAAGCAAACCATACAAACGTGATCAAATTCACGAATGGGATGAGCATCAATAGGCAAAGAACAGGAGAGTGTCCAGCCTTAGAAAAAATTTTTGACCAACCCCAAACATAGATCACGAATGCTGCGGGGACCAAGACGATTAGCAATTCAGAAAACCCGAGTTTGCCTCCAAACATGCAGTCCTCCTTGAGCTTTTAGTCGGATCACGGATACAGCATTCAATTTTCCCGTCAGCCCGCAATCGTTATGGACACCTCACTGCCTTTGTCTGCGCCGGCCAGGCGTGAGGCAGGCCCTTTGTTGGTGGCAATCTCCAGGAAACCCGTGCTGCCGATCACGGCCACCAGTTCGCCCTGCGCGCCTTCGCTGTAGCTGGAGCACAGCTTGCTCACTTCTCCTTTGCCCACGGTGATCTTGAAGGGCGCGGCGGTGCTTTCAAACAACTGCGGGATGTCCTTGGCCGTGATGTTGGTGATGAGGTTTCCAAACTTATCACTCTTTAGGACTACGGCTTTCCACGTGTTGGCGCCTGCCGATTTTGGTTTAGGCGCGGCAAAGCGGACGTAGTCATTAATCTCTTCGCCAAATTTTGCCGAGTCTACGCCTTTGCTCAGGTAGGCCGCCACGGGAGCAAAAATGTCGCGTCCGTGGAATGTATTGCTGATGGGCTGATGAAAGTAGTGCTCGGTGGTAATGTGGCGCACGGTAACGCGCTCTTCGCGCTCCAGCACCAGGGACAGCACGCCGTTGTCCGGCGCCAGAAAAATATATTGGCCCACGTGCGCCAGAATCGGCCGTCGTGGTCCGCCTACGCCAGGGTCCACCACCACCATGTGAACGGTGTCTTTGGGAAAGTAGTTGTAAGCCTGCGAGATGGCGATAGCGCCGTCCAGCACGTCAAACGACTGGACTGCATTGGTGATGTCCACGATTTTCGCCAAAGGATTAATGCTGTAGATCACTCCCTTCATCGTGCCTACGTAGTGCTCAGTCAAGCCGAAGTCGGTGGTGAAGGTGATCGTTCTTTGAAAGGGCAAATGGACTCTCCAAAAGGTTGCTTCAAGCCAATGGGGCGAAGGTATCGCGCTGCCTCGGTGCAAGTCAAGTCACGGTCGTGAAATTGGCTTTGTGCGTATGGAACTGCCGGACATACATCTCTTGCCCTTGCGCCGCTGACCCCAGGACTGTTCTGAATCCGTAAATTTTTCCTTACAAAAGTAGCGATGGTGCCGCGCTCAGGTAGGGTGATTGTAATGATTGAATGATTGAGTCGTTCAGCGGTAAGGCCGATCCAGCAAAGTAGTCCTCGGCCTGGCTCGATAGTTCTTTTTGGTGATGGTTTGTATACGGCGAATCGGTTCCAGCAGCTTCTTCCCAAGCTCACGGCTGCGCAAGGTTGCCGGCTTAATTTTGCAAACGGCCATAATTCAGAATGCCAATCATTGGAGTCGACGGGCCCGTCCATTCCGGCTGGTGGTTTCACTTGCCGGGACCTGCGGACGGAGATGCGGGTTTGGAATTGAGACTTCCAGACCGTAACACAAGAACGCGCGAATAAACGGAGCGGCGGATTGCTTGTCTTCCCGCCGCGATCCAGTCGAAACGTAGTTCTGGCCAGAGAGCGTGGAGTTTATGCCGGACGCAATGAGAATTGTTCCCCAAATCGAACCAGTCCCGTCTTACAAGTACTCTCTTTTAGTTGTCGATGATGATCCAGCCAGCCGGATCGTATGCAAGCAGGTAGCGGAATCTTCTGGCTACCTGGTGCAAATGACGGAAAGCGCCTCGGGCCTTCTGCGTCTGTTGGCCTCCCGGTCCCTGGACGCGGTGGTCCTTGACCTGCGCGTGGCCAGTCTGGAAAACGTTGACTTGGTGCGTAAGATCAAAGACCAGTCTCCGGAGACTGAAGTCATTGTCTCCAGCGCCAGCCCAACCGTTGAATCCGTGCTGGCGGCCATCAAGAGCGGCGCCCTGGACTATCTTCCTAAACCTTTCAACGGCGAAGAGTTTCGTTTGCTTCTGCAGCGCCTCAGCGCGCGGCTGCAAAATTCTTTGGAAGAGCGCAAGTCACGTGAACGCCTGATGACCAACCCCGGATATGCCGGCCTGTTCGGGCAGTCCGCTGAGATGCAGAAGCTGTTCCGGATTGTCGCCAAGGTAGCTTCCAGCACTCATCCCGTCCTGGTCCTGGGCGAAAGCGGAACCGGCAGAGAACGCATGGCCCGGACGATTCACGACGAAGGTCCGGCTCACGAACGTCCGTTTGTCGCCATCGATTGCTCCGCTCCCCCGGCGGTTGTGGAGAGCGAGTTGTTTGCCTGTGTTAAGGGAACGTCCACGGGCCCCAAGGCCAAAGCCGGGTCCCTGGTGCTGGCCAGTGGAGGCACCATCTTCCTGGATGAAATTGGCGAACTTCCTCTGGAACTTCAGGGCAAGTTCATGCGCGTCCTTCAGGAAAAGGAAATTCGACTCTCCGTGGGCGTGAAGCCGGTCCCCATGGACGTCCGCGTGATCGCCTCGACTCATCGCGACCTGGAACTATGCGCGCAACATGGCACGTTCCGCCGCGACCTGTTCTTCCGGCTCAACGTAGTCAGCCTGCGCATCCCGCCCTTGCGTGAACGCAAAGACGACGTTCGCCTGCTGGCCGACCACGTGCTCGCCAATATCTCCAAGGTCAAGGGTGTGCGCTATTCGCTGAGTGCGGAAGCCGTCAAGGTCCTGCTAAAGTACGATTGGCCGGGCAACGTGCGCGAACTGGAAAATTGCCTGGAGCGCGCCGTGGCCATGAGTTCCGGTCCGGTGTTGAGCGCCGCCGATCTTCCGGCTCAGGTTCGCGCCGTCACCTTCCAGCCGCGTCTTGAGCTGGCAACCTCTGAGCGACCGGCCATTGTGCCTCTGGCCGAAGTGGAAAAACAGGCCATCCTGGACACGCTGGAACGCCTCAAGGGCGATAAGCTGATGACCGCGCGCATGCTCGGCATCGGTAAAACCACGCTCTACCGCAAACTCAAGGAATATGGCATCGGCGATGTCTGGCTGACTCGCCAGGCCGTTAATAAATAATCATTGAAAACATTTTGGGGCCAGCAAGTGCCGCCGCTGAACGGCGTGCGCTTGCACCCTTCTTGCGTCTCCATTTAGATTGGTTGGTTCAAACGTGAAGAGTTCCAAGGAGACTTGAATGGCAATCAATATCATGACCAAGAAGAATGGACCGCTGATCGTCACCGGCGATCTGGGCGAATTACAGTTGACTGATGCGGACGGCAATAAATTTGATATCGCCGGTAAACCGGCCGTGGCCCTCTGCCGCTGTGGCGCTTCCACGAATAAACCATTCTGCGATGGCCAGCATTCCAAAATCGGTTTCCAGGCGGCGGAAGCCGCGGTAAAAGCCGGGAGCTAAGTCGGCTTACGCAAGCTTCTATCCATGAACTATCACGAGGAACCCAAATGGGTTCCTCGTGGTGTTTGTAAAACAATTCTTCCTTTGTAAAAAATTCAGTGAAACGAGTCTAGTGAATGGTCTTCATCTTCCGCGACATGTAATCCATCAGCAGATACTGGCCCAGGTTTTGCGGCGTGGTGAAGTAGGCTTTGCCGCGGCACATCTCCGTGACTTTCTGCACGAACTGGATCAACCCATAGTCTGAAGCCAGCATGAACGTGTTGATCATGATCCCGGCGCGCTTGCAGCGGGAAACTTCTTCCAGCGTTTGGCTCACGACCAGCGGATCAAGCCCAAACGCATTCTTATAAATGCGCCCGTCTTCAAGCGTGAGGGCCGAAGGCTTGCCGTCCGTGATCATGATGATCTGCTTCATATCTTTCTTCTGGCGTTGCAGAATGCGTTGCGCCAGCCGCAGGCCTTCACGCGTGTTGGTGTAATACGGACCAACTTTCACCCGCGCCAGTTGCGAGATCGGCATCTCTTCCGCCGAATCATGAAACAGAACCAAGGACAACGAATCCCCGGGATACTGCGTGCGGATCAGGTGTCCCAGCGCCATGGCGACTTTCTTGGCCGGCGTGAAACGGTCTTCGCCGTAAAGAATCATGCTGTGCGAACAATCCAGCAACACCACCGTCGCGCAAGAAGACTGATATTCGCATTGGTGCACACGCAGATCAGAGTATTCAATGTTTAGCGGCAGACTCAGGCCTTCACGCTGGATGGCCGATGACAGCGTTTCCGTGATGTCCAGATTGATGGTGTCGCCAAACTCATATTGTTTCGACGCTCCGCTGGCCTCGATACCCGTGGCCAGGTCGCGCGTGTCGTGCCGACCAAAACTGGCGCGTCCCAGCGACCCGAGTAAATCGCGCAGCGTCTTAAAGCCCAGAAAGTCCAGGCTCTTGTCCGTGATTTCAAACTTGACCTGTGATTCGCCGTCACCACTTTGGCCTGGAGTGGTGGAAGGCTTGGAGGGATCGTGCGGCTGATCAACGGAGATAAAGTCTTCTTGCTGCATGCGCTGGATCAGTTTGTCGATGAGTTCGTCCATCGTGCCGTCCATCTGCATCTGTTCCAGGCGTTCTCGTGTGGCCTCGTCCAGAAAATCTCCTGCCTCCAGCGCCTGCTGTATGGCCTGGCGCAGCGCGTCCAGAGTGTGCTCGTCCATCTGCTGGAAATATTGGTACTGGCTCTCAAAGCCAGACTCCAGCATGTAATCGGACAAAGCGTTCATCAGGTCTTCCAGACTCATCTCGTCTGAAAGGTCGGCGACGTATTTTGAGTATTTGGTGTACTTCATTTGCTTCTAAACCCTAAGGGTACTTGGTTCTTGGTACTTAGTATCTGGTAAAACGTGGTCGGCTGATGGTTTGCCAAATACCAAGTACTAAATACTGGTTTTGTCAGTTGTACGGCCTTCGTCCCCTGAACGGCGTTGGCTCTTCCTCGCGCTCCTGTTGACGCTCGTTGCGCTTCGGATGTTTTTCCGCCTGGAACACTCGTTCTTCTGACCGTCCAATGCGGCGATGCGCGTGCAGGCCTTCCAGGACGAACTCCGCCGCGGATACCAGTACTTCCGTTGCGTCTTTTGATTTGATGCCCACGGGAGCCAGCTTTTCAGTTAAGCCTTGGATATTCTTCAGGCCTTCCAGAGCTTCGTGCGCGCCTGCGGTGTCTGCCAGTTTGATTTCGCCACCCAGTTCAAACCACTGCACCACCTGTTGCAGGTTCAAGTCTTTAAAATAGTCGTCAAAAGTCTTGGCCACGGCCACGCGGATCAGCTCGCGGGCCACGGAGTCCGCTCCCTTCATCTCGCCTTCGTATTCCAGTTCGAGCTTGCCGGTGATGGAAGGCAGCGCGGCGTAGATATCGCCAATGCGCGGGACGATCAGCTTTTCACTGTTCCGTAGCGCGCGACGCTCGGCGTTGGAGATCACGTTTTCCAGCACGCTGATGGGCAGGCGTTGGCTCACGCCTGAGCGCTTGTCGATTTTCTTGTCTTCACGCGCCAGAAACGCAACGCGCTCCACCACTTCACGGACGTACTTCGGGATATTCAGATCCATCCCGTCGCGCCGCGACCAGGCTTCCTGCTCGGTGATGCTGATGCCTTCTTCCAGTGTGCCGGGATAGTGCGTACGGATTTCCGATCCTATGCGGTCCTTGAGTGGCGTAACGATTTTTCCGCGCGCCGTATAGTCTTCAGGGTTGGCGCTGAACACGAGCGCGACATCGAGCGGCAGCCGCAGCGGATAGCCCTTAATTTGCACGTCGCCTTCCTGCATGATGTTGAACAGGCCGACCTGAATTTTTCCCGCAAGGTCCGGCAGTTCGTTGATGGCGAAAATGCCGCGGTTGGCGCGAGGCAGCAGTCCGTAGTGGACCGTAAGCTCGCTGGCCAGGTCGTGTCCGCCGCGCGCGGCTTTAATGGGATCGATATCGCCGATCAGGTCGCCGATGGTCACGTCCGGCGTGGCCAGTTTCTCCACGTAGCGTTCATCCGGTGTGAGCCACGCGATGGGCGTTTTATCGCCCTGCTCGGCAATCAAAGTGCGGCAGCGTTTGCAGATGGGCTCGTAAGGATTGTCGCGAATTTCGCAGCCGGCGATGTACGGCATTTGCGGGTCCAGCAACGTTGTGAGTGCGCGCAGAATACGGCTCTTGGCCTGGCCGCGCAGTCCCAGAAGAATGAAATTATGGCGTGACAATACGGCGTTGATAATCTGCGGCACCACGGTGTCTTCGTAACCCACGATGCCAGAAAAAATCGCGCCACCGGTGCGCAGCCGGGCCATCAGGTTTTCACGAAGTTCGTCTTTGGTTTTGCGCGTGCGGAGTCTTTGTTCAGAAAATGCGCTTTTCCTGAGCTCTCCCAAGGTTGGAGGAAGATTCATGCGGGGCCCTCTGATGGAAATTATACGCCGTGGGCGAATTTTTCACTTGTGGGCCGAAGAACACGCGCTCTCTGCGGATAAAGCAGTCAGCTCACGTGCCCGTTGCCGCTGGCTTTCTCCCGCGTGCGGATCGTCTTTTCCACCTGCGGAATGGTCACGCGGTAATACTCAATCAGCGTCTCCAGACGTTCCTGCTCGGACTTCATCTCCAGCATTGACTGCTTAAAATCCAGGTCCACCGGCAGCACGTTGACGAGCTGGAAGGAAAGCATGGGCTTGCTGGCATCGAGATCGTATTCCTGGTCCAGGGTCTCAAATAGCTGTTCGTGGAGTTGCAGGGCGGTATCCTGGTCGGTTTGGCGCGCTTGGAGTGGTTCGTCGTCGTCAAAATATGCGACTTCAGCCTGCAGGAAATCGCGGTCGTGGTTCAGGTCGGCAATCGTAAAGCGCCGCACGCCTTCGGCGGCAATGTCCATGCGGCCGTCGTCGTACTGTTTAGCCACGTTGAGGATCACCGCTGTGCACCCCACTTCCGCCACGGCGCTTTCTTTGGCGCGCGCCACGCCGAAGGCCATCTTTTGCGCGATGCAATCGGCAATCATTTCTTTATAGCGCGGCTCAAAGATGTGCAGCGGAAGCGGCGCTCCCGGAAAGAGCACCAGGTCCAGGGGGAATATGGGCAGCAGATTCACCCGGGTATTCTAACGCACTCACCTGCGCCGGAGAGCCAGTGGCGCGGAGATGGCGCAGTCAAAGCAAACGTTGCTGATAAATTCGCCGCTTACTAAAATTTGTAAACGCCATCTAACGTTCGGGAGGATCTGTCTCATGCAGCTATCTCTTTCTGGAATTCAATTGCGGGCTATGTTCGTGACGCCAGCTGTGACTATTGTCTTTCTTGGGGCCAGCCTTGCCGCCCGGGGACAAAGCGCGCCTCCCGGATCTCCCGACAAGATCAAGGAAGAGCTGGTGACGATCGAACGCGAAATTGGCCGAGCCAACCTGGAATGCGACTACAAATATTTTGACCGCATTGAAGGCGAAGACGTGATCTTTACCGACGCCAATGGCGGTTTGACCGATAAGAAGCAAGACATGGCCGGCGAGAAAGATTGCCATAACCATAAGGCTGACGGCACGTATGAAGTGGACGAAGCCGCTGTCCGTCTCTACGGCGGCACGGCCGTGGTCACCGCGCGTGTGACCACGACTCATAAGAACAAGGAAGGCAGGATGGTGGTCCACCACAGCCGGTTCACGGATGTATTTGTCTGGCGTCATGAACGCTGGGAACTGGTGGCCGGACACTCGTCGCGGATCCCGGAGCCAAAACCGTAAGCGGCTTTAGCCGCCTGCTTGACTTCACCGCGCCTACCCACTAAAAACTTCATCCATGAAACTTCAAGGCAAAGTGGCGGTGATTACCGGCGCGTCCATGGGTATTGGCGAAGCCATCGCAAAACTCTTTTTGGAAGAAGGCGCCAAGCTGGTGCTCTGCGCGCGTGACCTGTCGCGCATGCAGGCGGCGGTGCCGCGCATCGGCGGCGGTGACGACAACACCCTGTGCGTGAGCTGCGACGTAAGCAAGCGCGACCAGGTGGACGCCATGATGC
>Ga0209069_10000074_pt1 | contig 33852 bp, 29 predicted proteins | sample Str013_2_FD_187202 | JGI IMG/M metagenome (GOLD analysis project Ga0209069, IMG submission 187202) | Freshwater sediment microbial communities in response to fracking from Pennsylvania, USA - Straight Creek_MetaG_SC_2013 (SPAdes) (version 2) | ecosystem: Environmental > Aquatic > Freshwater >...
TCTATGCCTACCCGGTGCGGCCCGGCATCACGTTCACCTATCTGGGCACGCGGGTGAATAAACAGGCACGGATGATCATGAAGGACGGCAAGCCGGCGGGGAACCTGTTCGCGGCGGGCGAGATCATGGCCGGCAATGTGCTGGGCAAGGGCTACGCAGCCGGCATCGGCATGACCATCGGCAGCGTGTTCGGACGCATCGCGGGCGAGGAGGCCGCCGCCCATGCACGCAACTAAGGCGCTCGCGGAGGCCGACCGGCTGATGACGGTGTGCAACTCCTGCCGCTACTGCGAGGGGCTGTGCGCGGTGTTTCCGGCGATGGAGCTGCGGCGGGCGTTTCCCGATGGCGACCTCAATTATCTCGCCAACCTCTGCCATGGCTGCGGCGCCTGCTATGTCGATTGCCAGTTCTCTCCCCCGCACGAGTTCGACGTCAATGTGCCGAGGAACCTGGCGATCGTGCGGGCGCAATCCTATCAGGCGTATGCCTGGCCGCCGGCACTGTCGGGATTGTTCGCGCGCAACGGCCTTGCCATCGCCCTGATCGCGGCGGCATGCATGGCCGCTTTCATCATGGGCTTTATTGTTGCCAGGGATCCGAAGGTGCTGTTCGCTGCCCATACCGGACCGGGCGCGTTCTACCAGCTGATGCCGCACAACGCCATGGCGCTGCTGTTCGGCGCGGCGTTCCTGTATGCGATGGTGGCCATCGGCATGGGCGTGCGGACGTTCTGGCGCGGCATCGCCGAGCCGTTGGGGGGAATCGCCGAGCCCGGCTCGCTGTGGCAGGCGATGAAGGATGCCGGCCAGTTGCGCTATCTGGATGGCGGCGGCGTCGGCTGCTTCAACGAGGACGAGCGGCCGACCGACACCCGCCAGTTCTATCACCACCTGACCTTTTACGGCTTCCTGCTGTGCTTTGCGGCGACCGCGGTGGCGACGCTGTATCACTACCTCGCCGGCCGCGAGGCACCCTACCCGTGGTATGATCTGCCGGTGCTGCTCGGCACGCTCGGCGGCATCGGCATGCTGGTCGGCCCGCTCGGGCTCATTGCGGCGAAACGGCGGGCCGACCCGGCGATGAAGGATGCCGGCAGCACCGGCATGGACGCGGCGTTCCTGGCGATGCTGATGCTGACCAGCCTCACCGGCCTCGCCTTGCTCGTGCTCAGGGCGACGCCGGCGATGGGCCTGCTGCTGGCGGTCCACCTGGGTGCCGTGTTCGCCCTGTTCCTGACCATGCCCTATGGCAAATTCGTGCACGGGATCTACCGCTTCGTGGCCCTGGTCCGCTATGCCCAGGAGAGCCGGGCGCTGGCCGGGCCCGCCTCCGATCCCTGAGCCGCGCTAGGTTCGGTCGAAGACGACAACACGGCTGCTGCTTTCATGCTATTTTGCGGTCGTACCAAAGCAGGGCAAGAAAGCCCCTGGAACATCAACAGCCAAAACGGCTACAAATCTGTTCAGCACGCGCCTGTGAACATCGTGCGGGGTCCGTCCGCTTGCTCCGCGCCATGCAAAAACACTGAAATTCGGAGGAAAGGCCCGCCCATGTTGTCCCGCTTTCTCAACCATCTCGAGGAATGGATCATCACATTCCTGATCGCTGCGGCGACGCTGCTGATCTTCGTCGCGGTGATCCACCGCTACGGTACGGGGCTTTCCATCGATATCTCCAAGTGGGCGGCGGCGCGCGGCTTCACCCAGTTCGCAGCCGTGATGAAAAGCGTGTTCGTGTGGTTCAGCGCCTGGGACCTGTCGTGGGCGCAGGAGCTGTGCATCATCATGTTCGTATGGATGGCGAAGTTCGGCGCCGCCTATGGCGTGCGAACCGGCGTGCACGTCGGCGTCGATGTGGCGATCAATCAGCTCAATACTCCGTCCAAATACCGGGTGGTCCTGTTCGGGCTGTTCTGCGGGGCGCTGTTCACCTTCATCATCGGCTCGTTCGGCACCCGGTTCGTCTGGCACATGGCGCATACCAGTCAGACCACCAACGACATGGAGGCGCCGATGTGGCTGGTCTATCTCGCCATCCCGCTCGGCAGCTACCTGATGTCGTTCCGCTTCATGCAGGTTGCCTATGCGTTTGCGCGCACGGGACAGTTGCCGCACACGGACGAAAGCCACGTCGAGGGCATCGCGCCCGAAGGAGTGGCCCATATTGCCACGGCGAGCCCGGCGCCGGCCGGTGGAGGCGTGCGATGAGCAGCAGCTCCATGGCGGCTACCGCGGGCGCGCCGCCCCCCAAGCCGGGCTCCATCGTGCCGGCGGTGCTGATCATCGCGTTCCCGCTGCTGTTGATCAGCGTGTGCCTTGCGAACAAGTTCGGCATCCTGACCATCCCGCCGGGACCGCGCGCCATCCTGATCTTCGTCATGCTGATCTCCATGATGACGACCGGCATGCCGATCTCGATCGCGCTCGGGCTCAGCGTGCTGACCTTCCTGTTCACCATGACCGAGGTGCCGCTCGACGCGGTGGCACTGAAACTGTTCACCGGCATCGAGAAGTTCGAGATCATGGCGATCCCGTTCTTCATCCTGGCGGGCAACTTCCTCACCCATGGCGGCGTCGCCAAGCGCATGATCAACTTCGCCACGTCGCTGATCGGCCATTGGCACGGCGGCCTGGCCCTGGCCGGCATCGTCGCCTGCGCCATGTTCGCGCTGGTGTGCGGCTCGAGCGTTGCGACCGTGGTTGCGATCGGCTCGATCATTCTGCCGGAGATGGTCAAGCACGGCTATCCTGCGAAGTTCGGCGCCGGCGTGATCACGGTTGCCGGCTCGCTCGGCATCCTGATGCTGCCGTCGATCCCCAAAGTCATCTACGCGATCTCGACCAACACCTCGATCGGCGCCTTGTTCATCGCCGGCCTGCTGCCCGGCATCATGCTCACCACCATGCTGTGCACGGTCACGTGGTACCTGGCCAAAAAGCACGACTATCCCCGCATGGAACGGGCGACCTGGCGCCAGTCCTGGCGGGCGTTCCGCGAGAGCGTCTGGGGCCTGATGCTGGTCGTGATCATCATCGGCGGCATCTACAGCGGCATCTTCACGGCCACCGAGGCGGCGGCGATGGCCGCGGTCTACTCGTTCATCGTATCCGTGTTCATTTACGGCGATCTGAGCATGAAGGACGTGCCGAGGGTGCTGCTCAGATCCGCCAACATGAGCGCCATGTTGCTCTACATCATTACCAACGCGGTGCTGTTCTCGTTCGTGCTCACCAACGAGAACATCCCGCAGGCGATCGCCGACTGGATGCTGAGCCTCAACCTCGGCCCGTATGGCTTCCTGCTGGTGGTCAACCTGATCCTGCTGATCGCCGGCAACTTCATGGAGCCCTCCTCGATCATCCTGATCATGGCGCCGATCTTCTTCCCCACCGCCATGCGGCTCGGCATTGATCCGGTCCACTTCGGCATCCTGATCGATGTGAACATGGAGGTCGGCCTGTGCCATCCGCCGGTGGGACTCAATCTCTACGTTGCATCGGGGATATCTGGTATCGGGATTACCGAGCTGACCAAGGCGGTGATGCCCTGGCTGCTGACCATGCTGCTGTTCCTGGTGATCGTCACCTACTGGCCGTGGCTGACGCTGGTGGTGCCGCAAGCGCTCGACATGGCGCCGGGGCACGCGCCCATCATTCCGACATGGCTCAGCGCGTGGCTGCGTTAGGCGTCGTTATCCCCTCCTCCCCATGTTGCGAGACCATCATGGGGGGCAGATGGCAGGAGGAACTCCCCCATGCATGATCTCGTCGGACTGCCTTGTCTCTTCATGCGCGGCGGCACATCGCGGGGTCCGTTCTTCAAGGCTGAGGACCTCCCTGCCGACACAGCGGCCCGCGACCGGGTGCTGCTGGCGGCGATGGGCTCGCCCGACGTGCGCCAGATCGACGGGCTCGGCGGCGCCGACACCTTGACCAGCAAGGTCGCCATCATCTCCAAATCGACGCGGCCCGGCATCGATGTCGATTATCTGTTCGCGCAGGTCAATATCGCCAAGCCGATCGTCGATACCTCGCCCTCGTGCGGCAACATGCTGGCGGGTGTGGCACCGTTCGCGGTCGAGACCGGACTCATCGCCGCCGACGACGGCGAGACGCGGGTGATGATCTACAATGTCAACACCGAGGCGCGCATCGAGGCGGTGATCCAGACGCCCGGCCGGCGCATGCGATATACGGGCGATGCGCGCATCGACGGCGTGCCGGGCACCGCCGCGCCGATCGTTCTGAACTTCATGGATGTGGTCGGCTCGATCTCCGGCGCCATGCTGCCGACCGGCAAGGTGCGCGACGTGATCGACGGGGTCGAGGTGACCTGCATCGACGTCGCCATGCCGATGATCCTGTTGCGCGCCGCCGACCTCGGCCTCGCCGGAACCGAGGGACGCGCCGAGATCGACGGCAACAAGCCGATGCTGGCACGGCTCGAGGCGATCCGGCGCGAGGCGGGCCGGCGCATGGGCTTCGGCGATGTCTCGGACAAGGTGATCCCCAAGGTCGGCTTGCTGTCCCCGCCACGTGCCGGCGGCACCATCACCTCGCGTTACCTGACGCCGCTGGCGCTGCACGCGGCCCATGCGGTGACGGGCGCGGTGTGCGTTGCGACCGCCTGCGCGCTCGAAGGCTCGATCGCGCACGAGCAGGCCAAGCCGGATGATCAGAACCCGCGCACGATCTGGATCGAGCATCCTTCCGGGCAGGTGGACGTGCGCCTGCAGACGCGCGGCCGCGGGCCTCAGATGGAGGTCGTCGCCGGCACGCTCCGCACCGCCCGGCCGATCATGAAGGGCGAGGTGCTGATCCCACGGTCGGTGCTGGCGGGGTGACCGGATCGGACGAAGCGCGCTCTCCGACCTTAATTTCTAAGCTGATGGTTGCTGCTCGAATACGTCGGCGACGGCAAGTTCAATGCCGGGCGGGTCGAGGTTCATGCGCTCATCGCGGCCAAGAATTCTGGTAAACCACGCGCTGCCGCCGTCCGTCGTTTCGGCGCGACGATGGTGAATGATGCGCATCTCGTCGGCGTCGACAATGAGATAATGCCGGACGCTCGATATGGCGAGGTAGCCTTGGAGCTTTTCACCATGATCATGGGTGGCATTTGACGGGGACAGGACTTCGTAAACGATGACCGGCGCAGCGACCTCGAGATCATCGGCTGGCAGCCGCGATCCACAATGGACGAGCCCATCGGGTTGATAGGCTTTCTTGGCCGATATGCGCACCATCGGGCCATCGACGATAGCTTCACAAGGCAGGTCATTGGCTCGGATGGCATTGCGCAAAGCAATCGCCATGTCGAGCTTGGCGCGGGCGTGGGCAACACGCTCGGACTGCTGCTGCATGACCTTGCCATCGATCAATTCGAATTTGCCGGGTCCGCGCGGTTGCTGCGCCGCCCAGGCGAGAAAATCGTCGACGGTCATCTCATGCTTGGCAACGGCGCTCATTGCTCGATATTAGCAGCTTTTGGATGTGACGGCGACCTTCGGGCGCACCCATGAGTTTTCCACTATCGCGCCACGCTCGCGATCAGGCGCTTGGCGTCCTCGCTGTCCCATTCGGCTTCGCCCGCGAGGCGCCCGATCTCCTTGCCGTCCCTGTCGATCAGGATCGTGGTCGGCATGCCGATCGCTCTGAGATCTGAGGCGAGGCGGGCGGTCGGATCAATGTACAGCTTGAGGTTCTGCACCTTGGCGTCGTCGAGGAATTTCTGCGCCTTCTCGGTGCCGCCCTTGTCGATGGCGAGCGCAACCACCTGGAATTGGTCGGAACCGAGCTGCTTTTGCAGGCGATCCAGGGCCGGCATCTCCTTGCGGCACGGCGCGCACCATGTCGCCCAAAGGTTGAGCAGCACGGCCTTGCCCTTGAAGCTTGCCAGCGTGATATCCATGCCGGCGCGATCCTTGAAGGCGAGCGGTGGCACCGCCTCGGGGAGTTTCTTGAACACGAACGCGGCCATTTTGCCGGTTGAAAGCGGGTTGATCGAGGACGCGGCAGGGGGTGCGGCTTCCGATTTCCTGAGTGGCGCGCCGCCCGGAAACAGCGCGGCGTCATTGCCCTTGCCGCCGATCGTCACGTATACCGCCAGGAAGCCGGCGAGCGCGGCGGCGACGATGATGGCCGGCCATCGGGAAAACCGGGTCAGCCGCTCCTGTGCCAGCTCGTGGGGCCGCTTGCGGTTGAAGATGTCGGGCTCTTCGCCCTGGTGTTCCTGCTCGCTCATGTCCGTCAATGACCTCGAGGTGTTCTGCGGTGACACAGCACGATGATGGCAAGCCTGCTCTTAACAAACCCGCCAACACTATGTGGGGAGGACGGTTTGCCGCGTCACCCTCGGCGATCATGGAGGAGATAAACGCCTCCGTCGGCTTCGACAAGCGGATGGCGGCGCAGGACATCGCCGGCTCCAAGGCGCATGCCAGCATGATCGCCGCCCAGGGCATCATCAGCCCGGCCGACGCCAAAGCGATCCTGGCCGGGCTCGACCGGGTGCTGGCCGAGATCGACAGCGGCCTATTCCAATGGTCGCGGGCGCTCGAGGACGTGCATATGAACATCGAGAGCCGGCTCAAGGAGCTGATCGGCGAGCCGGCCGGCCGGCTGCATACCGCACGCTCGCGCAACGACCAGGTGGCAACCGATTTCCGGCTTTATATCCGAGACCGGATCGATGGGTTCGGCACGGCGATCGGGGGCCTGCAGCTGGCGCTGGCGCGCAAGGCCGAGGCGCATGCCGACTGGGTGATGCCGGGCTTCACGCATCTGCAGCCGGCCCAGCCCGTCACGTTCGGCCACCATTGTCTCGCCTATGTCGAGATGCTGGAGCGCGACCGAGGGCGGTTCGCCGACGCACGGGCACGGCTCAACGAATGCCCGCTCGGCTCGGCGGCGCTGGCGGGCACCTCGTTCCCGATCGACCGCGAGGCGACCGCCAAGGCCCTGGGCTTCGACCGGCCGACCGCCAACTCGCTCGATGGCGTTGCCGACCGCGACTTCGCGCTGGAGACGCTGGCGGCCGCCACCATCTGCGCCATCCACCTGTCCCGGCTGGCCGAGGAGATCGTACTGTGGGTGACGCCGCAGTTCGGCTTCGTTGCGCTGTCCGATCGCTTCACCACCGGATCCTCGATCATGCCGCAGAAACGCAATCCCGACGCCGCCGAGCTGACGCGGGCCAAGGTCGGCAGGATCGCCGGTGCGTTCCAGAGTCTCGCCATGGTGATGAAGGGACTGCCGCTCACCTATTCCAAGGACATGCAGGAGGACAAGGAGGTGACCTTCGATGCCTTCGACAGCCTGGAGCTGGCGCTGGCGGCGATGACCGGCATGGTGGACGACCTGACGCCGCGGCGCGAGGCGATGCGTGCGGCGGCGGGCGGCGGCTATGCCACGGCGACCGACCTCGCCGACTGGCTGGTGCGCGAGTTGCAGCTGCCATTCCGCGAGGCTCACCATGTGACGGGACGCATCGTGGCGGCCGCGGAGGCGCAGAATGTGCCGTTGGAGGGCCTGAGCCTCACGGCCATGCAAAGCATCGACAGCCGCATCACGAACAGCGTTTTCAGTGTGCTTTCGGTCGAGAGCTCCGTGAAAAGCCGGACCAGTTATGGGGGAACTGCGCCACAGAATGTTGCCAAAATGGCCCGTGCGTGGCGAAAGCGGCTGGAAAAGCAGCTCGGGACCGGTTAGAGGGTGGTGGAAGCTGCCGGAGATGGGCAAGGCGCAGGATTGTGTGCGCCGCCTCGACGGTCACAGCACCGAGGATAGAAGCATGCGTCTCAGCCTGGCATTTGTGGCAATACTCCTGGCGCTCGGGCTCGCTGGCTGTGGCATCCGCGGCCCGCTCGAGAAGCCCGAGGAGGCCAAGGCCGCCGACCAGGCGGCGAGCGGGGACACCAAGGTCGCCGACCCCAAGGCCGCCAAGGCCCCGGAGACGCCGCACAAACCCTTCGCGCTCGATCCGCTGATCCGATAGGGCACGTGTGGGCAGAGGTCTCAGATGGCGACCATGGACCTGGAGAAAGAAGTCCGCGATCTGAAGCGACGCCTGGACCTGGCGGAGACCCGGCTGGCGCAGGCTGAAGGCCGCTTCGAGTTCATCTCCGGTCAGCTGCGCGACGTCCAGCTTTACATGCATGCCCGGTTCGAGGACATCGACGCGCGCTTTGACACCATCGAAAAACGGCTCGATGCCCACGACAAGCGCTTCGACGGGATCGACCGGCGGCTGGATCTGATGTCCGGCCAGATCGAGGCGTTGCCGCGGGTCATTGCCGAGCTGATCGCGGGGCGGAAGTAAGGACACCCTCAGCAATAAGTGACTGGGTAGGGTGCAGATTATAGATTCTCGTAACCACCCTTTCAACCGTCATGGCCGCGAAGGCGGCCACCCACGACACATCTCAATTGTGGTGGGGAGATAAGGAAACAATGCCATAAAACCAAGGATTTACAGTTCTTTCACCGTTCAAATGCCAAGCGCTGTCGTGGGTGGCCGCCTGCGCGGCCATGACGAAGAATTTGAGGAATTATGAGTGCTGCAACGGATGAGGAGCACTTATTTTTCTCGGTGTCCTTAACAAATTTCCTGTCGGCAACCTGATCCGTCATGCATCATTTCAGCTACCAGCGCGGCATTCTGCATGCCGAGAACGTCAACCTCGCCCGCCTCGCCGATGCGGTCGGCACTCCGTTCTATTGCTACGCGACCGCCACCATCGAGCGGCACTACCAGGTGCTGGCCGCCGCCTTCGAGGGGCTCGACGCCACCATTTGCTATGCCGTGAAGGCCAACTCCAACCAGGCCGTGCTGACGACGCTGGCGCGGCTCGGCGCGGGCATGGATGTGGTCTCGGAGGGCGAATTGCGCCGCGCACGGGCGGCGGGTGTGCCGGCGAGCCGCATCATTTTCGCCGGGGTCGGCAAGAGCCGCCAGGAAATGGCCTACGCGCTGCAGGAAGGCATCCTCTCGTTCAATGTGGAGTCCGAGCCCGAGCTCGCACAGCTGAGCGAGGTCGCCGCCGGGCTTGGCGCCATGGCGCGCATCTCGATCCGCGTCAACCCCGATGTGGATGCCGGCACCCACCGCAAGATCTCCACCGGCAAGGCGGAGAACAAGTTCGGCATCCCGTTTGCAGAGGCGACAGCGCTCTACCGGAAGGCCGCGCGCCTGCCGGGCCTGGAGATTGCCGGCGTGCATATGCATATCGGCAGCCAGATCACCGACCTTGCGCCCTTCCGCAACGCGTTCGGCCTGCTGCGCGAGCTGGTCGGCACGCTGCGAGGCGAGGGGCATGTGCTCACGCATCTCGACCTCGGCGGCGGGCTTGGCGTGCCCTATTCGGGCAGCGATCGGGTTCCGCCAACTCCGGCCGACTATGCCAGTGTCGTCGAGGAGAGCGTCGGCGATCTTGGTCTGAAGCTGGTGCTGGAGCCCGGCCGCATGATTGTCGGCAATGCGGGGATCCTGGTTTGCCGCGTGATGTATCTCAAGCACGGCACCAACAAGACGTTCGCCGTCGTCGATGCGGCGATGAACGATCTGATCCGCCCGACGCTGTATGAGGCCTACCACGAGATTTTGCCGGTCGCGGAGCCGAGATCGGGCGAGCGGCTTTTGAAAATGGATGTGGTCGGTCCGGTCTGCGAGACGGGAGACTTCCTCGCCGAGGACCGCCTGATGCCGCCGCTCAGGGAGGGCGATCTGATCGCGGTCATGACGGCGGGAGCCTACGGCGCGGTGATGGCGTCCAGCTACAACTCACGGCTGCTGGTGCCGGAGGTGATGGTCAACGGCGATGCCTATGCTGTGGTGCGGCCGCGCCCGAGCTACGACGACCTGATCGGGCTCGACCGGCTGCCCGGCTGGCTCGCGAAGGATTGAACCGGGCAGCGATGCCGCAGTCTGGCCTCCTTTACCAAGCACGACTATGGTTGAGCGCCGATCGGTCGGAACGTGGCAACTTCGCTGCCGACAGTTGCGTTACCCATCGGGCAACTCCGCGTGGGGTCTGCGCGGCCCCCCTCTCGCATGCTAGGTTGAGGCATGGATCAGAAGCTGCAGACTGCCGATCGCCGATCCAGCCGTGCGCCGGGCCCCCGCCAGCCTCATTTGTTGGGGCGCAAGGTGGAGCTGAGCCGGCTTGCGTTGATTTATGAGCGGGTGCTGCCGCGGGTCTGGCTGCCACTCGGCATCGCCGGCGTGTTTCTGCTGGTTTCACTGGCGGGATTATGGACCGTCATCGACGCCGATGCACATCGCCTGCTGCTCGGCGGCTTTGCGCTGGCCGGGCTCGCCAGTCTGGTGCCGCTTGCCCGGCTGTCCTGGCCGACCCGCGAGGATGCGATCCGGCGCATCGAGCGTGTTTCCGGCGTGGCGCATCGCCCGGCCTCCTCCTACGAGGATCAGATGGCGCAGAGCGGCCAGGGCGAGGCTGCCGAGCATCTGTGGCGGGCACACCGGCTGCGTCTCACCAAGTTGTTCCGGCGTTTGCGGGTGGGGCCGCCACGTGCCCGTGTCGATCGGTTCGATCCGTTCGCACTGCGTGTGCTGCTGCTGCTGGCGATTGCCATGGCCGGGATTCTCGCCGGCGACCGCGCGCAGGACCGGCTCTGGTCGGCCTTCCGGTTCGGGCCCGCGGCAAGCGGCGTGCTGGTGCGGCTGGACGCCTGGCTGACACCGCCGCCCTACACCAATCGGCCGCCGATGATGCTGGCCGATGGCGGTCTCCTCTCGCAGCGGGGCGAGCATCAGGCGCGCCTGTTCGAGGTGCCCGAGCGCAGCCAGATCGTCATCCGCGCCAGCGGTCCGGGCCATGAGCGCTATAGCGTAGATGTCATTCCTGACGGAGGGGCGAGCGAGCACATCCAGCCCTCTCAGCTGGCGCAGGGCGGGGATGTATCCGAATTCCGCAGCGAGCTGCGGCGGCCGGTGACGGTGAAAATCCGGCAGTCGGGCAGCGAGCGGCTCAGCTGGCAATTCCAGGTGTTTCCTGATCAGCCGCCGACCATCACCATGACCAAGCCTGCCGAGCGCACGCCGCGCGGCGCCTTGAAGCTCGCCTACAAGGCCGAGGACGATTACGGGGTCGCTTCGGCAGCTGCTCGGGTCGAGCTGGTGAAGCCATCTTCGCAAGCTGGCGAAACAACCGGTAAGCGGCGCGGGCCGCGGCCGCCGCTCGATCGTCCGCCGAACCTGGAGCTGCGCCTCAACAAGCCCAATGCCAAGGTCATCGAAGGCAACAGTTTCCACGATCTCGCTGCGCATCGCTGGGCCGGCCTCAAGGTGCGGCTGTGGCTGGAGGCGCGCGACCAGGCCGGGCAGATCGGGCGCTCGGAGGTGGTGGAAATGCTGCTGCCCGAGCGCAAGTTCAACAAGCCGCTCGCCAAGGCCGTGATCGAGCAGCGCCGCAATCTGGTGATGGATGCCGCCAATCGCGGCAAGGTCGCGCAGGCGATCGATGCGCTGACCATTGCGCCCGAGTTGTTCAGCGAGGATACCGCGGTTTATCTGAGCCTGCGCAATGCGTATTGGCGGTTGAAGCGCACCAGCAGCAGACTGGCAGCACGAACGGTCGAGGAGCAGCTCTGGCATATTGCGCTCAGGATCGAGGATGGCAACCTGTCTGAAGCCGAGCGTCAGCTGCGCGCCGCCCAGGATCGCTTGCAGAAGGCGATCGAGGAAGGCGCCAGCGAGGAGGAGATCAAGCAGCTGATGCAGGAGCTGCGGCAGGCGCTGGCGCAATTCCTGGAGCAGATGATGCAACAGGCCGGCGCCGATCAGATGATGTCGCCGGACGGGCAGATGCAATCGATCTCCCCGCGCGATCTGGAGCAGATGCTGCGTAACCTCGAAAACATGGCGCGGTCGGGCTCCAAGGATGCCGCACAGCAGATGCTGAGCGAATTGCGCGACCTGCTCGACCGCCTGCAATCGGGCCGCATGATGCAGGGCCAGAACGGGCAGGGCCGCAAGCAGATGGAAATGCTCAACAAGTTCTCGGACCTGATCCAGGGCGAGCAGAACCTGCTCGACGATACCTTCCGCGAGCAGCAGGGCGACGGCGAGGAGCAAGGCCAGGACAGCCAACAGGGTCAACAAGGGCAACAAGGGCAACGCGGTCAACAGGGTCAGCGCGGCCAGCGGGGTCAACCGGGCCAGCGCGGACAACCGGGGCAGCGGGGCCAGCAAGGTCAGCAAGGCCAGGGCCAGAAGGGGGACCGCATCGGCGGGCTCGGCCAGCGGCAGGGCGATCTGCGCTCGCGGCTCGATGAGCTGATGCAAGGCCTGAACGAGCTCGGCGCGCGCATTCCCGGCCAGCTCGACGGCGCGGGCGAGGCGATGGAGGAGGCGCGCAAGGCGCTCGGCCGGGGCGATCTCGACGAGGCAGCCCGGCAGGAGGCGCAGGCGCTCGACCGGCTGCGGCAAGGCGCCCAGCAGCTGGCCGACCAGATGCTGCGGTCCTCGCCCCAGCAGGGCATGAACGGCGGCCCGCGCGATCCGTTGGACCGGCCGTTGCGCAGCGACGGCGGCAATGCGCTTGGCAGCGATGTCAAAGTGCCGGACGAAATCGACATCCAGCGCGCACGGGAGATTCTCGAGGAGTTGCGTCGAAGGCTCGGCGAGGCGACCCGCCCGCCCGCCGAGCTCGACTATCTGGAGCGCCTGCTGAAACGGCAGTGACGCGGATCGGCCTCCGCGTGCCGGACCGAAGGTCGGCTGGCGGCGAGCATCGGCGGCCGCGCCGGCCGCGCGGCGCCCGCATCGCTTGATGTCCGCATCACTTGCCCCCGCATCACTTGATTGGACAGGCGAGCGTTTACGGCTAACATCAGCCCGATGTCGGCGCGACGGAGGGGATCATGGCAAACGTCGATCAGAGCGCGACGGGGGTTCCGGCGAACCGAAACACGAAGCGCGACTGGCCGTTCGATGTGCGCCCGCTGCACGCGTCGTTCGGCTGCGAAATTATCGGCATCACGCTCGATGAAGCCGTCGAGGAACGGCTGTTCGCCAAGGTGTACGAGGCCTTCCTGGATTACGAGCTGATCATGTTCCGCTCCGTCGATCTGCCTCCGGCGACTCAGGTTGCATTCGCGCGCCGTTTCGGCGAGGTGCAGATCCATCCGATGAGCCAGTATCATGGCTACGGACACCCCGAGATCTACCTGTTGTCGAATCTCGACAGCGAAGGCCGCCCCAACGGCAAGCATCCCGACAAGGGGACGCTCTATTGGCACACCGACGGCTCGTGGCGCGAGCGCAGCGGGCTGGCAACCATGATGTACGCGGAAATATGCCCGAAAGCCGGGGGCGAGACGCAATTCTGTGACATGTACGCCGCCTACGAGCAGTTGTCGGCGGATTGGAAGGCGCGGATCAAGGGGCTGAAAGCTCTCCACAACCTGGATTTCTCGCGCACCCGCCGCCATGGCCACGACCCGATGACGCCGGCGCAGAAGGCGCTGGTGCCGCCGGTCGCCCATCCGATCGTGCGGCGGCACCCCGAGACCGGGCGCCCGGCGCTGTTTCTGGGCGATCATGCCGAGTCGATCGAGGGAATGGACTATGCGCAGGGCCGGCAGCTGATCGAGGACCTCAATGTGGTGGCGACGCCGCCGCAGCTGATTTACACGCACACCTGGACGCCCGGCGAATGCATCGTCTGGGACAACCGCTGCACGCTGCACCGGGCGACCAACTTCGATACCGCGCATGATCTGCGTAAGATGCGCCGCTGCACCATCAATGGCGAGCGGCCGCGCGATGCGTTCTTCGATTGACCGCCGCTTTGCCGCCGATCAGAGCGGCAGACAGATTATCCGGTTGTACGCAGAATCTAACCAATAGATTTTACTTGGTGATTTTGCTGGCGCTCCCTACGGGAGTCGAACCCGTCTTTTCAGATTGAAAATCTGACGTCCTAACCGATAGACGAAGGGAGCGGATCGGCATGCGGGTTGGGTATATAAACCTTTGCAGCGCCTGGCAAGCATCACAGGCGCATCACAGGCGCACGTATCGGCTGACGCGTCGCGACCCATGATACCCTCAACCAGGCGGCCGTTTCGTCGGCGGTGAGGGAGACGGGTGAACGCTGTTAACGGCCCCCTGACCCGGAGCAGACACTCTGCCGGTACGCAACACTCGTGTTGTAATGATGCCGGAAGCAGAGGGCTTCAGCATGTGCGCTGCAACATTCTGCCCGTCAGGATACCGGCCGACTGCATGGCCGCTCCACTCGCGAGACCGTTTTCGTTCTCGTTTGCATGACGGGCAAATCAGGCAAATCGCTACGGCTTCCAGCGCGTGATCTTGACTGCGTCGCCGATCTCGAATGACGTCAGATCTTCGCCGACTTCGAGCGGCCCGTCGTAGGTCTCACGGGTCTGCTTGACCAGATCGTCCAGCGACGCCTCTGGTACCTTCTCGTTGCTCAGAAAAACGAGATGGGTGTAAGCGGCGAGTTTCGGCTTAGCCTGCGTGAACACGCGCCCGCAGTCTTTAGGACTGGTGTGGTGCGCGATGATGGCCTGAGCAAACGGATTGGTCATCAATTCCGGCCGCGCCAGCGCCACCTCATGCACGAGCAGGTCGACGCCGGTGCCGTACTTGATCACGTTCGTGTTGTAGCGTGTGTCGCCGGATATCACAGCCGAACGACCCTTGTAATCGATGCGGTATCCGTAAGCCGGCTTGATTGCGTCGCCATGATCGACCTCGAAAGCCGTCACCTTCACACCATCCTTCTCATAGACGACGCCGTCCTTGTCGAACTCATCGACAGCGATGGCGATGCCCTGCGGCGGAAGCTTTTCGTCGACGGTGCGGATGGCGATGTCGCCGCTGTAAGCCTTTTCGAGGTTGGTCATCAGGTTCTTGGCCCCGGTCGGGCCGACAACATGGAACGGCGCCGCGCGGCGGCCGAACACGGGTCCGAGCCATCCGGTAAGCCAGACATCGGGAATGCCGGAGACGTGATCGGAGTGGAAGTGCGTGAGGAATAATACGTTGATCTTACCGATCGGCACCTTGATCTGCCCCATGCGGATCGGCACGCCGCGCCCGGCATCGAATAGTAGTACCTGCCCGCCGACCTCGACGAGAGTGCTTGGTCCAAAACGAGTGGGACGCGGCGCAGGCGAGGCGGTGCCCAGCAGTGTCACCTTGAAGTCGCTTTCGGCCCCTGCCTCAGTTGAAACTGCTGACACGGACACGAAGCAAAACAACCCAACAAACAGCCATGCCGATTTCATTCCTAGCCCCCTAAACGACGCCTCTTGAGAACAGGCCATGTGAAATTTCATAGCATTCCGCGAGCCATCAGCGCACGAAAGATAGACATAGCCGGGCTCAGCGCAGGTCAGGCCCCCATGTCCGGGTCGGATTAAGGGGGCACGGTTCGTGTTCAGCCAATGCCCGGAGTGCCTCCGTTACCGAGCTGACGCCGTCCGAGCGGGCGAGCATCGAGGCTGTCGCCCGCCGAACCCTCGATGACGGCCTGCAGGGTCCGAACAGCCCGCCGGCCATGGTTACCCGATCGGCGCCGCATCTGATATGCTCTGCCGCTGTTAGCCGAAAGAGAGCACCGATGATGCAATTTACCGTTGGCTACAAACTCGACGGCACCGGACACCATATCAAGGTCGATGCCGAGGACGCCTTGGCGGCCGCGCTCAAGGTGAAAGCGGCGCATAGCCAGGCGCTGATCATGTATGTGCGGCCGCAGAACAAGCGCGGCGATGCGCGGCATCCGGCGCTCGAGCTTGGCGATCGGGCCGCAACTCCGCGTCGCCAGCAGCTTTGAGATTGGCTGGCGCACCCAATTCACCCCGCCTTCCGGGCAGCATGTTGGCTTTCGAAGCCGCAGCGGCCGTTGCTGGCCGAACCTGAGGGACATGATGGCCGACATTTTTCTGAGCTATGGCGGTGCCCGACAGCTGGTGCGCGACTTCGAGGCCAGTCTGACCCGCCAGGGGCACAAGGTCTATTCCGCCTCCGACTTCGATTTCAGCCGCGAGACGATCCTCGCGAGACTACGCGAGTTCGACGCCATCATCGTGATCTGGAGCGAGCTGTCGGCCGATCACGACCTATCGGCGGCGGTGGCTGGCGAAGCGCTGCGATTGGGGAGGCTGATCCTCACGCTTGCACCGCGCTTCCCGAGCGAGCGCATCCCGCCGGCGTTCCGCGATCGGCCCGCGCTCGCGGTCTCCGATACGCAAGGCATAGCGCGCGCCATTGCGGCACTCGGCATAGCGCCGGGGCCGAAGGACCCGCGATTGCGGCGGCGGCCGGAACGGGAGGGCGTCGGAGCGGCCGCGGCCTCGCCGTACCGTGTTGCCCCCATCGAGACGGACGCATCGCCCGGCTCCCAATCCGCCGCCAAGGGGACCGAGGCGCTGGCGGTCGAGGCGGGGCGGCTGGTACATAAGATCCCTGAAAAAATGTGGGTCGGGGTGGAAGAGACGGTGGAAATCCGGCTCGGTCGCCGGGACGCGCAGGATTTGGCGAGCGGTCTGGCCGGTCGTGGCGCGCTCACCAGCGAAGACATCCCGGTGGTCGAATCCATGTCGATCAGTCTCTATTCGAGCCCCGGCGCGTTCACGATCGAACGGCAATCGGAAACCACCCAGCTGGTCATCGGTGATGCCGTCAAGGGGACGGCCTTTGAGAGCGGGGATTTCGGCCGCTGGACGTGGAGCGTGACGCCGAAGACAACCGGCGGCCACCAGCTGTTCGTGAAGGTCAGCGCGGGGCTCAAAGACAGTCGCGGCCTGCCGACCACGTGCCGGCTGCCCGATCGCGTTTTCAAGGTCTCGGTTTCGGTCGATACCGGCAAGGCGACGCTTGCGGTCGTGCGGAGAACCGTGCCTGCGCTGTTGCTCGCGGCGGCAGGCGGGCTGGTCGCCGCCTTCACACGTGATGTCTGGTGGCCGAAACTCTACGGCCTGTTGAGAAGCATGGGGTGGCTCGGATAAGTGCGATGGCGTCACCCGATATGGTGTCGGTGAAGCGGGCCTGCGCCTTATAGAGCTCCGCCAGGTTGTTGAGGCAGACGCCCCTGCAGACGCGTCGCAAGAACCATAACCGCCAATGTCTAGCGAGATAGACGAGTACGCATGGACCTGACACACAAGGACGTTCGCGAGATCCTGAGTATCATCGATGGGGCCGAGCATCTCAACGAGATAGAGCTCGTGATGGGCGGTTTCCGTCTGCATGTCGTGCGCAACGGCGTCGGCGGTGGCGTCGCTGCCCGAATGCCTGCTGCAGCAGAGCCGGCGGCCAGTCCGCAGGCGCCTCCTGCCGCTGCCTCGGCACCTTCTGCACGGCCTGTTGCAAGCTCGACGGCGGACACGCCCCCCGCCGGCGTCATCGCCATTCGCGCGCCCATGCTCGGCACCTTCTACCGGGCGCCGGCGCCAAACGAGCGGCCCTTCGTCGAGATCGGGCAACGCGTGAAGGCCGACGACACCGTCTGCATGATCGAGGTGATGAAGCTATTCAACTCCATCCGTGCAGGGGTCGACGGCGTCGTGATCAAGATCTGCGTTGAGAATGCCGGCATGGTGGAGTTCGACCAACCTCTCATTCACATCAAGCCGGACTGAAAGGGCAGAGTTTGCCGCACCCCCCCTTCAGGCGCGTGCTGATAGCCAATCGCGGCGAGATCGCCTTGCGCGTCGTGCGCGCGTGCGAACGGCAGGGGATCGAGACGGTGGTCGCCGTCTCCGATGCCGATCGCGACAGCATGGCAGCGCGCTGTGCGACCCGCTCCGTCTGCATCGGCCCTGCACCGGCCAGCCAAAGCTACCTCCGACCCGAACTGATGGTGATGGCCGCAAAGGGAACCGGCTGCGAGGCGGTCCATCCGGGCTACGGATTCCTATCGGAGCGTGCGGCCTTCCCGCGCCTGTGCGCCCAAGCGGGGATTGTATTCATCGGTCCAAGTCCCGAGGCCATCGAGGCCATGGGCGACAAGCTGTCGGCCGTCCGTCTCGCCGTCGAGGCGGGCGTGCCGCGCGTGCCGGGTTCCGGCCTGATCGGCAATGCTGGCGATGCCAATGCGTTCGCGAAGGAGCACGGGTTTCCCGTGCTGATAAAGGCGAGCGCCGGCGGCGGCGGCCGCGGCATGCGGATCGTGCGCTCGGCGGGCGATCTCGAGCGTGCGCTGGGCGCGGCGGCAGCGGAGGCTAAGGCCGCCTTCGGCGATCCCTCCCTCTACATGGAAAAGTTCATCGAGCGCGCGCGCCATCTGGAGATTCAGGTGCTCGGCGATAGCCACGGCACAGTCGTGCACCTTGGCGATAGGGACTGCTCGACGCAGCGCAGGCACCAGAAGCTGATCGAGGAGGCGCCCTCCCCCGTCGTGAACGCGAAATTGCGCACCGAGCTCGCCGAGGCTTCGCTGCGTCTCGCCCGCAGGGTCGGGTATCAGGGGGCAGGCACCGTCGAATTCGTCTTCGACGAGGATACGAGCAGCTGGTACTTCCTCGAGATGAATACGCGCATCCAGGTCGAGCATCCGGTCACGGAAATGACGACGGGGCAGGATCTGGTGGTCGAGCAGATCCGCATCGCGGCCGGATTGCCGGTCTCCTTTTCCCAGGCCCAAGTGGCATTTGAAGGACATGCCATCGAATGCCGCATCAATGCCGAGGACCCGGCCAGGAACTTCGCACCGGGTCCCGGCCGCCTCACCGCATGGGAGCCACCGCAGATGCCGGGGATCCGCGTCGACAGCCATTGCTACCCGGGTTACCTGGTGCCGCCTTTCTACGACTCACTCCTCGCCAAGGTGATCGCGCATGGGCGCAATCGCACCGAGGCCATCGCGCGCATGGCTGCGGCGCTGGGCCAGTTCCGCGTCGAGGGCGTTCCGACGACGATCCCCTTCCACCTTCAGGTTCTGGCACATCCCGATTTCAAGGACGCGCGCATAACGACCCGATGGGTGGAGGAGAGGTTTCTCGCTGTACAAGCCAACCGGTGAGAGCGGCCAACCGCAAGTGTGCCGGCTTCGTGTCGCCATTAGACTTTGTGCAGTGAAAATCCTTTGATGGTCCGGCGGGCGCTCAGCTCCCTGCACAGCGTCAGGAGCGGCGTTTCCATCACCGCATAGTCGGTTTTGATCGGACCGGTGGCCTTCAACGCCCCGTATTGGCCATCGTCGTAGAATGCAGCGAGAAGCAGGTCATCGTCGGAGGCGAACGGCCCGCGCGCCTTGCGGATGCGGTCGAGTGCGGGCTGCACAAGTGCGCCCGGGCGCTCGGTGATGGGCTCGGCGCCACGCAAGATCTTGTCATAGAGGTTGGCATCGATGGGTCCGGCAATCGCTCCATAGCCGCCGCGCACATAAAGGCGCACCTCGTCGGGCACGGTGTCGTAGCGCGCCTTGCCCTGGTCACGGCCCAAAACGTTCAGCACGGCTTGCGTGACGATGTATTGGGCGAACGGACTGACGACGATGGGATATCCCAAGTCCTCGCGCACGTGCCAGGCTTCCTCGAGGATCTCCTCCAGCCGCCCCTTCAGACCCATGGTATCCAGCTGGTAGGCAAGGTTCGACACCATGCCACCCGGACACTGGTGCTGGAAATGGAACTCGTCGTACTCGTTGGGCGTGCCGACCGGCTTGCCCTCTTTGTCGGCGATCAGCTTCAGCTCGTCGGCGACCTCCTTCACGAGTGCCAGATCGAGCGGCACAGCGTGGCCGCGACGTCGCAAGTTCGCCGCGACGCGCTCGGTGGGAGAGTGCGACACGCCGTTGGCGAGTGTGGAGGTGGCCGTGTGCACCACGTCGACGCCGTGTTCGACCGCCTGCAGGACGACGTAGGGCGCCAGGCCGGAATTGCAGTGGGTATGGATTTGCAGGGGCTTCTTTCCCAGCGCCTTCTTCAGGGCCGGCACCAGCGTAGCGACGCGCTCGGGGGTAAGGAGCCCGCTCGCATCCTTTAAGAATACGGCATCCACGCCGTGCTTGAGGAGCGCCTTCACCTTGCCGATGTAGTACTGGTCGGTGTGGACGGGGCTAAATGTGTAGACGAGGCCGCCCGCTACATAGAGCCCCTGGCGCTTCGCCGCCTTGATTGGGATCTCCAGGTTGCGCATGTCGTTGAGCGCGTCATAGGGCGTATGATAGCGCATGCCGTTAGCCGCAAACCGCTCGGCCGCCAGCTCCACCACGTCATCGGCGAAAAACTCGAACGTGAACAGGCTCTGTCCGCGCGTGTGGACAATGAGCGGCGTCGTCTTCACCCAGGAGGAGAGGATTCGCATGCGCTCCCACGGGTCCTCGCGCAGGTAGCGCACGCAGACATCGAACACGGCGCCGCCGACGAGATCGATGGCCTCGAAGCCGGCGCGGTCGAGCTTGGGCGCGATGTCGCGCATCATGCCCGTGGTCATGCGGGTGGCCCACAGGCACTGGTGCGCGTCGCGCAGGGTCACGTCGATCAGCTTGATGGTGCGTCCCATGGGGCTCTCGCGACTATGTTTGGGGCCGGCGATGGCCGTCAGACTTCCACGGCCGCTTCATCCTGGATCAGGTCACGGACCTGCCGGCGCAGGGCGAGGACCTGCGGGTCATCCTCGGAGCGCGGGCGCGGCAGCTCGACGCGAATATCGGCCTTGATGGTGCCCGGCCGCTTGGTCATGACGAGGATGCGGTCGGACAGCGCGATCGCCTCCTCGATAGAGTGGGTGACGAGCACGCAGGTCTTGCGCGCATGATCCCAGATGCGGACCATCTCCTTTTGCATCAGCGCGCGATTCTGCGCGTCGAGCGCAGCGAACGGCTCGTCCATGAGCAGAACATGCGGGTTCACAGCCAACGCGCGCGCGATGGAAACCCGCTGGCGCATGCCGCCTGAAAGCTGATGGGGATAGCGCTTCTCGAAGCCCTTCAGGCCGACGAGGGCGATGTGCTCCTCGACGATGCGCCGACGCTCGGTGGATTTCACGTTGCGCATCTCGAGGCCGAAGGAGATGTTGTCAGCCACCGTCTGCCAGGGAAAGAGCGCGTAATCCTGGAAGATCATCGTGCGCTCCCAGCCGGGCTTGCCGATCGGGCGGTCGTCGAGGAGCAGGCGGCCTTCGCTGGGGGCCTCGAAGCCCGCCAGTATGCTGAGCAGGGTGGTCTTGCCGCAACCCGAATGGCCCAGGAGTGAGCAGAATTCCTTGTCGGGGACCGTGAAATTCACGTCCTTCAGCGCTCGCACGGGCGGATCGGCCGCGCTGTGACCCGGGAAGACCTTGCCGACGCCGATGGCCCTGATGACGCTCATGGGTTGCGCGTCTCCCTCGTCATTGGGACATCACACGCGACCAGGGCATCATCCAGGCCCCCAGAAGACGCACGCCGCGATCGATGAGCAGGCCCACGACTCCGATGGTTATCATGCCGACGATGACGTAGTCCGTGCGCAGCACCGTGCGCGCGTCGTTGATGAGGAAGCCGAGGCCCGAGTTGGCACCGACGAGCTCCGCGGCGACGAGCGCCATCCAGCCGACACCGAGGCCGACGCGCACCCCCGTGACGATCGACGGCAGGGACGCGCGCAGGACGACGCGCCACAGGATGCGGAACTCGCTGGCCCCGAGGCAGCGCGCCGCGTGGATGAGGTTGGGCTCGATGTTCTTCACGCCCGCGACCGTGTTGAGCAGGATCGGGAAGAACATGCCGAGGAAGATGATGAACTGGTTCTGGGTGTCGCCGATGCCGAACCAGAGGATCGAGAGCGGGATCCAGGCGAGCGGCGGAATTGGACGCAACACCTCGATAAGGATGTCGAACTGTTCGTTGACGCTCTTCGACCAGCCCATGGCGATACCGAGTGGAACGGCAAGGGCGGCAAAACCGAAGGCAATCAATTCGCGCTTGAGGCTGTCACGCAGGTGGCGAAACAGCTCACCCGTCTCGATGAGTTCCCAGGCACCCTTCACCACGGCCGAGGGTGGGGGCAGCAACGTCGCCGTGCTGGCGTCCAGCACCATGGTGCTGACGATCTGCCAGGTTCCCCCGAAGACGGCGAGCAGGCCGAAGGCGCGCAAGCGGCGCAGCCATCCAAGACAGCGGCCGGCAGTTGTTTCAAGTTCGGTTGAAAGCGCGGGCGTGCTCGCGACGTGGGTCATCCGGAGGCGAGCCTCGATGCGGCATGCAGAGCCGGCAGCAGACCATCAGAACCGCCGCCGGCATCAACGTGACCAGTCTTATGGAGCATGCGTCTTGCCACCGAAGCTCCACGATTTGGTGAGATCGCCAGCTTCCGGGAAATTCTGTGCCACCTTGCTGTTCACAGGGTTCAGGTACTCAGGGTAAGGCAGCTTGTCGAGCTGCCCAGACCAGCTCGCGGGCAGGAACACCGGCTGCTTTGGGACCGCCCAGCCGAGCTTGGCGAAGGTCTTGTCCATGAAGCCCGCGTCCACGGCTGCCTCGAAATCCTTGCCCTTGAGCGGGTTCTGGATGCGCTTTTGCTGGTAGAGCCAGTCGAAGATCGGCTGGTTGGCCTGGCCCCAGAACTTGGCGTGCGGATAAACATAGGTCGGCTTGTAGAAGAGATTGTAGGCCTTGATCTGCTGCAGCAGCGTGGCCTTGGGGAAGTTCTTGAGATTGGGATCCTCCGCCATCATGTCGGCGGCCTTCTCCGGATTGAGACGGATCCAAAGCGTCGCCTCGACCACCGCGTCGGCGTAGGCTTGCACCACGTCGGGTACGTTCTCGATCAGCTCCTGGCGGACGTAGAAGTTCCCTTCATAGAAGTTGTAGGGGAAGCTGACGTCGATGATGCGGCCCGTCTTGCGATCGTCGACGATCATGGTAGGTGTCGGATCCCACGGCACGACGCCGGCAAGACCCTTGGGCATCGCCATCTGCTCGCCCGGCGGCATGTTCTTCAGGATCACGTCTTTGCCCAGCTGGAGCCCGTGCACCTGTGCTACCATCTGGAAGTAGAACTCGGACGACGATCCGGTGACGATGCCGATGGTCAGCGGCTCCGCACCGCCCTTCAGATCTTTGACGCTCTGGATCTTCGAGTCGTTGGGCACGACCAGCGCGTGCAGCAGGTTCGGACTGACGATCGCGATCGCCTTCACCGGCACCTTCTTGTCGATCAGCGACGTGAAGGGGAAGTTGCCGCCGTTGGCCACTTGGGCGCGGGCGGACACTACCACCTCGTTGATCGCGGGGCCGGACGGGAACGCCTGCCACTTTGCCTCGATGCCGCGCTTGGCCATCAGGCCGGCGCGGTCCATGACGATGTTGATCGTGTTCTGTCCCGACCAGGGCGGCTGGAACGCGACCGTCATGGGCCACCAGCCCTTCTCCTTCAGCCAGGCGACCGACTTTTCGGAAATCTTTTCGTTGGGCAGCGACCAGCCCCAGTCGCCGGGCTGCTGCGCGGCGGCAGGAAGCGCAAGCCCGATTGCCCACAAGGCCAGGGACAGCATCGCTGCCACGTCTCGCCGGGAAACATGCACGTGAGGCATTGCAGGGCTCCTCCGATTGCCGACCACCGCGTTTCTTGCACGGCTGCAGTGTCATTTTATGAGACACCGAGTATCGAAATTCGCATACGCTCGTGTCAAGCCCGGCAGGCAGGCTATTCGGACGAGGAAGGAGCCGCACCTATGTCAGACCGGCTCTTCCAAGTCAGTGAACGCTCGTTCGTGATTGTTGGTGCAGGCAGTGGGTTGGGCCGGACGATGGCGCAAGCCCTGTCGGCGCGTGGCGCCAGGTTGACCCTTGCTGATGTTGTTGCCAGCCCCCTTGAGGAACTCGCCGGCGCCTTAGGTGGACAGACGCTGGTTCAGGTAGCCGACATCACCAGCGAGGACGCCGTGGATGCGTTGATGACGAGGGCCGTTGCCCGCTTCGGCGCTGTCGATGGCGTCATCAATACCGCGGGCGTGCTGCACATTTCACCCGCCGACACGCTGGACCTTCAAAAATTCAAAGCGACGCTCGACGTAAACGTGACCGGTGCGTTCCTGCTGTCCCGGGCGGCAGCCAAAGTCATGCGCGGCAAGGGCGGGCGGATCGTACATTTCGCGTCGGTTTCCAGCCATGTTGCCAACAAGAACTACGCTGCCTACGCCACATCCAAAGCGGCCCTGTCGCAGTTGATCCGCGTGCTGGCCCGGGAGTGGGCGGCTGACGGCATCACCGTCAATGCCATTGGCCCGGCAATGACGGAAACCGGCATGACCGGCAGCTACCTGTCCGACAGCGCCTTTCGTGAGCAAGCGCTGGCGTCGATTCCCCTGGGTCGCTTCGGCACTCCCGACGATTTGGTGGGACCACTCATTCTTCTGCTCGCGCCCGCAGGCGGCTTCATCACAGGTCAGACGATTTTCGTCGACGGCGGACGTACACTTGTCTGAGGCGTCCGCAAGCGCCGCATGGCGGACGCGCAGCTGACGACGCTCGTGACCCGGATTCCGGCCGCCCCTTCAATATTGTGCTGCTCTTGATTCGATAGCCGAACGCTATGGGCTGGGCGGTTGCTTCCGCACCTGGGGAATGTGACAATAACCGTGAGCTAACGCAGGGCTCGGGCGGTTTCGAGCGCTTTCAGAGGAGCCGCGAGCGAGCGCTGCATTCGTTTGGCAAGGCTGAGGCTGGCGCTCAGCGCGCATAAGCCGATAGAAAGCCCAGCCTTTCACAGCAGGTGGAGCCTATCATGGCAGAACCATCATTCGCCGAGGTTCTCGGAGCCTCGACCGATCGCTGTCGAAATATGGACGCGCCGCTGGCCGATCGTCTGCAGGCGTTTGCGGAAGATGTGCGCCGCCTCAGCCCCGAGTTCGGTGGCATCGTCGATCGGATGGTGGCGCGGCTTGATGGCGTCAAAGCCGGCGCGGGCTCTCCCGCACCCGGCGAGCCGATGCCTTCATTCCTGCTGCCGGATCAGGATGGCCATCTCGTCAGTCTGGAGCAGCTCTTGGGAGAACGGCAGGCGGTCATCTCGTTTCATCGCGGCCACTGGTGTCCCTATTGCCGCATCAATGCGAGTGCGCTCGCGGACGCCGAGCCCTCGATCACGGCCGGGGGTGGGAAGATCGTCGTCATCACACCGGAAGTCGGGGAGTTCACGGCCGAATTGAGAGGTGACGCCAAGGCCAACTTCCCGGTACTTTCCGATCTCGACAACGGCTATGCGATGGAGCTCAACCTCGCGATCTGGATCAACGACGAAAAGCGCACGGCCATGACCACGGCCGGCTGGGACATCTCAAAATTCCAAGGTAATCCGACGTGGACGCTGCCGATCCCGGCAACCTTCATCGTCGGATGCGATGGCCTCGTCAAGGCCCGATATGTCGATCCCGACTACCGCAAGCGCATGGCCATCGAGGACATTCTGGCTGCCCTGAAGCGCTGAAGCCGGGGTCTTGCGCCATAGCCTGGCGCTATCAAATAGCGAGCCAGGCGGTATTTCACCGAAGACTGCCGGCCGATTACACTCTCCTCACCGGACAAGATCCAGGAGGAAGACAAGGCCATGCTCGTTGATACCGCCACCGGGGCCGCTCCACGCCGTCCCGTAGAAAAGCCCCAGCTTGCCGGAAGAACCGCAGTTGTCACCGGATCCACCAGTGGGATCGGTTACGGCATTGCTCGGTGCTTCGCGGCGGCTGGCATGAACGTCGTGCTGAACGGCCTCGGCCGACCAAGCGAGATCGAGGCTACCCGTGACGGCATCGAGCGCACTTTCGGTGTGCGGGTCGCCTATTCGGCGGCCGATATGTCGAAGGCCGATGATATCACGCGCATGATCGAGGAGACCGAGCAGCGTTTCGGCAATGTCGATGTGCTCGTCAACAACGCGGGTATCCAGCACGTGGAGGCGATCGAGACCTTTCCTCCCGCCAAGTGGGACGCCATACTTGCCATAGACCTGACCGCCGCATTCCATGCGACACGCGCGGTCGTGGCAAAGATGAAGGCCAACAAATCGGGCCGCATCATCAACGTCGCCTCCGCGCATGGGCTCGTCGCTTCGCCCTACAAATCCGCCTATGTTGCTGCCAAGCATGGTATTCTCGGGCTGACCAAGACCGTTGCGCTCGAGACCGCGGAGCACGGCATCACCTGCAATGCCATCTGCCCTGGCTATGTGCTGACGCCGCTGGTCGAGAAGCAAATACCAGAGACGGCCAAAGCGCGCGGACTTACGGAGGACGAGGTCATTCAAAAAGTTCTGCTGCATGCGCAGCCGACGCGCAAGTTTGTGACCGTCGAGGAAATTGGTGCGCTCGCCGTCTTCCTCTCCTCCCCCGCCGCTGCTTCCATAACCGGTGTTGCAATACCAGTCGATGGAGGCTGGACGGCGCAGTGATGGTCCTGCAATCGTTAAAGAAACAAACCAGTGACGCGATCGAATTCCTCCGCACCTCCAATATGGGAGACTGTCGTCATGCAAAAGTCAGTCAGGGCCGGCGACCAGGCCGGCATGAAAGTCGGCGGCATGACGCAAGCTGCCGTTAAGCCCGTCAACCTTGCCTTGCAAGGCGGCGGCGCGCATGGAGCATTTGCCTGGGGCGTGCTCGACAGGCTGCTGGAGGATGGCCGCATCAGCGTCGAGGCGATCAGCGCCACCAGCGCAGGCGCCATGAATGCGGTGGTGCTCGCTTACGGCTATTCGATCGGCGGGGCCGACGGCGCACGTGCCAAGCTCGCCGAGTTTTGGCTCGACAATAGTCGCGCAGGGGAGCTCTACAGTCCCGTGCGCACCTTGCCCTGGGAGAAGTGGATCTCGAGCTTCACCGGCGGCGAGCACCACCACGCCGAGTTTTCGCCCACGTTCCAAATGTTCCAGGCGCTGACGCACCTGATGTCGCCCTACCAGCTCAATCCGTTCAACTTCAATCCGCTGAAAGATTTGCTGGTAAAGGCTGTCGACTTCGAACGGCTGCGACGTTGCGCGCTGGCGCCCAGACTCTATATCAGCGCGACCAACGTGCGGACGGGCAAGATCAAAGTGTTCGAGAACAAGGACCTCTCGGCCGATGCCGTGCTTGCGTCCGCCTGCCTGCCCTACGTCTTTCAGGCGGTCGAGATCGACGGAGAGCACTATTGGGATGGCGGCTACATGGGCAACCCCGCCATCTTCCCGCTGATCTATCGCGGGGGGTCGAAGGACGTCGTGATCGTGCACATCAATCCGCTGGAGCGCTCGACGCTGCCGCGGACGGCGCCGCAGATCTTCGACCGCATCAACGAGATCAGCTTCAACTCGTCCATGATGCGCGAGATGCGCGCCATTGCCTTCGTAACCAACCTCATTGACGAGGGCGTGCTCGACTCCAAGCACTATTCCCGCATGCTGATCCATTCAATCAGCGACGACATGGAGATGACGCAACTGGGTGTGGCCAGCAAGCTCAATCCGGACTGGGACTTCTTGTGCCATCTGCGCGATGCCGGACGGAAGGCTGCTTCCGCTTGGCTCGAGCGCGACTATGCCAAGGTCGGGGAAGCATCGAGCGTCGATATCCGGCAGGTGTACCAGTGAGAACCGGACCGGCAATGCTCCCGTCCGGCGGTCAGTTTCGGTATCTGATACGGGATGCGATTGGGCGTTTCGGACGTTTCCTCGGTTTGTCGATCGATACGCGTGCCGTGCCGAAGCGCGTTGCCGCGATCATCAGGCGGCACGAGATCGAGAGCGAGCAGCTCATCGGTTGGGCACAATTGGTGTTGGTGCTCACGTTTGCGGCGCTTTATCTGCTTGCGCCGCGGCCTTCCGACGCCGGGATGACCATGCTTGCGCCGGTTCCGCTGGCGCTCATAGGCTATTTCATCTTTACGCTGGTCCGGCTGCGGCTTGCCTATCGCAGCATGCTGCCTGGCTGGATGCTGGTCGTTTCGATACTGTCGGATATCGCACTGCTGCTCGGACTCATCTGGTCGTTTCACTATCAATACGCCCAGCCCGCGGCGTTCTCACTCAAGGTTCCGACGTTCATCTATGTCTTCGTGCTCATTGCCTTGAGGGCCTTGCGGTTCGACCATCGTTTCGTCCTCTGTGCCGGGCTGTCTGCAGCGGGTGGCTGGGCGCTGTTGACGATGCTGGCGATCCGCAGCGGTGGCGCCGGCATCACACGTAATTTCGCCGCTTACATCAATGGCAATGCCATTCTGATCGGCGCCGAATTCGACAAGGTGTTTGCCATTCTGATGGCTACGCTGTTGCTGACCCTTGCCGCCCGGCGCGCTCAGTCGACGCTGATCACGGCAATTCGGGAGGAGAGCGCAGGACGCGAGATCCGGCGGTTCCTCTCGCACGGAGTTGGCGATGTCATCGCTTCGGCGGAGACTCTGGTTGCTGCCGGCGAGGCGACGGAGCGCAACGCGGCAATCCTCATGCTGGATCTGCGCGGTTTCACCCGCTTCTCGGCCACGGTGCCGCCCGCTGAAGTGGTCCTCCTGTTGACCGGGTTCCATGATCGCGTAGTGCCGCTCATTCGTCGGAACCACGGCGTCATCGACAAGTTCCTCGGCGATGGCGTGATGGCAACCTTCGGTGCCGTTTCGCCCTCGACGACCGCAGCGGCCGATGCGCTCCAGGCCCTGGAGGCGATCATGCGCGAGACGCACGAGTGGCGTGAAACCATTGGGACGAGTTCGACCGCAGCGCTCGAAGTGAACGGCGCGGTTGCGGCGGGACCGGTTGTTTTTGCAACAATTGGCAGCGCCGACCGCCTCGAATATACGGTGATCGGCGAGGCAGTGAACCTTGCCGCCAAGCTCGAGAAGCACAACAAGGCCGAGCGGACGAAGGCCATCACACCTTGGCTGGTCTATGAGCTCGCTCGGTTGCAAGGCTACACGCCGGAAGGCCGGATCGAGCGCCGGCGCGGCGCGGTGGTTGCCGGTGTTGCAGATCCGATCGATCTGGCGATCCTCTCAGCCGGCTCGGCGCTCTGATCCCGCCGGCAAGGGGCGCTTGGCCCGCACCGGCGGGAGTGGATCACTCTGCCGCGATGCCCGAGTGATCGGGGCTGTGGCAGGAGTCGTCGTCAGCCGGACTGACAATGCGGCAGCCGCAGCGAGCGCGCACCCGATTCCACTGACGCAGGCGGCCCAGCCGAGGCGGACGAAGATCTGGCCGAGCACGGCACTGCCGACGAGCCCGCCGAGAAAGTAGCTCGCCAGATAGAGACCGTTCGCAGAACCCGGATCGCCTCCGGCCGCACGGCCGACAAATCCCGTTGCCGTGGCTTGCGCAAAGAAAGTTCCGACACCGACCAGCGTCAGACCGACCAGCACCGGCGCGAGCCGCGGGACGAGCAGCAGGGGCAGGCCAACGCCGGCGACCGCCAGCGCTCCCCAGAGCGTTGCGCGGGTGCCGAGGCGGTTGGCTAGCCTTCCGGCAAACGGGGTCGTGAGGATCGACGGCAGGAACACGAAATAGACGAACCCGATCGACATCATGCCGAGCGACAGCGGCGGGCGCACCAGCACGAAGTTGACGTAGGTGAATGTCCCGATGAAGGCGAACAGAATGCAGAAGCCGATGCCGAAAGCTGCCCTTAGTGCACCGTTTGCGAGATGCTGCCTCCAGGCGACAAACGGCGATTCCAACCGCTGCTTTGATTGTGGCTGAACCCTACCGCTCATTCGGTTCAGGGTGTAGAACACCAGAACCGCTCCTGAGAGGTTGAGTGCGGAGAACACGTAGAAATTGGCGGCCAGGCCAAGCATGTCGGCGATCGATGCCGACATCAGGCGGCCGAACAAATTGCTGGCGACATTGCCGGTGATATAGGCCGCAAAGGCGGCGGACGTTGCCGCGCCACTGGTTTCCTCGGCGAGGTAGGTGAGCGTCAGCGTGAATGCCGACGACATGAGCAGGCCCTGCACGATGCGCAGCGCCGTAAAGCTCGCCAGGTCAGGGGCCGAGGCCAAGAGCGCCGTCGGCACCGAGAGCAGGGCAAGGCTCGCAACGACACCCCTCCGTCGGTCGATCCTGCGACCGAAGAATGCGACGATGAGCCCCGAGACCGCCATGCCGAACGTGCCGGCGTTGACGGCGAAACCCATCGCGGCGGGGCTGACATGATAGGCGTTCGCCAGGAACGGCAGGATCGCCTGCGTCGCAAAGAGATCGACCACCGTCAGAAATGCAACCAGGCCGATCACGACATTGCCCAACAACGAGGCGGAGCCGCTTGAATATTGCCGGCAGAAGGCGCGCACGGAGCTGTCATTCATGGCAGGTCCTCTCGGCTTGGGAGCCGCCAATGCCGAGCGTGGCGCAGGCTTGGGAGCGGCGGGCGCCACGCTCGGCGAACGGATGGCTCTCGGGGGCAGTAGCCATCCAGAACTCACATCGTGCGCGGGTCCGCCTTCTCGTGCAGGATGTCGGCCGATAGCAGCACCACCGGCTTCTTCGTCATATTCTTCCACCAGTGCGAGGTGGTGTGCACCTCGGCGGTGGACTCACCTGCCTTGTGCGTGATGGGCACCTTGCAGGTGCTGCGGAATTCGGCGATCTGGCCGGAGACGATGTAGATGATGGCGGGCCGTTCGCCGTGGCTGTGCCAGGCGACGACGCCACCGGGCTGAATGACGAGCCGGCGCAGGCGCAGCTTGCTGTCCCTGAGGCGCGGCGCTTCCTCGGCGAGATTGATCAAGCTGATGACGGTATCGGTGACCTGGCTGTGCGCGGATGGGCCGGGCTTCTGGGCGTCCGTCATGGTCATTCCGGCGGGGCATTCACCGGCCTGAGCCGAGCTGCCGGCGAGCGACCCGGCGCCGGCCAGCAGTACGGCCAATGCCAGGATCGGGGTGCATTTGGTCGAGATCGTGCGGTTCATGGGGGTTCTCCGTGCTGCGAGGTTTGAGGGAAGGAACTGCATCGCTTGGCACGGCTGAACATGACCGATCGGCGCGCCGGCCGGAAATAGGGATTGGGTCTGGTTTCGATAGGGACCGGCTATTGGCCGGGACCGCACCGCGTGCGCGCTGAAGGGGGTGGCGGGCCAACGATTTCACCAACGATAGCCAGCCGCCCGCTTCGCACCACGTCCGGACCTGGCGGATCCGCTGTGTGCCAGCCGCCGGCGGCCAACACCTTGCGAATGCTGTGGACCGCAGCGCGCTCATCCGTGTGAATGGGCTGCGGATCGACCTCGGCGGATCCGCTCGTCTTGGGCTCGACGGGTCGCTTATGATTGCGGTGAGCGCCGTCGAAGCCACATCCGATTGACCCTGATATAGATCTCGGCCGCAATGACGCCGCCCATTCCGCACAGCACCGGTAGTCCCAGATCATTCGATATGGAATTGACGCCTCTGTTTCGCGCGAAGAACGCCGCGCCGGCAGCCATTCCCATGAGCGCCGCCGATATCAGCAATACCGGTCTGGCACATCGCCACTTTTCGGCGAAGTGGAGCAGAAGCAGCGCGGGCACCAGACACAGCGCCGTCACCACCATGCCTCCAGCCACGCCGAACAGCATTCCGACGAGGCCAAGCTGTATCAGTCCAAGGAGACCCGTAAGCATCTGGCCGGGGTCCGTGGGCATTCCTCCCCGAAGTCCGGCCAGGCCCACGAGCAGCACCACGAACCAGGTCATGATGATACTGGCACCGATTCCCGCGATGCCGATAAGAAGCACTTTCGTGAACAGCGTCTTCATTGCGCTGGGGACCTGTCAGGAGGGCGACTTATATTACCATAATATTCATGTAACTATCGTGAACCTGATTGCTCTTTGGAGATGCCCCAAGGCTGATCGGCCACCGATTGAGCGGCCAGAGTAGGTCACGAGGTCGAGCGTGCTTCGCACAGCGACGGATGCTCCCTGGCCCCGATGCCAGGGCCACCTGCGTCCCGATCTTACACCCGCCCGACAGGGTTGCGATATCGGCAGACGGACGTTGTGCCACGTCGTGCTCGTATCAATGTAGCTGCGACGTCACCACCCGGCTCGCCATCATTGGGCGCCCCGTTACCCCTCTCAGAGGTTTATGGATATCGTGTCCGTGTGCTGGTGGGCGCAGCAGGACTCGAACCTGCGACCCGCTGATTAAGAGTCAGCTGCTCTACCAACTGAGCTATGCGCCCTTCACCAAATAAATCAACGACTTAGCAGATCGGCCGGGTTCGCGAAATCGCTCTGAGGTCGCTCTGAGGCTTTTGCCGGTTCGCTGTCGCGGCTGTTGTATGCCCTGAACCGGGTGGGTCGTCAACGATGGTCGCCGCAATCAGAGGGCAGTATCAGCGATGCCGTCGGGTCTGCCCGCCAGGCCAGCGCTGCCGTGCGGTCCATCGAGGCAAAATCGGCCTTGCAACTTGACGCCGCCGCGGCCACGGCCAATGTTCCCGGCATGAGCGATGAGCAACCCACCACGGCCGCGCCGGGCGCCGATGCGCACACCGGCGGTGCGGCGGCGAAGCCGACCGGCCCAATCGTCATCGCCGGCTATCTGCCGCACATCTCGAACGGGCCCGGCGTCTATCGGATGATGGATGCGGCGGGCGAGGTGCTCTACGTCGGCAAGGCGCGCAGCCTGAAAAAGCGCGTCTCCTCCTACGCGCGCGAGGGCACCCACAATACCCGCATCTGGCGCATGATCGAGGCCACCGCCAGCATGGAGTTCGTCACCACGCGGACCGAGGCGGAAGCGCTGCTGCTGGAAGCCAACCTGATCAAACGGCTGAAGCCGCGCTTCAACGTGCTGCTGCGCGACGACAAGTCGTTCCCCTACATCCTGCTGCGCCGCGACCATCGTGCCCCGCAGATCCAGAAGCACCGCGGCGCGCGCAATCTGAAGGGCGACTATTTCGGCCCGTTCGCCTCGGCGGGCGCCGTCAACCGCACCATCAACACGCTGCAGCGCGCGTTCCTGCTGCGCTCCTGCACGGATGCCGTCTATGAGAGCCGCACGCGGCCGTGCCTGCTGCATCAGATCAAGCGCTGCTCGGCGCCGTGCACCGGCGAGATCACGCTCGAGGACTATGGCAAGCTGGTGGAGGAGGCGTCGCAGTTCCTCAAGGGCGAAAGCCAGCCGGTGCGCGACCGGCTCAGGGCGATGATGCTGGAGGCCGCCGACCGGCTCGAGTTCGAGCGCGCGGCCGCCATCCGCAACCGCCTCGGCGCCATCAGCCACATCACCGCCGACCAGAACATCAATCCCGACGGCATCGAGGAGGCGGACGTGCTCGCCGCCCACCAGGATGGCGGGCTGACCTGCGTCGAGGTGTTCTTCTTCCGCACCGGCCAGAACTGGGGCAACCGCGCCTATTTCCCGCGCGCGCATGCCAAGCTGCCGGTGGAGGAGGTGCTGGATGCCTTCATTGCCCAGTTCTACGACGACAAGCCGGTGCCGCGGCTGATCCTGCTCAGCCACGAGATCGAGAGCCGGGAGCTGCTCGCGGAAGCCTTGTCGGCCAAGGCCGAGCGCAAGGTGACGATCAGCGTGCCGGAGCGCGGCGACAAGCGGGGGCTGGTCACCCATGCACTCGACAACGCGCGCGAGGCGCTCGGCCGGCGGCTGGCGGAAAGCTCCTCGCAGCGGCGGCTGCTGGCCGGCGTTGCCGAGAAATTCGGCCTGCCGGCGCCCCCGCGTCGGATCGAGGTGTATGACAACAGCCACATCCAGGGGACCGCAGCGGTGGGCGCCATGATCGTTGCGGGGGCGGACGGCTTCGTCAAGACCCAGTACCGCAGGTTCAACATCAAGTCCGCCGGGCTGACGCCGGGCGATGACTACGCCATGATGCGCGAGGTGCTGACGCGGCGGTTTGTTCGGCTGCTGAAGGATGCGGCGCCGGCAACGGCGGAGCTCCCTCCCCCCTTGTGGGGCGGGGAGGGGG
>Ga0209069_10000075_pt1 | contig 33651 bp, 24 predicted proteins | sample Str013_2_FD_187202 | JGI IMG/M metagenome (GOLD analysis project Ga0209069, IMG submission 187202) | Freshwater sediment microbial communities in response to fracking from Pennsylvania, USA - Straight Creek_MetaG_SC_2013 (SPAdes) (version 2) | ecosystem: Environmental > Aquatic > Freshwater >...
CACGCAATGGATTGGATTGCGCGAATAAACCATGTTTCACTGATGTGAATTGGACCCATCAGAAAGGAATTGAAGCAAATGGCTACTGTCGTAAAACACGATCCTACACAGGCGCTGGACCCGTTTAAGTCAGTAAAAAAACTTCCGCTGGAAGAGTACTTTACTTCCGGCCATCGCACATGCCAGGGCTGCGAATCCGCCCTGCTCATGAAACTCATGGCCAAAGCGGCCGGGCCGCGCACCATTGTGCTGGGCAGCACCGGCTGTATGTACGTGGCCAACACCACGTATTACAGCACCAGCTGGGTGGTGCCGTGGATGCACACCCAACTTGGCAGCAGCGGCTCCGCCGCGCTGGGAACTGCCGCCGCGCTGAAAGTGCTGATGCGCAAGGGCAAGATGAAGAATGAGCCCATCAACGTAATCGCGTTCTGCGGTGACGGTGGTGGTGCGGACATGGGCATCAGCGGCATTTCGGCCACGCTGACTCATCCCGACTACAACTGCTTGATCCTGATGTACGACAACGAGTCGTACGCCAACACCGATATCCAGCTTTCTGGCAGCACGCCATGGGGCGCCAACACCACCTTCAGCACGCCGGGCAAGGTGAAGCGCATCATGCATCACCGCTGGAAGAAGAACATGGCCGGCATGATGGCCGCCGGACATCCGGAGTGCAAGTACGTCAGCACCATCTCGATGTCCTATGGACTGCACGCCATGAACTCCATGCGCAAGGCGCTGGCGATTGGCGGACCCACGTTCGTCCACTCGCTCGATCCATGCCCCAAGGGCTGGGATTACGATCCTTACCTGTCACACGAAATTGGCGAACTGGCAGTCAACACCGGTGTATGGCCGTTGTACGAAATTGAAAACGGAGTCCTGCGCCTGACGGGTAGAACGCAGCAGATTGCGGCCGGCAAGATCCGCCGCCAGCCGGTGCGTGACTATCTGACCAAGCAGGGACGTTTCGCCCACTTCACAGCGGACGATACCGACTACTTCCAGAGCAAGATCGATGAAATGTGGACCAAATGGCTGTATCCAGGCGTGATCCCATTCCGCAAAGAAATCGAAGCAGATTCGGCTCCGGCGGAGTAGTATATCGGGCTATCAAATCCAGGAGCCTCCCGTGAGGCTCCTGGGCCTGTGTGCAAGCGAGAAGGAAAGGCTGCAAATGTACGACCGGCACGCGAGATAGTTCTAGTGACGCAAGTCAGGAGGCATTTCCATGTCTGCACCGTCGTCTGCAACACCGGCCCCTGAAGTATCCGAGTCTCTCTTATCAAACCGCTGGACGATTCTGACGGCCAGTATCATCAGTATGGTGGCCGTAGCAAACTTCCAGTACGGCTGGACGCTTTTTGTTTCACCCCTCCAGAAACAGCTCAAAGTCGAACAGGCGCTCATACAGGTGACTTTTACCGTATTTGTCCTGCTCGAGACCTGGCTGGTCCCGTTTGAAGGCTGGCTGGTGGACAAGTTTGGTCCCCGCCTGCTTGTCATGCTGGGTGGCGTGCTCGCCGGGTTGGGATGGGTGCTGAGCGGCAAGGCTGAAACAATCACTGCTCTCTATATGGCCTACGCGATTGCCGGCATCGGAGCGGGCATCGTCTACGGTACGGCGGTAGGCAGCGCGTTGAAGTGGTTCCCCGATCATCGTGGATTGGCAGCTGGATTGACGGCAGCCGGTTTCGGCGCGGGCTCCGCGTTCACGGTTGCGCCCATTGCCAAGATGATCAGCGATCCAGCCTGGTATCAAAACTCCTGGCCGACAACAAAATTCCTTTTTGGCTACCTAATCCCCTTCGGGGGACAAGGAGGATACCAGACGGCGTTCATCAAATGGGGCATTTTCCAGGGCGCCGTAGTCGTAATCGCCGCGCTGTTTCTGAAATCGCCACCGACCGGATGGTTGCCCAAGACATGGAGAACAAAGGGCAGCGAAGAAGTGAGAACGCGTCAAGCGCCTGTCTCGTTCACCTCGGGCGAGATGGTCTCTACGCCACATTTCTGGCTCATGTATGTGATGATGACCATGGTTGCCACCGGAGGCCTGATGGCTGTAGCCCAGTTGGCACCCATGGCTACTTCCTTTAAGGTCGATAAAATCCCGGTTAATATTCTCTGGCTCAGCATGCCGGCTCTAACCTTTGCGCTTTCTGCCGACCGTCTGGTAAACGGGTTCTGCCGCCCTTTATGGGGATGGATTTCAGACCATATTGGCCGTGAGAAGACCATGGCCATGGCATTCGGTTTGGAAGCGGTGGCTATCTTCATTCTCATCAAGACGGCCGCTAACCCGCTGATGTTCGTCATCTTCAGCGCATTTACGTTTTTCGGATGGGGCGAGATCTTCTCACTCTTTCCGGCGTTGTGTGGTGACTTCTTTGGCCGCAAGTACGCCACGGCAAACTATGGGTTCTTGTACACCGCCAAAGGCACGGCTGCTGTATTCATCCCGATTGGATCGGCGCTTGCCGCGGGCAAGGCGTTCGATTTCCGTGCTGACATCCTGCTCCTGATCGGTGGCATCATGGTGCTTTTTGCCGTGTTCCTTGCCCCAACCATATGGCAGATCAATTTGAGCAAGATGACCAAGGCGATTTTGCTCAGCCTTGCGGGATTCCTGATTGTTTACGGCCTCACCGTTCAAGTACTGCCCAAGACGTGGACTCCGTTTGCCGCGAAGTGGACGTTGCCGGCAGCGGGCTGGATGGGAGTTTTCACCGTGGCCATTGGCTTTGATCTGATTGCCGCGGTACTGGCCTTCTTTGTTCTGCGCAAGATGAAAGCGCCGGTGCTGAAAGGCAGCGGCGAGACTACCACAAGTACTGTGGTCGCAGCCTAACGCTCAGGAAAGTTACTTGCGGGATTAACTCCCTTCCCTTGCGGAAGGGAGTTTTTTTTTTGGGAATGCGACTAGAGTTGCCATGGCTGAAATCGACCAACACGCTGGTTGAAAACCACCACACGGGCGGCTCATCGGATATCCACGCGACGCCAAAATATTGAAAATCAAAGCTAGCTTTGCCTGACAGCGATGGCACAGGACGTGCATCTAACGGAATAGCAATTTCTTAAAACTTCCCCAAGGGAGCCGCTTATGGGCAACCATCGTCCTACCATCCTTATTAAAGTTCTTTCAGTAACCACCGTCCTGCTGGGTTCCGTTCTTTTTGGATACGGAATGCAGAACCAAGTACCGAGTCAGTCCAGCCCCACACAGCCAGCAACCAGACAGGGCGACGCGCAAGCGCAGGACAACAACCAGTCGCAGGAAGCCGGCCAGCCGCAAAATTCGGGTGAAACAAACTCGCAGGCTGAAACGAAATCGGCAGCGCAACAGACGGAGTCGAAATCGCCATCAACCTCGTCATCAACTGCGTCATCAACCTCGCCATCAGCTTCATCGAGTCCTACCCAGTCGAAACCAAACAACAGAAATGTGGAAAGCGTTTCCAGCAGCCGTCCGCGGTTTGGGGTAACCACAGTTGCGGTGGGTGGAGGTTTTGGACGTTTCCACCGGCGCGGGTTCTTTTCGCCGTTCATAGGATTTGGTTATTCCAGTTATGGTCCCTATCCGCCTTACTACTATGATCCTTATTATTACGGACCTTATTCCGGGCCTTACTATCCGCCGGCGGCACGTTACGGATACGGTTATGGCGTTGGCCGAGGCGAAATAAAACTATCCGTGGAGCCAGGGATTGCGCGTGTGTATGTGGACGATGCTTTTGCCGGACGGGCGGAAGACTTGAAACATATCTATCTGGAGCCGGGCGTTCACACGCTTTCAGTTTCCGCGCCGGGGCGCGCGACGTACGCCGAGAAGCTCTATGTTCTGAGTGGTAAAACCATTAAGATCAAGACCACGCTGGAGCCGGAAGGTTCGCGTCCGGCAGCGCAGCGGGAGGACAAGAAATAATGAAGAAAGCCAAATGGCTGGTGCTGGGGATGAGTGGCGCGATGTGTCTGGCGGCACAGAGTCCGCGGGGAACGATGGCCCGTACGGCGGCGGACCAATATGCCACACACGCTGAAAAAAAAGGACTGGCCATCGGCGCGACTGTGCTCCCTCCAAAAGACGCCGCCAAAGCTCTGGTAAGCGAGATGGAAAAATGCTGCATGGTGGTGGAAGTAGGACTCTATCCTCCCAAAGAAGGAATGACGGAGATTGCGGCGGAGAATTTTTCACTACACGTTGTGGCTCAGGGTAAAGACGACAAAGACAATGGCGGCAATGATGCAGCCAGCAAGCCGGCAACGCCGGAGCTTGTCGCCAAGGTGATTCATCCCAAAGACGGCGACAAAGACGCGAACGATCCAGGCGTGGTGGTCGTGCGCAAGTCGCGGATAGGCTATCAAACCGGAGGAGTCGATCCGGTTTCCGGCCAACAGCGGCCTGGAGGAATGACCACGAAAAACTCAGGCGGCGTAGGCATCGGATTAGGCGGCGATAAACCGCCGCGAGTGGAAGGAACTGCCCGCGGCACGATTGTCATGGTATTGAGCGAGAAAAGCCTGCCGGAAGGCGCTACGCAACTGCCGGTTGCCGGCTATCTGTATTTCTCCGAGCCAAGGAAAAAGAACGTGAAGTACCAGCTGGAATACACGATGGGCGGCGAGAAGATCGTGCTTCCGTTGTAGAGTTTGTTTTTTGTGCCGCCCCTGCGGGGCTGTTCATTCTTCTCTCGCTAACCCACCCCTACGGCTTCGCGTTCGCTCGCCTAGGAGGTGGGCTAGACTCTGTCGCGCCTGCGGCGCTGTACTGTTTTCGCGCTATCGTTGTCGAGAGCTCGCGCTTATCGGTTTTGAGGTGAGTGCACGAAGCCGTTCGCGCGCCGAGTCCGACCGTAACGGGCGCAGCACACTGCACTGTGATGCGATTCTGTTGAGCGGTTTTCGCAGGAAGGATTGGCACCCAGCGCAACGCTTATCTAATCACGTTGCGCCGGGTTGTGGAGTGCCCTCAAGAAACTTGTTGCGACGATTCATAAAACGATTGCAGCACGCGCATTCGCTTCGTTCTTGCTCGTCTTATTCGTCTTTACTCGTCGTTACTCCTCAAGGGTAGAAAGATCGCCGACATCGCGGCCTAGTTCCTGCGCCTTAAGCAGGCGCCGTATGATCTTTCCACTCCGCGTCTTGGGCAGTTTGTCCGGGAAAGCCACGGCCACCGGGACGGCGATCGATCCCAGGGTATGGCGCACGTGGTCTTTCAGCTTGGCTTCAAGTTCGGGTGAGCCGGTGTGGCCCACTCGCAGAATGACAAACGCCTTGATGTTTTCACCTTTTATGTCGTCAGGAATTCCGATGACGGCGGCTTCGGCCACGGCAGGATGGCTGACCAGCGCGCCTTCTACGTCCGCGGTGCCGATGCGATGGCCGGCAACGTTGAGTACGTCATCGGCGCGGCCGACTATGGTGAAGTAACCGTCTTCATCGCACACGGCGACGTCGCCGGTGGTGTACGCGTTGGGAAACCGTCCCCAGTCTTGCGCGTAACGCGCGGCGTCGCCATACACGGTGCGGAACATGTGCGGGAAAGGGCGCTTCAAGACGAGCAGTCCGCCTTTGTTGGGCGGCATCTTGTTGCCTTGCTGGTCCACGACTTCGGCGACCACGCCGGGGAGAGCTTTGCCGGCCTTGGCCGGGCGTTGCGGGAAGCAGGGAAGAGTTCCCAGGCAAGGGCCGCCGGTTTCGGTTTGCCACCAGTTGTCCGCGACGAAGCCGGTCTTGCCGCTGCCGCAGATCACGCGATACGCCCACTGCAACGCTTCAGGGTTCAGCGGCTCGCCGGCGCAGGTGAACAGACGAATGGTACTGAGGTCATATTTCTTGGGCAGCTCGTCTCCGTGGCGCATGAACATGCGGACGGCCGTAGGCGCGGTGAAGAACACAGACACGCGATATTTTTCCGCGACTTCCCAGACGACGGCGGGATGCGGAAAATCGATAGCGCCTTCGCGGAAGAGGGTGGTCGCTCCGGCGAGCAGCGGCGCGTAGACGATATAAGAATGTCCCACGACCCAGCCGATGTCCGATGTGCAGAAGAAAACGTCGTCATCGCGGATGTCCCAGAAGCGGGTCATGTGGTAATAGGTGCCCACCATGTATCCGCCGTGTACGTGAACCACGCCCTTGGGCTTGCCGGTGGTGCCGCTTGTATAAAGGATATAGAGCGGATCTTCTGAGTCCATGCCTTCAGCCGGGCATTCGGCTTTCTGGCTGTTCACCAGTTCGTAGAAATCAACTTCGCGCGAATTCAGGTTGAACGGCTCGCCACGGCGGAGGACAACGACTTTGTCCACGATATCCAGACCGTCGATGGATTCTTCCACGATGGAACGCAGCGGAACACGCTTGCCGCGACGGTGAGTGAAGTCCGCGGTGAGGATCACGCGGGCCTGGGCGTCTTCAATGCGGCTACGCAGAGCCTGCACGCTGAATCCGGCGTAAACGACGGAGTGCACGGCGCCAATGCGCGCGCAAGCCAGCATGCTGACCACGCCTTCCAGCGCAAGCGGCATATAAATAATTACGCGGTCACCTTTTTTTACGCCCAGAGATCTCAGTCCGTTGGCGGTGCGGGAAACAAAATCCAGCAACTGGCCGTAGGTGATCTGACGCTCGGAGCCGTCTTCAGCGGCCCAGATGTAGGCGACCTTATTTTTGCGTCCGCTCTTTACCTGGCGATCGAGCGCATTGTGCGTGATGTTGCACTTGCCGCCCAGGAACCATTGAAACGTTGGATAGGTGGACTGAAAGACCTTGTTCCAGGGCTGGAACCATTCGAGCTCTTGGGCCACGCCGGCCCAGAAGGCGTCAGGATCTTCTACGGAGCGTTTGTATTCGCCGGGATAATCTTTGAGGCGCGCCTGGTCTTTGAGGAACTGCGGCGCAGGAAGCTCGACTTCCGCTTTTAGAAGCTGTTCGATCCCGCTTTCAGTGTGAGCGCCTGCGGCCATAACGCCTCCTAAGGGTTGCACGTGAACGTTCCGGGCCGTCCCGGTCAAGTCTTCTTTCTGTGACTGCTTTCTGTAACCAGGCACAGGGCGTGCCGACGAGCGGAAGGACCACAAGCGACTAGTAACCACAGATCCTTCGCCTATGAGCGGGCATGATACCACTTCCGGTGAGCGGACAAGATGTGATGGAGATCACAGGAGGGCGTTTGTACACGGGAGAATCCGGTTTCCGCGAAAGACCGATTTTTTGCTTGAGCTCTAGCGGTTGGCGAGAGTGGCGATATCGCCAAGACCCAGCAGGTTCTTATCGGCAGTGACTAACGTCAAGCCAAAGACTTTTGCGGTGGCAACGAGGAAGCGGTCGGCGGGGTCGGCATGAGGAAGAGCAAGTTCTTCGCTCAATCGCGCTACTTCCCACGTGAACGGAGCCTCGAGAAAGCGTGCCGTTGAAGATGTCGTCCATTCAGCGATGGTTCCGGTGATTGCGATTTTTCTCTTGCGAACCAGCACCAATGCTTCCCATACGCTGACAGGAGATAGCCATAGTTCATTGGTTTGGAGAGCAATTTCGCGCTGAACCAACTTGCCGAGGCGATGCGGCTCTCGAATCCCCCACAGCCAAATGTGAGTATCCAGAAGTAGTTTCAATCGCGGAGTACCTCCCACTCGTCTGGGTCAGTAGCTGGAGAAATGATGTCGCCGAGAATCTCCATACGGCCTTTCATGCACCCCAACCAGCTGCCACGCTCTTTGTCGGGCGATGGGGGCACTACCTCAGCAACCGGCTTCCCAAAGCGAGTAATGCGGACGGGCTTCTTTGTTTTGCGCACCTGCTCCAGAATGGCAAGACATTTGGCTTTGAACTCGGAGATGGAGATTTCTTCCATGGTCGTTAGAGTATACCATGGTCAAAATAAGTGGTCTATATGAAAATCGCCACTGGCGAATAGCTTCTGACGGCGCGGAACCCGGCTTGCCACCGCTGACCCTGTCCGGGTGGTTTAGACTCACTTCCTATGCGTGTGTTGATTGCAGGCGGAGGTACGGGCGGACACGTGATCCCGGCTCTGGCCATTGCCCGGGAATTGAAGGCAAAATTTGGCGCGGAAGTGCTCTTTGTGGGTACGGACCGCGGAATTGAAAACCGGCTGGTGCCAGCGGCAGGATTCGGCCTGATGCGCGTGAAGATTGGCGCGCTGAAGAACGTAAGCATGCTTACCCGCATGCGGACCCTCTTTGATCTGCCACGAGCGATTTTGCAGGCGCGAAAAATCATTGCCGTTTTCAAGCCAGATGTGGTGGTCGGCGTGGGCGGGTATGCGTCAGGTCCGGCGATGGCCGCGGCCATCTTGGAACGCATTCCCACGCTGGCGTTTGAACCGAACTACGTGCCGGGGTTCGCCAACAAGATGGTGGGCAAGCGAGTTTCGGCGGCGGCCGTCCACTTTGAGCAGACACAGAAATATTTTCGTAACCCGCAGGTGGTAGGCGTTCCGGTAAGGCTAGAGTTTTTTGAGATTTCGCCCAAAGCTGGAATGGCTGGCCGGGATCCGGTAGCTGATCCGCCAACATTGTTGGTGTTTGGAGGGAGCCAGGGGGCGCGGGCCATTAATCAGGCGATTACGGCGGCTATTCCGGAAGTACAGCGGCAAATTCCGGGGGCCATGGTGATACACCAGACGGGTGAGCGCGACTATAATGAGGTTGCCGCAGCGTACAAGAATGCTGGAGTGACGGCGGAAGTTTCGGCGTTCATCGACAACATGCCGCAAGCTTTTTCCCGCGCAGACCTGCTGGTGTGCCGGTCCGGGGCGAGCACGGTGGCGGAAATTGCGGCAGCCGGGAAACCGGCGATTTTTATTCCGCTGCCGACGGCGGCCGACGACCACCAGAGACGGAATGCGGAAGCAATTGCTGCCGGTGGAGCAGCGGTGCTGATTCCTCAAGCTGAGTTGACACCTCAAGTTTTAGCGCAAAAGATCGTGGAGTTGTTAGGCGACAGAAATCGATTGCAGGCAATGTCGGAAAAGGCCAGGGCGTTGTCCCATCATGACGCCGCAGGGCGTGTGGCGCGGATGGTGGCGGAACTCTGCGGGAAAGATTAGCCGCGAATTTTCGCGAATGACTCGAATAGGAAAGAAAGCTAAATTGATTCGTTTTTTTCGCGTGCATTCGCGGCCAAGAGCATTATGTTTACAAAAATACAAAGAATTCATTTCGTAGGCATCGGCGGGATCGGCATGAGCGGCATCGCCGAAGTCCTGCTGACGCTTGGGTACAAGGTTTCAGGTTCTGACCTGAAGCACTCGTCCATTACGGAGCGGCTGGCGGAACTTGGCGCCATCATCTTTATAGGTCACCAGGCGGAGAACATTACGGGCGCGGAAGTGGTGGTGACCAGTTCGGCGATTGCCGGCGAAAATCCGGAAGTAGCGGCGGCGCACGCGCACCATATTCCGGTGATTCCGCGCGCGGAGATGCTGGCCGAGTTGATGCGCTTGAAATACGGAATCGCCATTGCCGGCATGCACGGCAAGACGACCACGACCAGCATGGTGGCGGCGGTGCTGGCGGCGGGCGGGCTCGATCCTACGGTGGTGGTCGGCGGACGCGTGGATGCCCTGGGTTCCAACGCGCGTTTGGGCAAGTCGCATTACATGGTGGCGGAAGCCGATGAAAGTGACCGTTCGTTTCTGAAGCTGCTGCCGATTCTAGCCGTGGTGACGAACATTGATCGCGAGCACATGGATTGCTATCGCGACATGCAAGACGTGGAACAGACGTTCGTCGACTTTGTGGACCGTGTGCCTTTTTACGGAACGGTTCTGCTGTGCAATGACGATGACCGGCTACGGAGCCTTCTTCCTCGGCTGGCGCGCCGGGCTATTACGTACGGGCAGCGCGAAGATTCCGACTTCCACATTCTGCGCACTAAGACCAAGTGCACCAGCCAGCGACATAACTCACATTTTCATGTGGAATACCGCGGCAAGTCATTGGGCGAATTTCATCTGCAGGTTCCGGGGAACCACAACATCCTGAACGCAACGGCGGCGGTGGCCGTGGGCGTGGGGCTGGATGTGGATGTAGAAAAGATTCGTGACGGTCTGGAAAGCTTCCGCGGCGTGGACCGCCGCTTCCAGTTGAAAGGCCGCGTGGCCGGCGTGAGCGTGATTGACGATTACGGGCACCATCCGACGGAGATCCGGGCAACGCTGGCAGCGGCGCGACAATGCGGGTTTGAGCGCGTTCATGTGGTCTTTCAGCCGCATCGCTATACACGCACACGCGATCTGCTCGACGAATTTGGCAGAGCCTTTGAAGACGCGGACAGCGTGATGCTGGTGGACATCTATCCAGCGAGCGAAGCGCCGATTCCCGGTATGAATGCCGAGCGCGTGGTGGAGACGATCAAGCAAGTGGGTGGCAAGGAAGCGCGCTACGTTTCGTCTTTTGCCGAGGCGGCGCGGGATGTGGCCGCGCTGGCGGAATCCGGAGACATGATTCTGACGTTGGGCGCTGGCAATATCTCCCAGCTTGGCGCACAGATACTGGAACAACTCAAAGGCAAGGAAAAGCCGAAGAAGCGGGCGTAGAGGCAAGCGTGTTGATCCACGCGGCTTCAGGCAGGAACAAAAATCAAGGCCGTGCCGGGGACGGTTATCCCTCATGCACGGCCTTTTTCTTATTTAGAACAGCTACTCAGCGATCGTCGCCGTCGTTGTCGCCGCGACCAGCGAACAATTCAGACATCACCGGAGTGGTGGAATCGCAAGCGTGGTTCAGGCAAGGCAGTCCCAGACCGGCTTCAATAGATTTGGTGAGTGAGAAGTGCGTGAAGCGACGGGTGCTCTTCACGCCGTGGACGCCGTAGTTGGTGTCCACCACGGTAACGACCTGGTTGACGTTGGGAACAAAGCTGAAGTCGTTTTCGTCCCAGACAACGATGATGGCGTTGCGGCCTTCACGCCATGCCGGAGAGTTGTGGATGGATGTAACAAGATTGCGCAGAGCCAGATCACCAATAAAGATCAGGCCAGGGTTCAAGCCAGCCTGCGAACCGTCATCACTCGGATCAAAATCGCAAACCGGACCGGCGTTGCCGCGGCCGTGCTGGTCATTGCACTGGTTGGGCGCGATGAACGAGAACGTGGGAACGTGTCCGGAGCCGAGATCTTCAAACAATCCACCTTCGCCCTGGAAGCCGACGACCTGGTTCAGGGTCAGTCCTGGGGTGTGGCCTTCCTGAATATTGCGGAAGTACACAAACGGATTGTGTTTGGCTGCGTACTGCTTGATCAGGCCCTGGGTTTCGCTGGCCGGAACAGGATGGATCTTTGGATTGTCCGTGAAAAAGCCATCGCTGAAGCCGATGTTGTCGGCGCCGGTGGGAGGCAGGCTTTCCTGGTAACTCTTCCAGCTGCGGCCGCGGGCCACGAGCTGATCGGCAATGGTCTTGCCAACAGTTTTGTCATTGGCGACAATGGAGCTGCCATCAATGCTGATCAGGCCCGGAGGGCAGGGCTGCGGCGGATTGTTGCACTCGTTGGTGGTGTCAATGGCCGGGGTGGCGGCGTCCGTGCCGGCGCCGGCGATGGGGCAAACCAGTCCGCTGGAAACCGGACCGTCAAGGTTGGGCTTGCCGGTGGCCAGGTTGGTGGCGCAGTTCAGGTTATGCCAGTCAGGATTGTTGTCACTGCGGACGCCGAAGTTCGAAGCGCCGACGATTTCCAGATAGTTGGTCAGGCTGGGGTGACCGATGGCGAAATAATTCATGGCCGTGTTACCGGAGTGGATCAGCTTGTTGGCAAACGGGGCGTTGGGATTGTTAACGATTTGGCTGAACCCATGGTTTTCCATCATGATGACGAACACATGGTCCAGACGGGGGACGCCCGTGGGAATTGTGCCCTCCTGGGCGAAAAGACTGCCGGCGGTTGCCGCCAACAAGATCAGAATTGCTGCTTTAACTCTCATGCAAAATCACCTCAGCGAAATTGATGCGCTGGCTTTACGATCCACGCAGCGACGCAAGCACCTTATTCGCGTGCTGTTAGCAAACCGTTAATGCTGTGTAAAGATCTGGTGAAACAGGGGAAGTTTTAGGAGGACTGCCGAGAGCACTTCCACCCCGTCAAGCGAAGCGCTCGTCGGGGCCCCCGGGCTGTGCTACACGAGTATGGTTTGTTGATGAGTATGGATCTCGGGTCGACTTTGACGTGCGCAGGCGAGGGCGCCTGCGGTCCACTCGTGTTGTAGGGGCTACACCCATAAAAAAGTCGTGTTTTCCGTAAATTCTCCTAACAATATCGGTAAGAAACAGGGTATATTGAGGGTGGCGATACAACTCCGCTGGCCAACTTTAATTAATGGCGCGCGAGCTTACTGAAGACCAACTTAAAGATGCCCCACGAACGTCGGCGGCGTCACCCGGAGAAAATCCGGGACGGATCGCTATCCCAACACGAACAAGTTCTGAGCGCAGCCGTGTCCGGCAACGCGCCACGAGCGAGTTGTCATCCGATGACGCGCCTGCACTCGAAGACGTGATTGACCTGGATGACGACGGCGAAGAAGCGCGCTTTCTGCGCACCGAGCGCCGCGTGCCTGTCCGGCGAACCACGATTGCCCGCAAGACAGTGAGCAAGTTGAAACTGGCATGCGTGCTGGCAGTGATCGTAGTTGCGCTGGGCGGCATGACGTACGCGTTGAAGGACTATGCCACGCATTCCTGGCGTTTCCGTATTGCTTCCACTGACAACGTGACGCTAACGGGCGTGAACAACGCGTCCCGCACGCAGGTGATGGAAGTGGCCGGCGCGGATGTGACGCGCAACATCTTCAGCGTTTCGCTGGACGAGCGCCGCCAAAAACTGGAACAGATTCCCTGGGTGGAGTCGGCCACCGTGATGCGCGTGTTGCCGAATCGCCTGGCGGTGGAGATCCGCGAGCGCGTGCCCGTGGCTTTTGCTCAGGTGGGGTCGCGAGTGAACCTGATTGACGCGAACGGCGTGGTGATGGGCATGCCGGCGAACAAACAGACGAAATATTCCTTCCCGATCATCCGCGGCATTACCGATACGGAGCCGCTTTCATCGCGTGCGGCCGCCATGAGGATTTACAACCGCATGGCAAAGGACCTGGATTCGGGCGGACCGAACGCCGAGTACACAAAACAAGTGAGCGAAGTTGATCTGGGCGATCCGGAAGACGTGAAGGTTACGACCACCCCGCCACGCGAAGCGCGCGTCGGGGGCCCCGGCATGGCCAGACAGGATGGCGGCACGCTGCTGATTCATCTCGGCAATGCGGACTATCTGTTGCGCTACAAGCTCTATGTGGACCACATCGGCGAATGGCGGAAGCAGTTTCCGAACTTGCAGTCCGTTGACCTGAGGTATGAAGGGCAGATTGTGGTGAACCCGGACGCGGCGCGTCCAGTGCCCGCGCCAAGGTTGATTGAGGCAGCGGCCCCGGTGGCGGAAGCAAAGCCGGTGAAAGCTGCGGTGGTAACAAAGAAAGCAAATGCACACCGCGGAGGCGCGGAGGCACGGAGAAAAACGAGAAGGCACGTGAAGAAGGCGTAGGGGATTTTTTGCAAGAGCTAATGTGCTTGCGGATAACCGAAAAAGCAAATGTGCACCACGGAGGCGCAGAGAAAAGGGAAATGCAGGGACAGGAAAACCAATGAGAGCTTGAGTGGTAAAAGCCAACAGCTAAGAGCCAATGGCCAAGAGCCTCAGGCGAAAGCCTGGAATTAAAGAAGAGCTGAGAATTATGGGAAGTAACGGCAAAGAAACGATCGCCAACAACAACGCCAACACGGTGATAGTGATCGACGTGGGCAGTGCCAAAACGGCGGCGCTGATTTGCAGCGCGGACGACAACGGACTGCGCTATCGCGGACACGCCGTGGTGGAGAGCCGAGGCTCGCGCCGGGGCGTGATCGTGGAACTGGATAAAGCCGTGCAGAGCATTCACCGTGCCGTGGATGAAGCCGAGAAGATGGCCGGTTGCGCGGTGAGCAGCGCGGTGGTTGCCGTGGGCGGAGCGCATATCAAAGGCGTGACCAGCCGCGGTGGCATCACGTTGGGGCAGCGGTCGCGTGAGGTGACGCGGGAGGACATCCGCGAAACCGTGGAACGGGCGCGATCGGTAACTCTGCCGGCGGACCGCGAGATCCTGCATCTGCTTCCGCAGGAATTTATTCTGGACGACCAGTCCGGAGTGCAAGATCCGGCGGGCATGATGGGACGACGGCTGGAAGTGAACCTACACATGGTGACGGCTTCCGCCAGCGCGACGCAAAACATTGTTACCGCCGTGAACCGCGCAGGCATAAATGTGGACAACGTGGTGTATGAGGCGTTGATGTCCGCGGACTGCATTCTGCGCGCAGACGAAAAAGAGCTGGGCGTTTGCCTGGCGGACATTGGCGCAGGATCGACCGACTTGATTGTTTATAGCGATGGCATGGTGGCGCATACCGGCGTGGTCCCGGTGGGCGGCGACCACTTTACCAACGACGTTTCCGTTGGACTGCGCACACCGCTGGTGGCCGCGGAAAAAATCAAAAAGGAATTCGGACACGCGTTGAGTGACCAGGTGCCGGCGGACGAAGAGATTGAAGTGCCCGCCGTGGGCGACCGGCCTCCGCGCTTGATGCCGAAACGTTTTCTGGCGGAAATCCTGGAGCCGCGCGCAGCGGAGTTGTGCGAATTGCTGCGCGATCACTTACGGCAAGCCGGCGTACTGGAGTTGTGCAACGCAGGCATGGTGCTCACCGGTGGCGGATCGAAACTGAAAGGCTTGCGAGAAGTGTGCGACAAGATCATGGATCGTCCGGTGCGGCTGGCGGGGCCATCGCCGATTGCGAAACTGCCGGGCCAACTAGAGGGAGCGGAGTTTGCCACGGTGATTGGGCTGGCCATGTATGCGCATCGCACCACGGCAGCCAAGATGATCCGTGAACAAGGTTTGGGTACACGGCTTAAGACGTTTTTTGCGCGGCTGGGAGCATAAAACCGCGCGAGATTGCCGGCGGTAAAAAACCGGCGACGCAAGTTTGGAACATGCAAGGTTGAAAAAGGCGTGGAGCCGAAATCAAGAAGACCAGAATTCAAGAAGACCTGAATTCAAGAAGACCAGGAGTGTGATGGCATGACTGACGACAAAAAGAAAAACCAGCAGCCTGCGGAAAGCGACATTCGCATCCATTTCAATGAAGATCCGCGCAACAACGCCAAGATCAAAGTGATTGGCGTGGGCGGCGGAGGCGGCAACGCGGTGAACCGCATGATCTGCGCCGGCGTGGAAGGCGTGGAATTTGTGGTGGCCAACACCGACCTGCAGGCGCTGCAAATGTCGCGCGCGCCGGTGAAGATTCAGCTGGGAACCAAGCTCACCACTGGGCTGGGCGCTGGAGCGAACCCGGAAATCGGGCGTCGCGGCGCGCTGGAAGATGCCGACAAAATCATTGAAGCCCTGGAAGGCGCGGACATGGTGTTTGTGACCGCCGGCCTGGGCGGAGGGACAGGCACGGGAGCTGCACCGATCATTGCGTCGCTAGCCAGTGAGATGGGCGCGCTGACAGTTGCGGTCGTCACAAAGCCGTTTGCCTTCGAAGGCAAGCGTCGGATGAACCAGGCGGAACGCGGCCTGGCCGAACTGGTGGATTGCGTGGACACGATGATCGTGATCCCCAACGAAAAGCTGCTGGCCGTGGCGCAGAATGCCGGGTTCTTTGAATCGTTCCGCATTGCCGACGACATTTTGCGACAGGCCGTGCAGGGCATTTCCGACATCATCACGATTCCGGGCATCATCAACCGCGACTTTGCCGACGTGAAGACGATTATGGCCGGCATGGGTTACGCGGTGATGGGCACGGCCGTGGCGCGTGGCGACCGTCGCGCGATCGACGCGGCGCAGGCGGCAATTTCTTCGCCACTGCTGGAAGCCGGAGCAATCGATGGGGCGCGCGGCATCCTGATCAACATCAGCGGATCGAGTTCACTGAAACTGGCGGAAGTGCACGAAGCTTCCACGATTATTCAGTCCGCCGCGGACGAAGACGCCAACATCATCTTTGGCGCCGTGCTGGACGAAAAGTTGAAAGACGAAGTAAAGATCACGGTGATCGCCACCGGCTTCCGGGACCAGCCGCATCGGAGAGATCGTGGCGTTACGCAAGCGCAGCAGGCCATTTCGACGTCGCGGACGGCGGCAGTTTATCAAGCGCCGGTCACGCCGCGGATCAATGCTCCGCACACAAACGGAGCGGTTACGGGCGGTCCGAACGGCGGCATGATTCAGGCCACGCCGGTGAACGGCGGCGCTCATGGACAGATGGCCGGGGCGTCTTTGCAGGGAACAGGCATACACGCTGGTTCCACGCGGATGGCCATGCCGCCGTCCCGGGAAAACCCGAACCTGGCCACGGTGACGGAAGCCATGACCAGCAACGTGGAAGCCGATGATCTGGACGTTCCGGCGTTCATCCGCAAACGGGGCGATGTGAATTGACCCAAGGTGAATCAAAGGCGAAGCTGGATTAATAAAGTTAACGAAAGCTTAAGGAAAAGAAAGAGGCGCCGACGGTAACCTTCAATTCGTGGATAGGGCTTAACGCCTTTGGGCAAGTGTCGATAAGACTTTTAAGCGGCTGCTGCGCAGGCAGCCGCGTTTTATTACTGGGTGCTTCAGGCTTTAGCAGGACTGCAACCCGGCGAAGAATTCAGGGTTTAAATACAAAACAAGTCCGGCCAACAAGTGCGGCAAAACCAGGCGATTGGTTTCCCGAAATTAGTTTCAAGTTCAGACAACCCAGGGTCCGGTGTAAGAGAAAATGATGTTCAGGAAAAAGATTTTAGTTTGCGCGCTGCTGGGATGTTTCTGTACCCACAGCGCATTGGTGCGTGCGGCGTCGGCCACTTCGGCCACGGCTTCCTCTGCCACTAAGGCAACGAAGAAAGATTCAGCCGCCGAAAAACCACAAACGAAAAAGCGGACGTCCAAGGTGCGCCGTGCGGGGACCAAGGCGACGGTGAAAACAGTTTCCGTGCGCAAACGCCGGCGTCCAGCGCGGCGAGTGGAACTTTTCCGCACAAGTTCGTTCGCGGCCGGCATTGCTGATAATGACGATTTTGATGGCGAAGATCCGATCGTCCGCCAGGCTGCGCTGGATGCACTGGGCAACATGAATGGCACTGTGGTGGCCATCGATCCCAACAGCGGACGCATTCTGGCGATGGTGAACCAGAAGCTGGCCCTTTCGGGCGGCGCGCAGCCGTGTTCAACGATCAAAGTTGCGGTTGCGCTGGCCGCGCTGAGCGAAGGCGTGATCACGCACGATACCGAAGTCAAACTCGGCCGCAATTCGGCCATGACGCTGACGGAAGCGCTGGCACATTCCAACAACGCTTATTTTGAAGCTGTAGGACGCAAGCTGGGGTTCCCGACGGTCCGCAAATATGCGCGGCAGTTTGGACTGGGAGAGCTGGCTGGATATCAGATTGAAGGCGAACACCTTGGCGTGTATCCCGATCATGAATTGGATGCGCGGCATGGCGGCGTCGGCAAAATGTGTTCGTTTGGCGAAAGCATTTCCATGACGCCCTTGCAACTAGGCGCGCTGGTTTCGGCGGTGGCGAACGGCGGGACGTTGTATTACTTACAGCATCCGGATTCGACGGAAGAAGTAACGGACTTTACACCGCGCGTGAAACGGCATTTGGATATTGCGGAAGTAATCCCGGAGATGGTGGATGGCATGTCCGGCGCAGTTCTTTACGGCACCGCGCGCAGCCTGCGCATGAACTTCAACGAAGAGCCGATCCTAGGCAAGACGGGAACATGTTCCAAAGCCGGCACGCGCTTTGGATGGTTTGCTTCTTACGCGGACACGGATAAAGGACGCATTGTGACCGTGGTCTTTCTGCAAGGCGGGCGTCCGACATACGGCCCGAAGGCGGCGGAAATTACCGGCAAATTCTATCGTTCACTGTACGACCACGACTTCTTTACGAAACCCTCGACGGCGTTATTGCGGACGGAAAAAGGCGCAAGCGGAAACGCGCGTTAGGTAGTCGCGACGATCCAAAACCGCTTAAGAGCTTCTTGCAAGCAGAGGTCGTTCCGCGCCTAGTGCAAAAGGGGCTCCCACCCCGCCACGCGAAGCGCGCGTTCGGGGACCCCGGCTCGGCGCGTGATCGGCCTCGCCCTCAATTCTTACAATGCGCTCCAATCCGCTTTGATTCGGTGTCGGTAAACGCGCCTTACCCTTTCCCTGTTCCATCCGTCTAAATCTAGCGGCGCGCTACAATTCCAGGGGAATTTCACACCATGAACACTTACCTTCAGGACATTCGTTATGCGGCACGCAGGTTGCGTAAGACTCCGGGCTTTACGTTCATTGCCATTGTGACCCTGGCGCTGGGCATTGGCGCGAATACGGCAATCTTCACGGTGATCAACGCGGTGCTGTTGCGGTCGCTGCCGTTCAAAGATTCGTCGCGACTGGTGCTGCTGACGGAGCGGATGGCGCAGTTTCCGATCCTTTCGGTTTCGTATTTGAACTACAAAGACTGGCGCGACCAGAGCCGGTCGTATTCCTCCGTGGGCGCGGTGCGCAACGTGAACATGACGATTACCGGCGCCGGCGAACCGGAACGGTTGACCTGCCAGATGGCCAGCGCGAACTTGTTTGACTTGCTGGGCGTTAGCCCGGCACGGGGACGAGCGTTTCTACCGGAAGACGACAAAGCGGGCGCCGCGGGCGTGGTGCTGATCAGTCACGGATTGTGGGAACGCCGCTTTGGCACCGCGGACAGCGCTCTGGGGCAGGCGATCACGCTGGACAACAAACCGTACACGATTGTCGGCGTGTTGCCGGCGGGATTTCAGCTCTTACAACAAACGCCGGAAGCCATGCTTCCGATGGAGCCGTGGGCGGTGACGCTGCCGGACGATCGGTCGTGGCATCCGGGCATACAGCCGATTGCGCGGCTGAAGGACGGAGCAAAGCTGGAAGAAGCGCGCGAAGAGATGAACACCATCGCCAAGCGACTGGCGCAGCAGTATCCGGAGTACGACACCGGAACCGGCGCGAACGTGAACCTGATGCAAGAACAGATGGTGCAGAACATCCGGCTGGCGTTGCTAGTGATTCTGGGAGCGGTGGGGCTGGTGTTGTTCATTGCGTGCACCAACGTGGCCAACCTTATGCTGGCGCGGGCCACGGCGCGGCAAAGAGAAATTGCGGTGCGCACGGCGATTGGCGCAAGCCGGTGGCGGGTGGTCCGCATGGTGCTGGCGGAAAGCGTGATCATGTCCCTGACCGGAGCGGCCTTGGGATTGTTGTTGGCGGACCTGGCGGTGCCTCCGCTGATGCGCCTGGGCGGAAAGAATTTACCCGTCATGGGCGCCGTGCAAATCGATGGCACGGTGCTGGCATTTACCTCCGCGTTGGCGGTGATTGCCGGCATTCTGTTTGGACTTGCGCCAGCGCTGCACATGGCGGGACAGGACTTGCGGTCGGCGTTGAACCAATCCGAACGCGGTGCGGTGGGATTGGGCGTGATGCGGGCACGCGGGATTCTGGTGATCAGCGAAGTAGCGCTGGCCATGTTGCTGCTGGTGGGCGCGGGGTTGCTGATCAGAAGTTTTGACCGACTGTCGAATGCGGCGCCGGGATTTGCCACAGACCATATTCTGATCGCGGATGTGCCGGTGTCTCCGGTCACGCATGCGAAGGCGCAGGAACGCATGCAGTATTTCGACCGCATCATCGAACGCGCGGCGGCGCTGCCGGGAGTGCGTTCGGCGGGAGCATCGTCATTTCTGCCGGTGAGCGGCACCGGGGCGGTGATCCATTTCAATATTGAAGGGCGTCCGCCAAAGACGCCGCACGAGTACATCATGGCCAGCTATCGCGCGGTGACGCCGGGGTATCGCGATACCCTGGGAATCCCGTTGATTACGGGGCGCTGGATCAGTGAGGCCGATCGCGAAACCACGGCGCCGGTGGTGGTGATCAATTCGACGATGGCCAAGACGTATTGGCCCAATGAATCGCCGATTGGAAAACATCTGCAACTGGGCGCCACGCCGGACAAGACTTTTCCGTACATGGAAGTGGTGGGCGTGGTGGGCGACGTGAAGCGGTCTCTTTCCACGGATGCGCCGACGGAAATGTACGTGCCACATCATCAGGTGATCGATCCACTGCCGGTGTTTGTGCTGTCGATGGTGATGCGCACCAGCGGAGAGCCACGCAGCGTGGCGAATTCGTTCACTGGCGCGGTGCATGAGATGGATTCCAACCAGCCTTTGGTGAACATCCGGACGATGGAAGAGAATGTTGCAGTTTCAGTTTCCGATGCGCGCTTCCGCACGTTGCTGCTGACGATTCTGGCCGGCTTGGCGCTGCTGATTGCTTCGGTAGGAATTTACGGCGTGATGTCATTTGCGGTAGGCCAGCGGACGCGCGAGATCGGAACGCGCATGGCGCTGGGATCAACGCCGGGCCAGATATTTCAACTGGTGATTGGCGATGGGTTGCGGCTTACGCTGATTGGTGTGGCGATTGGGTTGGTGGCCGGCGCCGCCTTGGCACGTACGTTACGAAGTTTGCTTTTTGAAGTTGGAGCAGCGGACCCGTTGGCGATCAGTGCCGTTACGGTAGTGGTGGTTGTAGTGGCAGTGACAGCATGTTACATCCCGGCACGCCGCGCAACCCGTGTGGAGCCGACGGTCGCGTTGAGGTATGAGTAGTTTTCTTGTGTCGCCCCTACGGGGCTAAAGGAAGAAAAAGGCCGCCGACGGTAGCGGGTGAAGTCGGCGGCCCTTCGAGCAAAGATCCGAACGCAAGGGCAATTGCGATGGAAGAAACCAACGGACTACGCTCGAAAAAAATCTAGATTCTAAAAACGGGCAAGGCCCGGGTCGTTCAATCAATAAAAACTTCTAGCGTTCAAAGAACGCGAGTTCGCCACGACGGTCTCTGCGGCGAAACCCCAGTAGGTGCAGGAATGTGCCCAGAGTCGTTCCTCGCGGCTGCGATGTGGTCAGGGCGTGCGCCGCCGCCAAACGGTCGGCGAGGCGGTCCAGTGACCGTCCGGAACAGACTGGGCAGACTCCCTGCTCGTCCGACGAGACAAAGTTGCAGTCCTTACACAAGACGGCGTCACGCAACGGCAGAAAGCTGTTCTTCCGGATGCTGGTCAATATGCCGACGCTGTTTTTCCTGTTGTTGTCGTTCAATGGCGGCCTCCGTTCATTCCGTGATCGCTGCGCGACCAAACCGCTTGAGTCTTGGTTCGCGCTAACTCGACTAGGCGCCTGTCTCAGCGGGCTCTGCGCGCAAGTCGGCCTCGCCCTTTCGCAAAGCTGGGGACAGTACTAATGTATGCATCTGGCGGGCCAGTGGGCGGGTGGGGCAAAGTGTTGTTATTTAAGGGACCAGGCAAGGGGGAGGACGTGCTTGCGGGTGAGTTGGACCCAGGCGGTGGGTTGAACGGGAACAGGGGAAATTGGTAATTGAGTAATTTAAAGCACAAAGCCACCACAGAAGGGCGACGCGCGATAAACCCCGCGACGAGGCAACGGGAGAGTTTCAAGTCCCCCCGGGCGTCGCGAGAACTCCCTGAAGCGGCATGGAAGCCGCGAGCATGCTCGGGATCCTTCCACTCGCCCTCACGCCGGATGGCGCTCGGACTTCGGTCAGGATGACAGGGGTGGGCGGGTATGGATAGATTTCACGATCGACAAGGTGCGTCCGACTGGGTGCCGCCCCTCCGGGGCTCGTGATCTTTAGTTCAATCTTTCCCAGCGCTTCCGCGCTGGGCTAACTCATTTCGCGCCTCCGGCGCTGGGGCTTGGGCCGGTCGGCATTTTTGCAGCTGCGTTAACAGCGTTTAGAAGATCAACAAGTAGAAAGTCCAACCAAGGAACTACGGAGAAGGGCGGCGCAAAAAGCTGATTGGAGAGAACTCCCTGAAGCGGCATGGAGATCGTTAGCATCCTCGGGATCCTTCCACTCGCCCTCACGCCTGAGGGCGCTCGGGCTTCGGTCAGGATGACAGAGGTGGATGGTATGCATGAAGGGCGCCGAGCTTCGGCGGGCGCCATGAAAAGTCCATGTATGGAGAGAACTCCCTGAAGCGGCATGGAGATCGTTAGCATCCTCGGGGTCCTTCCACTCGCCCTCACGCCGGAGGGCGCTCGGACTTCGGTCAGGATGACAGGGGTATGCGGCATGCATGAAGCCGTATCCCTCGTTAGTTCTGAGAATCGGATGGTGACGGGCGGGCCAGGGTGATGACGCGGCGGAGCTCGAGAACGTCTATCGACGGCGGGCAGGCTTTCCAATTGTGGACCCAGCAGACGATCAGATCGCAGCGGTCCTGGCGGTGGCGGTGTTTGAGAAAGTTACGGCTTTCAAATTCAAATTCGATGCGCACGCGTTGCCACCTTCCTTTGGCCATCTCGCGCATGGCTTCGCAATCCGGGAATTCGGTTTGCATACGGTGAACGACAAAACCGAGCCGATGCGCGAGCATTCCAAAAGCAAAAATCACGCCGGCTTCGTTGACCGGTTCATGGGCGAGTTCCGGGACCTGGATGGGGCGGCCGTAGACGGGACGGTCACGGAGCAAGGGGTCCTTGCGAGCGCCGCGAGCGTTGGAGCGGAAATGCTCAGCTTCATAGCGGGCAACCATGGCCAGCACATCACGCCATTGTGATTTGAGTTTTGTCCGCTCGGTGAATTTGCGGAAAGCGGTGGGGACCAAGGTCCAGCGCTGGTAGCGGGAATTGAAGGGCGAGTTGGTGAAGCGTCCGTTGGTTTCGTATTCAGCGACGGTGGGAATTGTTTTGAGCTTGCGGGCGACAGCGGCCCAATCGAGGAGGAGTGTGGATTCGGTGAGATTGTATTCGCGGCCTGATGGCTTGACCCTGGCCAATTTAAGAGCGTGGCCCAGGCTGCCGCATTCGGACTGGAGATTCTGTTCGCTCACTCCGGCGATCCGCAGTAGATCGCGGAGACTGGGGCTGCGTCCAAGGCGGCGCGCGCAGTGGCGGATGGCTTTGAGGATTTCTTGTCTAGTCATAAAAGAGGGCCTAAAAGCGCGACACGCGCGCCTTTGAAGGGCGCGCGTGTCGGGGGAATGACCTACCGCGGATTCACACGGATGATCGCGGATCAAAAAAACACAGATCCATATCGAAAGCGTTGGGGATTGGTTGTTGAGCGAGATGCCACACTGATGACCTTGTGCCGCCCCTCCGGGGCTCCTACCATTTGCCTGCTTACCCAGCGCTACCGCGCTGGGCTAACTCATTTCGCGCCTCTGGTGCTGGATTGTATTGAGTAAAAAGACTCCCCTTTACCCTACCTTTTATTTTTTCGTGTGAGAACTCCCTGCAGCGGCAATAGAGATCGTTAGCATCCTCGGGATCCTTCCACTCGCCCTCACGCCTGAGGGCGCTCGGGCTTCGGTCAGGATGACAGAGGTGGATGGCGTGGTACAGGGGTGGAGGGCTTGGTTGCGGGCAGGAATTTGTTGTCGTGACGTTGGCCGAAACGCGTGAGAAGCTCAGGTGGAGCATGGATGTGTGGCCTTCGGAAGCGCGTGTTGGGGGAAAAGGGTATTGCGCGGACGCTACATGATGTGCCGCAGTGACGGCGTGTTGTCCGGCCTGGCGTTCAGGAGCCGGGTTTTCATTAACTGACGAAATTCAGGCTGGCCATACACATAACGGTATGAGCCCTTGTATTGGACGCGATAGCGGCAGATGTGGATACCGATGCGGCGGAGTTCGCGCAAACGTTGCGGCCATTGCCGGCTGATGTTAGACAACGCGTCCTCAGAGACTTCAGCGAAGGTAATAAGCAACCTTAAGATCTCGCGGCGTTCAATGGAAGCGTTGGCGGGCTGGGAAAAACCAGGAATGACGCGATCATGCGTAGCGAGTTTGGCGTCGCCAGACATAGGAATTCACCTTGTAAGTTAGTCGATGGAAAATACGCGCGAGGCAGAGGTGTGCGCGCAACAGGATGCAGGCCGAGTGAAAGGTTACAAGGAAACCGGCGCCGCTCCCGGTTTCACCAGAGCAGGATTAATATAGCGAATAAGTAGCGAAAAGTCAAGGAAAAACTGGACAGACTTGGTAATTGAGTAATTTGGTAATCGGGTAATTTGAAGCCCAGATCCGCCGCGGAGAGGGAGGCGCCGGCGATAAAACCCACGACGAGGCAACGCAGAGTTCAAGGAACGTCCGAGCGTCGTGAGAACGCCCTGAAGCGGCATGGAAGACGCGAGCATCCTCGGGATCCTTCCACTCGCCCTCACGCCCGCTCGGCGCTCGGACTCGGTCAGGATGACAGGGATTGGAGGACGTAGTGGTCCTTATTTGACCTTGCGTTCGTCGCTGGCGACGACGCCGTCACGGATATGGACCACGCGGTGCGCGTGTTCGGCGATATCGAGTTCGTGGGTAACCAGGACGATGGTGTGGCCCTTGCGATGCAGGTCGGCAAAGAGAGCCATGATTTCCTGGCCGGTTTGCGAATCCAGGTTGCCGGTGGGTTCGTCGGCGAGGATGATGGATGGATTGTTGACCAGAGCACGGGCGATGGCCACGCGCTGGCGCTGACCGCCGGAAAGCTCGTTAGGCTTGTGGTTCATGCGGGGCCCGAGGTCAACAGACTCCAGAGCGCCTTTGGCTCGGGCGATGCGTTCGTCCGCCGGCGTGCCGCTGTAGATCAAGGGCAGTTCCACGTTGTGGAGCGCGGTGGCTCGGGCGAGCAGGTTGAAGGTCTGAAAGACGAAGCCGATTTCCTTGTTGCGGATGCGGGCCAGTTCGTCGTCATCGAGTTCGCTGACGAGATTGCCGTTGAGCCAATAGCGTCCCTGGCTGGGTGTATCGAGGCAGCCGATGAGGTTCATGAGCGTGGATTTACCGGAACCGGAAGGGCCCATGATGGCTACATATTCGCCGCGATTGATTTTCAGGTTGACGCCACGCAGAGCATGGACCTGCTCAGAGCCCATTTCGTAGGTCTTCCACAGTTCTTCGGTGCAGATGATGCAATCGGGCGGCGGCGCCTTGACGACGCTATCGGAAATTTCAGCTACTTGGGTTGCCATGCTCTTCTCCTGATCGGTTGCCACCCGGATTCCTCTTTCAATGCTTCTTAGACTTGTTATGGGACGAATGGTTATGACTCGCTCTTGACCGCGACGGAGTTGTCCACTTTGACGAGTGAGCCATTTTTCAACGTGCGCAGGATTTTGTAGGTGCCGGTGATGATCTCATCGCCTTCCTGGAGTCCTTTTTTGATTTCAATTTCGGTGGTGCCAGTGAGTCCGGTTTCCACGGTGCGGAACTCGGCCTTTTTGGTCTTGCTGATCACAAACACGCCCTGAATTTCGTCCTTAGGGTCTTTCTTGGCGCCGGGAGCCGGTGTGGCAGTGGCCACAGCTTTCTTGTCTTTCTTTTTGTCGCTGTCAGCATCCAGATCTTTCTTGTCGCGGACGGTGAGGGCCTGAATGGGAATAGCCAGCGCGTCATGCGCGGAAGCCGTAGTGATCTTGGCGGTGGCGGAAAGTCCGGGCCGCAGCTTTTCCGGCGGCTTCTGCAAGGTAATGGTGACTTTGAAATCCTTGGCTTCCTGGCTGCCGGAGGTGCTTTGCGACGTGGAAACGCCGGTGGAACGGATAATGGCGTTGTCACCTATCTGGGTGATGATGCCCTTGAAAGTCTTGTTGGGGATGGCGTCAATGGTGACGTCCGCGGACTGGCCGAGCGCGACGTTGACGATGTCGGTTTCATCCACCTGGACTTCCGCGGTGATCACGCCCATGTCAGCAACCGTCATGAGGGTGCTGCCAGGAGAATTCTGAATGCCGATGACCACGGTCTCGCCTTCATGCACAGGAAGGTTGGTGACCACGCCGTCAAACGGAGCGGTGTAAGAAGTCTTGCTCAGCACGTCATTCGAACGCGTGACTTGAGCGCGCGCCTGGTTCACGCGGGCACGAGCGGAATCGAGCTGAGCCTGGCTCTGCGCGAGACGGGCCTGGTCCTGGGAAACCAGAGCCTCAGCCACTTCGTAGAGGGCTTTCTTGGTATCAAAGTCCGACTTGGCGATGAGTTTGTCGGCGAACAGGCGTTGCGCGCGCTCATAGTCCAGTTTTTTAGCAATGAGGTCCGCCTTGCTGCTGTTCAGTTGCGCTTGCTGAGTGTTGATGGCGGCTTGCGAAGCGACGGCGTCCGTCTGGGCCTGGCCCAAGGCGGATTTCATCTGATCAACGTCAGCGGCGGATTGCACGTTTTCAAGCTGGGCCAGCATCTGGCCTTTCTTGACCTTGTCGCCTTCCTTGACGAAGAGGCGAGTGATGCGTCCCATGGCGTTGGCGCCAACGTTTACAAAAGTGAGAGGCTTGATCTCGCCGGAAGCGGTGACCACGGACGAAATGTCCTGCTTGAGGACTTTACCGGTCTGCACCGTGACCGCGCTTTTCTGCGTGTAACTGACGGTGAATCCCACAAGTGCGGCCGCCACTACAATGACGCCAATGATAAGAGCAATCTTCTTGCCAGTCATGAATTCCTTAAGAATCCTTCCGGGCTCACAGGAGAACTAATGCGCCATACCATATACGCCGCGACCCCCTGGAAAGTTCCAAGGGCAGGGAATAAGCACACGTTCAAAATAGTCAGTTGGAGCCTTGGGTTGATTATATTCAGAATCGCGCTTCCGGGGCTAGGCCAGGAAGCTTAAAAATAGAGAAAGTATCTTATTTTGTAATCTTTTAGGAGCATTCCTAATCCTTGTGTCAGGGCGCTTTGTTTCTTGCCTCAGCCAACCTTAAAGACATACAATCATGTCTACCTATCCAGTCCCCAAAGAAGGAGACGCCGTATCATGTCTCGTTATTTCCGTATTCGGCACTTTTTTATCTTATTCGTGTTAGTGATGTCGGGAACGATCCTGCTGCACGCCCAGGAATCAGGCCAGGACGATAGCGATCAGAAAAAAGAAACCAAGGCGTCAAAGAAACAAAAGAAAGCAGACGCAGAAGCCGCCGCGCAAAAAGGCGAAGAAGATCCCTTAAAACGCGCGAAACCGACCTCTGACAAGAACGCCATCAAGGAAAAACTCGAAGGTCCGTATAAGAAATGGCTGGACCAGGACGTCCGGTGGATCATTACCGACGAAGAACTTTCCGCATTCAAAAAGCTCAGCAACAACGCCGAACGCGATACGTTCATCGAAGCTTTCTGGCAACGACGCGATCCTACCCCCGATACCGCGGAAAACGAATTCAAAGAAGAACATTACCGGCGCATCGCCTATGCCGATGAACATTTTGCCGCCGGCGTGCCCGGATCCCGGACTGACCGCGGAAGAATTTATGTAATGTACGGTCCTCCTACCAGCACAGAAACCCATCCCATGGGCGGCCCCTATCAGCGCCCCGCGGAAGAGGGTGGCGGCTCCACGGAAACCTATCCGTTTGAAGTTTGGCGCTACCGCTATCTGGAAGGCATTGGCCAGGAAATTGAAATCGAATTCGTGGACGATTGCAGCTGCGGTTCCTATCAGATGACGATTGACCGCTCCAAGAAAGACGCGTTGCTGCACGTGCCCAACGCCGGCCTGACGACCATGGAAGAAATGGGGCAGTCGAACAAGGCCGACCGTTTCCGCGGGATTGAAGCCCTGGGCTCGGGTCCTTTTAACAAGAACCTGCAGACCCAGCAATTCGACCGCATGGAAACGTTTGCCAAGTTGAACGCTCCTCCGCCGATCAAGTTCAAGGACCTGGACGAAGTTGTTACCCACAAGATCCGCTACAACCTGCTCCCTTTTGACGTGCAATACAATTTCGTCAAGCTGACGTCCGAGACCGTGCTGGTTCCCATCACGCTGCAAGTCCCATCGCGTTCCTTGACTTGGGCGGGTAAAGATGGTGTGCAGCACGCGGTTGTGAATCTATTCGGCAAGATCAGTAAGCTTTCCGGACAAACCGTCCAGACCTTTGAAGAAACGCTTCGCAAAGACACCACTGCGGACCAGCTAGAGCGCGAGATGAACAAGCCTTTGCTCTATTGGAAGGCTCTGCCCTTGCGTCCTGGACTGTACAAGCTCGATGTCGTTTTGAAAGACGTGAATGGCGACAAGCTGGGCACGTACTCGCACAACCTGATCGTCCCCGACTTCGGCGATGACAAGCTCGTCAACTCGTCACTCATTCTGGCTGACGAGATGGAAATTGTTCCGGCCCGAGAAATCGGCACCGGCAACTTTGTCATCGGCGCCACGCGGGTTCGTCCGCGGGTCCAGCCGTCTGACGGCAAGCCGGCAACCTTCAACAAGGGCGAGAAGGTAAATTTCTGGATGCAGGTTTACAACCTTGGCGTGGACGAAAAGACCAAGAAGCCGTCCGCCACGGTGGAGTACCTGGTAATTAATACCGCCAACAATCAACCCGTGCTAAACTTGTCGGAATCAACGGCCCAGATGGGCAATGTTGGCATCCAACTTACCTTGGAGAAAAGTCTTTCCGTGGGTAAGCTGGACCCAGGTGTTTACCAGGTAACGATCAAGGTCAACGATCTGGTCTCTAAACAGACCATTTCGCCCACGGCAAAATTTACGGTCCAGTAATCGCTCGCTTCCCCTTAAGGCGGTGGATATGACCCGTAAACTCGGATGTTTGTTGGTGGTCCTGCTGGCCGGCTCGCCGGTCTTCGCCGCCAGCGTCGGCGTGATCACGGGATACGTCAAAGATAGTTCGGGTGCGCCTCAGTTAGGCGCGGTGGTGAACATTTTCACGTCCGCCGCCACGCTGGGTACCACGGTTTATACAGACGCTCAGGGTTTCTACTCCGCCACCAATCTGCGTCCTGGTACCTACCAGGTAAAGGTAACGGCCGCCTCTTTCCTGCCGACCTGGCAGCAAAATGTCGTTCTGCGTTCCGGCGCGCGTCTTCTGATCAACATCACGTTGAGCACGCTGACGGACGCGCTGAAACTGCTGCCGCCAAAACATCCCAGCGCCACTGAAGCCGACGACTGGCACTGGACACTGCGTTCCGCCGCCAACCGTCCCGTGCTGCGTGCGTTGAAAAAAGACCACCATGACGGTAGTGACGTAGTAGTGGTTTCCAACCCGGAAAAACCTGACGATCATTCGCTCAAAGCCCGCGTGGCTTTCATGGCCGGCTCGCCCGCCGATGGATTCGGCAGCGCTGGGGACATGACAACGGTCTTCGCTCTGGAAAAATCTTTGTTCAGTTCCGGCATGTTGTCCTTTAACGGAAACATTGGGTCTGCATCAGGCGATCCCACCGGCGTGTTGCGCGCTTCTTACGCGCATGATTTCGGTGAATCGTCCCGTCCCACGCTTACCTTGACCTATCGCCGCTTTGCCGCGCCGGGTCTGGCCGTGGAAAATTCTCCGTATGCTGCACTGGAACTGAACACTTCAGATCGCATGACCGTGGCCGGCTTTATTGACCTCGAATACGGCGCCGCGCTGCAGTCCATGGAATTCGCCAAGCGCGTGGCGGCCCTGCGGCCTTATGGCGCGGTGGAAATCCATCTCTCGCCAGACATGGTGGTGGAATACCGTTACGCCACGTCGGAACCCGATACCCGCGCTTCCAAAGGATACGATTCCGCTCCGGTCGACCTGAGCGAATCCGGCCCCAGAATGGCCTTGACCAACGGCTGGCCTGAAGTGGAAAACGCCCGTCACCAGGAAGTTTCCGTTTCCCGCCGCATGGGCAATACCAGCGTCCAGGTTGCGGCCTATATGGACCACCTGCGCAACTTGGTGCTTACCGGCGCGGGCGATCCTTCGAGCTACTCAGAAGACGTTTTGCCGGACGTTTACTCCGGCACCTTCTCTTATGCCTACAACCCGGGTCTCAGCACCACCGGTGTACGAGTGGTGATTCAACACAAAATTTCCGGCGACCTCACCGCCACCTTTGACTACGCCAACGGCGGCGCCGTGACCGCGGACTCGCTCGTCGCATTTCAGAACTTGGCGCAGGCCCTGGCAACCAGCCGCGAGAACTCCGTCGGCGCCAAACTTGCCGGCTTCGTCCCCGTTTCGCACACGCGCTGGATTGCCTCCTATAAATGGACCAGCGGCAACACGCTTTCCGCAGTGGACGCCTTCAACGCCTCCCCCGGACAGACCGATCCATACCTGAGCATTTTCATCCGCCAGCCTCTGCCCAGCAGCTCCCTGGTCCCCGCCAAAATGGAAGCCCTGCTGGACATGCGCAACGTTCTGGCCCAGGGCTACCTGCCTGCCAACGGTCAGGACGGACGCACGGTCTACATGGTGCAGGCTGCACGCTCTCTGCGTGGCGGCTTGGCGTTTACGTTCTAACGCCTCCAAAAGCTTTAACCACAAAGGACACGAAGGCTGGAGATTCGCGCTCCGAAGACGATTACTATCACCGATGATCACTTATCACAACTATCGCATCGACAAAAGTGCTCGGCTCAAGCCTTTGTCCTTCGTGCCCCTTTGTGTCCTTCGTGGTTAGATTCTTTCGGTGTTTGACCTTGCCACACAGCTTCCTGTACTCTCCCGCGTTACCGCTTCAGCAGGAGAAATCCCATGTCCAAGACTTCCATCGGCCGCCGCGAATTCGCACTAGGCGCGGCTGCCGTCGCCACAGCAGCATTGATTCCATCCCGAGATTTGCTGGCCCAAACCGAACAACAGGCGTCCACACCTCAAGACAAGCAGGCGCAAGCCGCTCTGTCCAAGCTCACTCCAGAGTCCCGCGCTGAAGTCGAAATGAAGATCAACAACATCTTCCGCAAGTACGGCGCACGCCTCAACGACGAGCAGAAGGCGGACATCCGACGCGCCATGGCCGAAGGTCAGGACGGTCTGGAGAAAATGCGCGCCTACGCGCTCGACAACGGTGACCAGCCGGCCACGGTATTTGAGCCGCACGGCGCTCAGCCCGGCGGTTCGCCGCAGGCAAAAGCAAAGTCCAAGTCCCAATCCAAAGAAGGGAAGCGCTAATGCTCAGCGAAGACATTCTCTTTCTTCCCGTCGCTGAACTCGGCAAAAAAATCCGTGCCCGCCAGATTTCCCCCGTGGAACTTGCAGAGAGTTTCCTGGAGCGCAGCCGCAAGCTTGGCCCAAAACTCAACGCGTACGTCACGCTCACGCCGGAGCTGGCGCTGGAGCAGGCCCGCGCCGCGGAAAAAGAAATTGCCGCCGGAAAATATCGTGGCCCGCTGCATGGCATTCCTTTCGCCGCCAAGGATCTGCTCGCCGTGAAAGGTTATCCCACCACGTGGGGCGTGCGTCCGCTGGTCGACCAGAAGTTTGATCGTGACGCCACGGTAATCCGCAAGTTGCACGAGGCTGGCGCAGTCTTGCTGGGAAAAGCCGCGATGATCGAGCTCGCCGGCGGACTCGGCTACCGCTTTGCCTCGGCGTCGGCAACAGGGCCGTCAAAGAATCCGTGGAACACCGGCTGCTGGACCTGCGGGTCGTCGAGCGGATCGGGCGCCATCATGGCCGCGGGCCTCGCGGCGTTTGCGTTGGGCACCGAAACCTGGGGCTCGATCATTTGTCCGTCAAGCTTCTGCGGAGTCACGGGCTTGCGTCCCAGTTTCGGACGTGTGAGCCGCGCCGGAGCCATGGCCCTGGCGTATTCCATGGACAAGATCGGTCCCATGGGACGCACTGCCGAAGATTGCGACCTGATATTGCGCGTAATTTCTGGCCATGATCCCGAAGACCTCGGCTGCTTGCCGGAAGCGGAAGCCAAATATTCCGGCAGCATGGTATCCGGCCAACTCCGTATGGGATGGATGGCCAATCAGTGGAAAGAACTCCAGCCCGACGTGAACGATGCCACCACGCAGGCGCGCAAGGTTCTGGAAGAAAGCCACGGGGGTAAATCAAAAGAAGCCTCGGTCAAGAACGTCAGCCTTCCCGAGGGTCCGTGGGAAGCTGCCGCCGGCACCATTGTCTCCGTGGAAGGCGCCACGGCATTTCGTTCGCTCATTCAATCCGGACAAGTCACCCAACTTAGCGATCCGCTGGCGCGCATCGGCGGCTACATGAATGAAGAAATCAGCGCGTCGGATTTCATGTTGGCCCAGCGCATTCGCGGCGTGATCGTAAAAAAGATGGACGACCTGTTTAACGACGTGGACGTTCTTGTCGGCGCGTCTCTGCCCGTGACCGCCAGCAAACTGGAAGCTAATCTCGATGACGAGCTCTCTTTCGCCGATCCCATCGGCGGCATCGGCAACATCTGCGGACTGCCCGCCATCAGCGTACCGTGTGGGTTCAGCAAAAATGGTCTGCCCGTGGGCCTGCAATTCATCGCGCGTCCATTAGACGATGCTAAGGTTGTGCACGCCGCGCGCCTTTTCCAAAACCGGACCAACTGGCACACCAAAAGACCCGCCTTGTAAGTAACACGGGGGGATTAACCCTAGTGCCGCCACGGCACCCGTGTGCCATACTAGAATATGAGTCGCCAAAGGCGTCTGCCCAGCGCAGGCTGCATGTGCGGCTTGCGTTCAATTTCACGATGCCGTCCAATTTGCTAACGGAAACCGCGTCCAGCCCGGAGTCTTTGCGGGACTGCATCATGCGCCACGTGCGCTACACGCTGGCGCGTCCCGACGGCAACATGGTCCCGCGCGAACTCTTCAAGCCGATGTGCCTGGCCATTCGTGACCTGCTGATTGAACGCTTGCTGGTCACCGAGCAGCGCTATCGCGAACAGGACGCCAAGCGCCTCTACTACCTCTCCATGGAATTTCTCATGGGCCGGTGGCTGAGTGACAACCTCTGCAACCTGCGGCTGGAAGAACAGTGCCGTTCGATTCTCGCCGAACTGAACATCCATCTGGAACACGTAACGGAATCAGAGCTTGACGCCGGCCTAGGCAACGGCGGTTTGGGCCGTCTCGCGGCCTGCTTTCTGGAATCACTGGCCACCATGAACATGCCGGGCTTTGGTTACGGTATCGATTACGAATACGGTTTGTTCCGGCAGGAGATCATCGGCGGACATCAACGCGAGAAGCCCGATATTTGGAAAGCAGATGGCACGCCTTTCTACATCGAACGCTCGCAAGAGCTGTGCGCGATCCCTATCTACGGACGGCTTGAGCACTTGCGCGACCCGGAAGGCAAGCGCCAGCAACGTTGGATCGATTGCAAAATCGTGGTAGGCGTCCCCAATGACATGCCCGTGGCTGGACTCAACGGTCAGAGCGTGAATTACCTGCGTCTCTTCACCGCGCGTGCCTCGCAGGACTTTGACATTGAGATTTTCAATCGTGGCGATTACATCCGCGCTGTGGAACAGAAAATCGCTTCGGAAAACATCTCGCGCGTGTTGTATCCGTCCGACTCCATCCTCTCCGGACGCGAGTTACGTTTATTGCAGGAATATTTCCTGGTGGCGTGTTCGTTGAAAGACATTGTCCGCCGCTATCGCACCACGCACACCACGTTCGGCGCGTTCCCGGAAAAAGTTGCCATCCAGATGAATGACACGCATCCCAGCCTGAGCGTTGCCGAACTGATGCGTCTGCTGATCGACGAACACCAACTCACATGGGACCAGGCATGGGAATGCACGCAAGCCACGCTCGGAT
>Ga0209069_10000076_pt1 | contig 33406 bp, 32 predicted proteins | sample Str013_2_FD_187202 | JGI IMG/M metagenome (GOLD analysis project Ga0209069, IMG submission 187202) | Freshwater sediment microbial communities in response to fracking from Pennsylvania, USA - Straight Creek_MetaG_SC_2013 (SPAdes) (version 2) | ecosystem: Environmental > Aquatic > Freshwater >...
AGCGTGATCGCCCAGAACAGCACCACCGAGCCGCCCGACTGGCAGAACATCCAGATCAGCACGACGAGTGCCACCGCCAGGCCGATGTTGATCAGATGGCGGGAGGGCAGCAGGATCGGCTTGCCCGACATCCGGCCCGACAGCTTGGCGAACGCGATCACCGAGCCGGTGAAGGTGATGGCGCCGATGGCGACGCCGAGCGACATCTCGAGCAGGCTCGCCGCCTTGATGCGGCCGGGAAGGCCGATGCCGAACGCTTCGGGCGCATAGAGCGCGGCGGCGGCCACGAACACCGCCGCCATGCCGACCAGCGAGTGAAAGGCGGCGACCAGCTCGGGCATCGAGGTCATCGGGATCTTGCGGGCGATGTAGGCGCCCGCGCCACCGCCGAGTGCGAGCCCGACGATGATCAGCAACCAGGTCAGCGGCTCCTCCGGCCGCGCCACCGAGAGCGTGGTCAGGATCGCGATGGCCATGCCGATCATGCCGTAGCGGTTGCCGGCGAGCGAGGTGGCGGGCGAGGATAGGCCGCGCAGTGCCTGGATGAACAGCACACCTGACGCAAGATAGGCGAGTGCGGCGATGTTCGGGCTCATGGCTGCAGGCTCCGGTGGGATCTATCGATCAAAGGGCGAAGTTGTGAAATCGTGAGGTCGTGAAGTCGCGAGTTCGTGAAAAAACCGGGCTGCAGTCAGTCGACTTGGCGATTTCACGACCTCACGACCTCACGATTTCACGACTTTATTTCTTCGCGTCTTTCTTCTTGTACATCGCCAGCATGCGCTGCGTGACCAGGAAGCCGCCGAAGATGTTCACCGACGCCATGACGAGCGCGAGGAAGCCGAAGATGTTGGCGGCGCGCGTGCTGCCGGTCGCGAGCGGCGGCGGGCGGCCGGCCGCCTGGATCAAGTGGATATTGGGATCGGCCGGCACGGTCAGCGCGGCGCTCATCGCACCGCCCGAGGTGAGATGCTCGACGGCCACGGCCAGCAGCGCGCCGACCACGATCACCGAGCTGATCGCGTTGGTGACCGACATCAAAGGCGTGTGCAACGCCGGCGTCACGCTCCAGACCACGTAGTAGCCGACGAAAATGGCGATCACGAACACGGTGAAGCGATAGACGAACGGGTCCACGTCGCCACCCACGCCACCCGCCGCGAAGGCGGGCGTCGCGGCAGCCAAGCCCATGGCAAGGGCGGTGAGAATCGGCGCCAGAACTTTTGACAAATTCATTTTCAAGCTCCCTGCTGAGCGAGGGCCGGGTGCACGATCTTGCCGTCCTTGGCAAGGAGCGTGCCTTTGATGATCTCGTCGTCCCAGTTGACCTTGAATTCCTTGGACTTCTTGTCGAAGAACAATTCCAGGAAATTGTACAAATTCTTCGCATAGAGCGAGGAGGCGTTGACCGGCACCTCGCCCGGCAAATTCAGCTTGCCGACGATGCGCACCCCGCCCACCTCGACGATTTGCCCCATCTGCGTCAGCTCGCAATTGCCGCCGCGCTCCGCCGCCAGGTCGATGATCACCGAGCCCGGCTTCATGCTGCGCACCATATCGGCGGTGATCAGCCGCGGCGCGGGGCGGCCCGGAATGAGCGCCGTGGTGATAACGAGGTCCTGCGCCTTGATGTGCGCCGCAACGAGCTCGGCCTGCTTCTTCTGGTAGGCTTCCGACATCGGCTTGGCGTAGCCCGCCGCGGTCTGCGCCTGCTTGAACTCCTCGTCCTCGACGGCGATGAACTTGGCGCCGAGCGAGGCCACCTGCTCCTTGGTCGCCGGCCGCACGTCGGTCGCCGACACCACGGCACCCAGCCGGCGGGCGGTGGCAATCGCCTGCAGCCCGGCAACCCCGACGCCCATGATGAACACCTTGGCCGCCGGCACCGTGCCAGCCGCCGTCATCATCATCGGCATGGCCTGCTCGAACATCGCCGCACCGTCGATCACCGCCTTGTAGCCGGCAAGGTTCGCCTGGCTCGACAGCACGTCCATCGATTGGGCGCGCGAGATGCGCGGCATGAACTCCATGGAGAACAGCGTCGCCCCGGTCGCGGCGAGCGTCTCGAGCCCGGCGCGGTCGGAAAACGGATCGAGCATGGCGGCGACGATGCCGGCCGGCTTCAGCGAGCGCACCTCGGCCTCGTCCGGCCGGCGCACCTTGAGCAGGATATCGGCGCCCGACAGTGCCTCGCTGCGCGAGGCGGCGATATCGGCGCCCTGTCCGCGCAGCAACTCGTCGGAGAACCGCGAGCCGCTGCCGGCGCCCGGCTCGATCCTCAGCTTGCAGCCGAGCCCGGCGAATTTCTTCACCGTCTCGGGCGATACCGCGACCCGCCGCTCGCCCGCCCCCTCCGCCGTCACGGCTATGGTGGTCATGTTCAGTCCCCCGCTGGCCAATTGTGTCAGGAAAACCCAATCGCGAAGCGCCGGATGGCGTCCTGCAAGAAAGCGGCAACGGCCAATCCAAGCTCCTTCGGCCTTGCGGCAAGGCCCGCCAGGTCAGCGCGCAACAAATGCCTTTCTATACCAGGAAATACGCCATGAGAACGAGCAATGCGACCAGCCCGATGATCGAATATTTCGTGAAGGCCATGAACCCCCGATACGTCCGCTCATGCTCGGGATAGTCCATTGCCGGGTGCCCACCCGACATATCGACAGCCATGTTCGTGCCCTCCATCAAGTGCGGGAACAATGCAGAATAACCGTCCGAGGCGTCTAGACCACCGTGTCGGCCGGCTCAACGCGGACACTGCCCGATGGGCAATTTGCCGCATCCCGGCGCAACGATGCTGCCATAATCACCATACTCGTTTCTGCCCCATCGGCAATGCTCGAAATCTGGGGGATCACCACATGTTTAATCGCACCACTTGCGCGGGCCTCGCCCTCGCAGCCGGGGTCGTGTTCGCAGCGGGGTTATTCGCGCCGGCGGTGGCGCTCGAGGAGAAGCCCGACGAGCGGGAGGCCCTGAAGGGCTGCGAGCAGCGGCTCTGCCTGATGATCTCCAAGAAGGAGACAACGGGAGCCGATCTGCAATGCGCGCTGTCCAAAACCTGGGCGAAAAACAAGATCAAGGAAGGCATCGAGAAAAAGAAGATCGAATGGTCGCTGGGGGATGCACGCTGCGGAGTCAGCGTGGAAATGAAGCGGGCGGACATCGTCGGGGCCCTCAAGGGCGGCGATGCCAAGATCGAAATGGCCAAGCACGTGGTCAAGTGCTCGGTGGAACGGGAGAAGGAGGTGATCCCGATCAACATCTCGATGTCGCCCAAGATCGAATTCAAGGATGGCAAGGCGGTGAAGGCCTGGCTCGGCATCACCGAGATCGAAGCGCCGGCGGTGGTCAAGGGGGCGATCTGGACGGCGGCCAAGCTGGAGGACAGCTTTGGCCTGTTCCACTCCGAGATGATCAAGGAGATCAATACGTTCGTTTACGACAAGTGCCCCGAGCGGTACGACGCCGAGGGTGTGCCGAAGACGCGGCAGAAATAGCCGGGTCGGCTCATGCGCCGCGGTCCTTCAGGTCATGATCGCATCGGCGCGGGACCGCGGCGCGCCGGCAGGCTCGCGGCGGCCGCGCTGGCGATGATTTTTGGCTGCCCGTCCGCCCGCGCCGAGGACCGCGACTGCTTCCAACAACTCATCGACGCGCGCGATCCGGTGATTGCCTGCACGTTCCCGGTGGCGATGACGCCCGAAGAGCTCGCACAGGTGCGGAAAATCACGCGGGACGTGCTGCGTGATGCGCATTGCCTGATGACGATCCGCATCGAGCGCCGGCTGGTCGACGATGCCATGAGCGACCCGCTGGATCACGAGTTCGCGGCGCCAGCCCAGCCGGTCGCCTGCGAGGTGGAGACAAGCTCCCGCAAGCTGCCGATCAACTTCACGTTCGCCCCGAGGGTGACGTTCAAGGGCGGCGTCGCGGTATCTGCCAGCCCCGGCATGGCGGACGTCACCGGCGTGCCGCGCGTGCTCAGCTGGCCGGTGCAGACCTGGGTCAACAATTCGGGCTCGATCCGGCGCAACATGCTGCTCGTGATCAATGCCTTCATGAAGCAGTTCCCGCGGAAGTCGTAAGCCCGTCGTCCTCCGGCAGCGGCACGCCCGCGGCCGTGAATGCCGCCCGCTGGCGCTCGGCGACGGTTTGCAGGGAAAAGCCCTGGATCAGCTCGTTGAACAGGGTGTGCCAGTTCTGCCGCGCGTTGAGGTGCAGGAACACGCCGCCGAGGCCGATCGCGGCGCGGTCCATGAACACGAACTCGCGCGGCACCAGCACCGGCCCCTTCTCCTTGAGACCCCTGTGCACGGCGAACGCCTCGCGCCGGCCGTACTCGCCGGGCGTGGTGCCTTCCGCGATGGTGCGTTCGCGGTCGTCGAGCAGCGGCCCGTAGATGAACTTCGCCCAGATGTTGAGCAAGTCGATCAGCTCGGCACTGAGGCCGCGAAAACCCCACGTCTCATAAGCGTGCACGATGCGCGCCCGCTCGCCGTGCAGCAGCCCCTGGTAGAGATCGATTACGCCGCCGATGAACCGGGGCGCGAACGAGCGCATGCAGCCGTAGTCGAGCAGATTGATGCCGCCTGGCCGGCCGTCCGCCTCCCACACCGTGTAGTTGCCGAGATGCGGATCGCCGTGAATGACGCCATACTGGCTGAACGGATACCACCAGGCGCGGAACATGGCGCGGGCGATGGTATTGCGGTCGGCTTCGGCATGGCCCTTGAAGTCGAGCAGCCGGCGGCCGTCGAGCCAGGTCATGGTGAGCAGCCGGCGGGTCGACAGCTCCGGCAGCACCCCGGGCACACGGATCAGCGCCTCGTCCGCGAAGATCGAGCGATAGAGCTGCATGTGCGCGGCCTCGAGCTTGTAGTCGAGCTCCTCGCGCAGGCGTGCCGAAATCTCCTGGATCATGTTCGTGGTATCGATGGCCGGGTCCATGCGCTTATGGATGGCGAACACGACCCGGAGCTGGTTGAGATCCGCCTCCACCGCCGATTGCATGTCGGGGTATTGCAGCTTGGCCGCCAGACGGCGACCGTCGGGCGCAACGGCCCGATGCACCTGGCCGAGCGAGGCGGAAGCCGCTGCCGTATGCTCGAAACCGGTGAAGCGGGATTGCCAGTCGGGGCCGAGCTCCGCCGCCATCCGCCGCTTGACGAATGCCCAGCCCATCGGCGGCGCCTGCGATTGCAGCTGACTGAGCTCGGCCGCGTATTCCGCCGGCAGCGCCTCGGGAATGGTGGAGAGCAGCTGCGCCACCTTCATCATCGGGCCTTTCAGCCCGCCGAGCGCGGCGGCCAGGTCGGCGGCGTTCTGGCCGCGGTTGCCATCGATGCCGAACAATCGCCCCGCCGCGATCCGCGTGGCGACGGCGCCGACGCTGGTGCCGACCGAGGCATAGCGGCGGACGCGCTGGCTGATGCGGTTCTGTTCCTCGTCCATGGGTCAGGTCTCGTTTCTGGTGGGGCCGAGCGACGGCCGGAAAAGCGTCGGGATCAGCCTCATATAGGCGCACTGCGCGCCTGTCGCGACCGCTTCCCAAGTGGTTGTCTCACGAACACTTGCGCGCTTTGCTCCCACTCCTACATGCTATGGGCTCGAAGCTCTCATCCACCACCATTCGGCTCTTGCTGCTCATGACCGCCAAAATTGCTCCAATCGTGTTGCTGATCCTCTCCAATGTGTTCATGACTTTCGCCTGGTACGGCCATCTCAAGTATCGCTCGACCGCGCTTTGGATCGCGGTCCTGAGCAGCTGGGGCCTCGCCTTTTTCGAATACTGGCTCGCGGTGCCGGCCAACCGCATCGGCTATGGCACGTACACCGGCGCCCAGCTCAAGACGGTCCAGGAGGTGATCACGCTGATCGTGTTCGCGGTTTTCTCGACACTGTATCTTGACGAGACACTGAGCTGGAACACTCTGATCGGGTTCGCCATGATCGCCGCAGGAGCCTATTTCATTTTCAAAGGTCCGCTGGTCTGATCGCAGCCCGGGCCCTGCTGGAAGCATGCCTTCGGCATGTGGCGCGGGATGATGGAAGTTTCACGGGATAACGGGGGTTTTGTGTGACTCAGTGACTTGCGACGCCGGGTGCCGCGCAAGGGTGTTGGCTGCGGCGTCGGCTTGCGGGACGACGTCGTAGTCGTAGAGCCGTCTGCGGAACGCGGCGTGGGCGCTGATCTCCGCATCACGGACGCCGAGGTCGGCGTAGGCCGAATCATACCGCAATCCGTTCTCGCGGGCGCCGCGCTGGACCAGCGCCACCCGCTCCTGGCGGAGGCTTTCATAGAGCAGCAGCGCCGCAGAGGCGCTTTTGCGGTCCGCGCGCGCCAGGATCGTCGCCAGCGCCATGCCATCCTCGATCGACTGGTTGGCGCCTTGCCCCAGATGGGGAAGCATCGGATGCGCGGCATCGCCGAGCAGTGTCAACCGTCCCCGGGTCCAGGTTGGCAACGGCTCACGGTCATATAGGGCCCATCGGAACGTCTTTTGCACATGCTGCAGCAGCGCCCCGATGCGCGGGTCCCAGGCTGCGAACTCCCGCCGAAGCAGGTCGGGATCGCCGGGCGAGGACCAGGATTCCTTCATCTCCTCGTCGGCCGGCACGAACCCGACATAGTTGATGAGCTCCCCGGAGCGCAACGGGAAGCTGAGGAAGTGTTTCGCCTTGCCGAGCCACATGAGCCAGGATCCGGTCGGCCAATGCGGAATGAGCGCATGCGCGACCACCCCCCGGTAGGCCACCGACCCGGAAAAGATCGGATGGGAGGGAGGCACCACATTGTGCCGAAGCTCGGAGTGGATGCCGTCCGCTGCGACGACGATATCGCCTTCGGCGACGGCGCCGTTGGAGAACCTCACGCGGGCGGTGTCGCCATCCTGCTCGAAGGCGGTCGCCCGGTGCCCGGTGTGCACCACCCCGGCAGGCAGGGCTTTGGCCAGGAGATCGACGAGGTCGGCGCGATGCATCCCGAAGGTCGCATTCCAGCCCGAGGAGTCCGTCACCTGCACGTGGGCGATCGGAGCGCCGTCGTGGCGGAAATATTGAGAGCCGGTGCCGACCCTGGCGCCCCACCGCTCCACTGCAGGTCCGAGCCCCACCCGCTCGAGCTGGCGCACGCTGTTGGGTGTCAGGAACACCCCGGCACCGACCTCGCCGAGGGCGGGCGCCTGCTCATAGACCGACACCTTGAGGCCGCGTGCGATCAACGCATTGGCCGTGAACAGACCGCCGATGCCGCCTCCTGCGATCACGGCGTGGAGTTGCGATCTCACCATCATCACCCCTTTGGCGCGCGCCCGCCCACGCGTGAAGATCCGCTCATTCGGGCCCCGGCGAAAGTGCTTCAGAAGTTCATCGGTTTCAAGCTACTCTAGCTTTGCACGGTCGGTGATCCAGTGGTCGTCGCAAAGGCGCAGATCGATCAGCCCGGAGAAGCTTGAATGCGCGTTGGAGTCGCCGCAGGCAGTGCTTTCTTCGGCCGATCTTCATTCGCACTGCTGCTTTGGCTTTCGGCATCGGATGCCTTCGTGAGCCCGGCGCGGGGCGATGGCTATCCGGACCACATCGTGAAAATCATCGTGCCATTCCCCGCCGGAGGAACCGCCGATGCCGTGCCGCGCATTGTGGCGGAGTGGCTCTCGCGCAGGTGGGGCCAGCCGGTCGTCATCGAGAACCGGACGGGTGCGGCCGGAAACATCGGTGCGGAGCTTGCTTATCGCTCGGCTCCGGACGGCTACACCCTGCTGTCCTCGCCGCCGCCGCCACTGGTCGTCAATCAAAACCTGTATCGGACGCTTCCGTTCGATCCCGCCAAATTCAAGCCGATCGCGGTCATGGGCCAGGTTCCGAGCGGGTTGCTCGTCAATCCGGACAAGATCACCGCGACCACCTTCCAGGAGCTGGTCGACTATCTGAGGCACAATCCGCAGAAGGTGACCGCCGCCACGCAGGGTCATGGCACGACCTCCCATCTCACGTCCGAGCTTTTCCAATTGATGGCGATGGTCAAGCTTCGCAACATTCCCTATCGCGGCTCGGCCCCGGCGCTGCAGGGCCTGCTCGCCGGAGACGTTGATCTGATGTTCGACAATCTCGGTGTCTCACTGCCTCTGGTGAATGCCGGCAAGCTCAGGCTGCTCGCCGTGGCTTCGGCTCAGCGACTGCCCTCGCTTCCCCAAGTGCCGACGATCGCCGAGACGCTGCCTGGCTTTGAATCGGTGGCCTGGTACGCGATCGTGGCGCCTCCGCAGACACCCAGCAGCATCGTCAGCAAAATCAATGACGACGTGAACGAGGCCCTGCGCCAGCCTGAGGTAAAGGACCGCCTCAAGAGCCTATCTGTCGAGATTTTCGGGGGCTCGGTCGATAGGGCGAGCGCATACATGCGCGAGGAAACCGATCGGTGGGGCAATGTCATCAAGGCGGCACAGATCAAGCTGCAGTGACGGCGGCAAGGCCGATGTGCCGCCTGCGCAAACGGCTTGATCCATGAACCCGAGAGGGCGGCTATCCTCGTTCTTTTTATCAGGCCGCGTGCCGCTTGACCCACGCCACGTAGCGATCCATCCAGCCCTGCAGGAACTGGCGGCTCGCTGATCCGATGCTGCCGTCGGTTTCGAACAGCCCGTCCTTCGCCTGCAGGAATGCCTCGGGCTGACCGAGCGTCGGCACGTCGAGGTAAGCAAGAATGTTGCGCAAATGCTGCTGGGCGAGCGCCGTGCCGATCGCTCCCACCGACACACCGATCACGCCGGCCGGCTTGCCGGCCCAGGCGCTCTGTCCATATGGCCGCGAAGCAACATCGAGCGCGTTCTTCAGCACGCCGGGGATCGATCGGTTGTATTCGGGTGTGACGAACAGCAGGCCCTGAGATCCGCTGATCTCGGCCTTCAATCGCTTGACCGGGGCGGGCTGGTTGGCGTCGTCATCCTGGTTGTACAGCGGAAGATCGCCTATGCCGAGTTCTGCAAACGAAAAGTCGGCAGGCGCCAGCTTGATCAATGCGTGCGCGAATTTGCGGTTGAACGAATCGCGGCGAAGGCTGCCGACGAGCATGGCGATCTTGTATTGGCTCACGATGGTCTCCTTAAAGGACGTTGGGAACGACAGCTCGACGATGCCTCGACGTGAGGCCGCTATGCGCGCTTGAGCAGCACGAGATTGCCCCATGGGTCGGCCGCTTCGATGGTATCGCCCTGGCGCTTTGCACCTGCCGCCAGAAGCCGCTCGGCGGCAGTGTCGAAGGCCGCCCCGTCGCGCGCCAGCAACTCGAACGAGGTGAGACCGGTCGTGGTGCCCGAACGCTTCGGCGCATTCTGACTTTGCCAGGTATTGGTCGCGAGGTGGTGATGGTAGCGCCCGGTCGAATAGAAGGTTGCGCCGGCCCGCCGGCGGGTAATGTCGAGGCCGAGAATATTGTGATAGAAGCGCTCGGCGTCGGGGATGCCCCCGACCCGCAGGTGCATGTGCCCGACGATCATGCCATCGGGCACGCGCGCTATCGTGTTGCCGGCAGGTCCGCCCGCCGCCACCAGATTACGCACGTCGAGCGCTTCGGTCGTCATCACGACCTGATCGCCCTCCCAACGCCACTGTGCCTGCGGCCGGTCGGCGTAGACCTCGATGCCATTGCCCTCGGGGTCCGACAGATACAGCGCCTCGCTCACCAGATGATCGGAGGCGCCATCGAATTCGACCTTTGCATTTATGGCGCGCCGCAGCCACGCGCCGAGATCGGCGCGCGTCGGCATCAGGAACGCCGTGTGAAACAGCCCGGCGAAGCCGACAGGCTCCAGATCCACATCGGCACGTTGCCTCAGCACCAGCAGGACCTTGCCTCCCGCGCCCAGCCGCACCGTATCGCGCTCGGCATCGATGCGGTGCAATCCGATGGCTTCCTCGTAGTAGCGCGCGACGGCAGCAAGGTCGCGCACGATCAGCGTCGGCACGCCGGGATGGACGGGAGCGCTTGCGGCAACCGTTGTAGCGGCGCTGGCAGAATCAGCCGACAGGGCTGCGGTCGTCATGGCGAGGGCTCCTTGCAGGGTTGCGGCGGTTGCGGCTTGCAGGATAGTGCGGCGGGAGAGGTTCATTGTCATAGGTCCGGTTGTGGCTGATCCGTCGGCACGGTTTCCTCATCGAGCCGGAGCCGTGCTGCCTGCCCCATATCGAGCGCGGCTCAGATGTTAGTCAATCAGCCATAATACACTGCGTCGTTGGTGGGGTCTTGCCCGAAGTGCCGCTTCAATGTGCCTCGGCAACGCGGCCGGACAGCGCGCCGAGCAAGCTCGGCCGCCAGGCATAGGCGCCATCGCCGAGCAGCGCCTGCACGAGCAGCAGCACGCTCCAGAACACCGGGAACTCCCAGCCGCCGCCTTTGGCTGAGAACACCCAGCCGTTGCCGATGTGCTGGAGCGTGGCCCCGATCATGATGGGGAGCAGCAGCAGCGCGACGGTGCGCGTATAGACGCCAAGCAGCAGTGCGCAGCCGCCACCGATCTCGCCGAGCATGACGAGATAGGCAAACAGGCCCGGATAACCGAGGCTCTGGAAATAGCCGACGGTGCCAGGAATGCCGAAGGTCAGCACCTTGAGCAGCAGTCCGTGGGCCAGAAACAGAGAGCCGAGGCCCACCCGCAGCAACAGAGCTGCATAGGGAGCGGTGCGTGTATCGGTCATGGGAACCTCCGTTGAATGAGCTGACCGCTATATCGCATCCCTTTGTTCGGTTGATAATATGCCTTGTGGTGCTATTATCTCACACCCATGGTGTGAGGATGGCGATGCTGGACCGACTGACCGGAATGCAGGTTTTTATGCGCGTGGCCGGGCTCGGCAGCCTTTCGGCAGCGGCCCGGGCACTCGGCATGTCACAGACCATGGCGACCAAGCACGTCGCCGCTCTCGAGGCCCGGCTCGGCACCAAGCTGCTGCACCGCACCACCCGCCGTCTCACCCTGACCGAGGCCGGACGCGGCTATCTCGAAGCGGCCGAGCGCATCCTTGGCGAGGTCGAGGAAGCCGACGCCCTGGCATCGGCTTCGGCCGTCGAGGTGCGCGGCACGATGCGCGTCAACGTCCCTGTGTCCTTTGGCATCCGCGAAATTGCACCACTGATCCCTGATTTCGCGCGCATTCATCCGACATTGACCATCGATATGGGGCTCAACGACCGGCAGGTCGACCTGATCGAGGAAGGCTGGGACCTCGTCGTGAGGATCGGCGAGATGGAGGACTCGGGCCTGATCGCCCGCCGCCTCGCCCCCTGCCACACCATTATTTGCGCCGCACCGCGCTATCTGGCGGAGAGGGGCACTCCGCAAAAGGTCGCCGATCTCGGCCGCCACAACTGTCTCGGCTACACCCTTTCGCGCGCGCTCGGTGTCGACAGCTGGCTGTTTGGCCGCGAGCGAAAAGTCAGGGTACCGGTGCGTGGCGATCTCAGAGCCAACAACGGCGATGTGCTGGTCGCGGCGGCGGTCGCCGGCCAGGGCATCGTCTACGCACCGACATTCCTCGTCGCGCGAGAGATTGCGGCCGGACTGCTGGTTCCGATCAAGCTGGACCATGCAACGATTGCGCTTGACGGCATCTTTGCGGTGTACCCCTCCGACCGCAGGCCACCCGCCAAGATCCGTGCCTTCATCGACTTCCTGGTGCAGCGTTTCGGGCCGGCGCCTCATTGGGATCGTGAGCTCCACCGCTGAGATCGTCCGCCCGAGTGGCGCCCGATCCGGGTAGGCATTGCCGTCCCCGATCGAAGACTCACACCGGAATCACGCCCACGGCGTTGGCTGGACCTGCGACCTATTGCCGGTCGGTACTTGATACGCCATCTTTGTAAGTGAGGATGAAACGTTGCAGCCCGGCGGAGAGCCGCTCGGGCTGGCGGGGCGTGACGCCTGAGATGGGGGTTGAGCGCCAACAGGAAAGCCGGGCATGACGACACGCCTCGCCAGACTGGAACGCAGATTCCGCGCTGGGCAGGCGTGGCTGACTTCGCGCGGCGTGGCCCTATCCAAATCCATGTCGGCTGCGATGCTGGTGGGGCTCGCGTGTCTGCCGACGCTGGCAGGCCCCCAGTTCCCCGAACCGCCGCCAGCGGCGACGCCCATCGGCTTGCCGATTGCGGCGCGGCGCGTCAAGGCCATCGACATTCCGCCCAAGCTTGTTGCGGTGCGGGCCGTCCGCAACACGAAATCCGAATCCGCGCCGCCGGGCGCAGCGCAACCGGCCACGGCGGAGACCCCGGCTCCGCCCGCAACCGGCAGCAATGGGGCGCCGGCTGCGGTGCCAGCCGCGCCAGCCGCACCTGCTGCGGCTGCGGCTGCTGCTGCTCCTCCTCCTCCTCCTCCCCCGCCGGCGGTGGACGTGTGGGGGGATGCCGAGATCAAGGCTGCTTTGCAGGAATGCGTGCGCGAGATGGCATCGATTGTGGGGCAGGTGGACACCCTGGCTCCGATCAGGCAGGGGCAATGCGGCACGCCCGCCCCGATCTCGCTGCGCAGCATCGGCGCCTCCAAGGTCGAGCTGCAGCCGGCCGCCGTCACCACCTGCCGTATGGCCAAGGCGCTGCATGATTGGGTGGAAAACACGCTGCAGCCGGCCGCGAAAGAGATGCTGGCCTCGCCGGTGAAGCGGCTGATCGGCACGACGTCCTATGCCTGCCGCAACCGGAACAACGAAGTTGCCGGACCCATCAGCGAACATGCCTTTGCCAACGCCATCGATATCGCCGGCTTCGTGCTGGCCGACGGGCGTACTGTCACCGTGCTGGATGGGTGGGGGCCGAGCGCCAGGGAGCAGAGCGCGGCGAGTCCGCCGCAGGCCACCCCGGCACCATCAGCCGACAAAGCCGCCGCCAAGTCGGCGGCCCGCAAGGGCAAGCCGGGCACTGCCAAGCTCAAGACGGCCGAGTTGCAACGGCTCGGGGGGCCAGCCGGCTCGGCTCCGGTCGCAGCATCCGCGCCGCCGGCAGAATCGAGTCCCAACACCCAGGAGGCCGCGTTCCTGCGCCGGTTGCACAAAGGTGCGTGCGGTGTGTTCGGCACGGTGCTCGGCCCGGAGGCCAACGCCTTTCATCGCAATCACTTCCACCTCGACCTGAAGGCGCGCAAATCGCGCGCCATCTGCCAGTAGCGCCGACCCGTCCTCAGCGCGGGCGGTCGCCGGCGAGCGTGATGCGATGCATGACGCGGCGGTGGCCGTGATAGTCGTTGATCGGGTTGTGCAGGGCGCAGCGGTTGTCCCATAACGCCAGTGAACCCGGCTGCCAGCTGAACCGGCAGGTGAACTCCGGCCGCACCATGTGCGTAAACAGATAGCTCAGGATGGGCGCGCTCTCCGCCTCGGTCATGCCGGCGAAGCGCACGGTATGACCGGGATTGACATAGAGCGCCTTGCGGCCGGTCTCGGGATGGGTCCGCACCACCGGGTGCTCGGCGGCGTATTCCTTGCGCGCATCCTCTTTGGCACCATCCCGCACCCGGTCCTCGCGGGTCTTGGTGACGTCCGCCTTCGCCGAGCTGTTGATGGCCTGCAGCGGGTCGAGCAGGCGGCGCATGCCCTCGGACAATGTTTCATAGGCGAGGTACAGGTTGGCGAACAGCGTGTCTCCGCCATAGGGCGGCACCTCGCGGGCGATCAGCAAGGTGCCCATGGGAGGCGCCTCGAGATAGGCGGTGTCGGTGTGCCACAGGCCGCCGAAATTGACCGTCTCGTGCTCGAGCTTGACCACCGGTGTGATCTGCGGGAAGCCGTCGATGCCCTTGACGAACGGATATTCGACAACCTCACCAAACTCGCGGGCGAATTCCAGGAATTCGGCCGGCGGCAAGGTTTGTCCGCGAAAGAATATGACCTGATGCTCGAGCCAGACCTTGCGAATTGCGGCGACCGTCGCACGGTCTCGCTGGCGGGCCAGATCGAGGCCGATGATCTCCGCGCCCAGCGCTCCCGACAGGCGGCGGATGTCCAGGTTCCTGGCGCTCATGGGTTGTCCTTTCACGATGCGCACCCGTTCCATCCCCAACTCTAACAAACCCTTCCGGAAGTTCGTAGGTTGAATTGAACGGCCGCCTGAGCCAGCCCTGGCCGGCTCAGAACCGGCCGGCCTTGCGCCGCTCATCGTAGGCCTTGAGCGCGACGTAGGAAATGTGGTGCAGGGTTTCATCGAGGCCGAACGTGCGCGCCTGGTCCAGCATGTACCCGACAACATGGTCGGCCTCCGTCGGGCCATGCCGCTCCACGTCGCGCAGCATCGAGGCCTCGTAGGTCGCAGTTGGGTCGCTGAACAACTTGCGCAGATAGGCGAGGTAGTCGGGTGTAGTCGGATAGCCCGCGCGGCTGGCGATCACGGCGTTGCGGTCGAGCAGCTCGAGCATCAGGTCGCGGCCGCCGGGCGTGCGCGCGATTTCGCCGACGTTGGCGCGCAGCAGCGTCGTCATCTGCGCGAGCGTGGCCAGATGCACGATCTTGTCCCACATCTGCTGGCGGATGTCGGCCACGGCCTTGGCCTCGATCGAGGTCGCATCGAAACAGGCTTTGATGGCCAGCACGCGCTCCGACAGGCGACCATTGAGCTCCCCGAAGGTCAGATAGCGCCAGTCGTTGAGGTGCCTGACGATGCCATCGGAGGTCAGGGTTGCCGCGATCCGGGCGAGCCCGCCGAGCACCCGCTCCTTGCCAAATTCAACGGCCAGACGGTCGATATGGGCGAGGCCATTCAGCACCGGCAAAATCGCCGTACCTGGTCCCACGGCGGGGCGGATCGCATCGATGGCAGCGTCGAGGTCGTAAGCCTTGCAGGTCAGCAGCACCACATCGTAAGGCCCGCCGTCCTCGCCGCGCGTAACGGACCTGACCTTTCCATTGAAGTTGCCGAACGCGGGGCTCTCGATCGTCAGCCCAGCCGCATCGAGCTGCCGCCTGCGGGCCGGCCGGACCAGGAACTTGGCATCCTTGCCCGCCTCGATGAGACGGCCGCCGAAATAGCCGCCGAGCGCACCGGCACCGAGGATCAGAAACCGCATGGCTGCCATCCCAATCGAGCGAGGTCCGTTCCAAAGCAACGGGGCCCCGCCAACAACGGAGCCCCGTAAATCTTAGCGCAAGACAGGACCCGCTCAAGCCAGTCCGGTATTTTCCTTGATCCAGCCGGAAAGCTTGGCCTTCTGCACGATCGCACCTGTATGCTGGACAGCCGGCTTGCCGTCCTTGAACATGATCAGGGTCGGCATCGCCCGGATTTCATAGGCTTGCGTGGTTGCGGGGTTGGCGTCGACATCGATCTTGACGATCTTGACCTTGCCCTGCAGCTCCTTCGCCACGGCTTCGAGGGCCGGTGCCATCGCCTTGCAGGGGCCGCACCACTCGGCAAAGAAATCAACCAGCACCGGAATCTCGGATTGCTTCACTTCTTTGTCGAATGTCGCGTCGGATACCTGGGGAGTCGTATCGCCCATGGAATTTTGATCTCCTGAGAATGCCCCGGAATCGGAGCTATGAGGCGTTGCGGGAAGGTAGGTACGAGGGTTGTAATCGTCAAGCGGCCTTATGTCGTAAGGTGCTCAGGTCCCCCTGAGCTGATCGCTATGCCAAAGGGCGCCCTCGTGGACATCGAGAATCGCCGCGGGGATCTCCATCATGCGTGGCCCATCCGTCCAAAGAATGGCGGCGCGGACGGTCTTGGCCGCCAGCGCCGCCCGTACCGCGAGGCGGTAGGCGGCAAGTTGCAGCAGGTAGCTGCGAGCAACCTTGGCGGGCTCTTGCGGAGGTGGCCGGTTGGTCTTGTAGTCGATGATCAGCGCCTCGCGACCCTCGGGCCGCTCGAATACGGTCAGCCGATCGATCTGGCCGATGATCCGCAAGGGCGGGCCGTTACCCGACGGAGCGGGGATTTCCGCGACGATCGGCACCTCGGGACGGCTGTCCCGGCCGAAGTAGGGTGCGAACCGGGAGTCCTCCAGGATGGCCAGGGTTTCCGCGACAATGCTGGCACGGACGTGCGCCGAAAGCCCACGTGCGCGATGCGCCAGGAAGGCATCGGCCACGGTCTTCCAGCGCGCAGGGGCGAACGATGGCAGATGCTCGAGCAGCGCGTGGGTCAAGGTTCCGCGCAGGAAGCGGTGCGCTTCGACCCTATGGGAGGGCCCCAATGCAGTTGGATCGGCCGCCGGCCCCGGGTGTGGGACCGAGGGGGGCGCGGAGTTTGGCGGACGTCGCGCGGACTCATCGGCATCGTCCTCGCTTTCGAGCGGGGCGAGGCGCGATGGCACCAATGGGATCGACCGCGTCGGGATGGCAGGGGCGGGGTGCCTGGCCCACTCGGGCAAGCGCGCGATCGAGGCTGCCGCGTGCGGCCTCTCGGGCTTTGTTCGGGCCGGCTGCTGCTGTTCCGACGCCTTGCGCCAAACGGTACGACCGTCGCCGAGCGCGACCGCGTCGAGATCGTCCGCCAGCGCCTGCCAAATGAGATCGTACCAGCAGCCGGGCGCGCGCCCCTTTGCGCCTTCAAAGCCCGCCACGTACAGCCGGTCGCGGGGACGGGTCATGGCGACGTAGAGCAGGCGGTGATATTCCTCCGCCTCCGCCGCGTCGAGGCCGGCGCGGGCGGCGCGGATCACATCCAGCTTGCCAGTGCCTTTCACCGGCCAAACCAGCGGCGGGGGGCTCGATTGGCGCGCGAGCGCGGCGAGCGGCAGCAGGCTGCCCGGCGTGCGGCCGCTGCGCGTGGTGCAGGTGTCGGGCAGGAACACGATCGGCGCCTCCAAGCCTTTCGCGCCATGCACGGTCATTACCCGGACCTCGTCGCGGCCCTGGTCCATGTCGCGCTTGATTTCGCGCGCATCCCGCCGCACCGCGGTCAGGAAGCCCTGCAACGAAGGCGGCGCGCTGTCGTCGTAGTTGAGCGCGAGATTGAGAAATTCGTCGATCGGCTCGGCGGCCTCCGGCCCGAGCCGGGCCAGCATGTGCTGGCGATAGGTCAGCTCAGCCGATTTCTGGTCGAGCAGGCCTGCAAAGAACTCATAGGGCGGCACGTAGTCGGCGCGCGCGCGCCAGCGCTTCAAGGTTTGCGCCGGCGCGGCAAAGGCCAAATCCGCCGAACCCCGTTTCAACAGCGCGCTCCACAGGCTGCCGCGCCGCTCGTGAGCAATGGCGAACAAATCGTCGTCGGTCAGTCCGAACAACGGGCTTTTGAGCACCGCGGCCAGCGACAGGTCGTCCTCGGGCAGAACCAGGAATTCGCCGAGCGCGATCAGATCCTGGACGGCGATCTGCTCGGTCAGCTGGATGCGATCGGCGCCGGCCACCGGGATGCCGCGGGCCTTCAGCGCTCGCACCATCGGCCCGGCGAACGGCCGCCGCTTGCGCACCAGGATCAGTACATCGCCGGCGCCGATCGGACGGTCCTGCGAGGAGAGCCGCTCGCCGCTGTCGAGCCAGTGCCGGATCGTGCGCGCGATGCGTTCGGCAAGGCGCGACGCCGGGGCCTCGCTCGCCGGCTCGGCGTTGGGCGCAAACGGATCGGCGACCCCGGCCGCATCGGCCACCTCGGTTGGCCACACCTCGATGAGACCGGCCTCGCCCGCGCGGTTCGCGATATGGGCCGCAGTCTTGCCGGTGGCCGAAAGCCCGCGCGCCGCCTCTGCATGCGAGAATACCTTGTCGACGGCGGCAAGCACCGGCGCCACGCTGCGAAACGACAGGTCCAATGGGATTCGCTGCCATGGCATGAGCGCCGCAGCGGCCCGCCGCTCGAAGGCCTTGCCCATGCGCGCGAACATCGCCGGCTCGGCGCCCTGAAAGGAATAGATCGACTGTTTCTCGTCGCCCACGGCGAAGATGGTCCGCGGCTCCTCGCGGGCGCCCTCGCCAGAAAAGAACTCCGCTGCCAGCGCCTCGATCACCCGCCATTGCACGGGCGCCGTATCCTGACTTTCGTCGACCAGGATGTGATCGAGCCCGCCATCGAGCTTGTAAAGCACCCATTCGGCAGAAGTGGAAGCGCTGAGCAGCCCCGCCGTTTTCTCGATCAGATCGTCGAAATCCAGCGCCGCGCGGCGTGACTTGTGCACCTGGTAGCGTTGCAGAATGGCATCCGCGAGCCGCAGCAGCGCGACCGTGGCCTCGATCAGCACCAGCGACTGGCGCTCGCCGACGGCGCGTTCGGCGCGGGCCTGCGCCGTGAGCAGCCGGGCGTAGAGATCGCCGTTCTGATCCTGCAGAGTCTTGGTGAAGAAGCGGAGCTTTGCGGCTTTCTCCTTCGTCAACAGTGCCGTCTCGACGGCGGCGGCGCGCAACGCCTGGTCCTGCGAGGCGCGCACGCGTTTCAAATCCTCGGCGAGCGCGATGTCCGTCTTGCTGCCTTCCGACAGCACGCCGATGGCGCGGGCGAGGTCGGCAGGTGCGATGAGCGTCGCAAGCTCGCGCTCGATGTCCGCCGCGGTTCGCGCCTTGCCGACCCCGAGAGCGGCGCGCAATTCGGCCTCCACACCCTCGAATGGATCGGTCTCCTCACGCCCGGCGCGGATCAGGGCCGCGAGCGATTGGTGCGCGCCGAGCGCCTGGCGGATGACCTGATCGAACCCGTCCTCCGCGGCGTAGGCGATGACGCAGCCGAGCGCCATGCCCAGATCGCCCGCCGGATCGGCCGTCGCCAGTTGCAGCACCTCGTCAATGGCGATCCGCTGCAGCGCGCGGCTGGTTTCTTCCTCGAGGATGGTAAAATGCGGGGCAACGCCGGCCTCGAGCGGGAAGCGCTGCAGCAGCCGCTCGCAGAACGCGTGGATGGTCTGCACCTTCAGCCCGCCCGGCGTCTCGATCGCCTCGGCAAACAGCACGCGTGCGCGCAGCGTTTCGTCCGGCAGCGCGGTGCGGCCGAGCAGTTCGGCCAGCCGCTCGCCGAGTGCCGCCTCGGTATCGATCACCCATTCGCCAAGCACCTCGAACACGCGCTTGGACATCTCCGCGGCGGCAGCCTTGGTGTAGGTGAGGCACAAGACGCGCTCGGGCTTCGTGCCGGTCAGCAGAATGCGCAGCACGCGCTGGGTCAGCACGTGCGTCTTGCCGGTGCCGGCATTGGCGCTGACCCACACCGAAGCCGCGGGATCGGCGGCGAGGGACTGATCGCGTTGCGTGCGTTTGCGGGCCGCATCGAGCAATTTTGGTATCGGGGGCCGGGCGTGCATAGGCTCAGTCCTCCCCGCGGGCGACTTGCCATTCGGCGACGCGCGCAAGATGCGCGTATTCGTCGTAGTCATAGCTGAAGCGGGCGCGGCGCGTTGCCTTGTAGGGGGTCGCCACGTCGTCGAACTCGCGGATCAGGCGGGAGAGCTTCGCCAGGACCTCCGCCGCCAGCAACCCGACGTCGGCAACTTTGATGGCGCGCTCCTCGCCCGGCGGCTCGCCGCCGCTGGCGCGGATGTATTTCAAGGCCAGGATGCCGCCCGCGGGGATGTTTTCGAAACCGCCCGCGGCGGCGATGGCGGCCTCGAGCGGCAGTTGCGGCGCTTCGCCCGAAAGCACACGCGTATCGTTCGGTGGCGTGCCGGTCTTGTAGTCGAAGATGGTGAGGCCGGCGGCGCTGAGATCGAGCCGGTCGGCGCGGGCGGTCAGCTGGAAAGCACCGGCGGGCAAGGCGATCTGCAAGCTGCCGCGCACCTCGGTCAGCACGCGCTCCACCTCGCGGCGGCGATCGGCCTCGGTGTCGGCGAACCAGGTGGCAAAACGGGCGAGGCGCGGTTGCCAGAACGCGGCGACGCGCGGGTGGGCGGCATAGTCGGCGAGCACCCCGGTGGCGATGGCGATCAGCGCGGCGGCCGGGTCGGGCGGCAGAGTTTTGGCGTACGTCGAGGTAAAGCGCGCCAGCGACTCGTGCAGGATCTGGCCGCGCAAGGCCGCATCCGGCTCGGGGCCGAGCGCGGGCAGCGCATCCAGCTTCAGAATGTGGCGGGCATAGATGGCATAGGGGTTGGCCATCCAGTGCTCGATCTGGGTAACCGACATCTTGCGCGGACGCGCGGCGAGTGGCGGACAGGGCGCCGGTGCCTTGATCGGCGCCGGTTTGCGGCCGGGCTCATCGCGCATTCGCGCCCAGGCGAGCCAAGGCTGGTGCTCCGCCGGCCACAGCGCCTGCGCAAGACCGACGCCTTTCAGCAGCGCCTGCAGCCGCATCAGCCAGCGCGAAGGTACCGTTGGCACACCACCGATCTTCGCCGCACGGGTGAGATAGACCGTTTGCGCACCCAGGAAGGTGGTGAAATCGTGAGCGGCAAAACCGATCTTCGCCTCCGGGCTCGGCAATCCGAGCGCCGCCCGCATCGGCCGATTGAGCCACGGGCCGGGATCGGCAGGCTCGGGCCAGGTGCCGTCGTTGAGGCCGCCGAGGATCATCACATCGGTCTTCTGCAGGCGCGCCTCGAGCGGGCCCCAGATGAACAGCCGGGGGTGCACCGCAACGCGTGGCCTTACGCTGATGCCCTGGATCAGGGCGCGATAGAAGTCGGGATAATCAGCGAATGTGAGCGTCAACGCGGGCAATGTCGGGTCAAGCAGCGTCGTGAACAGCGCCGATGCGGCTTCGCCGGCCTCGTCCCGCAGCAACGCATCGCAGCTGCCGGACTCCTCGCGGGCCAAAGTTTCGGCAACGGCAAAATGAGCGGCGGCGAACGTATCGAGCGATGCAACGTCACCTCCCTCCGCAAGGCGCATCAGCGGCGCAAATGCCACGGTCAACGCGGTGAGCAGGCTTTGGGCCGCGGCGTGGTCCTCGCTCCACAAGCGTCGCACCGCCCGATGGGGTCGGCCCAATCCTTCCAGGCTGCCGATTGCCCGGTCGAGCGCTGTTGCAACGCCGTCCAATCCTTCGCCCAGATAGGTCGTTCGGAAGGCCAGCAGCTCGAGCGCGCGCGCGGCGCGGCGGATGGCGCCGGCGGGCCTGCCGAGCCGTGTCAGCGGATGTTTCAGCAAGGCCATCAGGTCGGGTGGCGCAAAACGGCCCGCCACAGCCTCGACGATCAGGTCGAGGAAGGCGCCGGGCGTGGTCTTGGCAAAAGGCCGGCCGGCGGAGTCGTCGACCTTGATGCCCCACGCCTCGAGCCGGACGGCGACGCGGCGGGCCAACAGGCGATCGGGTGAGACGAGCGCCGCGCTGCGGGCCGGATGCTCGGCCACCTCGCGCATGATGAGCGCGATCGTCTCGGCCTCGTCCTGCGCCGTCGGGGTTTCCAGATAGGTGAGCCCGGCAAGCGCCTGCGCCAGTGCACCGCGATCGGCTGCGGCAATGTAGTGCCGCCAGTGTGCGGTGGCGCCTGCCGGCCGCATCGCCTCGGCGATCAGCGCCGTTCGCGGCAGCAGCGGATTCGTTGGCGCCTGCGGCTGCAGCTGACGGACCTCGCCGCGCGCGACGCCGAGCGTATCGAGGAGCATCTTGAGGCCGTATTGGGGATGCTCAGGATGCTGCGGCAGGTCGCGCTTTGCCGGGGCGATGGCTTCCCAGCCGGCGGCATCGAGCGTCAGATCAAGCCCCGGTAGCACGATAGCCCCCTGCGGCAGCCGCGCCACCACGGCCATCAGCGCGGCGGTTGCCGGAACGCTGCCTGTGACGCCGGCGACGATCACTGGACCGTGCGGCGGCGAGACCGCCAATCGCCGCGCCTCCGCCCGGATCAGCGCATCGCGCCGTGCCATTGGCGAGGCGAGACCCCGCTCCTTGAGGTAGGCGGGCCACCACGAGGTGACGATCTGCAGGAAATCCAGCGTGAGCTGCCAATGCTCGGAGTATTTGGCATCGACCAGGCTCGCGAGCGCAGCGAAGCTGGCGCCCTCGGTCTCGACCTCGTCCATGAGCGTGGCGAGCCCGAGCGCCAGATGCGCCGCTTGTGCCGGTGTCTGCGTGGGTGCGATCGGCGGCAGCATGCCGGCATCGTCGTCCCCATGCCCGCCCCGGCTTGCTTCGGACCATTTCATGACCAGCTGGGTCAGCACCAGCCGCCGCTCGAGCGTGGTGACGGCAGCCGCCGTATCCTCGATGTCAGCTCCTGCGCCGAACTGTCCGGCGAGCCCCGAAAGCAGGCTCAGATCCTCCTCGCCCTCGGCGATCGGGCTGATCCGCGGCAGCAGCAGCGCCCGACCGCGGCAGCGCGCCAGGAACGCCTCCTGCAGTGAGCGGCAGGCACGCCGCGTCGGCATCAGCAGGGTCATCGCAGGCAGGTCGAGCGGTCGAGGTTTCGTGCCACCCGGCTCCGGCAGATCGCCCGCCAGCACGGCATCGGCGAGGCAGTCGAGGAAGGCATGGCCCGCGGGGACTGTGAAAATTCTGGATTTGGCGCCGCTCTCAACCGGTCTGCTAGCGCCCGACATTGGCGCGTCCCGACATGGCGGCTTCCGCCTGTAACAGCGAGGCGGGGTCTCCGACATGCATCCAGGTTCCCTCGAACGGTTTGCCGAAAACCCGGCCGCGGGCGATGGATTTGTCCCATAAACGATTGAGCGAGAACGGCTCGACGGCCGCCCCCTCGAACAGGCGCGGATGGGCGATCGAAACGCCGGTGAACACGAACGGAGTTGCTTCCGCCCGACCGCGCCGACGGATCGTGCCGTCCGCTAGCAGAGCGAAATCGCCGTTCCCGGCATACCCGAGGCTCGTCGCGCATGGCGCGAGCAGCAGCAGGCTGTCCATCCGCTCGCCGTCCCATGCCTCGATCAGCCGCTCGAGATTGGGCTTGCCCTGCTCGCTCCAGACCGAGTCGGAATTATGAATCAGGAAAGCACCAGGACCCAGCAGCGGCAGCGCTCTGGCAACACCGCCGCCGGTGTCGAGTAAAAGGTCGCGCTCGTCCGAAATCAGGATATTCGGCTGCTGCCGCTGCGCCAGATGGGTGATCAGTGCTTCGGCGCGGTAGTGAACATTGACCACTGCGGTGGCAATGCGCGCGTCCGCGAGGCGGTCGAGCACGTGGTCGATCATCGGCCGGCCGCTCAGCGTCACCAGCGGCTTGGGGATCGTCAGCGTATGCGGGCGCATGCGCAACCCGAGTCCGGCGCCGAGCACCATCGCGCTGGCGGGGCGCTCACCCATCCTGGCACGTCCCAGTGGGCTCACTCCGGCAGCGGTCGCGTTCGGATGTGCCGGGGGAAATTGCGGTCGAACCAGGCCTTGAGCGGCGCCAGTTCCGGGTGGGCGAGGTTGCGCTCGATGTAGCCCCAGATGCGCGGGACGTGCGCGAGATAGCCACGCTTGCCATCACGGCGCGCCAGGCGGGCGAAGATACCGAGGATCTTCGTGTTGCGCTGAGCCCCGAGGATCGCATAGCCGGTGGCGAACTCCTGTGCATCGAATCCCTGCTCGCTCCCTTGAACCGCGGCACAGTAGTGGTCGCGCAGCTGCCGTTCAAGCTCGGCCGGCACGTCCAAGCGGGCATCCTGCAGCAGCGACACGAGGTCATAGGCCGGATGGCCCCGCAGGGCATCCTGGAAATCGAGCACGCCAACCCTCGCAACCCCTTGGCGCTGCGGCAACCACACCAGATTCGGCGAATGATAATCGCGCACCACCCATCCGGGCCGGGCGGCGAGCACGCGGTCGAACAAACTGTTGAAAAGCTGGAGGAACGCGCGGGCATCATCCGGCGGACACGGGCTGCCCTTGGCGGCGGGCCAGTACCAGTCGGTCAACAGCTCGACCTCGATCCCCAGCGCCGGTGCGTCATAGGACGGCACACGGTGGGCCGCGCCCCCGCCCAGCGGCAGCAGCTCCGGAGCGGGCGCCGAGCGCAGCGTGAGCAGGGCGTCCACCGCCGGCCGATAGAGATCGGCGATCGATGTGCCCGAGGCGATCTCTCTGCCGAAAACCGTGTCGCCGAAGTCCTCGATCAGCAGCAGGCCTTGTGCGAGGTCGGCCGCGTAGACCTCTGGCGCCGAGAGACCGGCCTTGCGCAGCGCGGACGCGATCGCGACGAATGGGCGCACATCCTCGGCGAGATGGGCCATGCGGCTGTAGGGCAGCCCGTTCCGGATCGGCGGGCCGTCCGGCATGCGGGGTGCATCCATCAGTACGGCAGGACGGGCGCCCGGGCGCAGCAGGCGGGCATAGCGGCGCGGCGAGGCATCGCCTTGCAGGAAGCAGATCGAGGCATCCGCCGCTGCATGGCTCTGCAGGAAGCCGCGTATGGCAAGCAGTCGCTCGACCCGCGCCGCCCAGCTGCCCAAGCCGGTCAAGGTCAGTCTGCGGAGACCGGGCTCGCCGGCGACCGGGTCCAGCCGCAGTTCGAGCCGATCGGCGGGAAGTACCGTGACCGCCCGCTCGGGCCACTCGATCAGGGAGAGGCCGTTGGCAAGGTTGTCATCAAACCCCAGCTCATGCACCTCGTCCGCCGATTGCAGGCGGTAGAAGTCGTAATGGTAGACGGGAAAACGCGCCGTCTCATAGGGCTGCAGCAGCGTGAAAGTGGGGCTCGGCACCTCGGCGTCGGGCTCGGCCAACAGGTGCGCGATGAGCGCCCGCGCGAACGTCGTCTTGCCGGCGCCGAGCTCGCCGCTGAGCGCGATCACATCGCCGGTCCGCGACAGGATCGAGACGAGCGCGGCGACAGGCGGCATGCCAGCCAGATCGAGCGAGGGGATGGCGAATATGGTCGGCATGGAGCGAGCCTCGGACCAGTGCTGCGGGACGAGGCGTTGCTTAACCGAGCTTGCCGGCAAACGGAAGGCCGCCGCCAATCGCCCCTGACACAACAGGATTTGAGATTTGGATTTGAGAATAGATTTGAGAATAGGTTGACGGGCCGTCGAGGCCGATTCAAACTCTTGTTTGAAGGACGGAGCGGCAGCGGAGCCCGTGGCATGAAGAAACGGCAAACGACACGCCCCGGCGCAGGGGTTCACAGCACCTTGAAGCTGCCGATCGGCGCAGGGAGCCGCCCGTGAAGCTCTATTGGTCCTCGCGCTCACCGTTCGTGCGCAAGGTGATGGTGTGCGCGCATGAAGCCGGGCTTGCCGGCCGCATCAACTGCGAGCGGACCATCGTCTCGGCGGCCCAGCCAAACCTGGAGGTGATGGCCGCCAATCCGCTGGGCAAGCTGCCGACGCTGATCCTGGATGATGGCAGCGCCTTGTACGATTCCCGGGTGATCTGCGAGTATTTCGATACCCTTCAGGACCGGATCCGGCTGTTCCCGGCGGGCGGCGACGTGCGGATCACGGCCTTGCGGTGGCAGGCGCTCGCCGATGGACTGCTGGATACGCTGGTGGCCTGGATGGGCGAGCGGACGCGTCCGCCAGAGCAGCAATCGGCGGCGCACCTCGACGGCTATCGGCTGAAACTGCGCGCGGCGCTGGAATGTCTCGAGGCGGAGGCCGAAAAGCTCGGCACGGGCGGTTTTGATATCGGGCACATCGCCATCGGCACCGCGCTCTCCTACACCGATTTCCGGTTCCCGGCGGAGCACTGGCGTGACGGTCATCCCGGCCTTGCGCGCTGGCACGCAACGTTTGCCTTGCGCGACTCGGTAACGGCTACCGAGCACGCCGACGTTTATTGAACGCGGTTACGTCAGAGTTTTGAACGGATCTCGTGCAGGGAAAGCGGACACGCATGTCGATCAAAGGCAAGGCCTACATCGTCGGGGCGTTCGAGCATCCGACGCGCAAGGCGCCCGATACGTCACTGGCGCAGTTGCATGCGGAGGTGGCCAAAGGGGCGCTGGAGGATGCCGGGCTCAGCAAGGATGACGTCGACGGCTATTTCTGCGCCGCGGGGGATACGCCGGGCCTGGGTGCCCATTCGTTCATGGATTACATGAACCTCAAGGTCCGGCACTGGGATACCACCGACACCGGCGGCTCGTCCTACCTCGTGCACGTCGGCCATGCCGCCGAGGCGATCGCCGCCGGCAAATGCAATATCGCGCTGATTACGCTGGCCGGGCGGCCGCGCAGCGAGGGCATGGCGACCGGCACCGCGCCGCGCGCCGGCAATCCGAACCAGCCGGACCTGCAGTTCGAGTTTCCCTACGCCCCGGCCACCGCCAACATGTACGCCATGTGCGCCATGCGGCACATGCACGAGTTCGGCACCACCTCCGAGCAGCTGGCCTGGGTCAAGGTCGCCGCCTCCCATCACGCCCAGCACAATCCCAATGCCATGCTGCGCGAGGTGGTCACGGTGGAGGAGGTGGTCAACTCGCCAATGGTGACGGACCCGCTGCACCGGCTGGATTGCTGTGTGATCAGCGACGGCGGCGGCGCACTCATCGTGGCCAGGCCCGAGATCGCCCGCACCCTCAAACGCCCCAAAGTCAGGATCATCGGCTGCGGCGAGGCGCACAAGCACGTCGCCGGCGGTCATATCGATCTCACCTTCACCGGAGCGGTGCGATCGGGTGCGGCAGCCTTTGCCGAGGCGGGCGTCACGCGCACGGACGTCAAATACGCCTCGATCTATGACAGCTTCACCATCACGGTGGTAATGCAACTCGAAGACCTTGGCTTCTGCGAGAAAGGGCACGGCGGCAAATTCGTCTCCGACGGCAACTTGATCTCGGGCGTCGGCAAGCTGCCGTTCAATACCGACGGGGGCGGTTTGTGCAACAACCATCCGGCCAACCGTGGCGGTATGACCAAGGTGATCGAGGCGGTACGGCAGCTGCGCGGCGAGGCGCATCCCAAGGTTCAGGTCAGCAATTGCGACATCGCGCTCGCGCATGGCACCGGCGGCTCACTCGGCACCCGGCACGGCAGCGCGACGGTGATCATGGAGCGGGAGTAGAACCATGTCTGATGCAAAACCAGCCGCGGGCAAGGTCGCCAAGGCGCGCAAGATCGAGTCTCCCGAGCCGACGCCGGGCACGGCTCCTTATTGGGACGGCGCCAAAGCCGGCAAGCTGATGCTGAGGGTGTGCAACGATTGCAAGCAGCTGCACCATTACCCTCGCGATATCTGCCCGCACTGTTTCTCGCTCGATCTTGCCTGGCAGCCGGCGTCCGGCAAAGGCAAAATCTACACCTACTCGGTGATGCGGCGGGCGCCGGTGCCCTACGTGATCGCCTACGTCACGCTCCAGGAGGGTGTGCAAATGATGACCAACATCGTCGATTGCGATCTGGACGCGGTGCGCATCGATCAGCCGGTGAAGGTGGTGTTCAAGCCGAGCGAGAACGGCCAGCCGGTGCCGATGTTCACGCCGGTTTGAGAGATTGAAACGTGGACGAGATGGTGTCAGACCCTGAGGGTCTGACACCTGGATATGACACCGGGACACCGGAAAAAGCACAATGATCGACAAGCGCGTGACGACAATGGCCGCGGCGATGGCCGGCATTCAGGACGGCGCCGTCGTCCTCGTCGGCGGCTTCGGCACGGTTGGCCAGCCCTATGCGCTGCTCGACGGCTTGTTCGAGCAGGGCGCCAAGGACCTCACCATCGTCGCCAACAATGCCGGCACCGGGCGGACCAGGGGCCTCGCCCGGCTGATGGCGGGCGGCCGCGTGCGCAAGATCATCTGCAGCTTCCCGCGCAGCCAGGGCTCGGTGGTGTTCGACGAGTTGCACAAGGCGGGCAGGCTCGAGCTCGAGCTGGTGCCGCAGGGAACGCTGGCCGAGCGCATCCGTGCCGCTGGAGCCGGCGTGCCGGCGTTCTATACGCCCACCGCATTCGGCACCGCGCTCGCCGCCGGCAAGGAGACCCGCAATATCAAAGGCCGCGACTATGTGCTCGAGGAGGCACTGGCCGGCGATGTCGCGCTGGTGGAGGCCTGGAAGGCGGACCGCTGGGGCAACCTGACCTACCGCACCTCGGGCGCCAACTTCAATCCGGTGATGGCGACCGCCGCGCCGCTCACCATCGTGCAGTCGCAGCACATGGTGGAGCTCGGCGACCTCGATCCGGAGGTGATCCAGACCCCGGGCATCTATGTGAAACGGGTGATCCACGTGCCCTACGGCGATCCGCCGCCGGCCGTCGCCAACCTGGACAATTGAGGGAGATCAAGGTGCCGAAAACCAAGCCGAAAGCAGCCGGGTCTGCCGCAAGGCCCAGATCGGTCGAGGCGGGGGATGTGCGGGCCTGGAGCCGCGATCAGATGGCAGAGCGGCTCGCCCGCGACATCCCGGAAGGCTGGTTCGTCAACCTCGGCATCGGACTGCCGCTGCAGGTCGGCAACTACGTTCCCGAAACGCGCGAGGTGATCTTCCATTCCGAGAACGGCATCGTCGGCATGGGGCCGGTCGCCAAGGCCAATGAGATCGATACCTGGATCATCAATGCCGGCAAGCAGAACGTGACCTTGCGCACGGGTGCGGCCATCGTGCATCACGCCGACAGTTTCGGCATGATCCGCGGCGGGCATCTGGATCTGTGCGTGCTGGGCGCGTTCGAGGTGGCCGAGAACGGCGACTTCGCCAACTGGACGGTGTCGCTGACAGGCGCCGTGCCCGCGGTCGGCGGCGCCATGGATCTCGCGGTCGGCGCCAAGCGCGTCTGGGTGATCATGGAGCACACCAGCAAGGATGGTAAGCCGAGGATCCTCGAAACGTGCACCATGCCGCTGACCGCAGTGAAGGCGATCAAGCGCGTCTATACCAACCTTGCCGTGCTCGACGTCACACCGGAGGGGTTCGAGGTGATCGACATGGCGCCGGGCGTGACCTTGGAGGCGCTGCAGGCACAAACCGGCGCTAAGCTCCATCGCAAATCAACCTGATCGGAACGGAAAGACTTCATGACCGCATACTGGCTCGCCCGCTCGAAGATCAGCAATCCCGTCGAGTACAAGAAATACACCGACCGCGTGCCCGGCATCATTGCCAGGTTCGGCGGCAAGGTGCTGGCCCGCGGCGGCCGGTTCCAGATCCTGGAAGGACCGGAAAAGTTCCATCGCTTCGTGGTGATCGAATTCCCGACGCTGGAGCAGGCGGTTGCCTGCCAGAAATCGCCGGAGTACCAGGAGGCCTCAGCCTTCCGCAAAGCCAATGGCGTCGGCGAGGTGGAACTCGTCATCGTCGAAAGCGGCGACGCCACCAAGTAGCCATATCAGGCGGCCGCTCCTGATCGGCGCCGGCGTCGCGGTTCGGTCGGCTTGCAGCACGATCGAGCTCGATCGCGGCTTGGCATTATTGAAATAAGTCCGGTCGGGAGGCAGTCGCTCGGCCGGCCATATCGGCGACAACGGAGGGAACATCGGGTGTCGGCCGTTCGGGATATCATTTCGCAACATCCGCAAGTCTGGCTCGGATTCGGCGGTCTGATGATCGGCACGGTGTTCGGCTACCTGGTCAGGCGGACCAATTTCTGCACCATGGGGTCGATTTCCGACATCGTTTCATTCGGTGACTATCGCCGCTTCCGCTCCTGGATCCTGGCGGGAGCGGTCGCATTGCTGGGAGCGCAGCTGCTGGATGCGGCCGGCGCCGTGTCGCTCGCGCGCTCGATGTATCTGGCGCCCACCTTCAACTGGTTCGGCAATACCGTGGGCGGACTATTGTTCGGGTTCGGCATGGTGTTCGCCGGGGGCTGTGCGAGCCGCAATCTGGTGCGCGTCGGCGGCGGCGATCTGCGCGCATTGCTGACGCTGCTGGTGATGGGCATTTTTGCGTACATGACACTTGGCGGATTGCTGGGACCCTTGCGCGATTGGCTCGATCGCTCGACGAGCGTGCGATTGGGCGGGGCTAAGCCCGCCAGCCAGGGAATTGGCGAGCTGCTCGGCGCGTTCCTGCCGGTTGATCCGGGCACGCTCAATCTGGTGCTTGCTGCGCTGATTGCTGGCGCAATGCTGAAGTATTGCGTTGCCAGCAAAAGTTTCCGTGACTCCCCGACGCATGTGGTGGCGGGTGTCGGGGTGGGGCTGTGCGTGGTGGTTGCCTGGGCCTTGACGGGGCTCGCGTTCGACGAACTGTCGGATCGGCCGATGGCGCCCGCCGCGCTGTCCTTCGTTCGGCCGACCGCCGACGCCCTGGAATGGCTGCAGCGGTTCACCGCGATCATGGCGCCGGGGTTCGGGGTCACGACCGTGCTCGGCACCATCCTCGGCGGGTTCCTCGGTGCCCTGCAATCGGGACGGGTGCAGCTCAGCAGCTTCTCCGATCTCGGCGATACCAAGCGCAGCTTGTTCGGGGCGGCGCTGATGGGGATCGGCGGCGTGATGGCGGCCGGCTGCACGATCGGCCAGGCGGTCAGCGGTCTGTCGACGCTCGCGCTCGGCTCGTTCATCTCGTTCGCGGCGATCGTGGCTGGCGGTGTGCTCGGCATGCGCAGGCTCGAGCGGATGCTGATGGCGCAGATGGGCTGAATTCCGGACCTGAGCTAATCGGCGAACTCGTTGCGGCTGTACCCCTGCAGATAGAGCAGCGCGGTGAGGTCGCCATGGGTGATCACGGCGCCGTTGGCATGGGAGGCGGCCGCCTTTTGCACCTTGGGCTTGGCGCGGAAGGCAACCCCGAGCCCGGCAGCCTTCAGCATATCGAGATCATTGGCGCCGTCGCCGACGGCCATCGTGGCATCCGGCTCGAGCTGCAGCTTCCGGGTCAGGTGCTCGAGTGCTGCGAGCTTGGCTGCGCGCCCGAGGATCGGCTTTTGCACGCGCCCGGTCAGTTTGCCGTCAGCGATTTCGAGCGAGTTGGCCTGATGCGTGTCGAAGCCGAGGCGTTTGGCGATCTTTTCGGTGAAGAAAGTGAATCCGCCCGAGACCAGGGCGCAAAAGGCTCCCTCCGCTTTCATGGTTCCGAGCAGCGTCTCCGCCCCCTGCATCAGGCTGACGCGCTTTTCGTAGACCTCATCGAGTATGCGGGCATCGAGCCCCTTCAGCAGCGCCACCCGCTGTACGAGTGCGGTCTCGAAGTCGAGCTCGCCGCGCATCGCCCGATCGGTAATGTCTGCCACCTGCGACCGCAAGCCGACATAGTCGGCGAGCTCATCGAGGCACTCCTGCTGGATGATCGTCGACTCCATGTCGGCGACGAGCAGGCGTTTGCGGCGGCGGGCAACGGGTAGCAGCGCCATATCGATCGGCTTGGAACCGAGCACCTCGGCACGGATCGCGGTGTCGCAAAGGTCTTGCAGAACAGCGTACGGGAACTCGTCATCGACCTCGACGCCGATCTCGCAGGATTCGCTCGGCGCCAGCCAGTGCGGAGGTCGGCGCTTGATGCTGGGGATGCGACCGTGAATATCGATCACGATCCCGCGCGTCAGCACCGGTCCCCCGGGCGGCGCGATCAGGGTCAGGGCAAAATCGGGCATGCATGCGTCCGCGGTTGACAACAAGGACAAGGTAGTAGCCGGAATCAACGGGGCGGGAAACACACACGTGGCGACATTGCCAGGGCCATTGCATTCATCCCCCAAAGGCTGGCGCTTGGCCAACCGCCCGCAGCGTCTCACAATGTTACTGTCCGCAGTTGGCTGCTAACCATCAAATCTTTCGCCGAATTCAGCGAATGTTCAGAGCGGTCGGGCATGTTGAGCACCTGAAATCGCAATGGACGTCCAGTAGCGGGGAGCAGTTTGATGGGGTTGCCGAATTTTGGTCTTGTCGCCATGCTGGCGGTGTGCCTGGTGCCGAGCCTGGCAAATGCCGGGGTGGTGGCGAAAGTTGATGTCAAACGCCAGACGATGAGCGTCTACGTCGATGGCCAGCTCAAACACGAATGGCCGGTTTCGACCGCGCGGAAGGGGTATGTGACGCCCGGCGGCAAATACCGCCCCGAGCGCCTCGAGCGGATGTGGTACTCGAAGAAATATGACAATGCGCCCATGCCCTATGCCGTGTTCTACAACGGCGGGTACGCTATTCACGGCACGCAGGCGACCCGCGGCCTCGGCCGGCCGGCTTCCCATGGATGTGTCCGACTTCGGACCGACAACGCGGCGCGCTTCTACAACCTCGTTCGCACGCATGGCGAGCGCGAAACGCGGATCCTGATCGACGGCTGATCTGGCGGCTCGCCGGCCGGGTTGGCGCTTGGCGCGGTGATCCAAGCTGCTTATCTGTGGCGTATCCCGTTCACGTTGAGGAGCGGGAGATCATGGTTGTCAGTGAATTTGCCGCGCCGCCGCAAGGGCTGGCACAGGGCTTCGGCAGGGTGATCGGTCGGATCGGGATGGCGGATCTGCTGAAACGTGTGGCCGAGTGCCGGGACCAGCAGGCCTTCGGGGAGCTGTTTTCAGCTTATGCGCCCCGCGTCAAGTCGTACATGATGCGGCAGGGAGCGGATGCGGCGACGGCGGAGGAGTTGACGCAGGAGACGCTGCTGACGGTTTGGCGAAAGGCGGCACTCTATTCGAGTGAGAAGGGCAGTGCGGCCACCTGGATTTTCACCATCGCCCGCAATTTGCGGATCGACCGATTGCGGCGCGAAGTGGTTTGGCAGGCGCTTCCCGACGAAGCTGATGAGATCGCCGGCGACGATCAGCCCGCCGATGAGGCGGCCTCGGCGCGGGAGCGGGAGGCGCGGGTGCAATCCGCGCTCGCCGAGCTGCCGGCCGATCAGCGTGACATCGTGAACCTGGCGTTCATCGAAGGTCTGTCCCACAGCGAGCTGGCGCAGCGCCTTGGGCTCCCGCTCGGCACGGTCAAGTCGCGCATGCGATTGGCCTACCAAAAAATACGTTCCGCACTCGAGGATTTGCAATGACGATCAGCCACCATCCAGGAGAAGCCACGCTGATGAGCTATGCGGCCGGCAGTCTGGGCGAGGCGCTGTCGGCGTTGGTCGCCGCGCATGCGGCCATCTGTCCCCGCTGCCGCGGGCAAATCCGCGATCTCGAGCTGATCGGAGGCGTCTTGCTGAACCAGGCGCGCGAAGCGGCCAATACCCCGAGCCGGCTGGCTATCCCGCCGCTCCCAGAGCCCGCGACCCGATCCGCGGGCGTGCGACGGGCACGGGGCGCTGCCGGCGAAGACGCATCAGGTGCAATGGGGTTGAGATTGGGCATCGACCTCGACCAGGTGCGCTGGCGGCGGCTCGGCCCCGGCGTCTGGCATCACCCATTGCCGCTGTCGGGAGCGGCGCACGGCGATTTGCGGCTGTTGCGGGTGGCGCCGGGGCAAAAGGTTCCCGAGCACGGGCACGGCGGCACGGAGCTGACGCTGGTGCTGAAGGGGGCGTATCGGGACAGCTCGGGCGCGTTCGGCGTCGGGGACATCGAGGACGTCGATGACTCCTTGATATTGCATCTGGCGATCGCCTTTCACCACGACTTCATCTGGGGCGGAGAGCGATGCCGCTGGGCAAACTGGCGCCGCTTCGGCCTCAATGCGAAATGCGAAATTGGCGACAAATGATCAAGGATCGAGTCGGTTATCTTCCATCCATCGTCCACTTCACTGTAGATTTTATCGGGCTTGAAGGGAAATGGTGGGTGGAGGTAGTGGAAATGATCGCGAGCGATTTGGAC